>JACCDR010075257.1_pt1 | contig 13255 bp, 11 predicted proteins | sample 7446431 | NCBI WGS metagenome assembly JACCDR01 (sample SAMN15323443, study PRJNA562643) | freshwater metagenome | isolation source: river surface water | place: USA:Blue River Watershed | collected 2017-08-17
GAGATATCCTTTAGGTTACTCTGACGCAGCAGCGGCTCAGCGAGCAGACAAAGAAAAAGGCTGAAGCAGCCTGAGCCACTCCAGCCTTCTACTCAACCCACTTCGGTGGGTTTTATTTTGCCTTGCCTTCTGATGTTCCTCGTGACACAAACCAGTAACCGAACATCATGCTAGCCTGAGCGCTGATCCAAGCAAGAGCTTGCATGATCAACTCATTCTGCTGTCCTTTATCCAGTGATGGCCATGCTTCTTGGAATTGCCAAGCAAGTGCCAGATTCACTGCGATCGCTGCACCACCAACTACAGTAGTCAGGATCGATCGCATACTCTTCCGGTATGCACTTGCGGTAACTAGCAACCATTTCCATTTGCCCGCAGCAGCTAGTTCCTCAGCAGTGACTGAGTCTTCCTTCTGCGAAGCTGCAATCGCGTGCATGCGAGAGGATTCGATTACCGTCTCACCCTCGATGATGGCTACGTCTTTCTTGCTGGCAGCCTCTACTTGAGCATACTCAAGATCCTTGTCTTTCACTTTCAGATCATGTTCCCACTTCTTGGTCTCATGAATCTGATCTTGTACCTTCTGTGCCATGTCCAGCTTGCGGTTCAGGAAAGCAAAGATGCCTCCCAGCAAGCTACCTACTGTTGAGCTGCCGAGCAGCGTAAGAATCGCACTGATCATTCCTTGTCCTCTCTGTTCCTGATAGTCAACTCCACTGGCTGTTTGTCAGCCCATGCCATGAAACGAGTCACAGCTGGCTTGCTCACCAGACCTGCTCGCTGCATCTTTCCAAATCTATTCCTCATGATTCCCACTCTGTCACACGGAGCGATGCAACCATGCAAATGAGTGTCCCAGCCTAGTGTGCTATCTCCTCCAAAGTTAGCTCCGTGAATCAGCACTTCGCTTCTTCCTGGAACCGCTAGCAACAGATACGCTGGACCGAATTTAGGGGAGTGGATCAGTACACAGCGGTACCTGCCAACTGGCACACAAGATAGTCTCCTTCTGTTCTCTCTCCAAGGAAGCTCAAGCACATGAGTAGTCTCCTCTCCGAAAGAGAACGAGCCGAAAGTTCCTTGATCTGTGCTTGGACCACGTAGCAGAGTTACTTTCTTCATTCCTCAGGCCCCGCTCCAGCATAATCTGGCAATGGATCACCTCCCATGATCTCCATGAGTCGCTGACCGTACACAGTCTTGTGACTGTTCATCAGCGTATTCACAGTGGACTGATTTGCATCCTTCATCCAACGTTTCATAGCTGCATTGTAACTCTCCACTCTGCCGCCTCGGGAAGCATACTCAGCAGCAAAGTCGAGAAAATCATCCTCAGTCACTTCTCCGCTGCGCAGTTTCTGTTTGACCGCTACTCCCAGCTTTTCGATCCTATCGCGATCATGAGCTTTGTAAGCTTCCAGTCTGAACCTAGTCTGCAACGCTACAGCTTCATCCATCGGCTTAGCACCGAGAATTCTAGCTGCTGAAGCTACAGAGCCGAGGTCAGCATGAGCAGAGATGAGTGCTCCTTTGCTGGTGGTGCTCTCTCCTTGAATGATCTGAGCAAGCCCTGCCAGCGGACGAGACAGACCATTATGCTCCAGCGCATGCAAGAATGCATCGCCCATGTCGTTGCCAGCTGAGACCTGAGAGCCAAAGTTCTTCACTGCTTGCAGCATTCTAGTACCGACAGAGACAGCTGGTACATCTGCGAAGCTAGTAGGAAGAATGGTCAGGTGTCGTGGGTTCAAGTCGCCACGAGTATACAGCGCTGGAACCTTATCCCCGAGAAATGGCATTGCTGATAGGCTACCGTACATGGCCCAGTCGCCAAGCTCTTTCCCTGCAAAGCCTACAGCAGTCGAGTATGCATCTCTGTGACCTTCGTTGATGGAGGCTGTACCGATCAGGTGCGTGTTGATTGCATCGAACATTGGCATACCGTTCAGGCCGAACAAGCCGGATTGCATTCCACCCATCACAGCTACAGTCCTGAGATCCCTATTCTCGATGTGTCTAAAGAGCTGCTGGTACAGGTTGAAGGCATAAGTCTGGAACAGACTCACAGCTGCACCGACAGTGCCTTGGAAAGCAATTGGACGCTGAGATGCTACATAGTTACCCTGGGTCCGATTGACAAAGATACGAATATACGTATCCTGTTCCTTCACACTCATCTTGCCAGCTTCAACAACCGGCTGAGTGAGCTGTCTCATCATATCGGCAGAGACAAACCTGGTGAACTGCTCAGCGAAGTTATTCCCCGTGAACTTAGCACCTTTCTCGGTAGCTGTATCCACCAGCTTGCTGAACTTGCTGGCATCTTTCAGAGTCGGCAACAGAGCCAGATCCTCCAGCATAGCGTGGAACTGATGAATATCTCCCTTCACCACGCCAATGTTCTCATATCTCTTCAGCAACTCTGCTTTGTTCCCTCCGAAGAAGGAACCCATAGCTCCAGCCCACAGCTTGCCAACTGTTGGAACTGTCACTGATCCATCAGGTGAGCTGACTTGCATCATCTGGTTGAACCGGGCCAGCAGTTCTGGATCTCTCTTGATCGAGTTGCGAATTGCTGATATCTCAGCTGCTTGCATCAGCGGTGCTGACAGTATGTTCACGGCCGCGTTAGCTGCATCAAGCCGCAAGCCCACAGTAGCAAGCAGCGTGTTAGCCTTCGCTACTGCACTGCGAAAGATATTCCCACTACCTTTCAACTGAGCATCAAAGAAGCCAGCTTGGTCAGTGAACGGACCGGAGATGCCAACTCTCTCCATTGCAGCGTTTGCTTCCTGCCAAGTAATCTCGCCGTTGGCAGCTTTGTTCCTCATGCGCTCAGCAATCTTGTATCCCCGCTCACCGAGAGAATCCACAAACTCATTTAACTGATGCCAAATGGGATACTCCGCTTTCTTGGAGATGTTCAGAGCCAGCCGTTTGTAATCCCCGAATGGGTCCTCTAGAGTCTTGCCAGTCAGCTTACCAATATACCCAAACTTGGACTCAGCAAACTTTGTATTCTGCTCACTCAGCCATTCCAGCTCTCTGAACAGTTGAGCATTCTTAGCAGCGACGACATTCCTGAGCAACTGCTGCTCACTGCGAGTAGTGAAGTTTACATACTCATCGATCACTGCGGCAGGATCCAGCACAGGAGTAAAGTCTCTAAGTGCTCCACTCTTCCTCAGAGCAGAGTCAATTTCCAGCGAGTTCATACCAGACTGAAATTCGTAGTCTCCCTTGGCTTTGTGAAAGGCTTCAGTATCTCCTTTCAGCAGCACATCCAAATGAGGATGATCAGCTTTGACCTTAGCAACCAGCTCTTGCAGCTGCTTCGGATCCCTAGCAGTGATCATGCTCACACCACCGCCGTTGAATGCTCGGCCGTCAGCCTCTCTTACCAGAGCAAAGTAAGGTACTTTCCGAGTATCGATAGGAGGAAGATAAAGCTGATCAGGGTCGAAACGAGCGTTAAAGCCAGCAGCTGTACGTAGGACATCCTGTTTAGAGTTCCTCTGACGATGTCTCTGATTGAACGCACCAAGGAACTCAGCAACATCATCAGATAACTCCCGCACAATCTTCGGTTTCAGATTCTCTGTCGATTTACCAGCCAGCTCAGCAGCTTGCTTAGCCTTCAAATACGCCAGATCGACAATCCTGTTTCCATCCAGAGCCACTGCATCATCGAGACTGCGATACCAGCTAGTGATAGCTCCGAGTTCCAGATTCTTGCTAGCCAAAATCCTCGCAGCCGCCGGTTGCATAGGATCCAGAGCCTTGGCAGTTGCAAGCTGAGCAGCATTCTGCAGCCAGCTACCGCTAGCTTGTGCCCAGTTTCTCAGTGGATCAGTGTAATCTGCATTAGCAAACCCTAACGCGCTTGGACCAGCACCAGAGGATTCAGCCATCTTAGCTGAGATACCAGGAACCTCTGGAAGGCCAGCAAGCTGATCCTCATCAAGCACAGAAAGTGCCGCTTCATCCATTCTGCGCTGAGCTTCAGTCACACGGGTCTGATAAGCTCGAACTCCATCAATGAAATCCTGGCCAGTCTCCATTGCCGCTTTGTCATAGGAGAGGATAATATTCTCTCTCTCCTTGAAACTCGCTTGCGGCCTGAATGAGATAGCTCGATCAGCTTTCAGTTCTGTCACAGAGCCACCAACAGAGGTCATCTTCTCAACCCACTGAGGCTCAGTACCAAGAATCGCTGCTGTCTCTCGAATGTCTCTCTTACCCAGCTCAGCAGCTTTCCTTACTTTCTGTTCGATCACCCAGCCAGAGAAATCAGTCAGCTCAGTAACTGGGATAGTATTCCCATCAGCCATCTTGAGCATCGTAGTTGCATCAGCAACATCTGGCCGCTCGACAATCCGATTCAGCAGGGCAAAGTCATCCCAAGAGACAGTAGTCTTCTTGAGAGAGTTCACCTTCTCACTGGCCCACAGATGGCGAGCAGTAACTTCTAGTGGATCGTCACTGCCTTTCCAGCTGAGATCCATTACAAATACTCGCTTGCCAGAGATCACTGCTGTCTCTTTAACTTGCAACGGCGAGTTCTGAGTAGCCAAGTCAGCGACATAGGCTACAGCATCGTCCATGGTAGTCTTGGTTCTAGGATTATATATCCTTGAGACTACCTCATCCTGACTCTTGGGATTGACAGCTCTGAAGATACTTGACCCTGGATTGATTTCAAACCTCTTGGTCTTCGGATCAATGACAGCATCGAAGCCAAGCTTCCAAGCATCAGCTAGGGAACCCGGCGCCCCGTCGATACCAAGAGTTCCAAGGCGAGCATCTTCCCAAGCACCATCCATGATATATGCTTGAGCTTTGCCACCGGGGCGAGTAGTAGTAATCGCTGCTGCCATACCCTCGCGATTACCAAGATGCGAGCCAGATTGCAGATAGAAAACTTCTTTCCCCAGCTTGACATCATCAGAGCCGAGACCCTCAGCTTTCTTCAGTCCCCACATCATGTCACCAAACTGATGCTTGATGACTTCCTCATCTACTCCCTCAGCGATTCCTTTCTTGACCTGATCAATCAGATCAGCAGCAAGAACTCTACCGACCGTAGGATCGCCAGCAAAGATGCTAGTGATCTTCGCTTGCACTCGCTCAAGAGCTTTCTCTTCAGTCAGCTTGGCAGTCTTCTTCACCAGCTCAGCAGTATCCAAGCTCTCAGTCAGGTCTCTGCCGTTGAGCCGGAAATTCATGGTCAGCGGATCATCGACAAGTTTCTTGCCAATCTCCAGCACAGATTCAATCGTAGCAAACGCTTCATCACCAGCAGCTAGACCCATGCGCTCCATAGCAGTGATGGTATCCACCTGCCGCAGTCTGCCCTCTACCGCTTTAGCTGTGTTCTTGAAAATCTTGTTGACCATCAAGCCTTCGACAGCACCGCCGATAGCACCGCCAAGAACTGTTCCCTTAGCAATGTCCCAAGCGATGTCTCCGAGACTCTCATCTTTCAGAGTCGGAGAGCGATACAAGGCAACTGCTGCTGCTGTCTCAAAAGCTGCTGCTTGCAGCACATTGTCTGCGAATCCCCAAGAGAGAGCAGCCATCTTGGTGCTGTTGATGCTACCGAAGACTGATGGCCCTTTGGTAGCAATCTGTTTCATCCCCTCTCTGAGAGCTGCTTCCTGAGCACGTGCGGGAACAAATCCAGCATAGCGGAAGCTGCCAGCAATCCGGCTGGCTTGAGCTGCTCGCACTCCTGCTACTGCAATGGAACCCGGGATGAAAGATGCACCAACAAAGCCGACTACATCGATGGCCTGCTTGTTCTCTCTGTAGTAATCTCCCATGGTTGCTGAGTTTCGGTCCAACAACTCAGCAACATCCAGCTCCTCAGTGTCACCACCAAAGAGTTTGTTCTTGTAGAAGATACCAGTGTTTGCTAGAGACACCAAGCCCGAGACAGCTGCTGATGGGATGCCTTTAGTAACTACATCAGATGCAGCCGCAAAGAAGCCTTGGCCTTCGCCAGCTTCTACGGCAGTTGAATCAGCAGCGGTGAGAATGTTGTCGAGATTCATAGATGTGTTCTTTTCTTACCAGTCTCTGTTACCTTGCGGATTACCAAAGGAGCTCTGAGGAGTCAGCATGCTCTTCCATGCTCCTGTAGTGTCCATAGCTGCCCTCTGCTTGCTTCTCATCTTCACAACCAGATTCTGCAACTCACCAGGATTCATCACATTCAGATCCTTCTCCGGAGCACCGAAATCCAGCAGTCCTCTGCCGCCAGTCATGTTAGCCGGATTGATCCGATACCTGAACTCTCCTCTGTTGTTTCCCTTCTGAGGATCGCTAAGATCAGCTCCCATCATGTCCCAGCCAAACAGCTTAGTCTGATGTCGTACACCACGCTGGAAGAACTGAGACAGATGCTCCATGACTTGTGCCTGCGGAGCTGGAGGATCAGCTTCGAGCATAGCGATGGCAGCTCCCAGCAATTCCTTCTCATCAGGAGCTTTGCCACCAGCTTTCATCCGCGTAGTCACATACTGAGCAAACTTGTTATCTGCTAGCTCAGGAGAAGCAGCAGCAACTTCCATATTCAACTTGAAAGGATTATCCGCTGGCAGTTGATCCATGCTCTTCCGGCCAGCTTCTTCGCGCCATTTCTCCCACTGCTTGTTAACTCCCCACTCAAGGCGCTGAGTAGGAGACATCTTGTTTACTGCCGCAGCTTCAGGGCTGGCAAGATTCCTCAGAGCTTCATCAACATTCTTCTTGCCTGCTTCTTGCAAGACAGAGATTACAGTTGCCAGCTCTGGTCGCTGTTGTCTGACCTTGCCGAGATCACCAAAGATCTGCATATTCGCAACTACTTCTCCTGGACTCGCTCCCATGGTGCCGCCAAGTCGCGAAGCTTTAGCTAGCCGATCCTCTCCTTCAGGACCGAATGCTTTTCTGTCATTCTCATTCAGCAATGGTTGACCACCGTAGAGTTCGATCACAGAATTCGATCGTGTGAGATTAGCTTTCTGTCCAAGCTTCTCAGCTCGCACAGCTTGGAACTGAGCTTCATCCTGCTCCATTCTCCGCAGCTGCAATTCTCTACTAAACTTGTCACTGCCAATCAGCAGCTCAGTCCTAAGCAGGCCCATTTGTTCCTGCCTGACTCTGCCCTCAACTTCCAGCTTCTGGAGTTCCGCTTCAGCAACCGCTGCTTGCTGTTCTCCTTGCAGTGCTCGCACTCGCATGCCAGCTACCAGGGCCGGTTGGATCTTCGTCTGATTATCAACTCGTTGCTGGATAGATGTCACAGTCCTGTGAGCATTCTGCTCAGCTTGAGTAACTACATCCCACTGCTTGCCGACAGCATTCAGTTTGATCTGGCTCATGAACCAGCCAACTGGATCTTCCAGAGGATTCACACTTTGCAGTTGCTGAATCTCTTTCTCGATGCTGCTTCTTCGCTCTCCTGCAATCAGCGCATCCTGCTGAGCTTTAGCCAGTGCGCTGGTAGGATCAAACATATCAGCGCTGGCAGTACCAAGCAGCTGACGTTTATTTGCTTCCTCAGCATTTGCGGCATCTGTCTTGGCAGCCAGACTCGTCTGAATCCCAGCCGCTTTGCTAGCAAGAGCGTTAGTTGCTTGCTCAGCTGCTTTCTGGCCATCGCCAACTATAGCTCGCATCATTTCCAGGACATTGCCAGAAAGAGCATTCAGCAATGCTCCTTCATTCTGCATGCCAGCGAGCCCAGCTCCTGCTCCAGTGTTTCCATCCATAGGGACTTTTCCAGTCTGTGTGATCTTGGTCAGATACTGTGATGTCTCAGCCGGCAGCGGATAGCTCTTAGGATCTTTCAGGTGATTCTGAAGATTGCCTGGACCCCAGTTGTATGCTGCCATTGCTTTGATCTGATCACCAAACTGCTTGGTCAGATCAGCCATGTAACGGGCAGCACCTTCGATAGAAGAAACTGGGTCGAACTGGTTTACACCATACTGCTTGGCAGTGCTGTCCAGAAACTGAGCAATTCCCTTGGCATTACCAAATCGTGTAGCAGGGCCAACTGCTTTGGGATTAAAATTGCTTTCAGCCGCTAGCTGCTTGACAAACAACTCGGGATCAAGTCCATACTCAGCAGCTTTCTGCTGTGCCAGAGCAATCATCTGTTCTTTGGTCATCGCGGTGCTCATGGTTTCTGTGTCCTGTTTCTTGCTTGTGCTTGCATCTGAGCCAGACGGATGCCGAACTGAGCTAGCCTGTTTCCGCCTGCACCGCCTGAGAGAGCAGAGAGCAGAGTCTGTGTGATGTCACCTTTGGACCTAATCGCTCCAGAGATGCCACTATTCACTGCTGCTCCAGTTGCTGTACCTGCCAAGCTGCTCAACCCAGGAATCACTCCTGTGATCATTGGTACTGCACTAGCTAGCAAGCTCCGCGCATTCGGCTTGTTCCCAAGAGCAGTGGTGATTCCGACATTAGCTAGCGCTGTGCCAGCAGCAGCTGACACTCCCAGCCCGGTCCCAATAGCTGCTCCTAACGCTGGAGCTGCCATGAGAAGTGGACCACCTGCATACATGAATGATTGCAGAGCATTCTCTTTATCGTTTTTGATAGCTACTTGCTTCTTCTTGCCGTCTGGGGACAGAACCTGATAGAAGGTTCGGTCGCTAGTGGTTCCAATCTGCTTGACTTTGTAACCTTCTATCTTCTTCAGAGCTTGGTGGGTAGATTCCTTGAATCTGTTATCTCCAGATCCAGCATCTTCACCACCAACAGGTCCTTGCTGGTGCACTATTCCGAAGGCACCTGGATCTTCCAATCCAGAGCCTTTCAGCCAGCTTCTATCCTCAATCGCTCCATTATAAGTCTGGAGCCAGTCAGAGAGAGATTGCTCTTGTTCCATGAGAGTTCACTCAGTCGCCAGAGGTACCGAAGTTCCAGAAGTTCTCTAGCGGATCAGCGGTAGCGCCAGCAACAGAGAACTCAGGCAGGTTGCCAAGGATGTCTCCTATCTGCTGATCAGTCATGGTGTTGCCTTGCAGCATCTGCTCGAACAAGGAGGCTGTGTCGAGATTTCCAGTGAGCATGTTGCCACCGGCCAGATCGTTGCTTGCTCCACCAATCCCCATCATTCGCAGCAACTCTGCAATACCACCACCAGCAGCATTCACAGCAGAGCTACCAGCTCCAGCCAGACCACCAAGACCAGCCTGATTCAGTCCACTGTTCAATACTCCGCCACCCAACAAGAGTCCAAGCAATCCCAGCACTCTGTCGTCGTTGACATTCGTGGCTTGGTTCGTGCTTTCTGTTCCTGTCGTAGTCTTTCCTGTCGTTCCATCAACTTGCTGGCTTTGGTTGCTCGTAGTATTTTGAGTCGTCGTGCCAGCTTGGTTCTGAGTCTGAGAGGTAGATTGCAGATTATTACTCGTGCCACTTACCGTGCTCCCGGAGGTCAGTTGTGCAATCCTTGCCGCAGTCTCAGCCGCTGAGTTAACTCCTTGCTGCTGCGACAGCGCGGCAGTCTGCAGAATCTTGCTCATCATGCCTTCAAGAGCAAGCTGCACACCAGAGTTGTTGTCAGTCCTAGCACCTACAGCATTCGAGTAAGCTCCAATCACTTGCGGCATGCCTTCGGAGCCCTGAGCAAAGATAGCTCTCAGAGCCTCTGGAGTCAGGCCAGCACGCTGCTGATTCATCAGTGCTGTCAGATCAGCCACATTCGCAGTGTTCTGCGTTTGCTGCTGAGTAGTTCCTTGAGCAGTCGTCGAGCCTGAGCTAGCAGTCGTTGCTTGGTTGCTGCCAGTAGTCGCCTGAGAGCCAGTAGTACTCGCACTCTGAGAGCTAGTACCGCTCTCGCTCCTGCTAGAATTCTGACTGATTCCAGTCTCGCTACCGACTAGGCTAGCAAGAATCTGCAGAGGATCGATACCAAGAGAATTGGTTGCCATGAAGGAGATTCCTTAAGCTAGATGAAATAGGAAGCAGAGATTAGCATCTGTGTTGAGTTTGCGATGACTGATCCGCCATCGTATCTGAAAACTCTGGCCAGAGCTGGCGATGCTTCAATGTATCCTTGTAGCATGGCACCAGTAGAGAAATTCTCCCTGCCATACAACATGCTGAGTGCTACTCCGCCAGCCGGAGGTACAGGCAGAGTGAAGTTTAGCACGCCTGAACCTGTTCCTGCTGTGGTTATGAAGATACTGACATCAATGAAACAGAGATTGCCGATTATGCTGTACCTGCCAGTAGCGCTAACAGTGGTCAGGCTTCCTGACTGTGCAGTTACTGTCGGTGACCATGTTTGCTGGGCTCCAAGAGCTGCCGGTTCTCCGTTGCTTCCAGGAGGAAATAGCTCGTCAAAGATCCTGTTGCTTCTCTGCCAAGCAAGGAAGATCCTGTTGAACTCATCATAGACTGGACGGTCCAAACTTGGATCAGGGGAAGTGAGGTTAACGAGAGCCATGTTGCTGTGTGCTCGCGATGATGGTAGTTAGATCGAGCTGACCTTCTATCGCTAGATCAAAATTGTCTCCAGTGTATCTTCCTCGCCAGATGGTAGTTCTGGCTCCATCAGAAGCAGCCACACTCAAAGCCAATCCAGCTCCTCTGGCATTCCCTTCAATTGCTTGCAGCAGGGAAACCGAAGAACCAGCAGGAACACCATCGAGAATCGCTTCATGGAATGTAATCTTCTTGCCTCTGGTAGACTTTATGTGGCCGAAGACTGCAATTCCATCAGGCAACAATGAACCTCCAGGAGCTGTTCCCCAGGCATAGCTACTGTCCATCTGCACACTCAGCATATCGCCACTCATGGTGACAAATGTTGGGCGATCTATCCTGTATGGCAGCTCGACAGAGTAATTTCTGTGCTCGATCACTGCTGTGTGTGTCAGTTTTACTTTGCCCCAGCGAGAGAGTTGCAGGTCATACACAAGTGCATGCGTGAAAACTGCTGTATCATATGTAGTTCCTCCAGCTCCGTAGGACAAAACTACATATCTCTCACACACATAACTGACTTTGCATAGCACTGACTTGGTCACACTGACCAGCTCATCCCCATCCCATACAGTGTGTGCTGTTTGGCGCAGGAAGTCATATGCATCTGGAAAGATTGTCTCAGCTCGTTGATGAGTTACTCGTTGAATCCCAGCAGCTGTGAGAATGTACAGAGCATCGGTCAACGGCAGTTGGACTACCGCATCTCTGCTGGAAGTTCCTGAGCTGTCGGGAATTACTTTGAACACAAACGGCCGGGTTGCGTCACCTGTAGCTGTAGCAGCTATCATGCCGAGATAGCCAAAGATGATGAATCCGTCCCTGGTTCCCACCACCGAGTGTGCTCCTCCGATGTCTGCATTCGGTATCGCTCTACCAGCTCCAGAAGCTGTATCTGCAAAATTCAGCGGATCTGTTAGAGAGCTCCAGAGGATCGGGCTGGTAGGATATGTGTTCGGTAGAGCAATCAGATAGTTGCCGCTAGCACAGATCGATTGTATTGACAGTGCTGTTACTCCAGTTCCTGTCATGTTGAACGACCTGGCAGTAACTACTCCTGCACCGCTGACCTCATACACAGCAGATCCATCTGGAGCTAGTACAAATGCCCTATCTCCGAGAGATGCTACTGCTGTCGGTCTTGCTGGCAGTGTTGCTCCTGTCAATGCTTGCCAGCCGAAATTCGGTGAGTACCACCTGTTTCCATTATCAGCTAGCAGTACGTCATATCTGATAACAAACAGCTTCTTCATTCCAGCTGTGTTACCGAAACCAGCTGCCTCTCTGACAAACCCTACCGACATCATACCAGTATCTACCGGCATCATGTTTTCACAATGCAGCAGCTGAATCACATTGTGATCCATGCTTTCGTTGCTACCTGCAAAACTCACCGGAGCACGACTAACAACATCCAGCTCTGGACGTAAAACCGCCCGACTAGCTTTCGCATAGTCGAACGGAAACTTGGCTGCTGATATCGGAAGCTTGAACTCTTGTTTAGCCACTGTGGTTCCTAAACTCTGGAGGCAGTCCTAGTCGATCTTTCTCGTTCAGGTAAGCATGGTGGCAATGGCCGATTGCATCCGGGCGAATCTTCTGCCAGAAGAAGAGCAGATCGATTACTTTCATCAGCTTACCAATAGGCTTTCCCTTCGCCCACATGCGATAGGATCGACTGGAAAGCGTCTCATCTGCATAGCCACCGAGCAGAGCATTTGCTAGCTGATCGATAGCCAGCCAATTCTGATACCACCAGAAAGAGAAGGATCGTTCTTTCATTATTTACCCTCGAACCGTGCGGGCCACTGGATAGCTCGCAGGTCTGTCAGCGTCCCGGCTTCCAGCGCTGCCCTCGCTTGTTCTGCAACAGTGTGGTACTGCGCATCCGACGCCATGGCGGTGCCGAAGATTTGCTGCGCAAGCTGAGCGGTCATCGGCACAAACGAGCCGTCCATGGTTTTCCATTGCAGGCCAGCAGGTATCGCACCAGCGCCCGCAGCGATGACAAGTCCAAGCTGCTGCACGCGGCTGTTCTCGTCGCTGTGAAACCACTTGTTCCCAACTTTGAAGCCGCCAGAGAGTTTCCTGGCGTCGCGCTCTCGCTTGATCCACTCCCAGCCCTGAGGAACTGAGTAGCCGCTGGTCCCCATGCCGTAGATCAGTTGGTCCATAGCCTCGAACGTCGAATCTTCAGCCCGGAGCGCATCGACGAGAGTTGCTCGCGCTGCCTTCTCGCCCTCAGATTCAGCAGCCGTTGTCCACCAGATGAGAGCGTGAACTCCCACCAATGCAGCACCGCCGACGCTGGCAGCACCTCGGTATGCGTAGCCCATGCCGTCATTCGGAACAAATAGCCCCTTTGTCAGTTTGCAAGCACCGACGCTGACTAACAGAGATTCGAGTGCAGCCTGATCTGCTGCGCGGACTGATGTTTGGTCGTGCATGTTGATACCTCAAGATTTGCCGTGCAGCTCTATGTCCGTCTCTGTGACATGAGGCCGCCCGGCTTGAAGTTGATACTCTTCAACGCTGACCGTTTTATCTCCATGCCCTTCATCTACGAGCTTTTGCAGCTCGGCGACAAGGTCGTTCAGTGTTATCGGGTTGTTCATGTCATTGATCCTTTACAAAGCAGACAACGCTTGCAGCGCTGCGCCAGTGAGTGCGGTGGGGCGGGAGTCGAGGGAGGCGAGGATGTTTTGTGTTGGGTTCAGGTGCGTCGCAGCACCGGCAATCCTTGCTGTTGTAATCGGTCCAGCGGGTATGC
>JACCDR011747373.1_pt1 | contig 13255 bp, 19 predicted proteins | sample 7446431 | NCBI WGS metagenome assembly JACCDR01 (sample SAMN15323443, study PRJNA562643) | freshwater metagenome | isolation source: river surface water | place: USA:Blue River Watershed | collected 2017-08-17
ACCTCTTCGCCCGGATCGACGATGCCCTCGTGTACCCGCCGGTGGGCGGGGACTACATCCGTCAGATCGTCGGCGGGAACAGCGCCTACCGGTGCTCGGTCGACAGCTCGGGGTTCCCGGCCGGCGCCCGGGTCCTGCGCGTGTCGGTCGGGTGCGTCATCGGCATGGTGTCGCTGCCGGGGACGGCGTTCGTGGAGGTCGGCCTCTTCCACGAACCCACCGCTACGCCCTACAACCCGCCCGGGTCCATCGTGTTCACGAACGGGCTCATCCCCAACAAGGTGACCTACATCGACTGCGGCGAGATCAACCCGGTGACGCTGCTCCCGTGGACCCCCGCCGACATCCAGTCGTTCGACTCCGGCGACTGGCACATCCGGTTCGCGTCCGCCGGCAGCGGCGGGAACGGCCCGTCGATCCACTCCGCTGCTCTCCGGGTGAGCTACCTCCCCGTCGAGAACCGCGCAGCGGTGGCCACGTGGCGCCGCCCGGCCGGCAGCGTGACGTCGCCGGTCAACACCGACGCTCTGGTCCCGATGCCCGCCGGCACCGGAGCGTGGGCCAAAGCCAACGCCACGAACTACCTGTACGTGCCCAGGATCGCCCGTGATCGCCTCGTGGGCGGCTCGGCCCCCGTGGCGGGGGACGTCACGTGGCTGGCCGCACAGCAGGATCTAGGGGCCACAGGGAACCCGCCGGGGCTCCGTTCGGCGCCGCCCGCCGGGCCGCCGGCGATGCAAGCGATCGCGACGGACGAGCACGGGCAGCTCGTGTCGTCGTTCGCAGCGACCGACGTCGCCGCTCCCCGCATCGTTGTCCGGACGTCGGCGCCGGCCGATTCCAACGACAGTCTCCCGTACCTGCGCGACAGCTCGAGCGTGGTCCTCCGCTCCCTGCACGCCACCCAGCAGGTCGGTCAGCGGTTCACCACCAGCACCGGCCCCCGCTCGTACCTCGGGGTGCGGTTCGTCGTGAAGCCCCCGACGTCGCAGGACGGCAACCTCATCGTTCGGATCCTGCGAGTCTCGGACTCGGTGGCGTTCGGTGGGACGTTCACGATCACCGCCGACCAGGTCCGGGCGCTCCCCGAGATCGTCGGGTCGGGCGGGTTCCGCTACGTCGAGGGGTTCCTCGACTCGGCCGCCACCCTCGCCACCGCCACCCAGTACGAGGGCCAGCTCCTGGTGACCACCACCAGCACGGACCCGTGGACCGTGATCATGATGTCCGCCGTCGGCGCAGGCGGCCAGTCCTACGGCGGGACCACCGACTTCGCCCGCCTCGGCACCATCGCCGGGGGCTCGTCGCTCACCGAGCAAGACCTCACGCTCATGTTCCTCGAGCAGCCCTCGGCGCCGGCCAGCGCCATCGCTGCGATCCGCCAGCAGCCCCAAGACGGGGACGGGTGCTGGTGCTCGGTGAAGTACGTCGATCAGGTCGAAGTGGATTGGGCGGCGACGAGCATCACGTCGTCGTTCTCCCGGTATGAGATCGAGCGTGAGACCGACGACGGGCTCGGGCTCGGGTGGCTGCCGGTGTGGACGATCACGACCGAGGCAACGTCGGTGTGGTGGGACTACGAAGCGCCGATGGACCGGCCGTCGCGGTATCGGGTGCGGGTCGTGTCGACGGCGTCGGCGTTCTCCGACTGGCGCACGACCGACTGGGTCACGCCGCGTAGCTACGGCAACGAGGTCGTGTTCACGTCGAACCACGCCCCGGCGCTGCAGCTCGTGTACGAGCGCACTCCCGAGGTGGAGTTCGGGTTCCTCGATCACCAGGGCGACGAGACCATCCGGATCTACGGCGCCGACTATCAGGTGTCGTTCTTCGACCCGAACGACCGGGGCATGTCGCAGTCGCTCGATCTGGTCGTGCAGTTCGGGCGGACCCCCTCCGACAACCTCGCTCGGCCGCTCAACATGGACGCCGTGTACCGGCCGCTGCGGCTCCTGTCGCGGTCGACGGCGATCCCGTACGTGGCGGTGCGGCACAAGGACGGGTCGGTCACCTACGCCGGGCTCACGCTCTCGGCCCCGCGGATGGTCCAGCCCGGGAACCGCTGGACCTGCACCGCGCTGGTGACGCCGCTCACCGGCACCCCGATCCCCGGGTCGTCGGCCTGATGGCGTGGGCGCCGACCGCCGATCAGATCCTCGACCTCGACGGCGTGGTCCGCCGCGCCGACGACTTCCGGTTCGAGCTGATCGACCAGGGAAACACCGTCATCGGGGACCTCCACCCCGACATGGGCCGGCCCCCGCAGGTCACCAACGACACCGCCGCCACCGTCCCCCGGACGATGTCCAGCTTCTACCTCACCGCGGCGGAGACCACCGACATCAACCCGTTGGCCGACCAGGTCCGCCCGGTGATGGTCCTGCAGAACGGCGCCGAGTACCGGCTCGGGGTGTTCCGGTGGGCCAGCGACTCCGAACCGGTGCGGGCGTGGGGCAGCGAGCGCGCATCGACGCTCAGCGACAAGATGGTCCTGCTCAACCAGGGGACCTCGACGTCGCTCGGGTGGGGCAAGGGCGCCGACATCGGGCTCATCGTCGCCGGGATCGCTCTGGGCGTGTTCCCCGACGACCAGGTCAACCTCAACGCCATCGACGCCGACCTCGGGGTCGGTGTCACCCACCCGCTGGGGACAGCGCAGCGGCAGATCCTCGCCGAGCTGCTCAAGGTCGTGGCGTTCCTCCCGCCGTGGATCAACCACGACGGGAACCTGCAGATCGTCCCCACCCCCGACATGGACTCGGTCGAACCGACGCTCGTGTACGAGGCCGGCGGCCGGATCATCGACGGGACGATCGCCCGATCCAATGACCAGCTCGACGCCCCCAACGTGTTCCGGGCGTACGAGAACAGCGGACAGGCGCAGCTCGTCGGCGAGTACCGCATCCCCGCCTCGGCGCCCCACTCGGTGGAGAACCGGGGCTACGAGATATGCGACCCGCAGCCGGTGTCCGGGCTCAAGACACAGGCGCAGGCCGACGCCGCAGCGAAGTCGCTGTCGGTCACGCAGAACACCACCTACCGGTGGCTGTCGTTCGACTCGACGCTCGACCCCCGCCACGACACCTGGGACCCGGTCACAGCGCTGGGAACCACGTGGATCGAAACGAAGTGGACGATGACGCTGCGCTCGGGCGGGGCGATGAACCACCTCCTGCGACAGGTGTTCTGACCATGGCCGACCCGTTCACCCCTGCGCAGCTCGAGGTCATCCGGGCGTTGATGACCGAAGCGATCGACGTGGCCATGTCGCGCCGCAACGTCGGCCGCTACACCTCCGGGGTGATCTCCGACGTGACCGGCGCCGACGCCAACGTCGAGCCCGACGACGCTCCCGGCACGCTGGTCCCAGCGACGATCACCAACGCCGCCACGCAGGTCGTCGGCGCCCGGGTCGTGATCTGGTCAGGCGGGTCCGGGACCAGCTACATACACGGCGTCGTGCCCTGACCGAAAGGCCTCACCATGTACACGTTCCCTCGCCGGGTCGCTTACATCAAATCAACGTCAGGCAATATCACTATCGCCAACGCTGGCAGCATCCTTGCCGTCAACATGACGGAGATCGTTCGGATCAACGTCCCGTCGTTGCCGGTCCCGATCAAGCTCATGGCGAAGTGCACGGTGCAGAACAGCACCGCAGGCAGCACCAACCTCGACGCCTATGTCGGGATAGCCCCGGCCGGCGCCGTCGGCGCAGCAGTCGCCGCAGCGGCGTGCATCGACACCGAGGGCGAGGTCAACGTGGGCGGATCGTCGGCCGAGCCCCCCGGCCAGAAGCTCCACTGTTCGATCTGGCTCCCGGAGAACAGCGGCGGTGACTACCTGTTCGGGGCGTGGCGCGAGACCGGATCCGACACCGGCATCGTCGTCGTCAACGGGCTCGTCCCCGTCGAGATGGAAGCGGTCCGGGGGTGAGCGTCCTCGTCCCCGAGGCGTACCAACGACGCGACACCAGCACCTACCAGGCCGGTGAAACGCACATCGAGATATGGCCCAATGGCGCCAGCGCTGTTGGGCGTATCCCGATCATCTTCTGCCACGGGTTCTCCCTGCAGGCCAACCCCTGTCTCATCGCCTCGGGCGCCCCGTACTGGCAGCGCTTCGCCTACATCGCCGAGCGCACCAACTGCCCCGTCATCGTCGCCGACCTCGGCGGGAACACGTGGGCCAACACGACCGGCCGAGCGAGGTTCACAGCGCTGCGGACGTGGCTGGCCGCCAACCGCGGGCTGCGGGGCGACAAGTTCTTCGCCGCCGGGGAGTCGATGGGATCGATCCTCGCTGCGATCGAGGCCCGCCTCGAGCCGGTGGCGTGCGTCGGGTACTGGCTGCGCGCCCCGATCGTGGGGGTGCAGGCGTTCTACGACGCCAACGTCGGCCCGAACCCGGGGCTGACGGCGTCGATGGACGCGGCGTACACGAACCACGCCGGCCTCGTTGCTGCCTACCCGACGATCGACTCCGACACGGTCGCCAACCGGCTGGCCATGGCCACCTACGGGGAGCGTGGCCGGATCGATTGGACCGACGAGGACCAATTCATCACCCCGACGATCCCGCAGACCTTCGCCGAGGCGGTCGGCGCGATCGGGGTGCAACGCCACGGCAACCACGACGCCAACCTCTACACGCTCGTCGAGCCCGTGGCGGACTGGATCGCTGGCGTCATCGACGCCGCCGCGTAGGCTGCTGTTCGTGGCCGACCAGCAGTTCACCCTCGTGCAGACCAGGCCCGGGTTCGGCCCGGGCGGCTCCGACGAGAAGGTGACGCTGGGGACGGGGATCGACCACGGCGACGGTACGGCGACGGTCACCCCGGCGGAGGGGCTGCCTCGGGCGAAGGACCCCGATCAGGTGGCCCAACGGGTGCAGATAGATGACCTGATCTCCGGGCACCACCGGTTCACGGTGGAGCTGGTCTACGACCGCGAGGCCCCCGATGCCAGCTCTGCCGTGTGAGGCTCGGCCCGGTGAGCGGTGACCGCTCGGCGCTGGACGGACGCGTGGCCGACGCTGCGCAACGCAGCGACGTGGGCGGTGGGCGTGTACTGGGGCAACCAACACGTCCTGGGCCAGCCGGGACCGACGGACTGGGGCGACGTGTTCCTAGTGGCGGCGGCTATGTCGCTCCCGTTGGCCTACCGTCTCGACGACCTGGCCAAGTCACGAATCCGCTCCGCAGCGGAAACGGCGGCGTCGGTGAACGGCTCCGCCGAGCGGACGCAGTCGGTGCAGTGATCGCCTGGTACCACGCCCATCCGGTGTCGAGGTGGGTGTGGGCCGTGCTGGTGGTCTTCGCTGCCGTGAGGTGGCACGGGTGAAGCGACAGTGGCGGCGGGCTCGGGGCTGGGTCCGCACCCACCCTGTGGTGCTCACGACCCTGTTCTTCTCGGCGCTGGCCGGCCTGGGATTCCGGGACGTCCAGGCGCAGAACGACCGCCTGCGAGACCTGGTCTCCCAGCTGGAACAGGACAGGATCGAACGCCGCCGTGAGGCGTGCGAGTCGACCCTCAAGCGCGACGAGGACGAGGAAGTGATGTGGGATGACATCCTGCGCCGGGCTGGTGTCGACGGCCCCGCTATCGGGATCCTCCACGAGGGCTACGACACGCTGCCGGCCCCGTCGACGTGCGAGCCCGAGCCCAAGCGATGACGGAGGATCCGCTTCCGCTGTCGACGACGTTGCGCGCCGCTGGGGAGATCGTCGCCGCCAAGCTCGCCGACACGCAGATCCTCAAAGGCGACCACGTCGAGGTACTCGCTGCGCTCCACAACCTCGACGCGACGACCGCTCCGGTCCGTGAACACCTCGAGGAATGCCTCGGTCTGATCGACAGCTCGGGCCGCTGCCGGGAGTGCGGCCGGATGGCAGCGTGGGGCATGTGGCGAGTCCAGACCCACAAGGAAGGCCCGGGCTGCCTGACCGCTATCCCGTTCGTGGGGGCAGCGCAGTACGTGGTGTGGGCGGCCCGGCACCCGACGGGTGTCCCGCTGGTCGGGAACGTCCTGGTCCGCTGGCAGCTCCGGCGCCGCCGCCGGTCGATGGACCCGACGACGAACGGGCATCACCCCCAGCTCTGACAGCGGGGTAGCGTGCTACCACCGACCTCGATCGGAGGAAGCACGAATGACCACCACCACGGAGGACCCGGCCGGGCGCTGGCACACGGTCCCCTACGACCCCGACATCGACGATCCACAGGGGCCTGTGGACGACGCCGAGGAAGACGAGGGGGAGGGCCTCGACGCCGTCCTCGTCGGCGACGACCCGGAGGTGACCGGCGATGGCGCATAGCTCGTTCGGGCCGGGCTGGCCCAACTGCTCCCGCTCGCAGATCGTCACGCTCGTCCGTTCGGACGGGCTCCGCCTCCCGGTGCACCAGGACATCGCCGGCCTCGTCGCGATCCTCCTGGATCTGACCGAGCTGTCGGGCTACGACGTGAAGCCGGGCCAGACGTGGGGCTACGCCTGCCGGGCGATCGCCGGGACGTCGACGCCGTCGAACCATTCGTGGGGCACGGCCATCGACATCAACGCCCCGTCGAACCCGAGACGCAAGCGTGGCCTCCCCCGCATCACCGATATCCCCAAGCCTGTGGTTGCCCTGTGGAAAAACCACGGGTTCCGGTGGGGTGGGGACTACACGTGGCCCGACTCCATGCATATGGAGTTCATGGGCTCGGCGGCCGACGCCCAGCGGATCGAGCGGCGCCTCCGCGCCTACCTCGGTTCGGCGACACCGTCGGTGCCGCACGTCCCCGGCCGCCGGCCCCCGGCGCTCGACTTCCCCGGGACGGTCAGCCTCGGCGACGAGGGCGCTGCGGTGGCGACGTGGCAGCGGGCGCTCAAGGCCGCTGGCTACGACATCGTCGTCGACGGCGTGTTCGGGCCGGCCACGAACCACGTCGTGAGGGACTGGCAGGCGAAGCACGCCCTGTCGATCGACGGGATCGCCGGTCGCCGGACCTGGACGAGCCTCACCGGGTAGCTTCGGTCCCGCCGGTGAGCGGCGTGTGCGGCCCTCGGTGCCCGATCAACGGGACCGAGGGCCGTTGCGCGTCACAGACCGGGGAGGGTGCGCTCGCCGCGGGCCTCGGCCGCCGCCCGGCGGGTCGCTGCTCTGGTCTCGGCGTGGTGGCCGCGGTCGTAGTGGAGGTGGCAGCCCTGGCACATGGCCTTGAGGTTGTCCCAGGCGCAGTGCTCGGGCGTGTGGTCAAGGTGGGCTGCGGTGAGGACGACCCGCTTCCCGGTGCCGTAGGCGGGCTGGCCATGCCAATTCGGGCAGCGGCCCTCGTGGGTGCCGCGCCCGCACTCCCCGGCGCACTCGCACCGGCCGCCGGCCCGGAAGAACCGGATCACCGCTGACAGCAGCGCCCACTCGGGCGGGTAGCGGTGCCGGTTCTCCGGGCGGATCGGCAAGGGGCTACGCCGTGGCCACGTGCGGTTTGACGGTGGCGGTGGTGTCGCCGGGCGGGAACGCCACGAGCCCGGGCACGACCTCGCCTGTGCCGGGGTCGATCACCCGCCACTCGTCACCGACTCGCTGGGCCTCCACCAGCTTGCGCACCCCACCGATCTTCGGCTCCGGGTCCACGACCTTGAGCGCCTTCGCCTGCTCGACACGCTCGGTGTCCTGGGCCTGCAGCCACGCCACCAGCTCGCCGCTGTGGGCGGGCTCGAGCTGGATCGTGGCCTTGCGGGGGACGGTCGTGGCCACCGTCCCCGACGGCAGGTGCAGGGTGCCTCGGTCGGCGGGGGCGGCGTCACGCCAGGCGATGGCGTACCCGGTGAGGGCCTCGCGGAAGAACCTGGCCCGGTAGTCCATCGACCGGGTAGCGCCGCGGCGTGACGCCTCGACGTTCTCGGCCCAGTCGTCGTGCTCACGGTTCACGACGGCCAGCTCGGCCTCGAGCGCGGCCAGCTTGGCCATGGCCCACTCGGCCTGGCTGTTGTCGGCCGGCCGCCACCCGTTGAGCGGGTGGGCCTCGGTCTGGGGGAGGACATGCTCGGCGACCTCGGGCGGGGTGTGGTCGTCGAAGATGCGGCGCTCTACCCAGGTGGCGAGGTCGCCGTCGTCGATCGGCGCGGCGTGGAACCCGGACGTCGGGGGGCTGTCTGTGGTGGTCACGCTGTCTTGCTCCTGGTGCGGAGGGCGGCCACGATGTGACCGCGTTGGGTTGGGGTCGATCCGTAGAACCCGGTCCGGAAGTTCGCTGCCTCCTGCCGGATGGCATCGGCGACGCAGTCGGCCCGGACCGGGCAAGCGCCGCACCACGCCTGGTACTCGGCGGGCGTGTAGTCGCCGGGGGCGCACACAGCGACGGTGCCGTCCCGGCGGTAGGCGACGGGGACTTCCTCGTGGAACACCTCGAGCAGGTCGGGGCGTTCCTTGCAGCGGGCGCTGTCGGGCCAGTACCGCCACGGGTCGGCGAGCGCTGCGGCGACGGCGTCGAGGTCGAGGCCTTCGGGGATGGCCGGGACCTTCGGTCGTGCCGGGGTCGCCCGCCGGCCGGCCGAGGCGGGGAACAGGGCGAGCTGCGCCGTCCGGTAGGCCCGGTCAGCGTCGCGGTGCGCTGCCTTGCACGGCGGGCAGCCGCAGCCCTCCCGGTACGCGGAGACGCTGCCGTGGGGGTAGCGGGTGTCGATGGGTTCGGGTGAGCGGGGCATCGACTACCCGGCCTGTGCTCGCTTGCGTCCCTCGACGAGGGCGAGCATGGTCCGCTTGTCGGGCGCCGAGCGGCCCTGCCAGTCGACCTCGGCGTCGGTCAGGAGCTGCTCGACGTCATCGAGTGGCTGTTCCTTCACCCACTTGATGATCTCGGGGGTGACGAGAGCGGCGTCGTCGTCGCTCCCCACAGGCTCCTCTGTGGCCGCAGGAGCGGGCTCAGCGGCCGGCGGGTCCTCCGGTGCTGGCTCGGTCTCCGGCGCAGCGGGAGGGGCGTCAGAGCCGCACCACAGGCCGCTGAGGTGGACCCGGGCGCAGTGCTCGAGCACACCGGCGAGGGCCTGGTCGGCGTCCCACCCCTCGACGTCGCGGGCCGCCTGCGATTCGAGCCCGGCGATCAGCGACTTCGCGACCCGGAGGCCACGGTCGGGGAGCTGGTGGAACGGGATCACCCCGGTCTCGGTGCGCAGCGTCGAGGTCTGCTCGCGGCGTTCGCGCAGCTTGCGCTTCCACTGGTCGGGCAGCGCCCACGCCCGGGCCTGCAGCTGCCACAACTCGCCGCCGTCGGCGTAGACCTCCGCCGCCGGTAGGCCGCGGGTGGAGCCGTTCCCGGTGGGCTGGTACCCGTCGGGTAGCTCGATCGTGGACGGGTCGATGGGGCGGCCGTGCTCGTCGACGACGGCGCCGAGCGCTTCGGGGGAGTACAGGCCGAGGCCGGCCTCGGGGAAGTAGTCGTCGGCGCAGAACCCGGCGGCGCGCCACCACAGCATCCGCTTCGGCCACGCCCGATAGCCCTGGTTGCACTTGCACCGGTCGTTGCCGCTGTTGGGCCGGTAGTGCCGGTTCGGCTCGCACCGCTCGTCAGCAAGCCCGGCGGTGACGGCGTCCTCCCACGTGAATTCCGACTCGCCGAGCAGGAGGCCGTCGGGGTCGTAGGCCCCGGCGATCGCCTCGGTGAGCGTCCTCTTGATCGGCCGTACCGCCCCGAGCCCGAGCCGGCGTAGCTGGCCGTTCATCAGCTGCGGCGACAGCGAGATCCTCGGCCCGGCCTTCGTGTCGAGCACGTCGATCAGCTCGAGCGCTGCGGTCGGGGAGATCCCGAGGTCGCGGCCAACGAGAGCTATGTGGAACGCGAGGTGCGGGTTCCCTCGGACCGGCTTCGGGGCGGCGCCGGAGAGGCACAGCATCCGGGCGGTGGCGGCGAGGGTGAGGAATTCGGCGTGGCCGGGTACGCCGGGCATGAGCAGCGCAGCCTCGGCGGCCGCTTCGATCGCGGACTCGGTGTGCTCGGTGTGGGTGACCGTGCGGCTGCCGGCGGGGACCAGCTCGCCGGTGACCCGCTCGGGCTCGGCGACGGGGCTGGTGGCGGCGGGGGCGTCGGCCGGTGACGGCGGGACGTCCTCCATCGCTGCGGCCTGGGCGGGTGTGCGGCCGGAGGCGGGGCAGCGCTGGCCGGCCTTCTGATGGTTGCGGAACGTCCCGGCCTTGATGACCGACACGTCCTTCCCGCACAGCGGGCACTCGGTGCGCTCAGTCGCCATCGGTGGCCCTCATCCGGTAGCTGTTGCCGCGGCCGTCGGAGTGGACCTGCCCGTCGGAGACGATCACCCGCAGCGGGGCGCGCGTGGCCAGATCGAACAGCTGCCAGGTGTGGCCGCCGTCGGTGGAGACCTCCACGTCGGGGTACAGCGACGCCTGCTCGGCGAGCGTCCGCTGCTGCCACCGGGACGGGGGCTGCGTCGCGACCTCGATCCGATCGGGCACCGCCGCCAGGGCCGGGCGCACCACGTCCTCGACGGGCGCCCCGACGATGTTGCGAGCCGCGATCCACGGGCAGCGGGGGGCGTGCGGGAACGGCGCCGGCCCCTCGTGGGCGACCTCGCACAGCCCGCACATGTTGATCCCGACCCCGACAGCGAGGACGGGCTCGGTGTCGGCGAGCTGGCGGAGGATCCCGAACACACTGGCCGTGTTCGCCCGGGTCTCGGCGCTCACCGGATCGGGCGGGTCCAGCTGGTCGGCCCGGGCCAGCCACGCCGCAGCCTGCGCGGGGTCATCGGTCTCGGCAGCTGAGCGGCGGTACACCTTCGCCTCGTAGGCGTCGGTTCCGATCTCGTCGTGGTCAGGCATCGGTGGTCCTCCGGAAGTGCCGGGGCTGGTAGGTCGGGTCGGGGTCGACCGCCGGGCCGGCCGCGCGGTGGGCGGCCGACTCGGCGACGAAGCGCTCGCGTCGGGCGAGCGTGTCGAGGCTGCGAGCGATCGCCGGGTCCATCGTCGGGACGATCACAGCAGCGGGGGGCGGCCGTCGGGGTAGCGGCGGGCGCAGCGGTCGCAACCGTCGGCGGGGTGGTTGTTGTCGCCGATCAGTCCGAAGTCCCACAACTCGTGGTCGTTGAAATCGGACCGGACCAGGGCGACGGCCTCGGCCAGGGTGGTCGGGTCGGTGTCCTCGGACCCGTCGGGTCCGATGCCCTCGTCGGCGAGGGCCATGGCCTGACGGACCAGCAGGTGCGCCATGCGTCGGGTCTGGTCGCGTGTCTCGGGGCCGAGCCGGTGGCTGTCGGCGACGTCCGAGACCAGACGCCCGAACACGGCGCCGAGATCCTCCGCAGCGGTGGGGGCCTTGCGCGGGCCGATCGTGGCGCCCTCGAACCCGGGTTGGTCCGTGTGCGTGTGGGCGAGCCCGCCGCCGGGGTGGGCGTGTGCTCGGCCGGTGACAGCGTGCCGGTGGTAGGGCCGGCCCCGGCCGGTCACGTCAACGTCGTCGCAGGCGTCCGAGGCGCGCATCCCGTCGAGGTCGCCCGCCACGGACATGCGACCGGGGGCGACGTCGTAGATGTCGCCGATCTGCTCTCCGCTCTCGAGCGGGTCAACCACGTGGACCTGCAGCAGGTCGGGGCGGGTCGGGTCGCCGCTCGGAGCGAGGACTTCCCCTCGCCACGGCTCGGGGCCGACGCCGCGGACGAGGACGGTGTCCCCGATGTTGGTGGGGCCGGGGTGGCTGCCCATCACAGGATCCGCCAGTCGACCAGCTCGGCCCCAGCGGAGTCGATCCCCTCGGCGATGATGAACCCGTCGGTGTCCTCGCCCAGCTCGAGGCGGCTCTCGTTGGGCGCCTCGTAGTCGTCGGCGACCTCGAAGGTGTAGGTGCCACGCCAAGTGGCCTCAACGGTGATCTTGCGGGACATGGTGGTGGTCTCCTGTCGTGGAAAGGCTGAGCGGACGGTAGCACCCTACCGTCGCACTGTCCACGACAACGACCGCAGCGCGCGCGGGTTACGTGAGTGGCTAAGGGCGCGGGACCGCACCCTTAGCCTGGTACCCCCTGGGCGCCGTGGCTGCGGGTGTGCCCTCTCGGTGGAGCACTGGTCGCCGGACTGTTGCGTCGGGCTGACCCACCTTGCCGTTACCCCATCGGCGCCTCTCGGCGGCCGTAGTGCCCTCCCGGATTTGGGCCGGGTTCTCCCGCCTGGCCGAGTGCCCCCTGGTGGGGCGGTCTCGGTCGCTCCGACGGCTCCCGGTGTTCCCGGCCCCGGTGGGGTCTCGGTCGGTGAGCAGCTCCGTCGGTGCGCCACGCCATGGCATTTGCGGCACCCCCTCGGCTTGCAAGGTGGCTGTTCGATGTCATCGGTCAATGACCGGCTGCTACCATCGGCGGTGGTCGTGGAACGCCGCGATGGGTCGTCACTTCGGTGGCGGCCCCTTTCGCGTCACGACGACGATCACGGGGCGCACAGTAGCGGCACATCGGCGGTAGTGGACACACAACGTGGGGAACCGTCATCCCGCGGTACGCTGCCGCCCCACACCCCGAAAACGACGAAGGCCCGCCCCCGACAGGGCGGACCTTCTCAGACCAGGAGGAACCTCTCCCGTGTCCAGAAACGATAGCAGCGACCCGAACATCGCTGTCCGTCAGCAGCTCACAGACCTGTTGACCACCCTCACCGGCCGGGACCCGCACGCCCCCGCTGGCGGCACCCTCGGCCAGCTCGCCGCCCTGGCACGCCGAGCCCTCGCCGAGATCGACGAAGCGGCCGGCGTGGCCCTGGCCCCGGCCCTGCCGATCGACCATCTCGACGCCGTGCCCGATGACCGGCTCTACGGGTTCCAGCACTTCTGGGAAGCGTGGCCCCGCCGAGGCGGCAAGCGCCTCCACCGGTCGAAGGCCGAAGCGGTGTGGGTGACGCTCACCCTGCGCCAACGCAAAGCGGCGTGGCGCGGAGCCGTCCACTACGCCCAGGCCTGCGACCTCGGCACACAGGGCGCCATCGACGCGTTCCGCTGGCTGCGTGACCGCTCGTGGGACGACTGGCAGGAACCCCCGACCGCCCCACGCCGGCCGGGCACCGCAGCAGCGAGCATCGCCGCCGCCGCCGCCAACATCCGCAGCGGACAGACCAGCCTCATCCCCGCCGCCTACCAGCCCGCCCGCACCGCCATCGGGACAGGAGCCGGGGCGTGATCAACCTCGACCAGGCCACCAGCGCCGTCACCATCCTCGCCGCAGCGTTCGGCTCGGCGATGAGCGAAGAAACCGCCCAGCTGTACCTCCGCCGCTTCCAGAC
>JACCDR010947752.1_pt1 | contig 13254 bp, 11 predicted proteins | sample 7446431 | NCBI WGS metagenome assembly JACCDR01 (sample SAMN15323443, study PRJNA562643) | freshwater metagenome | isolation source: river surface water | place: USA:Blue River Watershed | collected 2017-08-17
AGTTAATCAGAAGTTCAAACATAAGATGGAGAAGTCCTATAAGGAACGACTCCATAATCAAAAAGAGATAGAATTAGAACAAGAAAAAAAGGATTATCTCAATGGAGAAACAGAGGTTTAAGAATAGCTTTGCAGCTAATGTATTTAGATTTAAGTACGCGCAGGGACCAGACGATACGTGGGATCAGTTAGCGGATAGACTAGTAGAGGATGTATGTGGTACTCGATGGGGTACTCAACCTGCTCTTATGTCTAAGGACGATAGAGGACAACTAGCTGAGTATATCAAAGAACAGAAGCTAATTCCAGGCGGACGGTACCTGTACTACGCAGGTCGTCCTAATCATTATTACAACAATTGTTTCTTACTTAAATGTGAAGAGGACACAAGAGAAGAATGGGCAGAGATAGCGAAGAGGGCTACTTCATGCTTAATGACGGGTGGTGGAATTGGAGTGGACTACTCTATCTTAAGAGCCAAGGGCAAGACTATTACGAAGACTGGTGGCGTGTCCTCTGGACCGATTTCGCTTATGAATATGGTGAACGAGATCGGGAGGAATGTCATGCAGGGTGGCAGTCGGAGATCAGCTATCTACGCCTCCCTAAATTGGCAACATGAAGACGTACCTGATTTCCTTAAGGCTAAGAACTGGTCAGATACAATCAAGGATCTAAAGAGTAAGGACTTTAACTTCCCCGCTCCTCTTGACATGACCAATATCAGTCTTAACTATGATGATGTTTGGTTATATGGTGGTGAAGCTCATTGGACAGAAGAACAACATGCACAACATAGAGCTAAACTACCTGTATTCCTAGAAAATGTACGACAAGCAATGATGACCGGAGAGCCTGGGTTCTCCTTTAACTTTGGAGCTAAACAAAATGAAACTCTCCGCAACGCTTGCACTGAAGTTACTTCTGAAGACGACAGTGATGTTTGCAATCTTGGTTCTATTAATCTCAGTAACATTCAGTCAATTTCCGAGTTCCGTGATGTGGTACGTCTTGGGTCTCAGTTCCTTGTTTGCGGTACTCTCAGAGCTACTCTCCCTTATGATAAAGTATACGCAGTCAGAGAAAAGAACAGACGACTAGGACTTGGTTTAATGGGTATCCATGCTTGGCTTCTCCAACGTGGATACGGTTATGAAGTAACACCAGAATTACATGAATGGTTAAAGGTATACAGAGATGAAAGTGAACGAAGCGCTAACGAACACTGCGATAGATTTTATATCAGTCGTCCGAAAGCATACAGAGCTATTGCGCCCACTGGATCGATCGGAATACTTGCAGCGACTACAACAGGAATTGAACCTCTATTCGCAGTTGCTTACAAGAGACGGTATCTTACCGAAGGAACAAAGTGGAAATACGAATACGTCATCGACTCAACTGCGGAACAGTTGGTACGAGACTATGGACTCGACCCTGACAGAATAGATACAGCATACAAACTAAGCCATGACTACGAACGAAGGATCAAATTCCAAGCGGATGTTCAAGACTACGTAGACATGAGTATTAGTTCAACTATTAATCTACCTAGTTGGGGATCGAAAGATAATAACGAAGATTGTGTTGAACAGTTTGCACAGACTCTAGCTAAATATGCACCACGTCTTCGTGGCTTCACTGCTTATCCAGATGGGAGTCGAGGAGGTCAACCACTGACGGAGGTTCCATATAGTGAAGCAGTCCAACACAAAGGTGTGATATTCGAAGAGAACAGTGAACGTCAATGTTCTAGCGGAGTCTGCGGAATTTAGATATGAGACTCTTCATAATCCCCCAGTGGATTAGTGGAATGATGTTAGGTATCGAGCTACTAGATGGTGGCTTGGTACTTGACCTACTAATCGTACGTATCCTCTTCTTGAAAGAGGATTCACCTTACATTGAAGACATGGAATGATAATCGAATTTAGTTGTAAACTAGTTATAAACGATGAACCAAAAAGAATCCCTACTAAAGAAGAATTCGAAAGACTTCTTAAAGAGAATCTAATAAATCCAAATGATCCTTACACACTTGAATTACTTACTTTGAAAGTAGAGATGTGATTACATTAGAGCAGTACTGGATGGGAAGAGATAAACAGTTTGCTTCTCAATTGACAGATGAGATTAGAAGCAATGCTAAGGATCTTCTTGAGAGAGTCAACAAGCTTCTAGTCTTCGCTGGTAGAGTTAATACTGGTGTGACATCAGGATGGCGACCACCACAGATCAATGCTGGAATTAAAAATGCATCACCAACCAGTAAACATATGGAAGGTAATGCTATTGATCTAGCTGATGATGATGGTAGTCTGGATGATTGGTGTACTAAGAATCAGCAATTTCTCGTACAACTAGGATTGTATCTTGAACACCCATTATTTACACCTCGTTGGTGTCATCTACAAAGAGTAGCACCACGTAGTGGTAATGTAGTATTCAGGCCAAAGTAGTATGTAAAGGAGGTGATTGTAAATGAAGAAAAAGGGCGGCGGTAAGAAGTGTTGATGTAAATAAAGAAGGGGCCGATTGGCCCCTTTTCTTATTGTCCTAATTCCATACGTTGGTTTATAATGTTAGGATTTTTAGATTGTACATCTCGCATCCATTGTGGTATGTTACGATCTTTGATGATCTTCTGTATCTTCGTATTAGGATCAACAGACGGGTCAGCTTTAATAATCTCTTGGATAGCTTTCGTAGCAGTCTCTTGATCCCCTTTGAGAAGTGCTTCAGCAGCAATGATCGATTGTTCTTCAACAGTCTTCTTAGCTTGCGTCTTACTAAAGAACAATTTCTCTTGACGAATACTTTCTTTACGAGCAGATAGCGATTGAGTACCAAGTAAGCTACTGACTCTATCAGCATCCGTTGTTTCTTTAGATGCCTTACTTGCTTTACCTTGAGCATTCATCTTACGTTTCTCATACTCAGCAGATAGTTCGTAGATGTACTTCTGGCCCACAAGAATCGAGAGTGTCTTCTTAGCTTGTAGTAGTTCATTCTCAGGTACTGGTTCACCAGCTAGATCTTTGAGAACTACTTTAGTTGCAGCAGCAGCTTTGGCTGCAAATGAAACCGCTGGTAGTAAGTCTATAATACTAGCGTCAGCAGTGAGTTGCTTGGACAGAATATTATTCCATCTAAGACCACTACCAATATCCCAACCCTCAGACATACCCATCTTCTGTGCACCAGCATTGACTGCTGCGGTAGGACCACCGAACATAACTGTTTGTGCGTCCATTCCCAACACTTTCTCTTTTCTATTGTCTCTAGCTAATAGGAACTCCTTGAACGAAGGAAGACCTAGCCACTCAGCTAACAGTTCGTACTCAAACATTAGTGGTAGACCAACAGCACCACCCATAGCAGCAGCGGTGAGTGTTGTAGCCACTAGTGGTTTAATGTTCTTATCCCTAATGGCTGTCTTAGCATCCGCTAGGAGTAATCCTTGCTGTGCAGTAGCAAAGGTCATAAGAGGAGAAATCATCTGACCAGCCATACCCATGTTCTGTATGAACGGAGACTTGTATGGCATGTTGTACATAACCATAGTCTCTTCTGTAGCTTCAGATGCTCTTCTATATAGTTCCTTACCGGAAAATCCTTGCTTCTTGTAATGCTCATACATCACAGCAAAGGTCATGTAGCGAGAAAGACTATCTGCTCCAGCAGAGATCTTCTGTCCGGTAATCCATTCAGAGAGTGTATTAAGTTTACCACCACCAAGAATAGCTGGTAGTTGGTTAATCTCATTAATGAACTGTGGATGGAAGGTATCTCTATTGTTAGCCACCCAGAACACAGCATCTTTGAATGCTCTATCCCCACCGCTGAATGCGGTCATCAATCCTTTACCCATAGTAGCCATACCACTAAGTCCAGTGTCTTCTCTGAAGATGTGTCTGAATGCTTGTGGTGTAGATAGTAACTGAGCAAACCAGAATCCCGGTCTAGTAGTAAGAGCAGATAGATAGAACATCTGTGCAGCAAGACCGTGGGTACGATCTGCTATTGGTACACGAGGATACCAATCATTGTTCTTACCAATACTATTAACTAGTTTAGAGATGTTGTCATCAATAGTAGTACGAATCCAACGATCAACAGTAGCACTCTTATCATGACCACCTAGTGCTGACTTAATCAAGAGTTCAGCATTAGCTTCTGCATTAACAAAGTTAGACCGTTCTCTCTCACCCATCTGAGAGAGTTTATTCATAATGTAACTAGTCTCGTGTTGGACGATAGCACGTTTATGGGAGTTAGCAAACTCATCGATACCTTTGGTAATAGCATCTTTGAAGTCTCGCACATTCTGTGCTTCCGTTCTATTCCAACGAGAACCAAGATAACCAGAGATACCCGATCTTAGTTTATCGTGAGATGTCTTTTGTCCATACAGAGTCTGACCAAACTCCTTCGTCGCTAGTTGATCAGTTACTTCAAACTCTTCAGCAAACATCTGACGCATCTGTTGTACCATATCAGGTGGTACATTCATATCCTTGATGTCTACAATCTGACCAGGATCAAACTCTTTAGGTACGTTCTTGATGAACATACGAGCTTCATGCTCAGATCTGAATCGTTCGAAATGAACTATCTCCCCATCTTTTCCTTTGACGAATACACCAAAGTCACCAGTACGGATAGACGGAATCCATCCATCCCTATATGGGATTAATGGCATACCACGATTCTTACGGTCTACATTAACATCTTCATGCATCTTGTCAAATAACTTCTGAAGAGACTCAACAAGACGTACTTGTGTTGGTGTAAGTCCCTCTAGGTTATCCGTATGCTTTCTTTGGTTGTTGAGGTTATCAACCATACGCTGACGTACAGCAGCTACATCTTTATCCTTAGTAGCACTAAGAATCATCAGTGGAGCTAGACCATTCTTAACGTGTTCCAAAGTAAATACAGCGTGTTTCTGTACTCTTCTTGCAGCATTAGGAACAGTACCACCAACCCAGTTACGAAGCAACTGAGCTTTAGTATTAAGAGCAGAACTGATAGCTTTAAGAGTATGATCTACTAGTGGATGACTATCTTGGATACTACGATATTGTTGGAATCCAAAGTAGTTACTAGAGAATGTATTCTTAGATACATCACTACCTTTAATGGTATCATCGATAACAGCATTTAGTTTATCTGCATGATCTAATCGTTTTGTATCATTACTAGATATCCATACACCGTTAATCTGCTGTGGTGGAGGTGGTCCTTGATTGGGATCACCAGACAGCACAGACGGATTAGTCTCTGCTCTCTTCTCCATAGATTGAAAGAGCTTCTGTCCTTCAATAGACATAGCTTTCTTCTGTTGATCCCAAGTTCTATTCTTGTTTTCAGCAGCAAGTTTTTTATGTAGATCTAGTAGTTCATCGTACACAGTACGTGACTTTCCGAAGAACTCACGCATAGTAATAAGGAACTTATCCAACATATTAGTACTACCATATTTGGTAGCTTTAAGACGATCAATAATGTTAGGATCAGTTAATCCGTAAGAGATGAACTCATGCATGTCTGCAATGTTGTACAGATTACCTTGCCTCTTTGTAGCGTGTTCAGATACACGTGCAGCTACCTCAGCAGAAGGTATAGCTTTTGATTTAATAGCATACTCATATAGTTTACCTAGTTTAAGAGCGGCATTAATCTCTCTCTTGGAGAGACCACTAAGTAATTGACTTCTGGAATTACCTTTAGCAAATCTATGGACGAGTGTAAGTACCTGTGACGAAGCAGCATGAGCAAATTCATGCATGATAAGCACAGCATTCATACCCTTCTCTGACATACGAATCAGATTCTCTTTACCATGATAGGCACCCATAGCCTCTAGCTTCTTACCCATGCTGTTAATAACATGGAAAGACTTCTCCCACAAGAATCTCATCTGTGGGTTAAAAGCTGGATTGTCTAGTAGGTTTCTAGCTAGACGAGAGAGACTCTCACCGTACTTAGCCGTATCATTAGCAATAATTTCAAGAGCAGATCTAGCTGCTAGTTCATATTCATTACCTGAAAGATGTTTGTTAGGAATAGCTTTGGTTAATTCAGGGTCGAACTTACCCATAGACTTAACAGCAGTATTGTTAAGTTCAGTTAATGTAGGTGTAAGAGACTTAGACATGGGAATATTCTCACCAGCTTCTTCGACAAAAGATGGATCACGAACAAATCCTTGTTTCTCCCAGAAACCAACACTCTCTGGTTTAGCTTGAACAAAGGCAGTCTTTACTTTATTTCTACGAAGATCTTCCTCAATAGTTTTAACTTTGAGTTTACCAAGACCACTACCCTGTAGTTCTGGAGTAACATCTAAAGTATCAATGTATCCAGTTTTATTGTGATAGTTAGCAGTTACAGCACCTTCGTTAGAAAGAATATCATCCGCTAGATCACGTAATGGATAAAGAGCAGCACGAACATCTTCGTCTTTACTCGTCCTGAGTTGTTCATCAACCCATAGACGAATCTTTACAGCAGACTTAACATCAAAATCTTCTGGTGGTTCTGCAAGATAATTTGTTAATTGCTCTATCTTAGCTAGTGGATCAGATTCCTTTTTACTAGTAGCACGTCTTTCAAATGCATCTAATTTAGACAACATTTCTTTAACTTCTGGAATACGGATCTGGCTGTAAGCATCTGATGGATTATCAGATAGATCACGTAGTTCTTCTAGAAGAGTATCTTTATACGCCCTAAGATTGTCTTGTGGATTATGTTTGATTAGAATCAGATTATACTGATCATCTAACCGAGCCATCTGAATGAAATCATCAATCGTTTTATTTTCTTTTTCAACAATCTTTTGACGTTCTCTCAGAATAGGTTGTGCTTCTTCAGAGGCCATGCGCTCCTTAGAGAAAGCATCTAGAGCTTCTGGTCCACGAAGATTATATATATCACCGGCTTCTCGGAAAGGGTCTTGTTGTTTAGTTTTCTTTACAACAGATGTACCTGATCTACTGTCTATCTCTGCTTGGATAAGTCTTATTTCATTTGGTAATAGAACATCACGAAGATCATTCTTCTTTTCCGGATCTTTGCTTCGTAGTTGCTCAAGCAACGTAAGCTTACGATCCATAGCAGCATTGAGAGTTTCATCTGACTGTTGTTTAGCCCAGTCAGGTGTGATCTGTTCGTTGATATCAAATCGTTTACCGGGCTCGGTAGTTACCTCGCCCAAGGGCGTCTTCGAGTAAGGAAGACCGGGTTCTCTTGCTTCTTTTGCTGGAGGAGTAATCTCATCCTTGATTGTTTGATTCTGTTCCTTTAGACGAGCAACATCCTCTTCTCTTCTCTTGATCATAGTCGCTGCTTTAGCAGCAGTTTCTTCACTGTCGTAAGTAGATTTGTTTAGTCTATCAATATCCTTTTCAATTTCTTGAATAAGCTTTTCGTTCTTCTCAAATACTTTATTCTTACGGCGAAGTTCAGCTTGCTGACGAGCTTCTACCTCAGCATTGATCTGATCAGCAGTTGGTGTTACTTTATTTTTTCTGTCTAACTTACGTGAATCACCTTCGTTCTGAAGGTCTTCAGCGGTTGGATCTAGTAATCTACGAGTAGTTTCTACTTGCTTATTACGAGCACCTTGGATTGCACCAAAGGTTGCTCCAGTGGCAGCACCACCAACATAAGTATATGGGTCGTTAAATGGATCAGGTACATACTCCTGTGGCATCTTGTTTGGATAATCTTCTCGTAGGAAGTTAATAGCCGCAGGTTCAAGAGGAGTAGTTGCTGTATTAATAACAGCACCAGTTACTGCACCAGCTTTAGCACCCATACCAATAGAAGCAGGTAGTGCTCTGTTAGCAGCCGTTAACCCACCGGATACCATTGATTCCATCTGAGCTTGATCTACTGTTGCCCCTTGATCGAGAGATTGTTGTCCTCTCTCAAAAGCTGTACCGACACCATACGCTCCAGCTACGATTGGATTAAGAAGAGTAGGTATAGTTGCTGGAATATTCCATAGTTCACCAGCACCTTGCTTTCTACCATAAACTGGGTTCTTAGTCTTACGATCTTCTTGTGCTTTTCTGAAACGAGCATATGACTTCTCTGCCTCTTCTTCAGCACCGGGTAATCCTAATGAAGCAAGTCCTTTAGTAGCAAGTAGATCAGCACCAAGTACAGCACTCTGTATCGGACTGAAAGCAGTCATACCGGCACCACGGATATCCTCTTCCGTTGTAGTACGCTGTTCACGAGACTTTAATTTGTAGTCAGATTCTTCTGGTGTAATCTGAGAGACTGGATCAATACCTGCAATTATTCTAAGAGCACTTTCTGACATCTTAGAATAATCAGCAGATACAATAGCCTCTAAATCTGCATCAGAGAATTTAGAGTAATCAATAGACATTATCTTCCTTGGCGTCTAGCTAGTTCCGCGGCAGCAGCATTAGGATCAAGTCCACCACTACTTGTGGGTTTCATTGGAGAAGATCCAGTTGATTTCTTTAGATAACCTCTTTCGATACCATATGATCTATAATCCTCTTCTGCTCTGGCTAGTCTTTCTTTATATTCTTTCTCTATAATGGCTTTCATTTGTTTATAGAATGTTTTTTCTGTATCAGACATCGCTGTATCTGCTTTAGCCTTAGAAACATTACCAGCACTATCAATGAGGATACCGAGTGCATTTGCTCTAGCATCACCATTAATTTCTGCTTGCATATTCTTAGCTACGTTATTCTTTTCTTGTGCAAGAGTACGGAATACATTGGCATCTTGGGCACCACCACCACTACCAGTACTTGGTGGATATGGACCCCAACCACGATCAGCCTTAACAACATCACCAACATCTTTCTCACGTTGTTGAGCAAGAGCATTCGCTTGCTTAGGATCAAATCCGTAACCTTCAATAGCAGCACGTATCTGTTGAATAGCTTCTGGATCATTACCTTTGAGAGCCTTACGTAGTTTCTCGTAGTTACTCTCGATATCTCTTTTCTTGATAGCAACAGAAAGACGTACCGGACTATTTGGTAGATCTTCTTTACCAAGAGACTCAGCTACTTTTAGTTTCTTTAATAGATCCACATGACCATCAATGAACATCTCTTTGGTATCTTGATCCATAGTGGGGTCTAGAAGAGTACCATGTAGTCTACGTAGTGTCTCTACTCTTTCGTTGACATCACGACCAATCTGTTTAGTGTTAAGTTCTTGTGGTAGAGCAGCAAGATTATCTTGTGCTGTCTCATAACCAATCTGAGCTTCAACTAACTTCTGTGGTTGTTGTGCTTGAGCTAGTTCATTCTCTCGCCAACCACGTAGTTGAGCAAGATCAGCTTGTTCAGTTTGATCGTACATCTTCGCTAGACGATCACGAGTGTCTAGGAAGGTATTAGGTATTTGTTGGTATAGTTGATCGAGTGCCATATTTGATTATCCTAATGGAGCATAGTTTGGATACTGAGCACGTGCTTTTTCCATACGTGCTCTTTGTTCTGGGGTACGTAGACGATCTGAAGCATAACCCATAGTCTGGGCATACTCCATACCTGTACCAAAGATATTCTGAAGACCGGGGAGAACAGCACCAATGTTGTTGGTGACTGGACGATTAGACATAATCGTTGCTCTAGCAGTATTTAGTTTATCTTGACGACCTAAAAGTTCCATCAAAGTTTTAATTCTTTGTTGTCTAGCACCAGATGCTAAATCTTGTAGTTGTCCTAGCTCTTGTGAGTTAAGAGATGTTCTACCTTGAGCAGCAGCTTGGCGGAGCATAGCTTCACGTGCTGACTCAATGTTACGTTGGACAGTAACATCAGTAAGGAAAGAGTTTGGATCTTTAACTAGACGACCTAGTTCTTGTGTATAGAATCCAGCATTAGGATCACGATCTCGATCTAGTGTAGCAAGAGCAGCATCAGTATTCTTTTGACCAGCCTTTTGGGTCATTAGATTACTAGCCATACCTAGACCAGCTAGACCTACCTGACCTAAACGGAACGCATTATCTACACCAGTTTGACCCGTAGTGTTACGATCCCACCAACTTTGTTCTGGTGTAAAATTAGAACCTGTTGGTGTTTGGTTTGGTATTTGTCCTACTGGAGCATCAGAACCTTGGAATTGTTCTGATTCCATAAATACCCCACCTAATCCCATTTGCCAGTTCTGATCTGGTTGCCAAGTACCATAAGGTGTCTCTGGTGTTTGGTTTCCACCAGAAAAATCATTGTAACTAAAATTCCAAGGGTCAGTAGTTTCGAAAGCCATTTCTTTATCCTTTACAGATAGTAAGTATCACTATAGTCATTACCCATCGGGTTAGACAAATCTTTTAATTGGGTAGGTTGTGTCTCACCTTTGTTCATCTGTCCAAGGCCCACACCTTTGAAGTCATTCCAGAACTTCGCTTGCTTATAGTAATTATCCATACTGAAAGAATTATCAAGATCTAATTGTTCACCAGTAGGAGTACCCACAAGTTGTTCAAACAACTGTGGGAGTTGAAACATGCCGGGATTACCGAAGTTAAAGTCCATAATTATAAATAGTAAGAACTACCTTGTCCATCGTATAGTTTCTCTTGTGGATTGGATACCTGTGACTGCACACTACCTAATCCAGAAGAACCAAATGTATTCTTACTCTTTTGTTTCGCTTTCTCTTCAGGAGACAAAAAGAGTTGTTCTAGTGGTGTACCCGTTATACTAGCTGCAATCTCCGGAGAACTCGGTGTTGTATCAGTATTAGTTCTACTATTACTTCTGTACATTTGTAGATAACGATTAAGAGCATCACGATAGTCTCGTTTTCTTTCGTTATTCACTAGAATATTATTAGTAGTACCTACAGCCATTTGACCAAACTGATTAGCTTGTGCACCTAGATTAAGAGAACCTTTAGTGTCTCCGTAGTACATAGGTTTTCCAGTAGAGTCTAGTGCTACCTCACCAGTAGTCATATCTCTTTGTGCAGCACCACCCAGAGCAGTACCTACACCAGCAGCAGTACCACCCACAATAGCATTACGCGTGATGTCATTACCTTCGTCTCCACGTAGAGCAGAAGATGTACCACCACTAACTGCTCCTTGTGTTACGTTGGCTGAGTATCCACTACCTGCACCAAGCCCAGTATCTGCTGCTACGTAGTTACCTGCAGATTGCCCAAGATAAGCTCCACCCATTGTAGCTGCCATATCTCGCATACGTTTGCGATATAGTTCCTCATCACCAGTATTATGGTAATCATAGGTAGCATCTACGGTGTTCATGATTGGATACAAAGTCTGACCTACACCAGGTACAGCAGCCATTAGACCACCATACTTATCCCATAGACCGGGTTCGTATCCATTACCTAACGTCGGTGAGACTACATCCTTAAAATATTGAGATGGATTATCAAATAACTGTGGAAGATCTCCTAAGTTTCTAGCTGTACGTACTGTTGCTTTTGCAGTATCCTTAACAGCTTTTCTACCAAAGTCTTGTGTGTCTCTGCCTATATTAGTTAGAGTTCTACCAGCAGATGTTAAACCACCTGTTACCTTTCCACTAGCTTTTCTTAACCATCCCATGTTAATGCTCTCCCTGTCTATAGAATAACTCTATAGATTCAAATTTAAAAGGAGCATCGGTCTCATGCCCTATCTGCCACATACGAGATCTACTAGAACCTAAGTTAGTTAGATATGCTTGAGTATCTATCTGCATATTAACTGACCAAGTAGTATTCGTAAGTCTATCTGGTGCTTCTACATTAGAATCACTATAATCAATAGTTACTGGATTACTATAAGAATACTTATTACCTACTACTTCGATACGATCATATCTTTTTCTGTAACGGTTGTCCATATCGATAACTGGAGTATTGTAGTACATATAGTACACAACTGCGTTATCGTTATAGTCACCTTCAGTAGAAGTAGTGGCGTGGTACATTACTTTATTAGCAGTAGTCTGTACTATAGACACACCATTCTTATTATGTCCGTGGATACCAATGTATCTACGAGTACCAGCGACAGCAGATGAATCCCAGAATGACCAGAACTTCTCGTCAATATCGTACACAAGTGCTCTACTATTCTTTGTATTGGTTACTTCATTAAGAACGTAGAACTTATGTCCATCTACACGACAGACAAAAGAAGAGAGGAAGTAAGTACCGGGAGATGTTGGATTATATAGTCCAAGAATCTCATTTAACTGTTCATCAATAAACTCAGTAGATACCTTCGTCTCTTTGAAGTTGTTTAGTTCCCATACACCAAATCCACCACCAGCACCTACTCCAACAAAGAATACTGAATCTTCAATTTCTTGGATAGTTCTTGGTTGAGCAACACCAATGTTGGATACAGCTTGCTTTGTTGTTCCTAGTGGAGAACCAGTAGCATTAGAGTTATTGTATAGATATTCAATAGAACTCTATTTGAATGCTAGAATGTAGTTCTGTGTTCTTGCAAGACCTTTGATCGTACCCGGAAACTGCGGAGTAAAGATAGCATCAGCGTCACTCCATAATTGAGGATTACTGATATTACAGTTCCAGATAGTAGCTTTATTCTCAGCAGCAAGGAAGATATAACCTTCCATAAACTTTGGTTGTGGTACGTGTGGTACTGGGAATCCAGAAAGGATTGCTGTACCAGCAGCGTTACTTCCACCACCACTTGGAAAAGAAACAGTTGGAGCTGATGTATAACCACTACCGTAATTAGTTATCGTGGTAGAAGCAACTGCTCCACCAACAACAGTGTATGTGCCTGCGGCACCAGTACCCCCACCACCAGAGAATCCTAGAGAGTACGTACCATCTGCATAACCAGTACCAGCATTAGTAATTAGAATACTATATAGATTGGTATTATCAACTGTAGTTACACTTGTAGGAGCAGAAGATAGAATCGTATATCCATCCTGTCCGTCACAGAAGAAGAGCCGTCTAGCATCACCATAGATGAAGTCTGTGAATCCAACAGGACCAGTTGATGTAGCTAGACTAACGGTGTACGCAGGGACAGTGCTACTGGCAGAACTATAGGCATACACTGTGCTTCCATAAACCATAAAAGTGTAGTCTGCCGCAGCCCAGTAATGAACTCCGCGAGCTTCTCCAGTAGCGTCAGATTTACTGACGAGAGTATTCTTAAGACCTTTTCTTTTAACACAGTAAGCCCTCTTAACTTGAGTAAGTGGATTATCCACTGTTTCTGGAAAACAATTGACGAAGTGA
>JACCDR012527899.1_pt1 | contig 13252 bp, 11 predicted proteins | sample 7446431 | NCBI WGS metagenome assembly JACCDR01 (sample SAMN15323443, study PRJNA562643) | freshwater metagenome | isolation source: river surface water | place: USA:Blue River Watershed | collected 2017-08-17
CGCGAGGCGCATGACGTGCCGGCGCTGAGCCGCGCCGAAGGCGCGCTGCGCACCGGCCTGGGCCAGATCTTCGCCGTGGCCGAGGCCTATCCCGAACTCAAGGCCAATGAGCACTTCATGCAGCTGCAGCAACGCATCAGCTCCCTGGAGAGCCTGCTCTCGGACCGGCGCGAGCTTTACAACGAATCGGTCAACATCAACAACGTGCGCGTGGACTCCTTCCCGGACGCGCTGGTCGCACGTTTCTTCCGTTTCCAGCATCACCCTCTGCTCGAGTTCGCCGAGCATGAAAAAGCGGATGTGGATATGCGCCAGCTGTTCAGCAACTGATGGGCACGGTTCAGGGCCGCACCGTGCGGTCTGAGCTCGCGGTCGGCATGAGGGGCTGATGTCCTGGTCCGTGTCGATCCATCTTCCGGGTGTCTTTCGGGCCGCCCGGGCGGCCGGTGGCCTGGTGCTGGGTTTGCAGGTGCTGCTGTTGGGCGTCGGCCTGCAGTTCAGACAACGTCCGGTCTGGCTGTTCTGCATTGCGGGGATCGGATTGCTGGCCCTGCTAGGCTGGCGGCTGGCTTACCGTCGATACCGTGCCGTGGGAGATCATCCGACGTCCAACATCGCGACGGCAGCACAGGGTTTTGTCGAGCTGCGCGGGCAGGGGCTCCCGCTGGAGGGGGCCCCTGTGCTCACGCCGCACAGCTACCGCGCCTGCCTCTGGTATCGCCATCAGGTCGAGGAAAGCGACAGCAATGGTCGCTGGAGCGTGATCAGCACGAACACCAGTCAGTCTTCGTTCGTTCTGGATGATGGAACCGCTCAATGCCTGGTGGATCCCGAGGGCGCGGAAGTGGTGACGCGTCATCGCCAGACCTGGCAGGTCGGTGACTACCGGCACACTGAATGGACACTCCAGCGACGTGACACCTTGTACGTGCTCGGTAACTTCGCGACCCGGCACCCGGCGCAGGGCCTCGACGCCGGGGCCGATGCCCGCGACCTGCTGGCCGAGTGGAAGCGTGACCAGGCCGGTCTGCTCAAGCGCTTCGATCTCAACCATGACGGCCAGGTCGACGACCGCGAATGGGAACTGGCCCGGCGTCTGGCGCGCGGTGAGGTGGAGAAAAAACACCGTGAGCTGCGGCGCCAGCCCGAGCTGCATCTGGTGGAAGGTGCGCCGTCCAGTCTCTACCTGATCAGCAACCACGAGCCGGAGAAGCTGGCGCGGCGTTTTCTCTGGATGGGCCTGGCGCAGCTGCTGGTCTTTTTCGCAGCCCTGGGCTGGCTGGCCTGGTGGTGGCGTCAACCGCCAGGACTCTAGAGTTCCCTGCGCAGCTCGCGTTGCTGCGCCTGTCGTTCGCTCTTGCGTGACTTGCGATGCGCGCCAGCCTTGCGCTGCAGCGCGGGTACGACCAGCGGGTTGCGCGGCGGGTGCTGCCGGAGCTTGAGTTTGGTCTTGCGGGCGGAGTTCATGGACGTGCTTGACAAGATGGTAGCCCAGCCCCGCCTACAATGGCCACCATCCGTCCCGCAGGCCGGATTCCTCCTCTCAACCAGCTGCCATCCATGCAAGTTTCTGCCTCGATCTTCAAGGCTTACGATATCCGCGGCATCGTGCCGTCCACTCTCACCGAGGCCGTGGCCGAGGGTCTGGGCCGTGCCTTCGGCACAGCCGCGCGCAAGGCCGGCGAGACCCGGGTGGCAGTGGGGCGCGACGGCCGCCTCAGCGGCCCGGCGCTCAGCGCCGCGCTGATCCGAGGCCTGGTGGCCACGGGCATGGAGGTCATCGACGTGGGCATGGTGACCACGCCCATGCTCTACTTCGCGGCCAGCACGGTCTGCAGCAGCGGCATCCAGGTCACAGGCAGCCACAATCCGGCCGACTACAACGGCTTCAAGATGGTGCTGGCCGGTCGTGCCATCTATGGCGACGAGATCCAGGGCCTGCGCCAGACCATGGAGTCCGAGTCCTGGCAGCTGCGCGAGGGCGGCAAGGTCACCCACCTCAATGTCTATGCTCCGTACCGCGACCGCATCGTTGGCGATGTCAGGCTGGCGCGCCCCATGAAGGTCGTGGTCGATTCGGGCAACGGTGTGGCTGGTGCCTCGGCCCCCGCCATCCTGCGGGCGCTGGGCTGCGAGGTCATCGAGCTCTACAGCGAGGTGGACGGAACCTTCCCCAACCACCACCCGGACCCGAGCAAGCCCGAGAACCTGCGCGATCTCATCCAGACCCTGCAGGGCAGTGACGCCGAAGTGGGCCTGGCCTTCGATGGTGATGGTGACCGCCTGGGCATCGTCACGAAAGACGGCCAGAACATCTTCCCCGACCGCCAGATCATGCTGTTCGCGCGGGACGTACTCAGCAGGGTACCCGGCGGCACCATCGTCTACGACGTCAAGTGCAGCCAGCGCCTGGCGCCAGCCATCGAGGCCGCGGGGGGTAAGGCCCTGATGTTCAAGACCGGCCACTCGCTGATCAAGGCCAGGATGAAGGAAATCGACTCTCCGCTGGGTGGCGAGATGAGCGGTCACATCTTTTTCAAGGAACGCTGGTTCGGTTTCGACGATGGCACCTATGCCGCCTGCCGCCTGCTCGAGATCCTGAGCCGCAGCCAGGACGTCGGCGCCGTGCTCAACGGCCTGCCGACCAGTCATGCCACGCCCGAACTCAATGTGAAGTGCGCCGAGGGCGAGCCACACCGGCTGGTGGACGAGATGCAGAAGAAGGCCAGCTTTGCCGCGCCGGCCACGGTCAACACCATCGACGGCGTGCGGGTGGACTGGCCCGACGGTTTCGGCCTGATCCGCGCCTCCAACACCACGCCCGTGCTCGTGCTGCGGTTCGAGGGCCACACCCCCGAGGCCCTGCAGCGTATCGAAGGCGAGATGCTGGCCCTGCTGCGCAGCGTCAAACCCGACGCGTCGTTCGCGGCCGCCGCACATTGAGAGAGAGCGGGTTGCGCGCTTGAACATCCTCATCGTCAAGCTGTCCTCCCTGGGCGACGTGGTGCACACCATGCCGGCCGTGCAGGACATCCGCCGCGCCTTGCCGCAGGCCCACATTGACTGGGTGGTCGAGAAGGGCTTCGCGCCGCTGGTTCAGCGCTGTGCCGGCGTGCGCCGTGTCATACCCTGCGAGCTGCGGCGCTGGCGCAAGGCCCCGTTCGCCGCGGCCACGCGGGCGCAATGGAAGACCTTTAAGGCTGAACTGCAGGCCGAGGCCTACGACGCGGTCATCGACCTGCAGGGCCTCACGAAGTCGGCCCTCGTGGCCTGGCTGGCGCGGCTCGCGCCGGGGGGCAAACGTTATGCCCTGGCCAACCGCACCGAAGGCTCGGGCTACGAGTCGCCCACGCGCTGGGTGGCCGATGTGGCGGTGCCCATCGAGCCGCACGTGCATGCGGTGCAGCGCTCGCGCCTGCTCTGCGCCCGGGCCCTGGCGTATGCGCTGCCGGCGCAGGAGGTCTACGGCCTGCATCCGCAGGCGGCTTCGGAGCGTGTGGCGGTGGGCATGATCGCGGTCCGTCCGGTGCTTGCCCTGGTGCACGGCACCTCACGTGCCGACAAGCAGTGGCCCGAAAGCCACTGGGTGGCGCTGGCGCAGCGGCTCGACGAGGCTGGCTACGACGTGGCCCTGCTGCACGGCAGCGACGAAGAGGAGCGGCGCAGCCATGCCATGGCGCAGCAGATGTCCCATGCCGTGGTCTGGCCGCGCCTGGCGCTAGATGCGCTGACCGATGCCCTCGCGACCTGTGCCGGCGTGATCGGTGTGGACAGCGGCCTGAGCCACATCGCCGTGGCGCTGGACCTGCCGCATGTGCAGCTCTACAACTTCGACACGGCCTGGCGCACCGGCCCCGTGGACCGCTTCCGCCAGCGCTGTGTCTATGCCCGGCCCGTTCCAGCGGTGGAAGCGGTCTGGTCGGCCTGGCTCGACGTGACTGCCCAGGCCCGTTGATGGTGCGCGCGGCCTATTCCCTGTTGACACGTCTGCTGCAGCCCCTGCTGCGGCGCAAGCTCGCACGCCGCGGCCGGGCCGAGCCGGGGTATCTGGTGGCGGTGGAGGAACGCTTCGGCCGTTACGACCGGCCTGCGCCGCCGGCCGACGGTCGCACGCTCTGGGTCCACGCGGTCTCGCTCGGGGAGACCCGTGCCGCCGCCGTCCTGCTGAAAGAGCTGCGTGCACGCTGGCCTGCTTACCGCCTGCTGCTCACGCACGGCACGGCCACCGGCCGGGCGGAAGGCGCCAGCCTGCTGCGAGAAGGCGACCTGCAGGTCTGGCAGCCCTGGGACACACCCGAGGCCGTGTCACGTTTCCTCGCACACTTCCGGCCGCGGGCGGGCATCCTGATGGAGACCGAGGTCTGGCCCAATCTTGCAGCGGCCTGTGCCGCTTCGGGGCTGCCCCTGGTGCTGGCCAACGCGCGCCTGAGCGACAAGTCCCTGCGCCAGGCACAACGCGTGGCCTGGCTGTCCCAACCCGCCTACCGCAGTCTGGCGGCCGTCTGGGCCCAGACCGAGGACGACGCGTCCCGCCTGCGTCAGCTGGGTGCGCCGGTTCAGGGCGTCTACGGCAACCTCAAGTTCGACGCCACGCCCGATGCGGAGCTGCTGGCACGCGGTCGCGCCTGGCGCGCGGCACTCGGCCGACCCGTGGTGATGTTCGCGAGCTCGCGCGAGGGCGAGGAACAGATGCTGCTGGATGCCCTGCGTGCCGCCGGCGAGGCGGCACGTGACGTGCAGTGGCTCATCGTGCCGCGCCATCCCCAGCGCTTCGACGAGGTGGCGCAACGGGCCGAGGCCGATGGCTGGAGCCTGGCGCGACGCAGCCGCTGGGGCGTACAGCCCACGCTGGTGGACTTCTCGGCCGACATCTGGCTGGGCGACAGTCTCGGTGAGATGGCGCTTTACTACGGCCTGAGTGATGCAGCCCTGCTCGGCGGCAGCTTCGCGCCCCTGGGCGGGCAGAACCTCATCGAGGCCGCGGCCTGCGGCTGCCCGGTCTTCATGGGGCCGCACACCTACAACTTCGACGAGGCGGCCGGCCTGGCCCTGGACGCGGGCGCGGCTCAGCGCTGTGCCGACATCACCTTGGCCGTCAGCGCCGTTCTGGCGCTGCTGCGCGAACCCGGCCGGCAGGAGGCGATGGCCCGTGCCGCCGGACGTTTTGCCAGGGCACACCGCGGCGCCGCGGCGCGCACGCGCGACGCGCTGGCCGTTTACCTGGACTGAGGAGTCGCGGCAGGCGCACCTGTCGCCGCCGGCGCAGCCTGGGTGGCGGGCGCGAGCAGGGCGTTGACGCCTTGCAGGTCCTCGCTCCTGAGCGTGCCATTGGCCTGACGCAGCTTGAGGCCACCGACCAGCACGTCGTAACGCGCCTTGGCCAGGTCACGCTTGGTCTGGTAGAGCTGGCTCTGCGAGTTCAGCACATCGATGTTGATGCGCACGCCCACCTGGTAGCCCAGCTTGTTGGCGTCCAGCGCGCTCTGGCTCGAGGTTTCGGCGGCCTGCAGGGCGCGCACCTGGCCCAGACCGGACACCACACCGAAGTAGGCCGTGCGTGTACCCTGGGCCACGTTGCGCTGAGCCGCTTCGAGATCGGCACGGGCCTTGTCCTCCAGGGCCAGGGTTTCGCGCAGGCGGTTCTGGGTGGCAAAACCGGCAAAGAGGGGCAGCACGAACTGCACACCGACCGTGGTGTTGTAGGTCCGGGAATCCGTCGTGGCGAAAGCGGTACCGCCGATGTTGCGGTTGAGGGTGTGGCTGGCGTTGAGGTCCAGCGTGGGCTTGTGGCCGGCCTTGGCCTTGTCGGTTTCCAGCGTGGCCACTTCCATGGCGATACGCGCCTGGCGGATGGCCGGGTGCTGCTCCTGGCCCTGCTGCACCCAGTGGTTGACATCCTCGGGCAGGAGGCCGGGCAGGGCGGCTGCGGACGCCAGCGGGTGGGGGCTGGTGTCGCCCTTGCCGACCAGCTGGTTGAGCGCCAGTTTCTTGACCCGCAGGTCGTTTTCGGCCGCGATCTCCTGGGCGATCACCAGGTCGTAACGGGCCTGGGCCTCGCGGGTGTCGGTGATGGTGGCCGTACCCACCTCGAAGTTGCGTCGCGCCGAGGCCAGCTGTTCGGCCACGGCCGTCTTCTGGGCCTGCACGAAGGTCAGGCTGTCCTGCGAGGCGAGCACGTCGAAGTAGGCCTGGCTCACGCGCACGATGAGGTCCTGCTCGGCCGCCAGCAACTGGGCCTCGGCCAGATCGCTCTGGCGGCTACCCTGCTGGTAGTTCGCCAGGTTGGCCGGCCGGTACAGGGGCTGGGTCGCGCTGACGCCGACGTTTCGGTTGTCGAAGCTGCGTTCGGTCGTTCCGCTGGCCTGTTCGGTGCGCAACTGGGTCGTCGAGGCGCCGGCGGTCAGGTTGACCGTGGGCAGCAGGGCGGCCTTGGCCTGGTCGGCCTTGAACTGGTTGGCCTCGTACTGGGAGCGGGCGGCCTGGTAGGCGGCGTCATGGCCGCGGGCTGCCTCGTACAGATCCAGCAGGCTCTGCGCACGCACGGGCAGGGCCAGGGTGGCGCCGATGGCCAGGGTCAGGGGCAGCAGGCGGAAGGCTTTCATGGACATCCTTGGGGTGAGACGCTGGGGAGGGAGAGGGCAGGAGCGGTTTCAGTAACGCGGGACCGCGGGATCGACCTGGATGGACCAGGCGTTGATGCCCCCGTGAATATTGGCCACGTGGGCAAAACCCTGGTATTCGAGAAACTGGGCCACACGCATGCTGCGTCCGCCGTGGTGGCACAGGCAGGCCACCGGCCGGGCAGGGTCGAGCTCATTCAGGCGCGGCGGGATCACCCCCATGGGGATGTGCACCAGGTCGTAGTCCGCACCGGCCTGCAGGCTGGCCTGCTGCAGTTCCGAGGGCTCGCGCACGTCCAGCACCACGGGCCGGCCGTGGGCCTGGACTTTGCGGATCCATTGGGCAAGGTCACCGGGGTGGACGTGCTCGATCATGATGCTCTCCTGTCGCAGCTCAGAAACTGAAGCGCGGATGCTCCGGGAAGTTCAGCAGGCGCGGCGCCAGCGTGTCCCAGCCCTGGCTGGTCAGGTACTCGACGCTGCTGGTGCGGGTGATCAGGGTGGCCCGCATGACGGGGGCGTCACCCACGATGGCCATCAGGCGGCCGCCGGTCTTGAGCTGCTCCAGCAGCTTGTGCGGGACCTCGGCCACCGAGCCGCTGAGCACGATCACGTCGAAGGGACCTTCGACGGGCGCCCCGTGGGCGCCGTCGGCCTGGCGGACCTCCACATTGGTGGCGCCGGCCTTTTGCAGGTTGGCGCGGGCCTGGCTGGCGAGTTCGGCGTCGATCTCCAGCGTGAGCACACGCTGGGCGCACTGGCCCAGCAGGGCAGCCATGTAACCCGAGCCCGTGCCGATCTCCAGCACCTTCTCGTGCTTTTTCACCGCCAGGTCCTGCAGCATGCGCGCTTCGACCTTGGGCGCCAGCATGCACAGTCCTTGTTCACCGGTGCCGCGCAGGGGCAGCTCGAGGTCGGCAAAAGCCAGCGCCCGGTGCGCAGCCGGCACGAAGTCCTCGCGGCGCACCTGGGCGAGCAGGTCCAGCACTTCGGCGTCGAGCACGTTCCAGGGACGGATCTGCTGCTCGATCATGTTGAAACGGGCTTGTTCGATGTTCATCTTGATACTCCACGGGGTATTTTAGGGGATCCTGGAAAAATTGTAGCGGGCGCCTATTTCTCGCCCTTCCAGCGCCGGGTGAGCCAGCGGCTGAGATCGTCCATGTAGCAGTAGACCACAGGCACCACCACCAGCGTGAGCAGGGACGAGGTGATGACCCCGCCGATCACGGCCTGGCCCATGGGGGCGCGTTGCTCCGAACCTTCGCTGAGCGCAAAGGCCAGCGGCACCATGCCGAAGATCATGGCCAGGGTCGTCATGAGGATGGGGCGCAGGCGCACCTTGGCCGCCATCAGCAGGGCCTCGGCGCGTTCCATGCCGTCCTCGCGGGCGCGGATCGCGAAGTCCACCAGCAGGATGGCGTTTTTGGTCACCAAGCCCATGAGCATCACGATGCCGATGATGGAAAACATGGACAGCGTGGAGCCGAACATCAGCAGGGCCAGCACCACACCGATCAGGGTCAGCGGCAGCGAGGTCATGAGCGCCAGGGGCTGGAAGAAGCTCTTGAACTGGCTGGCCAGGATCATGTAGATGAAGATGATGGCCATGGCCAGGGCAGAGATGGCGTAGCCGAAGGACTCCTGCATGTTCTTGGTCGAGCCGCCGAACTGGTAGCGGTAGCCCGGCGGGAAGGCGATGCCGTCCAGCGCCCTGCGGATATCGGCTGAGATTTCGCCGGCCGAACGGTTGTAGACGTTGCCGTTGATGGCCACCTCGCGCATGAGGTCCCGGCGGTTGATCTGGTTGGAGCCCGTGTCCTCGGCCAGGCGGGCCACCTGGTTGAGGCGGATCACGCGCGAGCTGCCGTCGCTGTTGCTGCCCAGGGTGAAGGGCAGGCGTTCCAGGTCACCCAGGGTGTTGCGTGCCTCGGGGGCCAGGCGCACGTTGACGTCGTAGGTCTGGTCGTCGCTGGCGCGCCAGTTGCCGACCGTCTGGCCGGCGACCAGGGTGCGCAGTGGACCGGCGATCTGGCTCACGTTCAGGCCCAGGTCGGCCGCAGCCTCGCGGTTGACCTGCACGGCGATGGTGGGCTTGCCGGGCTTGACGCTGGAGTCCAGGTCCACCAGGCCGGGGATGTCGCGGATCTTTTCCAGCACCAACTGGTTCAGGCGTTCGAGCTCCCGCAGGTCGCTGCCCTGCAGCGAGAACTCGATCTGCTTCTGCCCACCCACGGCGTCCAGCAGGCCGACGTGCGTGACCGTCATGCCCGGCACCTGGCGCAGACGTTCGCGCAACTCGGCGGAGATCTGGTCCACGTTGCGGCTGCGTTCCTTACGGTCGATCAGGCGCACGTAGACGCTCGCGTAGTTCTTGCCCTGGGCGTTGCCGGTGTTGAGGGTGGCCAGCGAGTAGCGTACCTCGGGAAAGGAGCGCAGGATGTCCTGCACCTGGCGGGCCTTGGCCTCGGTGGCTTCGATGGACGAGCCCACAGGCGTGTAGAAGTTCAGGCTGGTCTCGGAGAAGTCAGCCTTGGGCACGAACTCCGTGCCCAGCAGCGGCACCATGACGATGCTGAGCACGAAGATGGCAAAGGCGATGGCCAGGGTGGCCAGCTTGTGCACGAGGGACCAGCGCAGGAGGGTCTGGTAGGCCTCGGCCAGGCTGTCGGTGGCGTGGTCGAACCAGCCGGTCACGCGGCCGATGGTCTTGTCGTAGACAGTCACGGGCGCGGTCCTGCTGCCGTGTGCGTGGATGCTCGGGTCATGCCAGATGCTGGAGAGCATGGGGTCCAGCGTGAAGCTCACGAACATGGAGATCAGCACCGCCGCCACGATGGTGATGCCGAACTCGTGGAAGAACTTGCCGATGATGCCGCCCATGAACCCGATGGGCATGAACACGGCCACGATGGAGAAGGTGGTGGCCAGCACGGCCAGGCCGATCTCCTGCGTGCCATCGAGCGAGGCTTTGTAAGGGTCCTTGCCCATCTGCACATGGCGCACGATGTTTTCGCGTACCACGATGGCATCGTCGATCAGCAGACCCACGCAGAGCGAGAGCGCCATCAGCGTGATCATGTTGATGGTGAAGCCGAACCAGTACATGAACAGGAAGGTGCCGATCAGCGCGATCGGCAGCGTCAGCCCCGTGATGACGGTCGAGCGCCAGGAGTTCAGGAAGAGGAAGACGATGAGCACCGTGAGGATGGCGCCTTCGATCAGGGTCTTGCGCACGTTGTCCACCGCCACACGGATCGGGCGCGAACCATCCTGGATGGCTTCCACGCGCACACCGGGCGGCAGCTGGGCCTTCATCTCGGCCACGGTACGCGTCAGGCCGTCGATCACGGCGATGGTGTTCTCGTCCTGGGCCTTCTGCACCGAGAGCAGCAGGGTGCGTTCGCCGTTGTAGAGCGCCAGCGTCTCGACCTCCTGCGGGCCGTCCTGCACCGTGGCCACCTGTCCCAGGCGGATCGGGGTGTTGCCCTTGCGCGTGACAATGATGCGGCCGAAGTCCTCGGGGCGTTTCATGCGCGCATCGATCTGCACAGCCAGTTCCTGGCTGCTGGAGCGCACGGCGCCGACAGGCAGGTCCTGGTTCTCGCTCTGTACTGCGGCCACCACCTGGGCGGGCGTGATGCCATAGGCCTCCAGGGCCTCGGGGCGCAGGTAGATGTTGATCTCGCGTTTGGTGGCGCCCACCAGGTTCACGGCGCCCACGCCGCGCACGTTCTCCAGCCGCTTCTTGAGCACCTGGTCGGCCCAGCTGGTCAGCTCCACGGCGCTCGGTGCCTTGCCCGCGCTGCTGTCGGGCAGCACGGCCAGCGACCAGATGGCGCGGCTGGCCGGGTCGAAGCGCAGCACCCGCGGTTCCTCGACCTCGTCACGCAGACTGGGGCGGATGGAGGCCACCTTCTCGCGTACGTCCTCGGCGGCCTTGCGGCCGTCGATGTGCAGCTGGAACTCGATGATCACCAGCGACTGGTTCTCGTAGCTGCGCGAGGTCAGGGCGTTGATGCCGGCGATGGAGTTGACGCCTTCCTCGATCTTCTTGGTGACCTCGCTCTCCACGATCTCGGGCGAGGCGCCGGGGTAGGAGGTGCTGACCACCACCACGGGAAAGTCCACGTTGGGGAACTGGTCCACCTGCAGGCGCTGGTAGGAGAAAAGGCCCAGCACCACCAGGGCCAGCATGACCATGGTGGCGAAAACCGGGTTCTGGAGGCTGACGCGGGTGAACCACATGGGCGAGGCTCTTCAGCGTTGGGGGGTGGCCGGGGCCAGGCGCACGGTCGTGCCCTCGCGCAGCGGGCCCACGGCACCGGCCAGCACCACACTGCCCTCGGGCAGGCCCGCCACGGCCACCCTGTCCTGGCCATCGGCCTGGCCGCGCCCGCCCAGAGTCACGCTGACGTGGCGCACCTGCTGGTTCTCGACCACCTGGAGATAGGGCTGGGGTTTGTCCTGGCGCACGGCTGACAGAGGGACGGCCAGGGCCTTGAGTTTCTCCGTGCCCAGCGAGCCTTGCACGAAGAGGCCCTGGCGCAGGCCCGGCACCGTCTGAAGCTGCAGGTAGACCAGCACGCTGCGGCTGCCGGCCTGGGTGCTGGGGTTGATGCGCGCCACACGCGCCGGGATCGCCTGGGCATAACCCTCCACCTGCAGCTGGGCGCGCTGGCCCACACGCACGCCCACCGAATCGGAGGCGCTGAGCGCAGCCTCGATCTCCATGCGGCTGAGGTCCACGATCTCGACGATGCGCGTGTCCACGGCCACACGCTCGCCAGGCTGCGCCAGGCGTTGCGAGACATAACCGCTCATGGGCGCCTTGAGGGTGGTGTCGGCCACGCTCTTGCGCGCCACATCGGCGGCGGCCACGGCGGCCTCAAAGCTGGCGCGCGCGGCGTTGAGATTGGCCAGCGAAGTGTCCAGTGCGGTCCTGGAAATGAAACCCTGGTCCACCAGGGCCTTGTTGTTGTCGTACTGGCGCTGGGCAATGTCGATCTGCGCCCTGGCTGCATCGGCCTGCAGCTGGGCCTGGCGCAGGCGCGCCTCGTATTCGGCCGGGTCGATACGTGCGATCACCTGGCCCGCCTGCACGGCGTCGCCTTCGCGCACGCTCAAACCCTGCAGCTCACCTGGCACACGGGCCTTCACAAACGCCGAGTTGGCCGCCTTGAGCGTGCCCGAGACCGGCAGTCCGCGTAACAGCTCCTGGGCTTGCAGCGGGAAATAGTCGGCGGCCGCGAGCTCGACCACCGTCTGCGCGCCGCGCGCGGTCTGTTCCGCGAGCGCGGCCTGCTGGGCCTTGCGCGCCCCGACGGAGCGCAGCGCCCCCAGGGCCAGCATCACCAGCACCAGGGCCGCCAGGCCCCACAACATCCAGCGTTTCATCGTCTCAGTTCTTTCTTGCGGAAGGAGGGCCCTGCGTATCGTGGCGGCACAGGCCGTGCAGAAGGATCTGCACCTGCAGTTCCAGGTATTTCTCCGGGTCCAGCTCCGCGCCCGGGCAGGCACAGGCGCCGAAGGAATGTCGCCAGGACATGAGGAAGATCATCGGGGCCAGCACGGTGTGCACCGCAAGCTCCAGGTCCATGGCGCGGAACTCACCCCGGTCCACGCCGCGTTGCAGGATGCGCCGGACCAGGTTGTGGCCAGGTTCGATGACTTCCTGCTGGTAGAAGGCGGCCAGTTCCGGGAAATTGCTGGCCTCGCTCATCATGAGCTTGGTGATGCCGGCCGCCGGCGTGTTACCGACGCGCTGCCACCACATCATCATGGCGTAGTGCAGCATCTCCGCGGTGCTGCCGGTGTAGCTTTCGAACTCGGCGTTCCATTCGGCGAAACGGCCGGCGATGTTCTCGCGCACCACGGCCTTGAACAGCTCTTCCTTGCTGGTGAAATAGAGGAACAGCGTGCCCTTGGACACCCCGGCGCGGCGTGCCACCTCTTCCGATCGGGTGGCGGCGTAACCCTTTTCCACAAAAAGCTCGAGCGCGGCGGCCAGCAACTCACCCGGACGGGCTTCCTTGCGCCGCTCGCGTTTGGCCTGGGCCTTGGCGCAGGTCTCGGCTAAGAGCTTCGAGATCATGGAGGGGATTATTTAATGACTGACGGGTTATTAATGTACCGGCCTGTCCGGGCAACGTCAAGCCGGGCGTGTCTGTTCCAGTGGGTCGGGGTGGGAGAAATCAGTGTAAGCAGGCCCTGTAAAGCCGCAGTAAAGGGCGGGCAGGCGTGCAATAGCTAAGATGCGCAACTCCCTGGAGGCTCCATGTCACGAGAAGAATTTCCCATCCTGGTCCTGGGCGGCGGCTGCTTCTGGTGCACCGAGGCCGTCTTCGACCGCGTGCGCGGCGTGCTCGACGTCGAGAGCGGTTACAGCAACGGCCATGTCGACCGTCCCAGCTACGAGCAGGTCTGCACCGGCACGACCGGCCACAACGAGGTGGTGCGTCTGGTCTATGACCCGGCGCAGGTGAGCGTGCGCCAGCTTCTGGGTGTCTTTTTTGCCCCCCACGATCCGACCACGCTCAACCGCCAGGGCAATGATGTGGGCACGCAGTACCGTTCGGCGATCTTTTATCATGACGAGCGTCAGAAAAAGCTGGCCTCAGCGGCCGTCCGAG
>JACCDR012597649.1_pt1 | contig 13249 bp, 9 predicted proteins | sample 7446431 | NCBI WGS metagenome assembly JACCDR01 (sample SAMN15323443, study PRJNA562643) | freshwater metagenome | isolation source: river surface water | place: USA:Blue River Watershed | collected 2017-08-17
CAGAGAAGTTAAGCCCTTTCGTGCCCATGATACTGCGTTCAACCGTGGGAAAGTAGGTCGCCGCCACTCCTTTTTTGTTAGCAGCCTCTGTTCGATTCGAGCAGAGGCTGTTTGCGTTTGAATAAAAGGAAGAAATCTGAAAGAGCATTTGTTTTTTCAATGGCTTGTGAAGCTATTCGTCCCTTCTATCAGATAACTACAATCGACTGAGTACCTTCTCAATTAATTCAGCTACTATTTTTTCGGGATTCTTGGCAAAGTGATGATTGATTCGATTGGCTAGTATTGCATTTATTGAAACCATTTCGTGGTTCATGAGCCGACCAAAGGCGTAATAACCCGATGTTTCCATTTCTAGGTTTGTAAGCCAGAAATCATTCTCGTGAAAATAATTTAGTTTTTCAATAAGCTTAGGGATACGGCTTTCGCATCGGAGGCTGCGGCCTTGGGGAGCATAGAAGCCAGGACAGGTGACTGTATTGCCTTCTATCATATCATGGGCAAACTGTTTTACTAATTCGTGTGAGGCAGAGGTACAATAGGGCTGAAAGGGAAGAGAAAGACTTTGCTGTAGGCGTTGCGTAATGGTTTGTTCCTCTGTAGTTTGTGGCAAGGCATAAAATGCCATTAGTGTATCTATACCGACTGCATTTACGGATACAACTTGACTACCTACTGGGATGGTTTCCTGAATACTACCTGAGGTACCAATACGAATGATTCGCAGGCGGCGGAGTTTTTCTTTGATTGTTCGGGTTTTTAGGTCTATGTTGACTAAGGCATCTAACTCGTTCATCAGAATCTCTACATTATCTGTACCTATTCCTGAGGAGATAACTGTTACCTTTTTGTTGTTACACATCCCTGTTTGAGTGATAAACTCCCGTTTGTTCATTTCAAAGTCTACACTATCAAAATGTTGGGTTACTTTATGAACCCTTCCTGGATCTCCGACCACTATAATGGTATCTGCAATGTGCTCAGGTGACAGACTTAGGTGATACACACTGCTATCAGGATTTAAAACGAGTTCGGATTCGGAAAGGTGTTTCATAATTGAACCAGTGTACGTAGAATGTTTAGCATTGTCTGGGGTGAAGATAAAAGAAAAACCAGATGTCTGTATAAATGAATGATTCTTTTCTATTTTTTTGCTGACATACAGCTATCCCTTTGAGAAGATTAGGCTAATTTTAGAGTAAACTAAAAAAGCAACGAGCAAAGTTAGCTCGTTGCTGGATAAGAAAGTTCCTAAGAAATGTATTTTATCTTTGTAATCCTTTGTACGGATTGTAGCCTATCGTATTTTTCTGGTAATATCCTGTGCCATCATAAGTGCGTTTATCTGGATGAGTCTGGCAGGTTTCTGAACAGGCTCCATCCATTTTCCAGCCACAGGCTTCGCAAATGGCTACATGGTTATTACAGGCTGGATTAGCACAATTAATCATGCGGTCGCAGGGGGTACTACAGATGTAACAGGTAGATACTACCACAGGATTGATCGTATTGACATCTACGGTAATGCGGTTGTCAAAGACATAGCATTTGCCTTCAAAGTCTTCACCACCCGCTTCTATTCCATATTTAATGATACCTCCATGCAGTTGATATACGTTTTCAAATCCTTTTTCCAGTAGATAGGCACTGGCTTTTTCGCATTTGATGCCTCCTGTACAATAGGTTACAATTTTTTTATCCTTGTATTGTTCCAGCTCATTGAGTTTATCCGGAAAATCACGGAAGTTTTCAATATCTAATGTAACAGCGTCTTTAAATTTACCTACATGGTGTTCGTAGTTAGACCGTACATCAAGTAAAACTACATCTGGATCGTTTTTCAGGGCTTTAAATTCCTCTGGTTCGAGGTGTATACCTGTTTTTTGCCGAGGATTGATGTGGGTCAGAGAGGAATGAACAATTTCTGATTTGACACGCACATGTAGCTTGGCAAACGCAGGAACATCTGATGCATCTACTTTGAAGTCTATGCCGGCAAAGCGGGGATCAGAACGAACGTACTGCATGTATTTCTCACAATCTTCTGGTAAGCCGGAAACGGTGCCATTCAAGCCTTCGTGGGCTACAATGATACGACCCCGAAGGTTGAGTTCCAGACAGAGAAGATGATGTTCCTGACGAAACTGCTCAGGATCTTCGATCTGCGTATAGCAGTAATAGAGAAGAACGTTGTATTTTTTCATGTGCATTACACGCTTAGCTGCAAACTAAGTGTAGGTTAAATGAAACGATCAATGATTAGAACAAAAAGGGGGTTAGTTTATATGCTTGAAAAATGCTTGCTTGTCTGATTATGTATAGGTAATGTATTGTGTGATAGTCTCTTAAAAGAAAAAAACCGAAAAATGTTCGAATACCTGAACATTTTTCGGTGAGGTGGGCCAGCCTGGGCTCGAACCAGGGACCACCTGATTATGAGTCAGGTGCTCTAACCAACTGAGCTACAAGCCCATGAAACCAAAATATGTATATGTGTTTTGGTTTCGGCTCGCAAATGTACATATTTGTACCGAAATTGCAATAACACATTTTATAAAAAAATAAAAAATATATATGCAGCTTACAAAAAATCTGATTTTTGATCTGGGTGGTGTGATTATAGAATTGGACTTAGAACGGTCTATTGACACATTTGGCTCATTGGTGACACAGAAAACGGACGATTTCAGACAAGCATTCTGGAAGTCTGATTTTTTAACTACCTATGAGGTCGGACGTTGTACGGATGTGGAATTCCGTCAAAATGTCTGTGATTTTTTCCAAACTTCTATGGTTGATTCGGATGTGGACAGGGCTTGGAATGCATTGTTGCTGCATATTCCGGCAGAACGGATTGCATTGTTGAAGCAGTTGCGTAAAAACCATAACCTATATCTGCTAAGTAATACTAATGCCATTCACGTGAAGGCAGTGAATCAGATTTTGTATGAGCAACACCAGATTGAGAACCTGAATCTGCTTTTTGATAAGGTATATTATTCGCATGAGTTGGGTAAACGGAAACCGAATGCTGAGATTTACGAGCATGTATTGGCAGATGCTGGAATCAAAGCGGAGGATAGTATATTTTTTGATGATTCGCCTCTCAATGTAAATGGTGCTGAACAAGTAGGCATACAAACGGTGTTAATTAAGCCGCAGGAGTTTACTATTATTGATTTCTTTCAACCACTTTCATAAATGCAGGAAATACCCTCTAAAAATCGTTACGGACTACATATATTTCTGTTTCTAGGCACACTTTTTACCACAACACTGGCTGGAGCTGAGTGGATAACGGGACGGTCTATTGTTGATACACTGAACTGGAGCGAAGTGATGGTTGGGCTCTGGTACTCAGTCCCGTTTATTGGAATATTGACAGCGCATGAGTTTGGACATTATTTTGTATCCCGTTATTACAAAGTCTCAGCTTCTTTGCCCTATTACATTCCTATGTACATGCCGATGCCGATTGTCAGCATTGGCACATTAGGGGCATTTATTCGTATTCGGGATATTCCGAAAAGTAAGACGCAGTTTTTTGATATTGGAATTGCAGGACCTCTTGCAGGCTTTGTAGTAGCTGTAGGCGTGTTGTTGTATGGGTTTACGCATTTGCCGCCCAAAGAACATATCTTCAAAATTCATCCAGAATACAAGAAATATGGCCTGAATTATGAGAAACATGTCTACACTACCCAGTTTTTACAGGAGCTGGATTCGACAGCTTTTATAGAACGGCAAGCAAAAGGGCTGGAACCAAAAATGGATAGTGCAGGCCGAAAGATTGAATTTGTACCAGCTCCAGAATATTACAAAGAAATCATGCAAATGAACCTGTCGGTTGGTAGCAATCTGATGTTTTATCTGCTGAGTCATTATGTGGCTGATGATCCGTCGTTAGTGCCGAATTCATATGAAATGATGCATTACCCACTGCTGTTTGCTGGGTATCTGGCGTTGTTTTTTACGGCTCTGAACCTGATTCCGATTGGGCAATTGGATGGAGGACATATTTTGTATGGACTCATTGGCTATGAAAATCACCGAAAAGTGTCGCCAGTGTTGTTTACATTGTATATCTTTTATGGGGGGCTGGGTATTATTGACCATACTGGATATGTCAAGTTTCTTGGGTTTGAGTCGGCCGCATGGTTAGGGATACCAGTGTATCTGGCTTATTTGTATCTGGTATTTGAACGAATGGCACAATCTTTTCAGAATGCTGTTTTGCTCACTATTGGAGTTGCTACGGCACAATGGCTGGTTACCTATTATTTTGGCATACAGGGTTTTCCAGGTTGGCTGGTATTTGGATTGATTCTTGGGCGTTTTCTGGGCATATATCATCCGCCAGCTTTATATGAAGAGCCGCTGAGTACGGGTCGACAAATATTGGGATGGGTTTCGTTGGGTATTTTTGTACTCTGCTTTACACCGAATCCGTTGATGTTTGGGCAGTAGGAGAGTAAGTTGAGGAAAGGCAGTTTTTAGACACTTGTATAGGTCAGAAAAGCTACTATAGTGTGCATTCGACGATAGATTGTGTATAAAGTACAATTCTAGCCTGCTTGAAAATAATCTACCTGCCTGTAGACTTAAATCATGCAATTTACGAAATAAACGAATGGCTTTTTGTGAAAATGGTCATTTTAAGCCATTCAACCATCGAACTCGCATTAAATAAAATAGTATTTTCTATAGTATATTTCTGGCATGAAATCTAAACATGAAGCCAATTGGTACGATAAAATATTTCAGGAAAATCTGGAAGCAGTAACGATGGCCTTGATTGAGAAGGTTCTGGGCATAGCTGTAGCCCAAGCCAAAAAAATAGAGGCCTATTTACCCAAAGCCATTGAACGCAAACCGGATCGATACTTTATAAATACAAGACCTGGGTGAAAGTGATCACCCAGGCCTTGTATTTTTATTGAATAGAGTCTTTGGGTGCTTTGGTTGAGTCGGGTGCAGCTACTCTGACGGGACGGGGTCTGGGAGGAGATAGCCATAGGTTTACCCGTTGTCCTTTGGCAATGGTACGTCCTTTGGAAAAGGCGGGTTCCTGTTTTTTAACGATGGCATTGCCTGGTAGATCATCCGGTGTAACTGTACCTTTGATAAGTCCTAACCCAATTAATATGGATTCTGCATCGCCAACAGTTTTGCCAATGAGGTTAGGAAGGATTACGGGTGCAGCATTGCCGCCATCACCCAGAATAATGTCTATTTTGGTTCGATGCGGAATGCGTGTGCCAGCTTCAATATTTTTTCCATTGTATTGCTGGGCAATGACGGCATTGCGGTGGGCTGAATCCGGTTTGTATGTGACCCGACCCAGTGTTAGGCCAAAGCTTTGCAAAGTAGCCTGTGCACTGCGGAGTGAATAGTCCATCATGTTCGGCATTTCGACCATAGGTGGTGTCTGGGCTACTACAGTTACAAATATTTTACGGTCTTCTTTGACGATAGATCCGGCTTTAGGGAACTGGTCCACAACTGTCAGTGGAGGCAGGTGACTCACATAATCAGAATCTTGTACCTCGTACCGCAGGTCATGGTCGTCGAGAACATCTTGGATGTCATCTAGTTTTTTTCCAGTCACCTTGGGCACTTCTACGGTATCGTTGTGGTTGGTACTGAAAGGTAGATAGACAATGAAGAAAAAGAGTAGCCCCACAAACAACAGCCCTACCATCATACCCAGATGAAGCACGAACTTCTGACGGGATACTGGTTTAGGCGGCGGATATACGTTCGATGTATTTCTGGAACGTGTGAGTCTGGAAAGAATGCGTTGGATCAGGTTCAAGGTTTATGCAAATAATAGATAGATACTACTGAGAATACAATGGGTTAATAAAAGGTTAAAATGGCAGGTCTAAGGTTTCTCCATGTCTTCACATACCAGTTTGGGGGCCTATTGTAAATCTACCAGTGCATCATTTTTTACCATTATTAAAAACTTTTTCTGGTAAAATTATGGATGAGTAGATAGACTTACCAGAAAAAGTTTTTGTTTATTTAGGGTTCTTGTGTTTGCTCAAGAGGTTGTGGCGTTCCGGGGGTAATCCACAGATCCACAATATCTCCTGCTTTGATTTTTTCGCCGGCCACTGGTCGTTGGCGGTTGATAGTTCCGGGCGGCTTATCTGGAGCTTCGTCTGTCAGGATGCTACCTACAATAAGTCCACTTCCAGAGATCAGAAACTCAGATTCTTCACGGGTTTTTCCGACCAAATCAGGCATAATTACTACGTCAGAACCTTTGGCATCACCAATGACGAGGTCTATGCGGGAACCTTCGGCAATTTTCTGCCCAGACTCGACGGATTGTTCCAGTACCACAGCTCCCAAGTAGGGTTTATAGGTAATGTTTCCGACTTGTAGTTTATAGTTTTTCAGGGTCATTTCTGCGTACCGTTGCGAGAGGTCTTTCAGTTTGGGCATAGTGACCATCCGTGGGGTACGGGCAATGACGGTCAGGTATATTTTTCGGCCTTTTTTTACTTTGGCATTGGCTTTAGGGTATTGGTCTTTGACGGATAGGGGTGGCAGATTTAGGTCAAACGCTGAGTCCTGGACTTCGTAGCGAAGGTCGTGTTTCTCCAGATATTCTTCTATTTCGTCCAGTTTCATTCCTTTCAGGTCTGGTACGCTGATGCTTTCGCCATGGTTGGTTGTCCAAGGTAGATAAACGAAAAAGAATAGTAAGACAAATATCAGGGAAATTAGCAGAATAATGCCCAACTGAATCCAAATGTCACGTTTGGAATTAGTTTTAATAATAAATCGGTTGTCCGCCATTGCGTAATTGATCGTTTAACAGAATCGTTGGTGCGTCAAAGATAGTAAAAGAAATGCCTACCCCCAACCCCCCTCTTGAGGAGGGGGAGTTTTTTTCCTGTATGTGGGAGAACTTTCGTCTCATTCAGCCGAAAACGCATAAGCTTGCATGACCTGCCGGGATGTTCCCAGACCTTCTACACCAAGTTCTACTATGTCGCCAGGACGTAGGTAGACGGGTGGTTTTTGACCGAAGCCCACGCCGCCAGGTGTTCCAGTAGAGATAATGTCTCCGGGCAAAAGGGTCATAAACTGGCTGATATAACTCACCAGAAAGGGTACGCCAAAAATTAGATTAGAAGTATGGCTGTTTTGCATCATCTTTCCATTAACGGTTAGCCACATAGGTAGATTGTGTGGATCAGGTATTTCATTGCGGGTGGCTAGGAATGGACCCATCGGGGCAAATGTGTCAGAACACTTGCCTTTGAGCCATTGACCACCCCGTTCAAACTGGAATGCCCGTTCTGTGAAGTCGTTGTGCAGCATGTATCCAGCTATATAATCTAGGGCATCCGCTTCTTCTACATAACGGGTCTTTTTGCCGATTACCAGAGCCAATTCTACTTCCCAATCTGTTTTTTCACTGTTTTTTGGGATAATGACTGTATCGTTTGGGCCACAGATAGCTGTAGTTGCTTTGTAGAAAATCACGGGTTCGGTGGGAATGTCAGCTCCGGTTTCCTGTGCATGGTCTCTGTAGTTGAGTCCCACACAAATAATTTTACTAGGTCGCCCCACTGGACAGCCAAGTCGTACATGGTTGGGAACACGTGGGGCGGAATCTGCTTTCTCAAGTAGCCATTGGCTTAGGCGTTCAAGGCCGCCCGTCTCAAAAAAAGTTTCGTTGTAATCTTCGCCTAGGCTACTGGCATCTAGGCGGGTGCCATCTGGTAATTGAACGCCTGGTTTTTCATGGCCTATTTCTCCAAATCGGATTAGTTTCATGGGTTAGGTGTTTAGGTGTGTGCGAATGTTTTCAGGGAAAACGATTCAGGGGTTTCTACCTGATTCATTCTATTGGGTCAAAAATGAGAAGAGTTTGGGAAAATAAAAAAATAATGCGACTACCTGTTAACCTTTTGTAGTAAAGGGGATAAAGCGGCACAGCATTCCATTCTTTTGATAGATCTTTTATGTATTCCTTTCGTTTGATTAACACCCTCACTGGCTGGGTTGTATTTCTGGTAGCGGCAGCTACCTATGTGTGTACCGTTGAACCTGTCGGTTCCTTTTGGGACTGTGGGGAATTTATTGCGGCATCGCATAAACTATTGATTGGGCATCCGCCAGGGGCTCCGGTGTATATGTTGCTAACCCATGTATTCACTGATTTGCTGGCTTCTTCTCCAGCTACAGTGGCGTATTGGGCTAATGTGTTTTCGGCGTTGTGCAGTGCCTTTACCATTCTATTTCTATTCTGGACTATTACTCGTCTTTGCAGAAAACTCATGCCTGTCACTGGTACAACCTATACGCCCACACAAACGGTAGGGATGATGACTGCTGGAATCGTAGGTTCTCTGGTGTATGCCTTTTCAGATTCATTCTGGTTTTCAGCAGTTGAGGCAGAAGTATATGCGTTGTCTTCGTTTTTTACAGCTTTTGGGGTATGGGCGGTGCTGAAATGGGAAAGTCTGACCAACGAAAGTGAGGCTAACCGTTGGCTTATTCTGATTGCCTATACCATGGGGCTGTCTATAGGTACGCACCTGTTGAATCTGGTGACATTGCCTGCCTTGGCACTGGTGGTATATTTTCGGTATTTCAAACCTACCTTCTGGGGAGGAGTAGTGGCTTTTGTAGTGGGTGGAATAGTGGTGTTGCTGCTCATGCAAGGCATGCGGATTACACTGCCTGGGCTAGCTGGAAAAATGGATGTTCTGTTTGTGAATAGCTTAGGATTACCGTTTGGAAGTGGACTAATGGTGTTTTTAGTCTTATTTTTAGGCGGGTTAGTTTATGGCATCTGGTATTCGGTACATCGGAAAAAAATGGTTTTGAATACGGTTCTACTGTGTGTTTCTTTTATTCTGATCGGCTATTCGTCTTATACGATGCTGGTAATACGGGCTAACTTTAATCCCCCTTTCAACCTGAACAATCCAAAAGATATTCCAGGATTTATGTATTACATGAATATGGAACAATATGGGGCGGGTCGTCCGCTGGTGTATGGGCCTGTGTTTACGGCCGAAGTGGTTGAGGTAGAGAAGGGAGATCCGATTTATGTCAAAGGTAAGGATACCTACGAAACTTATAGCCAACGGTATATGCCTCGGTATGATCCGCAGCGAATGACCTTATTTCCACGTATGTACAGTGATGATGCCGCTCGTCGTCACCCACAGCAGTACCGTGAAATTGCAGGTTTACGAGAAGGCGAAAATCCGACGTTGGCAGACGAGTGGTCATACTTTCTCAAACACCAGTTGGGCTATTTTTATGGACGATATTTCTGTTGGAACTTTATAGGCCGTGACAGTGACGAACAGGGTGCTGGCTGGCTGACAACCCTGCAACCCAAACAAACCTTGCCTCCTGTATTATCCCAGAATAAAGGCCACAACCGGTTCTATGGATTGCCGTTGTTGCTGGGTATACTAGGCTTCTGGTTTCTTTGGCAACGCCACCAACAGCTGGGGATTTTTACCATAACCCTGTTTTTTATGACTGGAATGGCTTTGGTTCTGTACCTGAATGTGCCACCTAGTGAACCTCGTGAACGGGATTATATCTATGTAGGATCGTTTTATGCCTTTGCCATCTGGATCGGATTAGGTGTGGTGGCTCTTCAGTACTGGTTACAGAAAGTCGTAAAAAATGTGACCATTTCTACTGCAGTTGCAGCCCTGGCTTGTGCCGTAGTACCTGTAGGTATGGTGTCGCAAACCTGGGATGACCACAACCGGAGTGGACGGTACATGGCCTTGGATTCGGCCCGCAACATGCTTGAATCCTGTGCCCCAAATGCCATTTTGTTTACTACAGGCGACAATGACACGTATCCATTGTTGTATGCACAGGAAGTAGAAGGCATTCGTCTGGATGTACGGGTGGTAATTTCACAGTTTATGGGTATTGACTGGTACATTGAACACCTGAAACAAAGTCTAGGTCGAACGGGAGCCTTGGATGTGTCATTGGAACGGAAAAACTACATATCATCCATAAATAATCAGATTCTTTTCTATGAAAACCAGACGGTCAAAGATGGCATGAATGTACGGGAATACCTGAACCTGATTCGACAAGACAATCCTGCCCTCAAAATTACCTTGGACAGTGGCGAAACGATCAATACATTGCCTTCCAATCGGTTGTACTTGCCACTCGACAAACAAGCCATTCTGAAATCAGGTATGATTCCGGCAGATTTGCAGGAACTACTCACCGATCGGTTTGAACTTGAACTTCCGAAAAAACATTTGTACAAGGATGACCTGATTTTTCTGGATATACTGACTCAAAATAACTGGAAACGACCTTTGTATTTTTCGACGACCCAACTGCCCCAACAATACAACCTGATGGAATATACCCAGCTAGAAGGAGTCGTGTCCCGATTGCTGCCTGTCAAAGTATCTGGTGCAAAAAATGCATTTATGGACACTCATCTGGCCTATCACAACCTGGTGGAAGTGAACCAGTGGCGAGGCCTGAATAATCCAGAGGTATACCATGATGAAACCTGTCGCGGCGAACGACTGACAGCCAACCGACTGGCCTTTCTGACCCTAGCCCAACAACTATTGGCCGATCATCAGCCTAAAAAAGCCCGTGAAGTACTGAGGCGGTCTCTGAACTTTATGCCTCCTGAACTGCTGCATGACGATTATCTTTGTTCATTGTATGTGGCTCCACTGCTACAGGCAGGTGAAACCCAAAAAGCCCAGCAACTGGCTGCCTACCTGACTCGCCGCTCAGACCAGAACCTGAATTACTACTGGGAACAGCACCTCACTGACCGCCAAACAATCGGACAAAATCTGGCCATTCTTAATACAGTGGCCACTGCTTTTCGTGAAAATTCGGTAGCCCAGAAAACTTCCTACGATGCTGTGTTTGAAAAACATATGAAGTTATGGCAGTATTAAGATTGTAGCGGCTACTGCCCATTCGCTCGGTGTTGCGTACCCGAACGCATGGGAACTTGCGCAGCCAGTTGCGACAATCTGCATGCTTGGTGATCGGGACACCTATATGAATATGAGTCGATCCTACAAGGTGAATTATTATTCCTACGGAACCCCAAATATTTCGCATGGTGTTGTACCTTTGCATGATCTGAGTGAATACGATATTTATATTCACTCAGATCATGTGAGACCGATCTTTTTCTATTTTTGAATGAATACTGAAAAACTTTACACTTTAGCCGCAAAGCTAACGGGTGACCTGTATCACGATCAAACCATGCGTACTTTGTACGCCACCGATGCCTCTGCTTACCGGGAAATGCCGCTGGCAGTAGTGATTCCGAAAACCATTCAGGATCTGAAAGAGTTGATTTCCTTTGCCCGTCAGGAAAAAGTTTCTCTGATTCCTCGTACGGCTGGCACCTCTCTGGCCGGACAGGTTGTAGGGGCAGGAATTATCGTTGATGTGTCCAAACATTTCAATAAAATACTGGAAATCAATGTCGAAGAACATTGGGTACGCGTACAGCCAGGTGTAGTAAGGGACGAACTGAACCTGTTTCTGAAAGAATATGGCTTGTATTTTGGCCCTGAAACCTCTACCGCCAACCGTGCCATGATTGGGGGAATGGTGGGGAATAACTCATGTGGCTCTAACTCAGTGGTGTATGGCAGTACCCGTGAACACTTGCTTTCTGTCAAAGCCATTCTCAGTGATGGCTCTGACGTAGAATTTGGTGCCCTTACCCCCGATGCCTTTGAGGCCAAATGCCTGGGTGTACCAGCTACAGGTACTGTGCCACGTGGTTTTCAACCCAAAGATGACCTCGAAACCCGTCTCTATCGGACGGTACAGGAAATACTGACCGATCCATCCAATGCTGAAGAAATTCGAACCAAATTTCCCAAACGTACCATTGCCCGCCGCAACACCGGTTATGCATTGGATTTACTGCTGGATAGTGAGCCGTTTACGACTGACGGACAGCCGTTTAATTTTTGTAAACTAATTGCGGGTTCTGAAGGAACACTGGCTTTTCTGACCGAAATTAAACTGAACATCGTGCCACTGCCACCCAAAGAAGTGGGGCTGGTGTGTGTGCATTTTAACAGCATTGATGAAGCCTTACGAGCTAACCTCATTGCCCTGAAATACAACCCATCGGCCAGTGAACTGATTGACCACTATATTCTAGAATGTACCAAAGGAAATATCGAACAAAGCAAAAATAGATTCTTTGTTCAGGGAGATCCTGGAGCTATTTTGGTAGTTGAACTGGCTAGAACCAGTCGTGAAGAAGTAGATCGGTTGGCGGCTGCAATGGAATCCGAAATGAGGGATGCCGGACTGGGCTATCATTTTCCAGTTTTGTATGGCGAAGATACCAAGAAAATCTGGACGCTACGCAAAGCAGGTCTCGGCTTGCTGACCAACATGCCCGGCGATGCCAAACCTGTGGCTGTGATTGAAGATACTGCCGTGGATGTCAATGATTTACCTGCCTATATTCGGGATTTTAATGCCATTCTCGAAAAACACGGTTTGTATTCCGTGCATTATGCCCATGCGGGTTCTGGGGAATTGCATTTGCGTCCGATTATTAACCTGAAAACCGAAGAAGGCAACAAGCTTTTCCGAACCATTGCCGAAGAAGTGGCTCTGCTGGTCAAAAAGTACGATGGTTCACTGAGCGGCGAACACGGAGATGGACGGTTACGTGGAGAGTTTATTCCGTGGATGGTAGGTGAAAAGAATTTTGAACTGTTTAAAAAACTCAAACGTACCTGGGATCCAGAAAATATTTTTAATCCAGGGAAAATTGTGGATACACCGCCCATGAATGCCTTTTTGCGGTATACGCCCGGTCAGCAAACCCCAGATATTGAGACTATTTCAGATTTTAGCCGTGAAAAAGGTATTCTGCGTCATGCGGAGCAGTGCAATGGCTCTGGCGACTGTCGCAAAACACATCTGTCGGGAGGTACTATGTGTCCTTCTTACATGGCCACCCGAAACGAAAAAGATACCACCCGAGCCAGAGCCAATATCCTGCGTGAATTCCTGACACATTCCACCAAAGAAAACCGTTTTGACCACGCTGAAATCAAAGAGGTCATGGACTTGTGTCTCTCTTGCAAAGCGTGCAAAGCCGAATGTCCTTCCAATGTGGATGTAGCCAAACTCAAAGCTGAGTTTTTACAGCATTATTATGATGCCAACGGAGTTCCCTTTCGCAGCTGGCTGGTGGGTAATTTTACAA
>JACCDR011892913.1_pt1 | contig 13248 bp, 13 predicted proteins | sample 7446431 | NCBI WGS metagenome assembly JACCDR01 (sample SAMN15323443, study PRJNA562643) | freshwater metagenome | isolation source: river surface water | place: USA:Blue River Watershed | collected 2017-08-17
AGACGGACCTGCTCCGTCCGGGCAACCTCTACTTCTTCGCCGCCCCGCAGTTCTTCGGCAAGTTCTACGTCCTGAACGAGACCAAGTTCTACATCGACAAGATCGCGAACCGCATCTCCTTCCAGGCCTGGGAAGACATCGGCATGGGCATCATCAACATCGCCGCTGTGCGGAAGGTCGAGCTCTACTCGGGCGACGCCAACCCCATCACGAACGCGGACACCCTCCTCGCGAACTTCATCCCGAAGGAGGAGAACGATCTCGGCGCGGTCAACAACCGTGTGGAGAGCGGGCTCAAGTTCCCCAAGATCAGTCAATATTAGCCTCAAGTTCCCTAGTAGGGAGCGACTTGGGGTTTTTGGGTTAAAGAAAAGCGAGCTGGGCAACCGGCTCGCTTTTCTTTTTGGAGGACCATGCCCAACAAGGATTTAAAAGTACGGGCGTCGTATCAACGGGAGTACATGCGCAGGCGTGTTCGCCGCCTTAAAGCAGAACGGCCTGATGGTGTTTGCTCGTATTACCCCAACTGCGCAAAGCTTACGAACGGCGTAAACAAGAAGTGCGATCACCATCTCGCGTACATGCGTGAGTACAAACGCACGAAGGGCCGAGCAGCACCAAAACGTGACGGACAGTGTAGTGCCTCAGATTGTAAGAACGAGGCACGGTCTGGAGGTAAGCTCTGCGAGCGTTGTCGAGACCGTTCCAACGCCCAAGGCCGGAAACCTCATGTCCGACTAAGGATCAACGCGAAAGCGCAAGAAATTCAAGAAGAGGTGCTTCAGCAGTACGGAGGTGCCTGTGCTTGCTGTGGGGAACGCCGTGTTCCATTTCTATCCATCGATCATGTCAGCGGTTATGACGGGAAAAGCCCGCGAAAAGGTTCACAACTCTATCGGTGGTTGAGGCGCAACGCCTTTCCGCACGGCTTCCGCGTTTTGTGCATGACCTGTAATTTCACCCTCGGTCATCATGGTTACTGTCCGCACAGTTCTTTGAGGCAGGTGTGCCGTTCTGGTCGTCACGTTGAGCGTGTGCCGCCAACTCAAGAACTTCGGGCCGCCCGCCGTCAGTACGTGATTACGCGCTACAAGTTGCCCGCATTCAACGCGTACGGAGGGCCTGTCTGTGTTTGTTGCGGCGAGACCCACATTGAGTGCCTTCAACTTGACCACATTGATCAAAATGGCTCACGCCATCGTCGCGAAGAACCGAAGGCGAGGAATCTGTACATCTACCTTCGTCAACGCGGCTATCCGACTGGGTATCGCGTGCTCTGCGTGAACTGCAACTTCGCCTTCGGGCATTTTGGAGCGTGCCCTCATCAAGCGGAGCGGGCAGTGTCTTTCTACCCCGACTCGATACCCAATTCCCGCGGTACCGGCGTACACTGAGGCATGCCCTCGCCGGAAAAGCTGTTTCTGATTCACAACACCGTCCGTCGTCCGGAGACGAAGATGAACCGTCTCATGGCGCCGAAGAAGCCGAAGACGAATCTTCTTCTTGCAGGTGGTGCTGTTCGCGTCACACCGGGTCGCTGCGTGACCGTGACCGAGTCTTTCATCCGCCAGTCTTGTCGTGAGCTTGTGAAGCTCGAAGAGCAGGGCGCGTTGAAGGTCACGGACACGGCCCGTTGCCGTGTCGACATCGTGTCACTCATGCCCACGGGCGAAGCGCCGGTACCGGCCAACGTCAATCCCAACTTCCCCTTGGACAGCGTCGAGCGCGATCAGACCTTCGAGTTTGGTGTGGGCAATCCTATGCCGCAGAACCCGGGTCGTTTGCCGGAAGGCGACGCGCCCGTTCCCTCGCTTCTTCAGGACGATGACCATACCGGTGAGGTCGACATCCCCGCCTTCAGCGGAGAGGCCATGACCGAGACTCCGATCGTGGAAGGTGAGACACCTCTGCTCGATCCGTTCCCGACCGAAGACCCGATGGCTCAGGACTTGGCCAAGAAGGAAGACGAGGAGATCGCGGCCGAGCTCGAGAAGATCAACGAAAGCCCGGCCCCGCAGATGTCCGATGAAGAGCTCGAGAAGGCGACTGCACCGACCAAGAAGAAGTCGAAGAAGTGAGCCTGCAGGGCGTTCAAGGTATCTCGCCGGCGACGGCGCACTTCGTACAGATGGTCCGCCTTTTCATGCGTGACCACGCTGTACTGAACCGCATCGTCTCCGGTGAGGAGAGCAGCGACCGGATGATCCTTTGGGCTGTGGCAGATGCACTCGAGGATTGGAACGGGACGCCCCATTTCACGCAGATGAGCATCGAAGAAGTCCTGGGTTTTGGTCAAGGGCATCTTTTGACGCGGATGGTTGTCTGTTCGCTACTCGAAAGCGTCGGCCTTCTTCAGACGCGGAACCACGTCAACTACTCCGATGGCGGCATCAACATCGGGGTCAACGACAAGACGCCGCTGATCATGAACTGGCTCCAGTACTTCAAGGCCACGACCGAGCAGAAGAAGACGAAGGCTAAGGTCGCCATCAACATCGGGCAGATTCTTGGCCCGTGCAATTCAGGTGCGTTCTCAGAGCTCTGGCTCGTCAACATGTCCTACCTCTCCCGGTGAACCATGGCTCAGATCCGTTTCCGTCAGTTCCGCACGCTCAACCACGCCGAGATCGTTCTTGCCGGCGCCCTCGCTTTCCCGAAACCGTTTCGGGGTGATGAGCGGATCATGGGCCTTCACGGCCTGACCCTCACCTTCACGGCACCGAGCGCGACGATCACCTTCAGCGACCCTAATAGCCAAGGCTTGCTGATTAGTCAGATCGTCAAAGAGTTCGGGATCGACTCTACCAACAGCCTACGCGGCGCCGTCATCGACGATGTCCTGTATGTCGTGCAGGCAACACCATCTGCCGCTGTTGCCCTGAACGTCGCGACGAGCACAGCCGCTGCCAAGTTCGGCTTTCCTACATTGCCGACGACACGATCTGGGACGTATTACGCAGCACCGAGCGGGTCAGCGCCACGCTTTCTGAGCTTTCAGGTCGGCGGCCTGCCGGGCTCTATCATCGTCGCAACGGAGGAGTGATGAACTGGGAATCGTTTCTGAGCCGGCCCATCCCGTTCGAAGAGGCGGCTTCCTACTTCTTGTCGATGACGAAGAAGGCGGAGTGGTCCGAACCCCCGGACATGACGGGGACTTTGGAAGGCGCGTTCTCTGTCCCAGTCGAGCAGGTCCTGCACCAGCTCAAGATCGTCACCACGGCCAAGCTCCGTCTCATGATGGCGTACTTCGTCTACGCCCAAAGCCTGAACAATCCGGCTTGGGGTGGGGTGAAGAAGGAGTTTTACGATCACGCCGAGATGGAACAAGAAGGCATCGAGTACTACCTGAAGCGTGCGGCTGTTCTCGGCGGACCTATTCAGCTCGACCCCATCGAGCCGCCTCCGCCGTCGGTGAACATCGACACGATTCTCACGACCATGGTGCGCGGCGAGCAAGAAGGCATCGCTGCTCAGCGCGTTCTACGCCAGATGGTTGGGGATGAGAATCCGATGAAAACCGGCATCGAGGAGCAGATGCTGAAAGACCAGCACCACCTCGATGAGCTCTTTCAGATGATGACGCCGGAGCATCGGCTCATGCTCGAACAGAGTGCGGCCTCCAACGTGTCGCCTGCCATGCCCGCAGCACCGGAAGCCGCTCCGCCACCGGATGTGAAACAAGCCATGGCGCGGATGAAGCTCGCGGCGGAGAAGACCGACGGCGAGCTCAAAGAGACCGGTCGGCAGCGCGCTGTCACCAACCTCGCTGCTGAGGCACATCGAGAGAAGGGCCGGCGTGGAGAACGCTTCGGCCATGCCCTTGGCGCTCTTGCCGGCGCTGGCGGTGGTGCCATCGCCGCTTCTCGCTTCTTGCCCGGCGCGCCCGGCGTCCTTGGCGGCGCGGCTGCGGGATACCTTGCCGGTGGTCGTCTTGGCCGTGAGATGGGAACCGAACACGACATTCGAAAGAATGCCGCTGCCGTCTTCGCTGTCGCGAAGATGAAGAAGATGGCGAACTTCGGCACGGGCATGACCGCACCCGCCGCCGGTGAGCTCGAGCCCGTGAACTATCTCCGGGCGGAGATGGCCGCGCGTCGTGCGCAGGAGATGAACGAGGCCAATTACTACCGTGAGCAGCTCTCGCAGAACCGAGCCCAAACCGCCATTTCCTCGCAGCAGATGACCGACCTGCAGATGCAGCTACAGCAGGCCCATGAGCAACAGGCTACGGTCGATTCACAGCTCCAGCAGTACGCGGAGCAGGCCGCGCAGGCCAACGCCGCTGCCACGCAGGCTTCGATGGCGATGGCGCAGGCCCGCATGGACGTCGAGCAGATGAAGCAGAGAATCATGGACGCGGTCTCCCAGCCCTCGGCCATGCCTGCCGCCTCACCTGGCGCTGTCGACGCTCAGCACCAGCAGGCTCAGGCCTCACTGGATCCTGGCGTTGAGGCTGATGCGTCGAACGCAGGCGCTGCAGGTCAGCCCCCGGCACCCGAACAGCCTGCGGGTCCGAACGGTACTGCAGAGGCGGGTTCGCAGGGCTCTGGTCCTGAGCAAAAGCCGCCCGCGACCGAAGTCACGAAGACGGAGACGACCAAGACCAGCAACCTCGCAGGTCATCTCTTGGGCGGCGCGCTGGGCGGTATCACCGGCGCCGCTGGTTCCTACGCTCTTGCTCAGAAGGCGCCTCGCCTGCGTGAACAGGTAGAGCAGTTGGACCAGAAGGGCTCCTTCTTCGACGCCGCACGTGCCGCAGCCGCCAAGGCTCAACTTGCCGGCGCCGAGCTTGCTGCCTCCCATCCTGGTCGAGCAGCCGCCGTTGCCGGTCTGAACGGCGCCGTGGGCGGAGCCATGCTCGGTCCCGGCATCCTTAACCAGGGCACGAAGCTCCTGGGCAACCTCCGCAGCCTCTGAGGGTCACATGCTCGACAAGTACTTGGAAGTCCTCTACTCCCACGAGAAAACGGCCAGCACCAAGAATCAGATGGCCGATCTCATGAAGGTCTTGCCGGAGGAGGAGCTGCACCGCATCGCCAACGGTGAAGAGAAGCTTGCCGAATTCGACTGCATGTCGGACAAGGCCAATTCTTGGGTCGATCAGTTCCAGGGCACGCCGATGTACGAAGAGGCGATGGCCCTTGAAGGGCAGAAGCTCGAGCTCGACATCCAACGTCAACAACAGAACATGGAGCGGTTCGCTGCCGGTGACGAGCTAAGTCATGCCGAAGACCAGATCCGCCTCCAGCGGCGCATCCTCGAGCTGAAGAAGCATCAAGCCGATCTGCAGGCCCGCGGTGCCGTCCAAGAAGAAGCAACCGCCCCACCGGAGCCTCCCGCCCCCCAACAGACCATGACGCAAGCGGCTCAGCCCTCGGTGACCAATACGGCCGAGGAGAAGGTGAAGGTCGGGTTTGCGATCGCTCTGCTGAAGATGGCTGCGGCCAAGCAACCGGCGCACTATCCGTTCGACGACGAGCTCGATGACGCTGTCATGGCTGGGACGTCGAACGCGCATGCTCAAGAACTGGCTCGCGCGAACATGCTTCAAGCGGTTCAGGGTCAACGCGCAAACGCTGCCTGGGCCTCTGAGAACCCCATCAAGCAGCGCGCTGTAGGTGCTGGCCTTCTTGGTGCTCTTGGAGCTGCTGGTGGCTACGGCTTGGGTGGCTTGGCTGGACGGCCCGGTCTCGGCGCGGCTCTTGGTGCCGGTGCTGGTGTTGCCCTGGGTGGGCATCTCGGCTCGCCCGAGCGTCAACAGGCCTTGGCGGCAAGGCTCGAGGCCGCGCACCAACACATGCAAGGGCCCGCGCTCGAACAGGCCTTGATGGGTAGCGCCAAGGGCCTTGCCGGAACCGTCGGCTGGAACGTTGGCGATATGCAGCAGGCCGGCAAAAGGTATATGGCAGAAGCGCGTGCCTCGAAGAAGGAAGAGAAGACCGCAAGCGTGCTCGGAGCTGCCCTTCAAGGCCTCCGCGGCGCCGGTGGCTTTCTCGGCAAGGCAGCGCCACTCGCCGCCAATGCGGCCCAGCATGGCGGTCTGAAGGGTCTCGGGGCCGCGCTCAAGCCCATGGCTGCTCAGGGTGTTACTCAGGCAGCGAACTTCGCCAAGGCCAACCCCCTCGCTGCCGGAGCTATCGGCGCAGGCGCTTTGGGCACGGCTGCTCTTGCCGGTCGAGCCAGTGGCTGATGCCCGTTCCCTTGACCGTGAAGGACCTGCGGGTCTCGTCGCTTTCTGTTCATAGCCACGAGATCCGCTGGGTCGTTTCGGATACCCGAGACGACGTCCTGGATTACACCTTTCAGGTCCTTCGCAGCGAGGGTTCAGCCGGTCCTTGGGACCCCATCAGTCCGGAGATGGAAGACCGGTATTTCTTTGTCGACAACGCCATCGATCTCTCCAATCGATGGCGCGTCTACAACTACCTTCTCCGCGTCAAGCAGAAGAAGACAGGCGACGTTCTTGAGGCCGGTCCGGTTGCACACGAGGCCAAGCCGGACCTCGTCGCTGGCGAGCTCCGGAATCATTTCCACCTTTTGATGCATGAGTTCGTCGGTCGTCGCTGCTGGATCCTCCAACGCCGAACGTTCGGTCCGCGCTGTACGCAATGCTTCGACCCGACGCTCAAAGCCAAGACGCGAAGTGGGTGCTCGATCTGTTTCGACACGTCGTACGTACGCGGGTTCTACACGCCGATCGAGGCTTACATCCAGATCGATCCCTCCACAGCGACGAACCAGAACAGCAACATCGGCAAGATCCAGCAGGACACGACAACAGCCCGCCTCGGCTACTTCCCTCAGCTGAAGCCTGGCGACATGTTTATCGAAGGCGAGAACATTCGTTGGAAGGTGACGAAGGTGAACTCGACGCAGCGTCTCCGCGCCGTTGTTCATCAAGAAGTGTCCATCTACGCCTTGCCGAAGTCGGACATCGAGTACGCCGTCGACATCGACTTTGGAACGGGCACGGTAAAGACTTGGCGCGGTGAGTACATCCGCCCGGTTACGGTGGATGACTTGTCCTTGGCCGGACCTCGGAACTTCACCAACCCACAGACGCTCGAGGCTGCTGAAGAGGCCTGCTTTGAGGGCGTTCTTGGTCTTTATGGGAGCCGGTCGGCTAAGCTGAAGCCATGACCGGGCTGGTCCTGAAGAAGATGGCTGAGGCCATGGAGTCGGCGAAGAAGGAACATCCCGCCGGCATTTTGGCGAAGAGCATGCTCGGCCTCGGTCTCGGCGCGACGTCGGGATACCTTGCCGGCCGCGGTCTCGACGCACTTACCAAAGGCCAGGCAATCTCTCCCGGTGTCGCATCAAAGGCTCTGCCTTTGGTTGGTGGCGCTCTCGGCATGGCCTATCCCTATTTCCATCAGGGCACTGTGCAGAAGATGCAAGAGGCTCATCAGAGGCGCTGATGGGCGGTCATATTAACGAGACCGACCCGAGCCAGTTCGGTCCGAACTGGAAGTACACGCCTCTTCGCCAGAGCCGCATCCTCCTCGTCCGGTTCGTGCAGGGTCTCTTCGCGGCTCAGCCGAAGAACTCGTACCGGTGGGACCCAGATGACAGCCTCTCCGACATCCTCATTTCCAATGAGATGAGCTTGGAAGAGGAGGTAATGAACAAGAGACCGGCAATCACGTTTACACGTGGCCCCATCACCTTTTCACCAATCGGGATTGGCGACATCGACAGCTACGACTTCACCACCGGAAAGGTGACGAAGGACACGCTTGTCCCAGGCACGATGATCGCGAACGTCGTCTCGAGATTTCCGCTCGAGTGCGAAGACGTCGCGTGGATCGTCGCAGAGTCCTTGTGGATTTTTCGTAGCCTTCTGATGAGGGCAGGATTCTTCGACATCGGCCAGCGCCCAAACATTGGCGCACCGTCACCGGCCGGCTCCATCGTCGCGGACAGTGAGCTAGCAGATCAGTACACCGTTGTAGCGGTCTCTATTCCGTTCGTTTTCCCGCGTCGGGCTTCGATCTCTCCGTTGAATACGACCGTGGTCTCGTCCATCGAACAGAGCTTGTCGATGGTCACGTCGCCGGTGAACGCACTTGGTGCGCCAAGAGAAGAAGTGAACATCCATGAGTGTCCGCCAGAACCTTTCTCTGCTGCGTCTGATGCTCACGGGCAAACACCAGACCCTGCACAGATTCGACAACCCGCTCTTCAGCGCGTTCAACACCCTCTTGACCCGTCCAAAACCGTGACGGCAAGACGCGTGTACCCACAACGCGCCGGCGCAAACCTACGGGCCTCTCTGGTTCCCATCTCAGACCCGTGCGTGAAAGAATCGCCGAAGTAGACGGACTGTTGACAACGTAGAAGGAGAACGAGATGGCAGCCTCGCTAGCCCGACCGGGCGTGGAAGTCGTGCAAGAGTTTAGGGCAACGACTCCGACCGTCATCACGCCGACCCTTGTTCCCTGCGTTGTTGGCGTAGCGAAACAGATCGTCGAAGTTCTTACTTCGAGCGGTTCTGGCAATGTTCTCAACCCCGATGCGCTGATCACGCTACCGGCGGCCTTCTTGGCCAAGGCCGCGACGGGAAATCCGCCGAAGTATACGGGGCTGAACACCCTCATCTTGGCTTTCTCCGTGAACAACGGAGTACCGATCGAGGTCACGTTTGCCGACGCACTCGCGGCTGGGCTGACGCCGGCCGATGTGGTTACACAGGTCAACGCTCGTCTCGAAGCGCTTCTGGTCTCCAGCGTCATCGCGGAGACGGTCGGTGAGACGCAGTGGCGCCTGCGGACGATTGGCGTCGGTGAGTTCCAAAGCATTGTCATCACCACCCCAACTGCGAACGCAGTCGCGTCTGCTTTCGGCATCGGTATCAACCGAACTTCCTTTGGTCTGACCTCGTACAACCAGTACGAGATCGACATCCCGATCCACTCTTTTCCGGATCCCCGTGGAAACCTCGAAGAACTCGCACTCCAGACCGAGACCATCCGTGTCTTCCTCGGTGTCGATGCCGGTGGTAGCGGGCTTCAGGAACTGAAGAGGAACGAGTCGTTCCTACGGAGCGGTGTTGTTGATGATGCTGCTCAGAAGGTTGGGAACGTCACCCTTGCCGGCCTCACCTACCCCGGCGGCGTGCAGAGCGGCGTTCTCAATCTCAAGGTGGACAACGGCGACCTGCAGACCCACACCATCGCGTCCAACCCGGCCAACGCTGCCGCGCTCATCGCAGAGCTCGACGCCAACTTCGATGGTGTGGACTTCTCCAACGTCGGTGGCTTTCTCGCCGTCACTTCGCTGACCACCGGGGCGAGCTCGAAGATCGAGATCCTGGCCGGTTCCTTGGCAACCACGGTTGGTCTGTCGGTTGGAAGCGATGTGGGCGAAAGCATCGCGGCCGTCGACGATGGTAACGGCGACATCCTCACGCCCATTCTCGAGTTCGACGAGGAGAACTTCGCCGCGACCCCGACCGTCGCCGTCCTCACCGCGTCCCAAGCGCCGACGACGCCGGGCGCGAACACCACGCTCATCATCAGCGATGGCAAACAGCCTCAGACGGTCGTCTTTGCTGGGACCGAGAGCAACATCGGACTCATCGTGACCGCCATCAATGCCGTCATCGCCCCCGCGGCTGGCGGCCACATCACCGCCTCCGACAGCGGTGGTTCTCTCCGCCTCACCCACGACGACTTCGGCAACGAGTCGATGATCAAGATCATCGGCGGCACTGCCTTGAGCGCGCTGGATGGCGGCGGAACCCCGACCATCGTCGCCGGTGCAACGGTTCGAGGCGTTGCCTTCAAACCGCTTCCGGGCGACAGGCTCTACATCGACGGCGTGTTCTACGCGAACATCGTCCAGGTAGCGCCGGCCGGTGTGAACACTCGGCTCAAGATCGATCGCCAGGTCGCTATCAGTACCGACGTCGGGTCTCGGTTCTACATCCAGGCAGTGAACCTCCCTCTCGGAGGGTCTTCGACTCGACCCTACCCCGATCTTGCCGTCGACTCCTTGGGCAACGTCGTCATGAAGCACAGTGTTCTTCGTGATCCGTTCGGGGACGTCATCAACGTCAAGGCACCGGTGTACTTGTCGTACACGGCAGTTCGGCAAGACGTCTCCCCCCTTGCAGTGAACAAGGGCCTGTTGAAGTTCGATTCGACGACGTCGCTTTCGGCGGCGCTCGAGCCGATCAGCGCGGCAAACCCGCTCGCCCTCGGCCTCTTCTTCGCCCTGGTGAACGCACCGGGCGCTGAGGTGACGGGTCTCGGCGTCGATGCCATCAGCGCCGACGCTCCTTTTGGGACCATCGAGGCCTTCACTCGCGCGGCCGAGTTCTTGGAGGCGAGCGAGGTCTACGCCCTGGCCCCGCTGACTCATGACGAAACCGTGGGGCAGGTGTTCAACACCCACGCCACGTTCATGTCGGAGCCGGCGAACAAGGGCGAACGTATTGCCCTGTGGAACCCGACTGTCCCGACTCGGAAGCTCGACACGCTCGTAGTTTCTGGGACGGATGGTGACGCTCTCACCACGACCACGTTCGACACCAAGGCCGCGTCGTTGACGACGAAGGTCAACAATGCCGGCGTGTCTCCGATCGGGACCATCCCGACCAGCGCTGGGCTCTACGTCGACCTCGCCGGTGACAGCAAGAAGTACAGCGTCCAGTCCATCAGCGGTTCGGTCGTTACCATCCGGACTTCGTTTGCTCCTGGCGACAACGATGATGGCTACTACTCGACGTCGGCCTTTGTCACGAGTCAGGTCATTGCAGAGACCTTCGCCATCCGCGTTCGTGGGGCCCCGCTGACCGTAGCTGGAATTCAGGACAAGTCTGCGGTCGCAGAGACGATGCAGGCGCTCGGTGCGAGCTTCCTGAACCGCCGGCTCTGGATGACCTTCCCGGATCAATGCGCGGCGACCGTTGAAGGCGTCGAGCAGGTCCTGGACGGCTTCTACATGAACGCGGCCATCGCGGGCATGATCGCGCAGCAACCGCCCCAGCAGTCCTTTACCAACTTCCCCATGACCGGCTTCACCCGCGTCATTGGAAGCCAGGACACGTTCTCTTCGCGGCAGCTCGACGTCATGGCCGCTGGCGGAACGTACATCATCGTTCAGGACAGCCCCGGGGCACCTCTGATCAGTCGCATGGCGCTTACGACGGACATGACGTCGATCGAATCGCGCACCGACAGCATCACCAAGATCTTGGACTTCACTGCCAAGTTCTTGCGCAAGGGCCTGAAGAACTACATCGGGCGGTTCAACATCACCCAAGGCTTCCTCGACTCCTTGGGCAGTGTCATCCAGGGCATGCTGGGTTATCTCGTCGAGAACGGTGTGCTCATCGGTGCCAATCTCGACAACCTCATCCAGGATGAAGACGCGCCCGACACCGTCATCGTCGAGATCGTGGTGGATGTCCCGTTCCCCTGCAACTACATCAGAATCCGCCTCGTGGTCTGAACGGTATGCTCGATTCGGAGTTCTTTTCCAACACCTGTAGGAGCGCAAGATGAGTGGCAATTTCTCCGATTGGGCCCCGTACACCAGCTTCGTCCAGACTGGCTTGAGGGACGGACAATACGTCAACGCGGCCCACATGATGATCGCTGCCGGGCCTCCGCGCATCGCGAACATCGGTGGAGCAGCTGCCTTTGCGCAGGCGGTTAGCGGCAACGGTCAGGCTGCGAATCAGATCGTTCTCCCGATCGGTCTGACGCAGAACTTCTCGCTGTCGCACAACCGCCAGTTCAGCCGCATCTTCGAAATCGGTTCCGAGAGGAGCTACTTCATCAGCGGGCGCACTGTAGGTCAGCTCGGTATCGGCCGGGTCATGTACCACGGCGGCAGTCTTCTGCGCATGCTCTACGCCTACTACCAGGACCTGGTGCCGCCGACGGTCGTCCCGGCCATGTTCCCGAATGCCGGCGCGGCGTCGATGGCGAACCCCCACGACATCATCGTCCCGCCTGGCTACGAGAACCTTTTCCTCAATCTCGCCAGCGATCTCTTCGCCCAACCTCACGGGCTTCTGCTCTACGTCCGCGACGTGAACCAGGACAGCCTCGGCGCCGGCTACTTCGAGTCTTGCTTCGTGCCGCAGCACAGTCTCAGCACGGACAGCCAGGGCGTCATCTTCCAAGAGCAGGTGGGGATTCAGTTCGAGCGCATGGTGCCGGTCGCCATCAGCGCCCTCACCCTCATCTCGAGCAACACCAGCTCGAATGCGGGTGGTGCGAACATCAGTGAGACCTTCCTCGGCATCCCGAACAGCTAGGAGATGTCATGCCCACGCCGTTCACAATCACCTCCGACTTGAGATTCCCGACCGATAATGGCGAGCCGGTTGCCAGCCGGCCCGCCTCCGGTCAGGGACAGTTCGACGCCGAGGTCGACCATATCCTCAACCTCACTGGCTCTGGGACTCAGGCCGTTCCGTTCACGTCGTTCGTCAACGGTGCGAAGGCCATCAGCGTCGAGATCGACCCCAGCGTCGACAACCCCGTCACGCCCATCAACATGCGTGTGAACGCGAGCACGGACAACATCCAGATCACGCCGGGCGGGCACTGGACTTACTTCAACCCCGTTCCCGCGAGCGGCGGCGTCACGTCGCTCTCATTCGTTTACACCACGTCTTGCAAGATCAGGGTTCGTGCTCTCGGGTGAGCGATGTTGCTCACCATTCTCACTGCTCTCTTGCAGTCCATCGCTGAGGAAGCGCGCCCGTTCGTAGAGCCTGCGGTATCCACGCTGGCCAAGACGATCATCGGCGCGCTTTTGGTCATTTCATGGGTTATCACGCTCATTTGCTTGTGGGTGGTCTACAAGGCCCAGGAAGCGCGCATCGCCGACCAAAAGGCGATCAACGAAAAGAGTCTCGCTCTCAACGAGAAGAGCTTGCAGACCCTCAACGAGTTCAAGACCGCGCTCGAGGGCTTGCGGCAGAGCGACCAGGCGGGGCAGGTCATCATTCAGGGGATGAAGAGCTCGTTCGACCTCTTCGTCAGCACGCAGGCCTACCGCCGACATACGCCGGGCATGATGCCCGCGCAGAGGGATCCCAGGGGTGGGCGATGAGCGTAAAAAACATCATCCTTCGCCTTTTGGGCAAGGATCCTGAACTCCTTGCAGGCCAAGAGGAGTTGCAGCGGAACTTGGTGAGGATGGATGCCATCGAATTGCAGTACGATGCCATCATCTCTTCGACACGTGAGGTATCTCGGGTCGCACAAGAAAAAGAGAACGAGCTGAGGA
>JACCDR011302277.1_pt1 | contig 13247 bp, 8 predicted proteins | sample 7446431 | NCBI WGS metagenome assembly JACCDR01 (sample SAMN15323443, study PRJNA562643) | freshwater metagenome | isolation source: river surface water | place: USA:Blue River Watershed | collected 2017-08-17
AAAGCCCCAGTTTCTGTTTGAAGAATTGAGAAGAGAGGCAATATCACTCACAGATGAACCAGAAGCCATGGCCTCTTTTGTAGAGTCAGAAACACCTTTACCAACATTCGATGAAACCATGATTTTATTGAATGTTGCGATTTCAGCGGAACTCACACTTGTATTTGGAGCGGCCGGATCTGGATACTCAGCAAGATATTGACCACGAGCTTGCTGGATCTTTTGAGCATCATCACAAGCACCTGGACCCATTGTTTTACATTTGTCATTGAAGTATTGCCAGAACGTTTTGTACTTCCCTGACTGGTCTCCAACTTTCCTTCTCGGAGTATTACAAACAGATTTGTTAAAATCTCCGAGCTCGGTATTGACCGCAGGATTCGGATCAAAAAATTTAGAAGTTTTTGCTTCGAGGTCATCCTGAAGAACCGGGTCCATATCTCTAAGTTGTTCAATTTCAGAATTTTTGTTTTTCAAGAACTGACAGTAACCAGCAAAAGTTCTTACACAAACATCTAACTTCGATTCAGCATCACAAGTTGCAGGTGAACCAAGACCATAAGTTGTGAAAGCACGATCATATGATGAGCGGTTTGTGCTTTCGGGACGACTAGCAAAAAGTTCAGCACGATTTGAAATAAAATCGTCAGAAAGGAATGCGTTCGTTTTGTTGTTTTCAGTAATGGTTACAAAGTTGTTTGCCGGCTTAGCGAAGAATTCAAGAATATTCTTCGTGTTCTTCGCCATACATTCAGAGTTACAAGACGCATTCGGAACGAGGTTTCTGATCATTCCTATAAGTGCTGTTTTTCTTTCATTAAGAGGGCCGATTTTCTGAGCAGGGTCAGCTCCATAAGCAGCGCGAATTTTGTCTTCGTCAGATGTACGAATGATCCCGAAATAGCGGTCATTACTTTCAGGATCCGCTTTCAGGAAGTTTTTGAGCATTGGGTTTCTTTCAAGAAACGTAATACGTGTTTTAAGTGATTGAATCCGTGCTTTCTTCTCTTGTTTCTCAGGATAAGGAAGGGCCATGATTCGTTTGTATTCGTTTTTTAGAGAAGTGTAATTCCAGTCACTGATATTTCCCGAATCACTGTACATTTCTTCGATCATCTCAGGACTAGGAAGCTGCTTGTAGGCCATAAACTCTCGGGCACTCACACACTGGCCTGCAGGATCTTTTTCACTTGGGCGTTTGATATCCACTGGCTGGAATAATTCCTGTACGGCGCCACCTGGCTCGGCCATTTTGAAAAGGGCCGCATTCAGTTTGCTTTGCATTTGAGTTTCAGACATTCCTGATTTCGTAGGCGTAGACGCAGGTCCTCTTCTTTGAACTTCCGGAAGTAGAGACAAAATCCTACTCGTTGCACCCTGATCATCAACGAGTGCACCAAGGTATGTTCCTCGGAAATTTTCGGCTGTCTCCATTCGTCTGCGAACATCTCTTCCGGGTCCGAGAAGACCTCTTACAAATCCGCCACCTGTACCCCTTGCTGTAAGACCAGCTGGATTACGTCCAAGAGGATCAGTAGAATAGGCCTTGGCAAAATTATCGATTTGATTTGGAGCTACCGGAACACCCGAAAGATCCTGCATAACGGATGCCTGAAAACTCATGGCACTTGAGTTACGGTTCATCTCATCACGGATTCGAGTCGTGTTTCTTTCAAAGTTTTCTAGTTTTTGCTCTTCTGTGGGTACATCTGAGGGGGCACTTCCCACTTTCACACCCTGGATACGATCAAGCGGTGTTTCCATTAACTGTCCAACTGAAGGCACGGTTTGTCCGACACGACGAAGACATCCACAGATTTGATCGTCTTGCTGGAATTTCTGGAAGTCCGAAACGGCTACAGTTGAAGGCGTGTTTCTGTTTTTATAACAAGCAGCTACGTCAGTAGCTTCAGCGATAGAATCAAAATCTGTTGTTGGAAATTCCAGAGCACAAGTATTGTCTGCTTTCAGTGTCTGCATCAGACCTTGTTGTAAATTCAAATTTCTTCTTTCAATTGAAAGATAATTTGCGGCACCCGGAATGCCATTAGACGCCTCTTCACACTTAAGTGAATAACAAAATGTTTTTGGAACTCTTCCAACTGGAAATTGAGACATGCCTCCAAAACCTGCTCCACCTGGTAGGTTGTAAGTCGGAACAGCAAAATTTGTTGTCGCCCCAAAGTTGTAGTTGCGTACACCTTTCAGCCCGATTTGAGACTGAGCAGTTACCGCAAATGAGTAGAGAACAAGTAAAAGATTAAAAGAAATGATTAGCTTAAAATTCATAATTCACCTTTTTTCTCAATTACTTTTCGGACGGCTTGCTCTATTCCTTTACCTATTCTACGGGGAACCCCTCGAAACTATGGACACTAACCTGAAAACGGGGTCTTGAAGGTTTAATCTAGCCAAGGATTGATGGCAAAAGGCCCATTCTTCATTAAAATGTCCTCTATGAATGGAGATTTTAAGCTACCACCCGGTCATTCAAAAATTGAGACTGGTGATGGAACATTTACGTTGTTTTCGGACGCTTTTCAGGAGGCCTGTCACTCAACCACGGGGGCCAAGACTGAAACTATTCTTCATTACGTTGAAGGTTGTAAAATTCCGGAAAAGATCCAGATCTTTGATCCGCTAGTGATTCTTGAAGTGGGATTTGGACTTGGTGTTGGATTTAAAACAACACTTGAACTCATGCCAAAAGATAAAAAATTTTATTTCATCTCGATGGAAATTGATAGAAATCTTCTCGATTGGTTTCGTGAAACAAATCCTGAACTAAGATTAGAGTGGAAAGAAAATATCCTTGAGGCCCGGCATGATCAATTTACCCTGACAATCATCCAGGGAGATGCCCGCCAAAAGGTTCCGGAGTATTTTGCAAATCATCCAGTGAAAGTTCATGCTATCTATCAGGATGCTTTCTCCCCTAAAAAGAATCCAAATCTCTGGACCAAAGAATGGTTTTCATTTTTAAAAAGCATCTCTCAGGAAGATGTCATCCTCTCAACCTACTCTGCCTCAACTTCCATCAGAAAAAGCCTTCATGAGACTGGTTGGGGTGTTCAGAAAGGTGAAAAATTTGGTCCTAAAAGAACCAGCACCCGGGCGTCACTCAAACTTCCGACTGATCCGGAAATTCTCGAGCATATGGAGCGATCTCCGGTTGCGGCCTTCACCGACTTCAACATAAAATAAATTATGAACAAAAATATATGCGATCTTCTCTCGATTAAGTATCCCCTTATTCAGGCAGGAATGGTCTGGGTTTCAGGTGGAAAACTCGCAGCGGCGTCGGCCAATGCAGGAATTCTCGGTGTAGTCGGAGCTGGTTCCATGCAACCAGATCTTCTTGAGCAGCATTTAAAGAAAGCAATCTCACTCACAAATCATCCTGAGAGACTTGCAGTAAACGTACCCCTTCTCTACTCAAAAACTAAAGACCAATTCGAAGTCTCTTTAAAGCTTGGTATTCGAACTTTCATTACTTCGGCCGGATCACCCAAGACATATACTGACTGGCTCAAAGGCCAGGGCTGTAAAGTTGTTCACGTGGTGAGTACTCCGGAGTTCGCTGTTAAAAGTGAATCCGCCGGATGTGATGCTGTTATTGCTGAAGGCTTTGAGGCCGGAGGACATAACGGAAGAGATGAAATTACAACGATGGCCCTCATTCCTCAGGTCGTTGATGCCGTGAAAATTCCAGTTATCGCTGCAGGCGGTATTGCTGATGGAAGGGCCATTGCCGCTGTCATGTGCCTCGGTGCCGATGGCGCCCAGCTGGGAACTCGTTTTGTCGCCACTAAAGAATCGAGCGCTCATGATCATTTTAAACAGGCCATCCTGAATTCAGGTCCAGGCAGCACCATGCTCTCGATGAAAAATCTCGTTCCCGTAAGGCTTCTTAAAAATAAATTCTATGATGATGTAAAAAAACTCGAAGATGCCGGAGCATCCAAAGAGGAACTGGAAAAACTTCTTGGCCATGGGCGCGCGAAACTTGGCATGCTCGATGGTGATATGGAAGAAGGTGAACTTGAGATCGGCCAGATCGCGGCTCTTGTGAAAGATGTGCCAACAGTAGATGAATTAGTGAAAAGACTTATTCAGGAACAGAGATCTGCTCTTCCGAAATCTTCGTTTTTTTAATCCACGGATTCATTCTCGGAAATCTCATCCGGAAAGTTGTATGCTGAGTATCAGGCAACAAGCTTAATGTCCCCTGGTGACCCTCGATAATTGATTTTGAAATTGATAATCCAAGCCCTGTCCCCTGGTGGGAAACTTTTGTCGTAAAAAATGGATCCATGATTTTTGCACGAATCTCTTCGTCTACACCATCACCTGAATCCATAACGAGAATATCAATCCATTCGGCACTTGCCCGGTAATGAATTTCAATCCAGCGCTCACCTACTTTTTCTTTTACTGCATCAATCGCATTTGAAATAAGATTCATCATCACCTGAGACAATTGAACTTCATTCCCAAAAAGACTGATTTTTTCCGGAGGTGATTGAACTGTAAGCTTGATATCGTGGGCGATTAACTTCGGCTGACAAATTTCAAGAGCAGGATCTACGATCGACTGAAACGTGACATTCGTAAAAGGTTCTTCCTCGGCGTTACCAGAAAGTGTTCTTAAACTCTTGATGATTTTAGCAATACGATTTGTCGTTTCAGAAATTTTAGTGGCCGCGCGGTCAAGAGCACTCCGGTCCAGATCCTTGTCTTCAAGAAGAACTTTCATGAGGGACACTGAACCTTCGATAATCGTCAGGGGATTATTCACTTCGTGAGCAATACCGGCCGAAAACTCTCCAAGCGAAACAAGGCGGGCCGTATACTGAGATCGTGATTCCTGAATCCGCAGGTCATTCTTCGCTTTGATAAGCTCAGTAATAGGTTGAATCGCGGCCACAATGCCGTCCACTGGATGCTTCAGTCGACGGAGGTGAACCATGTACCACGAATCCCGCCCATCAACAGTTGAAGAGAGTTCGCGCACAATTTCATGTTCATCACTTCGAAGGAATTGCAGTAAACACTGAGTGATTTCTGAATCAGGATAGAAACTTGAAAGATCCTTGCCTACTACTCCTCTGAAAAAACCATCAAAGTTATTATTAACCATGCTGAATTTTTCATTCTTATCGATCACGGCCACGAGACCCGGAATAGCATTGATGAATTCCTGCATATTATGTAGCTGCATATTCGCATTCTGTTCGGCCAGAAGGAGCTTCTTCATCAGGTCGTGCGCAATTTTTGCGTGATAAAAGTGATAAATAAGTGTTCCGACCCCAAGTAAACCAAGGAGGTAACTTTTCTCACCCGGATCAGTGAAAAAATACCAGATAGGAATTGAAATCAAGGAAACAAAATAGGCATAACAAGAAGGCAAATGCGCCGAAAACGACGTGAGTCCACCTGAGAGCATGATAACGATGAGACCAAGTGTGGCCATGCTTTGAATGGAAGTGAGTCCAAACTGCTGATAGACAAATGAATAGAATACACCCCAACCAAGGCCCGTAAGACCTGCGCAAATGATGTAAGAGAGGGTTGGTCGTCGGTATTTTTTTAGAAGAAAGATTCGTGCAACCAATGAGCAAAAGACAACGAGAAGTGGAAAAGTATTTCCATCATTCCTGAAAACCCAGAGAGTCGTCACAAGAACCAGGACGTGAGAGGCAAACAGGCGTGAATTCCTCACAACCAGTTCTTCATTTAATTTATATTCGAGAGATCTATTCATGAGCGATCGGAAGCCTTACTCTAAATGTCGTATGAGGAGCTTCAGTCACGAGAGACAACTCACCATCATGGGTTTTAATAATATTCTTTGAAATTGAAAGTCCCAGCCCTGTCCCCTGGTTCACATCTTTGGTCGTGAAGAATGGTTCCATGATTTTTTTCTGGATCTCAGGAGGTATACCAAAACCTGAGTCCGTAAAATAAACATCCACGTATTGTGAAGAGGCACCTGTTCTCACTTCAATCCATTTTTCATCAAGCTCTTTGATGGCATCCACAGCGTTTCCAATGAGGTTTGTAAAAACCTGCATCAGTTCCGCTTCTCGTCCAAGAACATTGATCACTTGTTCTGATTTATCCCAGCGAAGCTCAACATTGTTTGACCGGCATTTCTGTTCGGCAATATCAACACTCTGGTAAATGACCTTGTTCAGGTCCACTAATACTTTCGGATCATTTTCAGCATTACGTGAGAGAGCTTTCAAACTTTTTACTGTTTTTGAGATTCTATCTGACGTTTCGATCATCTTCGTTGTGAGGATCTTAACATTTTCAATATCTATTGGTTCTTTATCAATCAAACGGCGGACAATGTTCGCCGACCCCTGAATAATGGAAAGCGGATTATTCACTTCATGAGCAATTCCTGCCGCCATTTCTCCGAGAGAAGCAAGCTTCGCGGTATATTGGGCCTTCGCTTCCTGTTCGCGAAGTTTCTCGCGGGCCTCAACAAGTTCAGTCGTAATGATAGAAACGATGATCGCTCCCCCATCTTCAAGCTTCTGAACATTCAAAAGAGCGTGAATCGTGTCTCCGGTAAAATCAGATTGCCCTTCGAAAACCGCCGTCGTTTCATCAGAATCCATGAAGTTTGACATGTCCGTTTCCCAGGAAGATTTCTGATCAATCGTTCCAAGTTTCTTTCCGATGATGCCCGGATACATCTGACAGACATTCGCATTTGCGAGCACAATCGTTCTATTCTTATCAACAATCCCCACGAAGCCAGGAACGGTATCAATGAGTTTCTGCATACGCAGTCTTTCTTGTTCAGAGCGAAGCCTGCTTTCAAGAAGATCACAGAGCTGTTTGTGTGAAAGCTTGAAACTACTGACTGAAAACATGAGATACACGCAAATTGTGATAATGATGTAACCCGTCTGATAAGTCGGATTGATGAGATAAGTTCCGATTGTCATGCCTACCATCGGAATCACAAACGTATAGTAAGAACCTTTGTCGGCAATAAGAGAAGTCGCGGCAGCAGCGGTGTAGGCCGCAATAACAAGGAGTGTGTAACTCAAATTATTCGCGTGAAGACCAAAGTGATAATACACGTCCGCAAAATGCAGGCCCCATCCAACTCCTAGAAACAGGAAGGCCGTGAGATTCAAGCCTCGCGCAAGTGGATCGTGCTTTGTCCATTTATCAAAGAGACATTCACCTACGAGTACCCGCAAGATTGTTCCGACGAGAACAAGAAACATCACGGTCCAGTATCGGATATCCGGTTTTAAATTCGCTCGTTGAAAATAGAGGGCAACAAAAAGAATAAGTGGATTGGGGATGTAGGCAATTCGGTTTCGCGTTCGGTGGATCTTATGGAGCTCAATATTGACCTGTTCACGAATGTCCATGAAGTTCCGAACGCGTTGTTAAAAGTTAAGGGGACACAAAGTGTCCCCTTAAATCTTAGTAGGAACGTTCTAGAGCTGCAATACGATCTTCTAAAGAAGGGTGCGTTGAAAGGAAATTCATCAGACCTTTTTTCGAAGAGATTTTCATTGCTTTTAAGTTATCTTGAGAATCATCAACCATTTCAATCTTTTGTTGAAGACGCTTCAAGGCCGCAACCATCTTATGCTTGCCGGCGAATTTAGCACCACCCTGGTCAGCGCGGAACTCACGCACGCGAGAGAAGTAAGCAACAACAAACATCCCAAGGAATGAGAAGAAGATTTCAAAAACGATGACGGAAATATGGTAGGCCCACCCAGTATTAGCAGGTCTATCGTCATCTCTTTCGCCATTAAGAAAGTTTTGTAGCGCGAAAGCTGCAACACGAGCAAAAAACATCACGAAAGCGTTGATAACACCCTGGATGAGCGCCATTGTCACCATGTCACCGTTGGCAACGTGGGCAACTTCATGAGCAAGAACACCTTCCACTTCTTCAGAATTCATTTGCTGGAGAAGCCCAGTTGAAACCGCCACAAGAGAATTATTTTTTGAAGGACCAGTCGCAAAGGCATTCACTTCTGGAGAATGATAAATACCGACTTCAGGCATTTTTTCGATACCAGCAGCGCGCGCCATTTGATGGACCTTGCGAACAAGATCTCCGTACTGACCGCGATCATCGACGATCTCAACACCCATCATGGTTTTGGCCATGAACTTAGAAAGAAGAAGAGAAATACCTGAGCCTACAAAACCCCAGATTAAGCAGAACACCATTAAAGAACCGTAATGAATGCCAGAAGCTGTAAGATACTGTCCGACACCAAGAACGCTGAGGATGATACTCACAGAGACCATCACCAAAATATTGGTAAGCATAAAAAGGAAAATACGTTTGAACATAGTTCGTTAACTCCGTTTAATTGTTCATGTGAACACTATAAAGGTAAGCACATTTAGGACAACGTCAAGGGTAAGGAGTCAGCGCATCAAATAAATTCATGTACTTATCACTCAATTAATCATGTTAGACTAAACAAGAAATGAGAAAATGGATTTTTTTATTCGTCATTCCGACCTTCGTTCATGCCTATTCCCCGACTTCGGAATTGGCCTGCTCCCCGCTTGATTTAAGAGATGAAACTCTTGGTGAAGTGAGAAATCAGGGAAAAATCTCATGGTGTTTTGCTTTCACGGCAAGTGACATGCTCTCTCAAACATTTCATCTTGATAGAATTTCGGCGGCCGATGTGGCCTTGAATTATAATGAATCACTTGTTGGCCGAATCATGTCGACGGTATCTCCTAATGGAGATCCTCATGAAACAGGCTTTACGAAAGTCGCCCTCGTCAAAGCGATGAAAGATGGCTGGTGTCCTGAGAGCGTTTTCCCTTCGGAAAAATGGATTCGGGTCTCCGATGGTAAAGAAGAAGAAATCTTGATGCCTGAAGCGATGAAAGAAATAGCAGGCCTTCATAAGATCAGAAAAACTCTCAACGAAAAGAATCTTCCCTTCTGGTTTAAATTTAAAAATGTTAATCCAAAAAATTTCATCGCTTTTCTTCAGACAAAAAATTTAAGAAATTTTTATCAGTCATTGAGGCTTGCTGCCTGTGAAAAAGACCGTCATGAGTTCGATTCTCGATGGAAAACGAAGATGGTTTTACGAAATGCGCAGGTGTTCCCGCGTATTAACGAGCAGTTAAATCTTGGCCGCATGGTGGGCCTTGATTATGACTCACGAATTCTTGCAAGTGCCACTCACCGAGGGGTAAAACTTTCGGAGCTTCATACATCGAGCATCGTGGGACGCCGATGGAATGAGGAAAAGAGAACTTGCGAATACCTCATCCGCAATAGCTATGGTTCTTCATGTTCAGCGAGGTATGATCAAAGTTACGATTGCCAAAACGGACATCTCTGGCTCGATGAGTCACAGATCTATGGCAGCATGACGAGCGTCGTTTACATGCTCTCCGCGCCGCGCCGCTAAGCTCTCATTCTCTTACATTCCCTTGTCACAATGTTGCTACACTTGTTACGCTTTGGGTCTGAAGTAAATTTAAAAGGACTTACATCATGAAACATTGGATGTCTTTGGCCCTGTGTTTAGCTTTCTTACCGGCAGTTGTGTTCGCAAATCCTGCGGACAAGGATGTGCTTGAAGAAACACTTTACCAGGATTTTAAGGAAACAATTCTTTCTAACGACGCACTTAAACTGAACATGAAGTCAGGTTTCACGAGCTTTGAACAAAAGCTTTTCGTGGATGCTGTGTGGGATCTCGCGGACGATGGTTTTGTAGCTGCAGTTGATGCACTCTCAAACCTAAGCACGGCCCACTATGATCTTCCGGAAAAACTTCGCGTAGGTATTCTTCGTATCAAGTACAAGAGGGCCCTTGTTCTTCCTGAAACGTTGACTGCTGAGCTCGTATCAGAACTTGAAAAACCAGAATCAGACAAGAAAGTGGTTTATCTTCTTGCTGCTTATGAATCAGACCTATCAACAGCTGGTCACACTGGCCTGATTGAGATGGCAAAAAAACATCCTGAGTATTTCGACATCGCTGAAGATGAGGAAAGAAAGAACGATATTACTGAAGACATGATTGCTGATCTTTTCCACAAGACTCCGGATGTAACAACTTACATGAATGGTGAGTATGTGAAGTCTGTGAAGATTTACATGTTCTGCCGCGAGAACCGCATCTACCCATGTATGATGGTCATGAGAAACGTTCACGGTGAAGTTGTTCGCAATGCTGACGGCACTATCTGGACTCATAAATCTCTTGCTTCATCAGCTCGCGGTCTTCCTAGTTATACTAAAAACGGCAACACACCGACTGGTGTGATGACGATCGATTCTGTTATGCCTGTTGCTGATCAGCAGATCTCATTCGGTAAATTCCGTCGTATGATGTTGAACTTTATCCCGAAGTCTAAAAACGAAGGACTTCTGAAAGCTCTTCTACCGGAATCTTCTCATAACGAAGACTGGTGGAAGCCAGGAACGACTGCTCGTGATATCGGCCGCTCGCTTTTCCGTATTCACGGAACATTGAAGATCAATCAGGATCCAACAGTTCCGTACTATCCATTCATGAGAACTTCTGGGTGTATCGCTCAGAGAGAAAATACTTACGATGGTGTTGAATACAAAGACCAGCGCGAGCTTCTTGATTCAATCATGGTTGCTATGGATATGGAGCCTAAGTACGCTAACGAAGTTAACGTAAAAGGTATCTTGTACATTGTAGAAATCGACGATCAGAATGCTCCTGTAGAAGCGTCTGACCTTGCTCTTCGCGGAATCGAATAAGGCCTCCTTGATCACTGAAAATCTCCCACATTATCAATTACTGGATTCTGGTCTCGGGCGTAAGCTCGAGATCATTTCCGGCATACGTGTTAACCGTGCCAGCCCGCAAGCAATCTGGAAGCCTCTTTCAAAAGACGCTGACTGGAACCTCGCCACTTCAAATGTCGTAAGGACAAAAGATGGCGGCGGAAAATGGGAACACAAAAAAGAACCTTCACCGACTCTCACTTTTCCGTTTGAAATTGATGGACGCACACTTCAGTTCCGATTGAAATTCACTTCATTTGGTCATTGCGGAATTTTCTTTGAACAAATTCCCGTATGGCAGTGGCTATATGAAGAAGTTAAATTTCTTAAAGCTAAACTTGGTCGCGCTCCAAAAGTGGTCAACCTTTTTGGATACACTGGTTGCGCTTCCATCGCCATGGCCGCTGCCGGTGCCGAAGTCTTCCACGTCGATTCATCGAAAGGTGTTCTCGACTGGGGTAAAGAAAATCAGGACCTCTCAAAAGTCGCAAAGGATTCTATTCGCTGGGTTCAAGGCGACGCTCAGGAATTTATCCGCCACTCATTCAAAAAGAATTTTATCTACGATGGTATTCTTGCCGATCCTCCGAGCTGGGGACACGGTGTAAAAAAAGAAGTCTGGGATTTTGAGAAGCACATTCATCTTCTAGCTGAAGGGATGCTCAGTGTTCTTTCACGCGAGAACAGTTTCTTATTCATGTCGAGCCACACTCATGGTGTTCAACCGGAAGCTCTTCGTAATCTTATGTTTGATAAGAGATGGAAGCGAATGGAAGCGAGCGAATTAGGTGTGAAACACCAGAATGATTCTCGTATTCTTCCGGCCGGCATTTATGTCACGGGCCAGAGCTACAATAAATAATTATTTCTTTTTCCCGCCGAGTGGAATTTTAATCGTCGCCTGAATGGCCGGTTTACCTGCAACACCTCTTGCTGCTGCACTAAACTCCATTCCGGAACTTGTTTTGTATTTCACTCCTGCTTGCGGCCCGGTTTGTTGAGCAAGAAGTGAGTGCTGAGTTTTAAATCCGCCGATATCCGCTTTCGAATATCCTGTGAAAACTAAAATCTCCGCTCCATTAGGAGCATTGATATTCACGCCACCCAGAAGACTTACACTTTGTCCGACGTTGCTTCCCTGATAATGGAATTGAGCAAACGCCGTTTTATTCGGAGATACTTTTTTCTCTGCGAGAATATCGGTGTTGATCTGGTTCAGATGAAACGTCATGTTTTTCATGATCGTCCAGGTGTCTTTTGGTTCCATGTAGGACATCGCACCCGTAGTGTTACCCCAGTTTGTCGGGCCTGCGGTATGTTCGACTTCAACATAACTCTTCACTTTGACACCGTTTGGATTCGCAGAACCGTAGGCGAGGTCAAATCGATTGTACCAATCAAGTCCCGCGGACATATCGATTCTCTGAACTCCTCCGCCTTCGTTCTTGGGATTTAAGAGATACATCCCATTCATGCGCAGGCCTGAAGCAAAATTAATCGAGGTAGAATCGTTAATGTAACGGAATAAACTTCGTTCAACTCCCGCACGGAAATGAACCTGATATTTAGTGCTCGAGTCAGATCCAAGATAATCCTGAACCGTTCCTCCTACACCAATGAATGATTTCCACTTATCACCGGCATTTTCGTATTTAGCGACGACGATCACAACGTTAGAATCAGTAAGGTGAGCGGTACCTACTGAAACGCCGAAATTATTTTTCTTCAAATGAGCATAGATGGAAGAGATATCCGCATCCGTTTTCAGAAGATGCTTACCCGTGCCCATTGCACCTTCAACCACCTGGCCCATTTCCGTATCAACGACAGCAATTTCCCTCAGCGCTCCATTCTGAACTTTGCTGATGCGAAGATTAGTTGGAGACATTTTTGGATCAAGTAATAGCTTATTCTGAAGCTTGATCTCATCTCCTCCATCAATGACGTAATTGTTTTTTCCGTCAGCAATGACAACACCAAAGTGAGTGCCGGCGTTTACAGTCAGAACATCCTTGTCAGGAAATAAATGTTCTCCGACCATCGCAACAGTTTCTGAGATGTCGTTACAAACACCACCTTGAAAAACGTTGAAATCTGCGGCCGCTTTCATCATCTGATTAAGAGTCAGGTCACCCGCAGGAATGTCAGCGTCGAAAGGATTATTTTTTGGATTATCGTAACCAGGATTTCGTGACGTATTGTAGTTCCGGTAAAGGCGAAGAGAAAGTGCACTCAGCACATTCAATCGTTCCTGATCTGTCTTATAGGTATTGCCAATGACACTTGCTAAATCGCGCGCGAGAGTCTTTTCATCTTTGTTAATTGAAGCCGCCGTATGAACGAGAGATTCAACGAATAATTCTTTTCCAATCGCGGAATGCGGATCAAAATGCTCACTTGGTCTTGTAAACCATCCGGAGTTCCAGATATCAGAGGCCCTTTGAGTAATGGC
>JACCDR010813741.1_pt1 | contig 13245 bp, 9 predicted proteins | sample 7446431 | NCBI WGS metagenome assembly JACCDR01 (sample SAMN15323443, study PRJNA562643) | freshwater metagenome | isolation source: river surface water | place: USA:Blue River Watershed | collected 2017-08-17
ATGGGAGGACTGGCCGCCCTCGCCCGCGAGGCGGGTCACCAGGTCACAGGCTGCGATGCCGGCGTCTACCCGCCCATGAGCGACCAGCTGCGCGCTCTGGGCATCGACCTGATCGAAGGTTTTTCGGCCGACCAGATGGCCCTGAAGCCGGACATGTATGTGATCGGCAATGTGGTCAGCCGGGGGCGGCGGGCCGATGGCACGCCGAAGTTCCCGCTGATGGAGGCCATCCTCGAGGCCGGCGCGCCCTACACCAGCGGGCCGCAGTGGCTGGCCGAGCACGTGCTGCAGGGGCGCCACGTCCTGGCCGTGGCCGGCACGCATGGCAAGACCACCACCACCTCCATGCTCGCCTGGATCCTGGAAGCGGCAGGCCGCCACCCCGGCTTCCTGGTCGGCGGCGTGCCCATGAACTTCGGCATCTCGGCCCGCCTGGGAGCGACACCCCAGCGGGGCCGCCCCCTCTTCGTGATCGAGGCCGACGAGTACGACACGGCCTTCTTCGACAAGCGCAGCAAGTTCGTGCACTACCGCCCACGCACGGCGGTGCTCAACAACCTGGAGTTCGACCACGCCGACATCTTCGACGACCTGGCGGCCATCGAGCGCCAGTTTCACCACCTGGTGCGCACCGTGCCGGGCACGGGCCGGGTTGTGGTCAACGGGCTGGAGGAAAGCCTGGCGCGTGTGCTGCATGCCGGCTGCTGGAGCGAGGTACGCAGCTTCGGCGCGGCGGTCAGCGACTACAGCGCGCGCGGGGAACCGCACGATTTCGAGGTCCTGCAGCGTGGCCAGGCCGTTGCCCGCGTGCAATGGTCACTGAGCGGCGTGCACAACCAGCTCAACGCCCTGGCTGCCCTCGCCGCTGCAGAGCACGTGGGCGTGGCGCCTGCCGATGCGGCGCGTGCACTGGGCGCATTCCAGAACGTCAAACGCCGCATGGAAGTGCGCGGCACCGCGCACGGCATCACGGTCTACGACGACTTCGCCCATCACCCCACGGCCATCCGTACCACGGTGGACGGCCTGCGCCGCCAGGTGGGCAAGACAGCGCGCATCCTGGCCGTCTTCGAGCCGCGCAGCAACACCATGAAACTCGGCACGATGAAGGCCCAGCTGCCCTGGAGCCTGGAAGACGCCGACCTGGCCTTCTGCCACAGCGGCGGCCTGGGCTGGGATGCAGGCGAGGCGCTGGCCCCCATGGGCACGCGCGCGCAGGTGGCCGGCAGCATCGACGAACTTGTCAGCCAGGTAGTCGCCGCGGCTCGTCCAGGCGACCACATCCTCTGCATGAGCAATGGCGGCTTCGGTGGCGTGCACCAGAGGCTGCTTGACTCGCTATCGAAAAGATAACAAGTCAGGCAGCAAAACCGCTTATCGCTGGCGCCGGGCTTTCACCGCATCCGACAGCACCTGCAGGGCCTGGAGCGAGTCATCCCAGCCCAGGCAGGCATCGGTAATGCTCTTGCCGTACTCGAGCTTGCCCGCATCGTCCTTGCCCGGTGTGAACTTCTGCGCACCGGCATGGAGATGGCTCTCGAGCATGACGCCGAAGATGGAGCGCGATCCACCGGAGATCTGGCCACCGATGTCACGCGCCACGTCGAGTTGTTTCTCGTGCTGCTTGCTGCTGTTGGCGTGGCTGCAGTCCACCATCAGCGTGGCCGGCAGCTTGGATGCCTCCAGCTCCTTGCAGGCCGCGGCCACGTTGGCTGCGTCGTAATTGGGCGTCTTGCCTCCGCGCAGGATGACGTGGCAGTCCTTGTTGCCGTTGGTCTGCACGATGGCGACCTTGCCGTTCTTGTGCACCGACAGGAAGTGGTGACCACGCGCCGCGGCCTGGATGGCGTCGGTGGCGATCTTGATGTTGCCGTCGGTGCCATTCTTGAAGCCGATGGGGGCGCTCAGGCCCGAGGCCAGTTCACGGTGCACCTGGCTTTCCGTGGTGCGTGCGCCGATGGCGCCCCAGGAGATCAGGTCACCGATGTACGGCGGCGAGATCACGTCCAGGAACTCGCTGCGCGCGGGCAGGCCCAGGCGGTTGATCTCGATGAGCAGCTGACGCGCGATGCGCAGGCCCTCGTCGATACGGTAGCTCTCGTCGAGGTAGGGGTCGTTGATCAGGCCTTTCCAGCCCACCGTCGTGCGCGGCTTCTCGAAGTACACGCGCATCACGATCTCCAGGGTGTCCTTGTACTTCTCGCGCTGGTCCTTGAGGCGGCGGGCGTATTCCACGGCAGCAGCCGGGTCGTGGATGGAGCACGGGCCGATGATGACCAGGAGACGATCGTCCTTGCCGGCCATGATGTTGTGGATGGTGTGGCGCGTGTGGGAGATCAGGCTCTCCACGGGCGTGCCGCTGATGGGGAAAAAGCGGATGAGGTGTTCGGGCGGAGGCAACACGGTGATGTCCTTGATGCGTTGGTCGTCGGTGCGGCTGGTCTTGTCACCGGGTTGCGCATACCAGGCATCAGGGCTGGCGGATTGGACGGGGCTGGTCATCGTGTGGCTCCTTGCAGATGGGTTGTGATCGGGTAAAAAAAAACCGCCGGCGGGGGCCGGCGGTTTTTGGAATTCGGGACGTTTCTTCGAGGTACGTTCAGAACTCTCTCTCGCCGGCGGCGTGTGAGAACCAAAAGTAGCCAAAAAAGTAGAAACGGGTCGAAACCATGGCGTTCAATATAGCACAGAAAAAAGCGCGCCCAGCAAGCCGCCGGCTCAGGCCGTGCCCCCGACCGTGAGGCCGTCGATGCGCAGCGTGGGCTGGCCGACGCCGACCGGCACGCTCTGCCCCTCCTTGCCGCAGGTGCCCACGCCGCTGTCCAGGCGCATGTCGTTGCCGATCATGGTCACACGGGTCAGGGCATCGGGGCCGTTGCCCACCAGGGTCGCGCCCTTGACGGGGTAGAGGATCTTGCCGTTTTCGCCCCACCAGGCTTCGCTGGCCGAGAACACGAACTTGCCCGAGGTGATGTCGACCTGGCCACCACCGAAATTGGTGGCGTAGAGCCCGCGCTCGATGCTGGCCACGATCTCCTCCGGCGTCTTGTCGCCGCCCAGCATATAGGTGTTGGTCATGCGCGGCATGGGGATGTGGGCGTAACTCTCACGCCGGCCGTTGCCCGTGGGACCGGTCTTCATGAGGCGGGCGTTCATCGCGTCCTGGATGTAGCCCTGGAGGATGCCGTCCTCGATCAGCACGTTGCGCTGGGTGGTGTTGCCCTCGTCATCGACGTTGAGCGAGCCACGGCGGTCGGCGATGGTGCCGTCGTCCAGCACGGTCACGCCCTTGGCCGCCACGCGCTGGCCGATGCGACCCGAGAAGGCACTCGACCCCTTGCGGTTGAAGTCGCCTTCCAGCCCGTGGCCGATGGCCTCGTGCAGGAGCACGCCGGGCCAGCCCGGGCCCAGCACCACGGTCATCTCGCCCGCGGGCGCAGGGCGCGATTCCAGATTGGTCAGCGCCGCACCCACCGCCTCATCCACGTACTGGCGGATCATGGCTTCATCGAAATAGGCCAGGCCGAAACGTCCGCCGCCGCCAGACGAGCCCATCTCACGCCGGCCGCCCTGTTCGGCAATCACGGTCACCGAGAGGCGCACCAGCGGGCGCACATCGGCCGCCAGGGTGCCGTCGGCACGCGCCACCAGCACCACATCGTATTCACCGGCCAGACCGGCCATGACCTGCACCACACGCGGGTCCTTGGCGCGGGCGAGCTGTTCCACCTTCTCCAGCAGGGCCACCTTGGCCGTGCTGTCCAGTGTGGCGATCGGGTCCGTGCCCGGGTAGAGCGTGCGCGAGCCCGCAATTTTCTGCGCTGCGGCCTTCACGCGCGCGGACTTGCCGGCGCTGGCAATGCTGCGCACGGTCCGGGCGGCGTCCAGCAGCGAGGCCTCGGAGATGTCGTCGGAATAGGCGAAGGCGGTCTTCTCGCCGCTGACAGCGCGCACGCCCACGCCCTGGTCGATGCTGAAGGAGCCGGTCTTGACGATACCCTCCTCCAGGCTCCAGCCCTCGCTGCGGGTGTACTGGAAGTAGAGGTCCGCATCGTCGACCTTGTGCGCCCGGATCTCGGACAGGGCACGCAGCAGGTGCGATTCGTCCAGACCGAAAGGCGTGAGCAGCAGCTCGCGTGCGATGGCCAGGCGCTCGAGGGTGGGTTCGCGTGAAATCATGCGGGCATTGTAGGACCGGCCCAAGCCCGCTGCAGTGCGAGGGCTAAGGGCGGGAGGACGATCCCGGTGACCGCTCCTCCAGCCAGCGCAGCAGGGCCGAGTCGTCGAGGTCGGCAAGGCCGGCGGCACTGGCCTGCCGGAACACCTCGGCCGCCGCGGCGCCCAGCGGCCCGCTGCACCCCGCCGAGGCAGCCGCCTGCACCGCCAGCCGGGTGTCTTTTTCCAGCAGGGTCATGTGGGCGCGCGGGGTGTCGTCGCCGCGCAGGGCCCGGCGCATGCGGTCCGAACCGATCCAGCTCTGGCCGCTGGACTGCTCGATCACGTCCAGGGTGCGGGCCGGCTCCAGGCCCAGGGCACGCGCCATGGCCAGCGCCTCGGCCGCCCCCACCAGGTTGATGCCGGCCAGCAGGTTGTTGACCAGCTTGGTGCGCGCGCCGTCACCGATGCGCTCCCCCAGGCGGAAGACACGCCCGGACAGCGCCGCCAGCAAGGCGGCATGGCGCTCGACCACAGCGTCGGCGCCGGCCACCATCAGGCTCATGCTGCCGTCGCGCGCCCGCGCGGGGCCGCCGGACATGGGCGTGTCGAGCACGGCCAGCCCGCCGGCCTGCAGGCGCGCGCCCAGGGTTTCGGTGTCGGCGGGCGCAATGGTGGGGCACAGGAGCACGGCCGCACCAGCCGGCAGGGCTGCGGCCAGGCCCTGCGGCCCGAACAGCACGGTCTCGCACTGCTGCGCGTCGACCACGCAGACGATGGCCGCGGTACAGCCGCGCCCGGCCGCCGCCGGGCTGTCGCAGGCACGCGCGCCTGCCGCCGCCAGGGCGGCGTGCTTGCCGGCATCGATGTCATGCACATGGACGGTCCAGCCCAGCGCCAGCAGGCGCTCGGCCATGGCCGCGCCCATATTGCCCACGCCGACCACGGCCACCGGATCGGGCGCGAGGCTCCAGCTCATGTCTGGATCAGGCGTTTGGATTTGGCGATGGACATCAGCATGCCCAGGGCCAGGCCCAGGGTCACCATGGCCGTGCCACCGTAGCTGATGAAGGGCAGGGGCACACCCACCACGGGCAGGATGCCGCTGACCATGCCCATGTTGACGAAGGCGTAGGTGAAGAAGATGGTGGTGATGGCGCCTGCCAGCAGGCGGGCAAACAGCGTCGGCGCCTCCAGCGCGATGGCCAGGCAGCGCAGCACCAGGAAAAGGAAGGCGCCGAGCAGGATGAGGTTGCCGATGAGGCCGAACTCCTCGGAGTAGGCCGCAAAGATGAAGTCGGTGGTGCGCTCGGGAATGAATTCCAGGTGGGTCTGTGTGCCCTGCATGTAGCCCTTGCCCAGCACACCACCCGAGCCGATGGCGATCATGCCCTGGATGATGTGAAAACCCTTGCCCAGCGGGTCGCGCCAGGGATCGAGCAGGGTGCAGATGCGCTGCTGCTGGTAGTCGTGCAGCACCGGCCAGCGCACGCCGGCGGCACAGAGTTCGGACTCGAAGATGATGAGCAGCAGCACACCGACCAGGCCCACCAGGACCGGCGGAATGATCAGCTTCCAGCTCAGCCCGGCAAAAAAGATCACGGCCAGGCCGGCGGCCAGCACCAGCAGAGAGGTCCCCAGGTCCGGCTGTTTCATGATCAGCCCCACCGGGACCATCAGGAGCGCGCCGGCCACGAGGAAGTCCAGCGGGCGCAGCTGGCCCTCGCGTTTCTGGAACCACCAGGCCAGCATGAGCGGCACCGCGATCTTGAGGATCTCGCTGGGCTGGATCACCACGCCCACATTGACCCAGCGGCGCGCCCCTTTTTTGGTGATGCCGAAGATGGCCACCGCGACCAGCAACGTCACGCCCAGCACATACAGCGGCACGGCAAATGCCATGAGGCGCTGGGGCGGCACCTGGGCGACGACAAACATGATGAAGCCGGCGATCAGCATGTTGCGCCCATGGTCCATGAAGCGCGTGCCGTGGTCGTAACCCGAGGAGTACATGGTCAGCAGGCCCAGGCCGGCCAGGATGAAGACGGCGAAAGCCAGCGGCCCGTCGAAACCCTGGAACCAGGGCAGGGCGCGCTGCATCAGCGTGGGGCGTTCGAATACGACCGGCATGGCCCGCATTATCCCGCCATTGCGGAACGGCCCGCCGGCTACGAGATCCGGATTTCCACCACCGTGCGGCCAGGTTCGCTGCTGACGTCGAGCACCACGCCGATTGCGGCGGCGCGCTCGCGCAGGGAGGCCAGGCCCTTGCGCTGCACGCGCTCGGGATCGAAGCCACGACCGTTGTCGATCACCCGCAGTCGGGCACCGCCCTCGGGGCAGGCCTGCAGCTCGATGCGCAGCTGGCTGGCCTGGGCATGCTGCAGCACATTGGACAGCGCCTCGAAGACCATGAACTGGAGCTGGCGCATGGCCTTGCCATCCAGCCCGGCCAGCGGCGGCAGCAGGTCCACCTCCCAGGCCAGCTCGATGTCCGAGGCCTTGAAGCGCGGCTCCAGGCGGTAACGCAGATTGGCCAGCAGGGTGGTCACGTCCCCGGGCGGCAGGTTCATCGCGTCGATGGAGAGCTTGAGCTGGTCGAGCGAATCACGCAGCGTCTGCAGCAGGTCTTCGTCGCTGGCCTTGCCGGACTGCAGCTGGCGGATGGCCGCGCTGATGTGCGAACCCACACCGTCATGCATGTCGCGCAGGATGCGGGTGCGCTCGGCCGCGCGCTCCTGCTCGCGGGCCAGCTGCTCCAGCTGCCAGTAGCTGGCCGCCAGCGCCTGCTCCTTTTCCTGCACCTTCGCGGCCATGTTGTCCATCAGGTCACGAGCCTGCGTGCTGGCCTCGCGAAAGCGGATGATGACGATGTATCCCAGCGCCAGGCCGAACAGCACCGAGGAGTAGCGCATCCAGGAGATCTCGCTGAAATTGCTGCTGGCGCGGATGACCAGCCAGTCGCGCAGGCCGACGAGCACGTTGAACACGCCGGCGGCGGCCACCAGCACATGTTCGGTGGTGGGCTTGCGCACCGAGCCCCAGAAGTAGACGGCGGCGTAGGCGATGAAAAAGAAGGTGGCAAAACCGTACCAGCCCGTCAGGTAGACGTCGTTGTGCCGCGTCAGGGCCAGCCAGGCGGCGGGCGCGGCAGTCACCATGAAGGCCACCACCAGCAGGCGCACCCAGCGCATGGACGCATGCCGGTGCCAGCCCGCCACGTAATGGCAGAACAGGGCCGAGCCGCAGAACCAGCCCGCATAGGACAGGGTCTGCAACACGCCCCACCACGGCCAGGCCAGCGGCGGGTCGGTGAGCGCCGTATCGGACAGGCGCAGCATCCAGCACATCTCGGCCACGCCGGCACTGAGGTAGAGGCCGGCACGCCGCGGCGATGCGCCACCCGGCACGAATTCGACCTGGGTTGCCCAGAGCAGCAGGGCAATGACGCCCACCACCAGGCTGAAGACCGAGACCGCGATGGAGCCGTTGACCAGCCAGCGGTAGACCGAGTGGTAGTGCTCGCGTACCTCGACCTCGGGCCCGACCAGCATGGTGGACAGGCCACCGCGGCGCCCACCGTCGGCACGCACGATGATGCGAAAGAGGTTGTCGCGCTGCAGCAGCTGGGCCGGGATCAGCACGTACTGCGGCGCCTTGGCGTAGTCTTCGCGCGCGCCCTCCTGCAGGTCGCCGAAACGCGAGAGCAGGATGCCGTTGAGCCAGATCTCGGCCCGGTTGCCGACCCGGGAGAAATAGACCGCATAGGGCTCCGCAGGCGGTCCTTCCAGTACCAGGGGAATCTCGAACACGGCCGAGCCGGGCCGGCCCTTGTGTTCGCGGTCCCAGTTGTAGGGCAGGCTGATCTCGCGCTCGACCGGCTCACCGGCCTGGACCGTGCTCACGTGGGCACGGCGCAACTCCAGCAGTTCGGCCTGGACCGGCAGGGCCCCGGCCAGCAGGAGCGTGAGCCACAGCAGCGGAGCGATCAGCCGGCGCATGCCTCAGCCCTGGGGCGGCAGCAGCCCCAGACGCGAGGCCTCGAAGACCGCCTCGTTCTTGGAATGCACCGACAGCTTGGAGTACAGGTTCTTGATGTGCGTCTGCACGGTGTGCACGCTGACCGACTGCAGGCGCGCAATCTCGGCGTAGGAGAAACCGCGCGCGATCAGCGTGAGCACCTCCTGCTCGCGCGGGGACAGCAGCGGCCCCTCGGCCACGGGCCGCGCCGGCGGCGCGGCGGGCTCGGCAGCGCGCTGGCGGCTGCTGGTGTACTTGGCCAGCACCTTGCGCGCGATCATGGGCGAGATGGGCGAGGCGCCGTCCTTCATCTCCAGGATGGTCTGGGCGATGTCGTCGGGCGCGGAGTCCTTGTGGATGTAACCCAGGGCGCCGGCCTCGATGCTGGCCAGCACATTGTCCTCGTCGCCGAAAAGCGAGATCACCAGGGGCTCGCAGCGTGGATGCAGGCGCGTGGCATGGCGGATCACCTCCAGACCGCTGCCATCGGGCAGGCCCAGATCGGTCAGCAAGACATCGACCATGTGGTCGTCGTCGTCCAGCCAGGCCCTGGCTTCACCCACCGAGCCCACCGCACCGACCAGCTGCAAACCCGCACATCGCGACACACTCGCCGCGAAAAAGTCGCGCATCGCCGGGTCGTCCTCGACCACCAGTACCCGCCACACCTGCATCGCTCTATCACCCACGATTGATTTATCAGAGGGAGAGCATAGCCGCAGCCCCTGAACCCGCGCCGGCCCTGCCCTCCCATGAACATGGGAGCCCAGCGCCGCCGTTACCATGCGCCCGAAGCACACACCCCGCCCGATCATGACGACCACCCACCTGCTCTACCTGCACGGCTTCCGCTCCTCCCCGCTGTCGACCAAGGCGCGCCTGGTCCGGGAGCAGGTCGCGCGACGGTACCCGCGCGTCACACTCTGGTGCCCGCAACTTCCGCCCTCGCCGCGGCAGGCCATGGCAGAGGTGATGCAGGGCACCGCGGCCTGGCCGCGTGAGCACATGGCCGTGATGGGCTCCTCGCTGGGCGGCTATTACGCCACCTGGATCGCCGAACAGACGGGCTGCCGTGCCGTGCTGCTCAACCCGGCCGTGCATGCAGCACGCGACCTCGCCACCCAGGTGGGGGTGCACCCCAGCTGGCACGAGCCCGAGGCCCGCTTCGAATTCAAGGCCGGCTACGTGGACGAGTTGCGCGAGCTGGCCGTGTCCGCCGTCACCCGGCCCGCACGTTATTACGCCCTGATCGCCAAGGGTGACGAGGTGCTGGACTGGCGCGAAATGAGCGCCCACTACCCCGGGGCCCACGGCCGCCTGATCGAAGGCAGCGACCACGCGATCACGGAGTTTGCGACCTATCTGGACGAGGTGCTGGACTTCCTGGATCTGGCGCCGGCACACTAGGGCAGTGAGTCTGGCGCTGCAGCCAGCGTGCATGGTCCTTCGGGTAGGCCGCACGGTAGCGGATCTGGTGAAAAACGGCCAGCTCCCCGCGCCCCGACAGGCAGGCGCTGCCAATCAGGGCTTCGATCACGACCGGTTCGGGGGAGTAGTGCAGCAGCCCCTGCGCCAGCGCATGGATGCGTTCCGCACTGTCCGGCGTCAGTGGCGTGGTGGTCAGGATGGCGAAGTTCACCTCGTCCGCGTAGCGCCGGCTGGCGCCCACCCGGGCCAGGGTGTGCTCGCGGTAGGCCGGATCACGTTCTTCGGGCGCGAGGTAGAGCTGGCGCACCCGGTGGTAGTCCCACAGGGCATGCCCTCCCAGCGCCAGCGCGCCGGCTGGCAACCATGCCGGGACGCTCGGGCGCGCGAGACCGGCCGGCCACAACAGGGCCAGGGCGTACAGCGCGGCCAGCTGGAAAGGACCGTACCAAAGCGGGTATTCCAGGACACTGTGCAGACCGAGCAGGACCAGCACCCCCCAGGCCAGCTGGCGCGCCGGCGCCGGGTCCCGCCAGGGCCGGGCTCGCCACAGCAACACCAGCGCGCCTGCGGACAACAACAAGGTCAGCGGCAGCCCCAGCTCCACCGCCAGCTGCAGGGGCAGGTTGTGGGCGTTGTCGAGCAGCGCGCAAAAACGCTCCCCTGGAAACAGCGTCATGTAATGGGCGTAATCGAGTTCGCCCCAGCCCCAGCCCGCCCAGGGCCTCTGCGCGATCAGGGTCAGGACATTCGCCCACAGGACACTGCGCGACTCGCAACCCGCCGGCTCCTGGACGATGCGCTCGAACAACCCCAGGCTGGCCACACCGTGCATGCCGCGCAGGAGCAGGGGCAGCAGGACGGTCGACAGCAGGTAGGCCAGCCCGCCGAAGAGGACCAGGCGCAGCACACCGGGGGCCGACACCCGCCACCACAGCAGGATCAGCCCGCCCATCAGCAGCCATTGCAGGGCGCCGGTGCGTGACGCCGTCGCCGCACACCCCACCGCCAGCAGGGCCAGCGCTGCGGCCAGACCGGCGCGCACGCCCCGTCCGTCTCCCGCAGGCCGCTGGGCCCAGAGCCAGAGCGCGGCCCAGCTGCCCAGGTTGAGCAGCGATGCCTGCTGGTTGCGCTGGCGCAGATTGCCCTGGGCCTGGCCCAGTTCGGCCACATGAGCCCAGGGGGACAGGTCGTTGCCCAGGCCGAAATACTGCAGCAGGCCGATCACGGCCGACACCAGGGCCGCGAGCAGCAGGCCCCAGGCCAGGCGCTGCGCCCAGCACAGGAGGGGTACGGGGCGCATCCAGGCCAGAAGGGCCAGCAGCGCGATGCAGGCCCAGGAAAACAACAACTGCCAGAGACTGGGCAGCGGCGGGGCGCTCCAGGGGAACAGGAAAGGCAGTGCCACAGCCAGCAGCGAGAACAGGGAGGCAGCGGATGCGGACATGGAGCAGGGCACAGGGGGATCGCCCGGGATCATAGTGTGCGCAACGCCCCCATGGGACAATCCGGCCCATGCATGCATTGTTCGACGAAGCCGGCAAATTCCTCGCCGGTCGCATCCTGTCCGAAGCCGAGGCCTCGCTCCAGGTGGAGCTGGAGACCGGCAAACGCGTCAAGGTCAAGTCCGCCAACCTCCTGCTCAAGTTCGACAAGCCGGCCCCGGCCGAACTGCTGGCCGCAGCCCAGACGCTGAGCGCCAGCATCGAGCTGGACCTGGCCTGGGAATTCGCACCCGAGGACGACTTCGCCTTTGCCGACCTGGCCGCCGTGTATTTTGAGGACCCGCCCAGCCTGACGCAGCAGACCGCGGCGCTGCTGCGCCTGCACGAGGCGCCGCACTATTTCCGTCGCGCGGGCAAGGGCCGCTACAAAAAGGCCCCGGCCGAAATCATCCAGCAGGCCCTGGCCGCCATCGAGAAGAAGCGCCTGATCCAGCTGCAGATCGCCGAATGGGCACAGGAGCTGGGCCGCGGCGTGTGCCCGCCGCCCATCCGCGAGCAGCTCTACAAGATCCTGTTCAAGCCCGACAAGAACGCGCCCGAGTACAAGGCCGTGGTCGAGGCCGCACGCGCCACCCACCTGGCCCCGCTGGACCTGCTGCAGAAGGCCGGCGCCATCGACTCGCCCTACCAGTTCCACTGGCGCCGTTTCCTGTTCGAGAACTTCCCCAAGGGCTACGGCTTTCCCAGACTCGAGGCACCGGAGATCCGGGACGACCTGCCCACGGCGGCCGTGCAGGCCTATTCCATCGACGACTCGGCCACCACCGAAATCGACGACGCGCTCTCGGTCCAGGGCCTGGGCTCGGGCACCGTCACCGTGGGCATCCACATCGCAGCGCCGGGCCTGGCCGTGCAGCGCGGCGACCCCATCGACCACGTGAGCCGCAACCGCCTGTCCACGGTCTATATGCCGGGCTACAAGCTCACCATGCTGCCCGACGAGGTGGTGCAGCGTTACACCCTGCAGGAGGGCCGCGCCTGCCCCGCCGTCTCGCTCTACGTGGCCTTCAACGAAGACACGCTCGAACTGCTGGGCCATGAAACGAAACTGGAGCGCGTGCCGATCGCGCACAACCTGCGCCACGACCAGATAGACCAGGTGGTGACCGCCGCCTGGCTGGAGGACAGCGCCTACGCCCATGCCGCCCCCGATCCCACGCCGCTCTCGCCGGCGCTACGGGCGGAACTGGCTTTCCTCTTCCGCCTGGCCCGGCACCTCAAGGCCCAGCGCGAAGTGGTGCGTGGCAAGCCCGAGACCTTCAACCGGCCCGACTACACCTTCAAGCTTGTGGGCCATGAGGGCGAGCCGCAGGGCAACGAGCGAGTCGTGATCGGCACCCGCAGCCGCGGGGCGCCGCTGGATCTGATCGTGGCCGAAGCCATGATACTGGCCAACAGCAGCTGGGGCACCTGGCTGGCCGAACTCGGTGTGCCCGCCATCTACCGCAGCCAGGCCAGCCTGGCGCCCGGCGTCAAGGTGCGCATGGGCACCAAGGCCCTGCCGCATGCGGGCATCGGCGTGAAGAGTTACGCCTGGAGCACCTCGCCGCTACGCCGTTACACCGACCTCGTGAACCAGTGGCAGATCATCGCCTGCGCGCGCCATGGCCGCACGGCCGCGCTGGCCGCGCCCTTCAAGCCCAAGGACGCCGAGCTGTTTGCCATCATCTCGGGCTTCGACGCAGCCTACAGCGCCTACAACGGCTACCAGGCCACCATCGAACGTTACTGGACGCTCAAGCACCTCGAACAGCAGGGCATCACCGAACTCGAAGCCACGGTCTTCAAGGACAACCTGGCGCGCGCCGACACCCTCCCCCTGGTGCTGCCCGTGCTCGGGGCCCAGGGCCTGCCGCGCGGCGCCCGCGTGCGTGTGAAGCTGGGCGCCATCGACGAGGTGGCGCTGGACGTGACGGGCACGGTGATCGAGCGCCTGGGCGCCGAGGCCACCCCGGTGGAGGAGGAGGCCGAGGACGACGACACCCTGGCCGCCGGGCCCATCGCGATCGCGGTCGACGTGAACGAATCCGAGACACCCGCCACCGAGGCCACGGGTGATAATCCTCCCCTGTGAAACTGCGCAAGTTCAGCACCCTGCAACTGGCTCTCGGCATCTCCCTCGCCGTGCATGCGGTACTGC
>JACCDR011639187.1_pt1 | contig 13245 bp, 24 predicted proteins | sample 7446431 | NCBI WGS metagenome assembly JACCDR01 (sample SAMN15323443, study PRJNA562643) | freshwater metagenome | isolation source: river surface water | place: USA:Blue River Watershed | collected 2017-08-17
ACTTTACGGGACAAGAAAAACCCTAAAATCAGGGTTTTTCGGTCCGATCGCGATAGTCGACCCACAGGTCGACCAGGGTTGTAGGTCCCGGGCCCCATGGGCCTTCGACGGGGACTCCGGTAGTCGGGTCAAGGTGTCCGAGAAGGATGGCAAGGTCTTTGGCGACTTCGAGATCTTCGAGGGAAGGGAGAAGATCTCGAAGTCGAGCTTCGTCGAGAGCTTCTCTCATGGATTTCTGATCCATGCGACGAAAGTGATCCCGAAGCACCTCAAAAGCACGTGGAGACACATGCTTCTTGAGATCGGGAGGAATTGGTCTTACCTCGAATGATTTTCGAATCTTCTGACAGAACTCTCGAATGAGGCCCAGGAGCTCTTTGTCCGAGCAGGTTGAAAAGTCGATTTTGTCTGACATGGCGTAGTTGTCGTCCCCTTCAATAACATGTCCAGAACTGGAAGCATGTAGTATCTTGTGATGTGCGGGAGCACGCTACAAGATACTACACCACAAGACGGTAGACTACACCACAAGACGGTTTCAGAGCAATATTTTTCCGCGGTCCGCGTACTAGGTTTTGAAACCCGGTACACGGATGGGATCAGGAAGTTAGGATTTGGGGTTCTGATTCACAGAAAGGGCTCCCACCACTCGGGCGGCGACCACGAGTCCCAGGACCACCTGTTCGGCTTTGGAACTCGGACCCATTTTGCATCCCGAGCACACACTGACTTCCCAGATGTCTCTCCAGGGTCTCATCAAGAGCGTCCAATTGTCCGGCATGTTGACGACCAGACCTTCGATGCACTCCTCGTCCAGATCCTCAAGATAGGCCAGCCCCCCTACGGCCTCTAGACCCTGTGCAGCATCGTGGAACCTTCCAGGATGGGCGTCGTGCTGGGCCAGCAGAGCGTCGATAAAGGCTAGAGCATAGGGGATCTCCAGGACTTCGATACCACTCCGGAAGGAATGTAGGGCCTGGGGCCACGTGGGGAGGGTGATATGGTAGAGGGAGTTCATAGGGGTCAACTAGTCCATACGGGTGGCCGTGGTCATGAGGATGGCCAGACCTTCCCGCTTACCGTTCACGATGCGTCGATCGCTGGCGGTCCCGCCCACGACGGTGTAGGCGATCCAGACATATCCGTTACGGGAGTCGCCGGGACCGTAGTTCATCCGGGTCTTGGTCATGTGCAGGGCGTGATCACCGAGCCGACAGATCTTGTGGGTTTTCTCATCGACGGTCCAAACGGGCTTGGTCTGCATGATAGTCTCCCAACGACGGAAAGACCAAGTATCTTCCAGTCTCAAACGTGAGAAAAGTCTCAGGAAATCCCGATTCCGTTCAAAAGAGCTCGAACGATAGGCTTTTGAGGCGCCTGGGGATTCTCCCCCAGCGCGATCACGAAGTCGCAAGCCAAGCCAAGCGCCGTGTCTCCGTTCCTATGCGCCGCATCTCGGAGCTCATAGATACGTCGAGACACTCCTCCGTCATGGAAACGGTGAGTGAGCTTTGTTAGTTCGTCGAGCAGCTCTTTCCGATGGATCGAGTTCGGGTCCCGATTCGGCCCCGGTCCCTCGATGGGCAAAAGACCACACACGATATCCGTCGCAAAAGCTCGTTGGAGTCCGGTAAGTGTCATTTTCTATCCTACATTTTCTGCCACCGTGGCAGAAACCCTCGGTTCACAACTCAAAGTATCGAGGTTCAGAACCCACATCTTGGCGGGGGTTTTGACGTCGACACGAATGATGAGAGCAAAAACCTCGTTTCCGATCGTCCACGCGTGGACGATCTCGACTTCGTTACCGTTTGGAGCATACCAGCGGTAACGAAGGAGGGATTCGGTCAGGGTCGAGGTAAGATCGGGGTTCACGAAGGGTATAACTCTGTCCGATCAGAGAATATTCCACCGTCTGTCGTGTGTTTTCTCACTTTCTAGGACTGGAAGAAAGCTTCGGATCATGGGAGTTGTCCCATGAGTATGTCAGAATCTTTCGAAACCCTAGCAGACGTGTTACGAGACGCCCGACGCCTCATGGTACATGTCGGAGGTCTTCAGCCCCCGGGGCAGACGACCGTTTCCGCCGAGGACTGGGAGGAGCTTCAAAAACTGATTAGGCAGGCGGCCGCTCTCGCCGAGTGGTTCGTGGTTCGGCCCCGGGATTGACGTCTACCTCCCTTTTGGAGTAAACGACCTGTCATGGCTGAAAAGAACATCAGGCTGGCCGACATCTCGATCGGCAAGATCGAACCCTCTCCTAACCATCGGACGGACTTCCTCGACCGTCTTACGGATCGGACCTACGATTATCGGGCGAAGCATGTACAACAAAGTCTCGTGCCTCGCCATACGGCATTTGGTCAAGCAGATCCGAATGAAAGCCCGCGCCTCCCTCCTTTGAGACACCCCTGGGAACTCCGGGGGTAGTCCAACTACCAGAACTACCTTAGTTATGGTAGTCTTTGACATGTGATAGATATCACGTAGGATTCTGGAAGAACCGTAGGGGTTATGGGGTTGTAGGGGCATGACCGACTCGGACATCTTCGACCGCATCATGGTTCACGAGATTGCCAATCGCGATGCTTGCTTCAAAGCTTGGATGAGCGAGATCGGAGGGTACTGGGAAGACTTCCATCGCTTCATGGCGATTGCCAACGAGCAAAAGAAGCTGGCCAATGCCCTCTGGAGTCAGGTCGATGGGGAGTAAAGTGCTGGTTTTCCGACTCAAGTGCGCCGCGGTGCCCGTGGTCTTCTTGTGGTCTATTTGGATGCTCATTCCAGACACCAAGAAAGACCGCGCACAGGAGCGCATCCGACACGTGATCGTCAACGTCAAGACCCTGCTCGATAAATAATGTGAGAACACACCCATGACGACCATAATTCCAGAGCAAAACCTTACGGCCGGAACTCGCGTCAAGAGCCACTTTCGAGCGGCTTGGACCGGCGTAATCGTTGCATCTGGCGCCGATTTCGATTTCCCCGATGGTCAAAAGTACCCGACCGTCTGGGTCACGAATGAAGGCAAGCTCACTACCGAGCCCACTACCGAAAGGGCCAAACTTAGTAGTTGGTCCTTGGGCCGTAACCAGGCCCTCGTGCGTGTTACACACGACCGATGTGGAAAACCCATGCGAAAGCCAGACTTGCGCATCATGGGGCTTGGCTGGCTCGAAGCTCTCGATCCATGATGCTTCCGTTCGGAGACCTCCCCCATGCGACAAGTACTACTTCAAGTCAAAGACTCCCGAGCCCTCTCAATCCCCGGAGAATCCACCAAGCCGGTTCGAGTCTGGACTTTGCCACACAAAGTAAGCCTCCCGTTCCACCCCTCAGCATGCTCAGAATGCTTTTCTAGAAGACTTTGCTCACGACTGGTCCTGGATAGAAGGTCAAAAGGGTCTTCTGTCCGTGCCTTTCGCTATTTCAGCCGAATGGCGGATCCTCCTGTTTGGGTTCTTTTGGAGTTCGAGGACTAAGCGTGTCCCCACATGTACCCAAAACCACACCCACCGAGAACCCCGACCAACCCTAACCCCACCCATATACCGACATAATTGGGCTCGAAACATACCATAACTAACATGAAATGATACTTATGTCAGGAATTCTAGGCGGTAGAGCACATGGGTGTGGTTTTGACCCCATGTGGGGACACTCATGCTTCCAAGACCGAAGATAAAGAACAGAACATCAGGTGATATTATGTGGGGATTTGACGAATCAGAAGCGTTTTATGGATGTGGTGTAGGTTGTTTGGGCTGCGACTATTGTCGTAAACCCGAGTCGGAAATCGAACAGAGGGAGGCGAAAGCGGTCCTGATCGAAACTCAAGCGAAGCTGGACGCAGCCCGGGCCGCCTCGGCCCCTCCTGGTTGGACTTTCAGTGAGGACAAATTCGGCCTCGTGCTTCGGTCCAAGCCTGACCAGGATGGCTGGTCTCGTGAGATATCTCTAACGAGTGAGGGCAAGCTTCACTTTGAGCTGATTGACTATCGATGCCGGGCTCAAATCAACATAAGTATTGATGTTCTGGAAGCCTTCCTGGATCGACTGAAGGCTGAGAAAGGCTAAATTGATCATGCAAAACACTTCTGTGAACTTCAACGACATTCCTGTGGACCCATCGTTCTCCCACCCACCACGAAAGGGTTTTACGCGAGGCGAGATCCTGGCGACGGACTTCTACAACCTGCCTGACGACCTGCGAGAAGTCATTGTGGATAATGACGGGTTCGGCAATGATCGATGGGTTACCTGGACATACATGCGCCGGGGTCGAAACCAGAAGGACCCCAACACTCTGGCCCTGGATGCGTGGTTTGCTGACCAAATTCCAGGGATTCCCGAGGGCACTGTTGTGTTCATCTGGGTGTGTTGGTAACTACCGTTTCCTCACACCCCGTTCTGGAAGAATCTGTTGATTCAGAACGTTGGTTCTGCATCATGACCAAACTCGACTTCGAAACCCTGGAAACCAGGGTGAACTCCCTTTACGAGAGCTTCGGCATGCCCTTCGAATGGGATCGTTTCGACGAGGCTACCGAAGCCGTCGATGCGCTCATCCGGGCCTCGGGCTGGACTCCCGAGGAGTTCGATGATGAACTCGCCCTCGTCCTTCGCCAGCGGGCGGAGGACTACCGCATCAACAACCCCTTTCCGTCTGTTTAGGATCATTCATGAACATCCCAGAACGCCATCGACACGTCAGCACAGGACAGCTACCAACCCGACCCGGCTGGTATTGGGTCCGAGAATTAGACGGTTCCAGGCCGCGCGTCGTCGAAGTCGGGAATCGTCCTGACGGAGAACTCGGAGTCGTTTTCCCCTCCGTGTGGATTCCCGTAACCTTCGGTTATGACTGGGGACCCGAAGTTGGGCCTTCCCCCTGGTCCAAGAATGGTTGAACAGAAATCGAACCTGTACATGAGTGAGGTTTGGGGTACATACGGGAACACCACCATGCACGACGACGTACTTGTAATTAATACCGAAACCGGAGAAGTCGTGTATCGCTTTCCATATGGCACGACACCGCAAGGCGCCATCGAAGCTATGTCCAAGGATCTCGGCTTCCGTCGTGTCTCCGACTTCCTCCGGTGCGTGGGCACCAAACACCTCGCCTTTGAATGCCAAGGCATCGAAGGCGAAGACATTGAACCCTGGCCAATCTCGTGGAAAGCCTAGAATGTGATCTTAGACGCGGAAGGGGAAGATTTTCCCCCCTTCCTTCGTTCTACGGGTATGGCCGCCCAAAACCCCACCCACACCCGCTCCTACCGTGCCAGCCGCTGCGTCCTCGGCGTCATCCCCGTCCGCTTTCCTCGCGTCAGTAACCGCGTCGAATGCCGTACCCCCCGCAACTCCCGCCCCGCTCGCAGCAACTCCCGCCGCGCTGCCCTCCGCGACTGTGAATAACCATGAATATGGGAGTCTGTGAGACTTCGTATTCATGAATATTCATGAATACGAAGGGGCCGCCGGACCCACGAGACCGGGCGGATTCCTAAAACCGTATAGAAAACTCCACTAGGGGCCCCAGCCCCCTGAATTCGGCTTATCTGATCAGAGTACATCTTTGGTACGCCAAACCGAGCCGGGTTCCGGCCGGGTTCCGGCGCTCCAATCGGGGTCGTCGAGCTTTACTTGATGTATATGCCCGGAGACAGGGGCCTTCCCTGGAAGGGGGGCCTTTGTCCTGGGACACATAGACCTTCGAGATCTGGAAATTTCCGGTAGTACCCGCGCCTATGAGCATTAAACCGGGTTATTCGCGATGGATGGTTATGACCACTTCATGTGGTGTGATCAACTCAGTAGTCAGAATGAACTGCTGATAACCCCATGAAGTACACACAGGTGCCGAAGAGCTGCTTAAGACTTCCTGGATCATGTCTGTAATGGGGGATCCCCAATGTATTGAGTTCGTTGAAATGGAATGTATGAGTCCGGGTATGTTCGGTATCTTGAATTCCACGGTCCCGTAGCGGAACCGGAAGGTCAGGGTTTGGTCTGCATTTGGAAGAACGAAACTCGTATCGGTCAACAGGGCTTTGAGAAGCTTTTGTTTGGCTTTCTTAGCATCGCCTGCTGAGATTTCTCGACTAGCCTGGTCGAGATAGGCTTTTGCGGTCAGGTTTGGACAGAGACTCGAAGCCATGTCTATGGTTACAGCTAACTCTTGGAGTTCTCGCACTCTCTCTTCGAGAATATGGGTCAGAAAGGTTACGACTTCTGCTTCAGTCGCGGCGTAGTTCTGTTCCAAGAGAGTCTTGTGCTCTTCCGAGCAGTACAGATAAATTTCGCCGTGGAAGTAGTTGTGAGGGCTGAGTCGGCAAGAATGTATTTCTCCTTTCCACCCACCGTTTTCGGGACCCCCTCCGACGGTGAAAAGGATGATTCTGTCTTCCGTGTTCATGGGGACTCCGTTCGGAACCAGGACACCATTTCTCCCGTAGTGGCGGCGTACTGATCCTGATAGCTATCCGACGCCTCGGGTTCCCAGCCCAAGCGTCGGATGAGTTCTGCACGCCATGCGGCATGGAGGCGATCATGGAGAGCACGGTTCTTGACGTCTCCCCAGCGCTTACCTTCTGGAAAGGGGGAGGCCTGATACGTGTTGGCGGTCCTGGCGGCCTTGTAGGTTTTGTAAGCTTCTTCAAAGCCGAGGGTAGGAAGGAGCTCGATGAAAGCCTGAGTGACCTTACAGACGGGCATGGGTCAGGGAACGGATTCGGGGAGTGGGGTCTTCCAGTAGTTGGATGTGAGAGTTCTCACGGAAGGCTGGAAGCCAGGTTTTGGTAGAACCTGTCTGGAGGTATATCGCACAACCCTGACATTTGGGCGTCATTGATTTCGATCAATGTCCAGTTACCATCAGAAGTCTCGGCAATGTCCAGAACGAAGAAGTTGGTGTGTACCGCCACGAGCTTCGCAAGCTTTCGTGCAAAGCTCATAGCTTCTTCCGGAAGGTCTTTTGGAGAACCACCCATAAGCGACCAGTAAAACCCGCAATCCACCAAGGTCTCTCCGAGGAAGAAGAACCGCCACTCATTGGAAAAAGGCAAGCCGTTCAACCCGACTCCCAATTGCTTGAGGGGGACATATCGTCTCACGACCAATCCTTGGTCTGAGAGCAGGGGGTCATCGTAGAGACGATCCAGAACTTCTCGAAGCTGGGTCTTATCTCGTGCGAACATGTGAGTGTTCCACTGACTCTTCCGACTATTGGTTTTACCCTTCACTACGAAAGACGTATTGTCGGGAAGCAGGTCCCATCGTGTAAACCAGGTCTCAGGAGTAAACTCTCGAACGACTGGGTACCATCTCTCGATATCGGCCATGAGCCTGTGTTGGTCGAAAGAGTTGATCAATCGACTATCGATGGTTTTGAGGTCTTGCTCCAGTTCGTCGTAATACGGGAGAACGGAGTATCGTCCGATGACGACCGAATCCCTTGGGATACTCATTCGAGAAGGGACGCAGTGGAAATGGTCTTTTGCAGCAATTTCCTCGCCTTCTTGTTGAAGGCTCCAACGAGTTAAAAGGGTATGCATGGTCATATGTCTACCCGCGAACCGATCGGACGGATCCGACTCCGGAAGTATTCGTACGACGAGTCTGTGGGTTACCTTTGTAGGTCACGGAGCTCGCGCCGGAGGCGTCAGCTTCTAGACTGGAAAGCACAAAGACCTCGGCATGGCTGGCCCCGGAAGTGTCGATGTCGACTTCGTTGCATTGGAAGTCTTTCGCAACGAGTTTGCTAGCGCCGGACAGTTCGGCTTCGAGAAGATCCGCGGCGCCGGTCAGGGTACAGGACGAAACTCCCGACAGGGAAAGTCGTAGTTTGTCCGTATGGAACCAACCTACTCGAACGGTACACGAGCCGGAAGTTTCCAGACCTTGAAGAGACGGGAGAAAGATCTCTAGCTTCCACTTCGAAGCGGTCGATATGTTTCCTTCAGGGTACACGGCCAAACAATCGTTCCGGACTTCCAATCGGATCTTGTCCAACAGGTTGTCATCGGCATGGACGACGACATAGGACTCGGTTCCGCCAACGGTAACGGTCGAGTCGAAGACTCCGCCGATCTCGATGGCAGTAAAGGCGGGAAGGTCGACTCGACGGGAGACTAGAGTACCGCTTCCTCGGACCGAGTTAGGATTGTTCTGAATCTCGACCCCGTCGATGATCAGAACGTCCCTGAACGTCTCGAATTTAGGAGTCAGCAGTAGGTTTTGGAGACGGGTTGACAAAGACACGGGAGGTTTCTCTCATTTCGCGCGGGCGGGTATGCGTACGGAGTTTGAACCGGGTTGAAACAAAAGGCCAGAGGTTTTTCTCTGGCCTTTTGTGAGTTTAGTCACGGGTCGATGCGAAGCGGGAGCTCTCGTTTCGTTCCGTCTCGAACAAACAGTATTGTGACGAGGTTCTCCTCATATCTGTAATCCGAGATCGTATCATTCTCCCTCAACCCTATTCTATCGCAGATCGAACCGCGGTGGCATTCGGTTACGACGCCGAGTTCCAGGCGAGACCCGCCCCATTGCATCTCACTCGGGTAGACCATGAGCGAGTTCACATAGTCCCGGGGAATGCTCGTGAGCACATAGGGTTCTGCTGGGAGCAGCTCCCATGAAGGTACATGATTGTATTCCCCATTCGGCGGATAGGCGGGCTCGAATCCATCTAGTTCGATCGTAGAACCCGTAGCATAGGCCACGCCGTTTCCGTTATCAACCCATACGAAGGGCTCTCCCGTACAAGTAGGCTCTACGGGATACGCGGTTCCCTCATCCAACAAGGGGGGGACACTGTTGGGATACCAGTTCCACCACCACGAGATGTAGTCGATCAGATCGATCGACGTCGGAATTCCCGTCGTCGTGTCACGACAGTTGCAAGAACACTTGCGACCGCCGTCGAGACACGAAAACCCTTCATTACAGAACATCGGAAGGACATACCCGACGGTCTCTCCGATATTAGGTTCGATGTCCCCACAAACCGGGACGCCGTTCGCATCCCATTCTTTCGGAATGGCTCCCCCGAGAGTCCCGGGCTCCCAGTCGTCTTTATCTTGCCAACACAGAGAGAATGTTCCTTCGATGGTTACGGGAGTGTATCCCGTGAGTTCTGGACAGAAGGCACAGATCAAGTTGTTCGATTCAACACCATCATCAATCAATTCCAGCTCCGTAAAGCATCGGAATTTCACCATGGGTTCATCGCAGATCGGCTCGGTCAAGGAAAAAGGCACCGCTCCGGCCAAGTCCAAAGCCTGTTGAACCAAGGGATCGCACGAGTTGTGCGAAATGATGACGATCGGGGCCTCCGTTTGAGGGTCCAACATCACGGTCCCGCATTCGGGCGCAGACTCGTCACCCCCATCTTCTTGCCAGACCTCATTCGCGTCTGGCAAAGGGTTGATGCAGGAACAAGCAAAAGCCCCATTTGCACAATGGATGTCATAGTCGGTATCTCCCGGACCTGAGTAGTTCTCGTAATCGCAATAGGTAGCACATGCGGAAAGCCCGAGAAAGGGGAGAAGCGTCCAGACACTCTTCATGGGACTCCTCCTTCGGTTTTCAGGGGGCGAATTCTCAAGTATGTCGGGAGCATTTGATCCCCTCGACGAACCCACAAAGTTACCGGCTTTACGGCTAACAATCGGTCTTCGATGATGGAGAACAACAGAAGATCCGTAGGAGTCTCCTCGTGCGAAGAGACGCACTCGGAATCTTCACCGCACAAAGAAGATATCATGGTCCCACGAGCCAGTTCTTCGTTCTCCCGCTTTAGGGAAATGTCGCTATTGACCCCCGTCAACACATCTCCCGTTTGCAAGCCGAAGTATCCCAAGACATTCTCCCCGGCGGGGTTCTTCGAGAGAAGCTTCCAACCCTTCTCTGTTCTTTCATAACCGACATTTCGGTACCAGGACAGAAGCATGTCGGCATCGACCACATTCAAGTCAATCGTATACATGAGAGTGCCGTTAGGGGTGTCTACCCCGTTGCTGAATTCGGGAGGAAGGACGGGCATGGGTACTTCCATGTCTTCGACGATATCGACGACATAGAAAGGAAGCGCACAATAACCTTCTACGGAGTCCAGAAGGCCCGTCTCCAGAGCCCCGATCTCAAACGGGAAGAACGACGCATAGTGTCCTTCGGGACATCCCGAAGTCGTTTGAACACTGCCGTCCACATGGGACAACTCGGCAAAGAAGGCGCACAACCCGCTATTCGTGAAGTACGGAGGCGTCAACCCTGCAACTTCTTCTCCTTCACCGAGGAACTCGGCCATTTCTTGGAGAATCTCATCCGTCGTATTCTCATAACCAAACTCCCCAGCCCAAGAGTCGATATCGAGCATCCAATCCTCGATTTCACTCCAGTTGATGAAAACGAGACCATCATTCCACGCCACTTGATTTTCAATGCGATCCCGAAGGGGGGTTTGAGTCAATTCGTCGATAGCTCCGCCATACAGACAATGAGAGGATTCGGAAGCCTGCCATTTTGAAAGCATGGAAAGCTCCCAATCGGGTCCGATCTTGTCAATCCCAGCATTGGCGTAATCCTGACAATCCTTAAAAGGGTTGTCAACGAATGCCACCTCAGTCGGATCATTGAATGGGCTCTCCGGACTGCCTGGAGGAATTATGTTGCAGGGAACACCAACGGTGTTGATTTTCCCTGCAATGCTGACAGCAGTCAACACATTGATGGGTGGCGGGGCTGCGAGCCAATAAGCTTTATGCATCCCAGGAGGTTGTGGGTGTTTTCCTGGAAGACTATCCGGAACGGTTACGTAAACGGCGAAGTTTCCGGTGAGAAAACTTCTCGGGTTCGTTGTTTCTGGGATGTTGTGAGATCCCTCGTAATCACCAAAAGTCATCTCATAATTCTGAGGGTTCTTTTGGGCGAGAGCGATAGCGTCGAGTTGAGGAACACCTCTCGGGTAGGGGGGAGGCAAGAAATCAAAGGGGTATGCCGGGAGTGGCGGTGTCGAAGGGAGAAATGGAACCCATTCTCTTTGAGTTTCTGGATCAGGAACGACTTTCCCCTGTTCATTCAATCCAAATTGACCAAAAGGAAACTCGGGTGTCCCATACATACGGACACGAGCGTCCGGCCATTGGAAATCTAGATTCCATTCCCCATCGGGAGTGTCGAGGATGGCCTCATCATCTCCGGAATCTAGAGTCTTGGAACAACCCAAGAGAAAAACGATAGGTAGTAGCTTTTTGACTAACATGATTGTTGACTCGACCCTCACGAGGGTCGAGTCTTTTTACCACACAACCCTCAGAGATGTCAACATCAAACGAACTCGATATCCAGGACAAATCCCCACTCTTTCGACCTGGCATAGACTTCTTGAAGTCTAGCATCCGCCTCCCGTGCGCTAAGTGTCGTCAACACGCTGAGAAACACGCGGGGCGGAGGGTCGATGTATTCTGGATCGATGAACCAGGTAACCAGATACCCTTCGTTACCCGGAAACGACGCGTTGAGTTCCCTCATCGCCTCAAACAGTTCGGGAAGCATCGCTTGGATGATCTTCAAGCCTTCCTCGACATACTCGGGTCCTGGGAATTGAATGGAGAACATCAGTCGAACCGAATCGTGCAGTCCTTGAGAAAGGTACCGCAGCAGATTTCGCCTTTCACGGGATGACCGGAAGGGCCCGTAGCAGTAAACTCTGTCTGCCATGTGTCGTCTTTCCCGCACCCGAACCAGGCATAGCCTTTGAGAACGACGTCTGTGTACCCGGCTTGTCGCAGAATGCGATGAGCCCGGTCTTCGTCGACCGCACACCCAGAAACGACGCCGAGGAAGAAAGAGAGAAGAAGTATATGTGATTTCATGATTCTGTTACCCATAGTAGAAGCCTAACATGTACCGAGCCGGTTCTGGAGGTCTCGTAATCCCATGACGAGCGAACCATTCGTCGAAAATACCTTGCCAGGAAGGATCCGGATCCGAGACTTGTGGGAAGATGGCAAATTCTCCCTCAAAGTCGATGACAGAGTCTCGTATGGCTACGAACACACGACAATCTTCGATGTCGAGGTAGCCCGATCGTGTTACACAGATGAGACTATCATTTTCTAGTTCTAGTCTTCTGAGCGCAGAGACCGTATCATGGAATGAGTCATCCCCCATCTTCCAATAACGGCTGTTACCGAAGTCGTAACCGAAGAAAAGGTACCCAGAACAGTAGTTAGACATGATTAGCCATCTCCTCTCGAAGGTTTTCGAGCAATTCTTGACCGTTGTCTCGGTTCTTTCGAGAGACGGTTATGGTACGATAGCCATATTTCTCATTTCGGAATGAAGTCCGGATCGAGTGCCATCCGATCCAGTCCATCTGAACGTACTCACAGCCATATTCGGACATGATAGCCGAGATTCTTTTTGGCCAAATTTCCTCAAAAGGATCGGACGGGGGCTCTCCGATCTTCTCCTTCTGTACCCATAGAGCCAACTCTTCTGCTTGAGAGTGTCCTACGAGTTGAAGCGCATCTAGTAGGGTCAGCAGAGTCTCGAACGATTGTGTTCCCGTGGGACCATACAGACAATCCATATAGGTACGAATGAAAGGCGTGGTGAGAATCAGCCTCACGTTTTCTTCCTCGCGTAGGAGGTGGATATGCGTCATATACCGTACGCAGGCACGTGCTTGCATTGTGATCGGGTCGAGTTCGGAGGACATAATCAGACCGGATTTATCATGATAACGGACGGGATGGGAACGAGTCCTGGAGTGAGGATTATCACATTCAGTAAGGTTTCAAAAACCTCGCTCGCAGGGTATGACACTTGGTATGACATCTTTCAAGATCTCCGTCAACTGGCAGGAGTCTTCGTGCTCCGACCCTCTAGAAGCAGCCGTGTTCGGGGAACTCGACATCTCTGTCGATGGGGCCAGTTTGTCTCGGTTCGAGGACGGTCTCTTGACCGCCGTTTCCGTGTTCCCGTTGTTCGTGTGGATCATTACGAACTGGAACGAACTTCTCTACGAAGACCAGGACCCACGGTCCGGGTTCTCGGGACGAAAGTCCCGAACGGACTGGCTGGAAACTCACAATCTGTACCAAAACAGGGAAGGTTGGACCTACCCCGACCTGTCCCTTTTTGGGACTCATGATCGAGCTCACTATGTTTCGACGCCCATGCCGGGGTTTGGCCTTGACAAACAAGGGATCGTCCCCGTTGTAGACATGAAAC
>JACCDR010101689.1_pt1 | contig 13242 bp, 11 predicted proteins | sample 7446431 | NCBI WGS metagenome assembly JACCDR01 (sample SAMN15323443, study PRJNA562643) | freshwater metagenome | isolation source: river surface water | place: USA:Blue River Watershed | collected 2017-08-17
CGTTGCCGCCCGGCACGGCCCTTCCGCGTGGGCCCATCGCGCTGCCCGCCAGCCGCATCCCGACCGCGCTGCCCTCGGGTGCCCGGCTGGCTCTGCCGCCGGGCGGCGTCGTCGGGGTGCCCCTCGGGATGCCCGACGTGTCGGGCGCCCGCCCGCACGGCGCTTACGTGCCGCCCGGCGTGGCCGCCGGCACCGTCGGTGCGACCGTGCTCAGCGCCGCCCAGCAGCGCACCTGGTGGCAACGGCTGCTGGGCCGCCCCGCCACCCCGGACGCGCCGTACACCGTGCCCGGCCTGAACCGGCCCACCGGCGACGCGGGCGGCTTTTACACCGTCACCGGCCGCCGGCCCACCGGTGACGCGGGTGGCGCGTACACCGTCACCGGCCGGCGTCCCACCGGTGACGCGGGTGGCGCGTACACGGTCACCGGCCGGCGGCCCTCGCGGATGCCCCGGCTGCGCGGCGGCGGCGGGCTGTGGGGCACCCTGGCCGCCACCGCCGGGCTGTACGCGCTGGAGCAGGGCATCGCCGGGCAGGTCACCCCGGGCAGCCGCGAGGACGACTGGGTGCGCTTCGGCGGCGACGTGGCCTCCGGCGCCGGCTGGGGCGCCACCATCGGCAGCTTCGTACCGGGCATCGGCACCGCCGCCGGGGCCGCCATCGGTGGCACGGCCGGTGCCATCAAGGGCCTGGCCACCAACAAGACCGTGCGCCAGGACGCCACCAAGTTCGCGCAGAACCCGCTCTCGGTGCTCACCGGCGTGCCCACCGCCCTGGCCGCCACCGACCCCAAGATCCTTGGCAAGATTGGCGACTTCTTCGCCGGCATCGGCCGCTGGTTCGCCGACGCCGGCCGCAAGGTCGGCGGCTGGTTCAACGAGCACGTCATCGCGCCGGTCGTCGGGTGGTTCCGCGGCATCGGCCGCGGCATCGGCGGCTCCAGCCCGGCCCGCTGGGTCCGCGAGCACCTCATCGGCCCCATCGTCGGGCTGCTGACCGGCATCGCCAAGCCGGTGCTGTCCTTCGGCAAGGGCATCGCCACGCTGGTGTACGAGAAGCTGATCCGCCCGTTCCTGGTCATCTTCATCGGCATCCAGGCCGCCATCGGCTACTACAGCGTCGCCGCGGCCAAGTGGGTCAACCGGTACCTGGTCCAGCCGATCGCCCGGTTCTTCCGCGGCCTGCTCTCCGGCATCGGCCGGGCCGCGGTCCGCGCCCGGGTGTGGGTGTGGGAGAACCTCGAACGGCCGATCCTGCGCTTGTTCGCCGGAATCGGTAAGCGGGTGTGGAACATCGCCAGCTCGGCCAGCAAGTGGCTCCGTGAGCACGTGCACCGGCCGATCCTGCGGCTGTTCACCGGCATCGGCAAGTGGATCTGGGGATTGGCCAGCGACGCCTCGGACTGGGTCGTCGAGCACATCCACAAGCCCATCCTGGGTTTCTTCAGGGCCATCGGCCGGTGGCTGCTGGACCTGCCCGGCAAGATCCAGCGGTGGGCCGAGTCGCTGCCCGGCATCGGCCGGTTCATCAAGGGCGCCGACGCGGCCGTGCCGGGCAAGTCGCCGACCAGCAGCGGCAAGGACTCGGTGCTGTCCATCATCTCCCCGATCTACGGGTGGACCTTCGGGCGCGGGCAGCAGTCCGGCGGCCTGGTCGACGGCACCTACGACGGGCGCACCGACACCCGCCACGTGCCGCTGACCATCGGTGAGTTCGTCACCCGCAAGCGGGTGGTGGACAAGCCGTTGGGCAAGCAGCTTCTGCGCGACCTCAACGAGGAACGCCTCGATCCGGCCGCCCTGTACGCCGCGCTCAACCACGCCGCCGCCGGGGTGCACGTGCCGGTCAACTCCCCGGCCCGGCTACGCGCCGCCTCCCCGGTGGTCAACAACGTCAACACCACCACCAACCGCGGCCTGAACGTCGGCGACATCACCGTGAACAACCCGGTCCGGGAACGCTCCGAACGCTCGCTGCGCCGCCAGCTTCAGACCCTCGCCTACATGAGCAACCGGTAGAGGAGGCGCAGCCGTGGCCAACAACACCGCCGAGTACTGGTCCATCGACGGCACCAGCCTGCACCAGTTCGGCTGGTCGGTGGCCACCGTCGGCGGCTCCCGCTACGACCTGCCACCGCGGCGCGGGGACAACATCCGCTTCGCCTACCGCCCCGGCGCGGTGCACCGGCCCAAGCTGGCCGACAGCCGCACCATCAACCTGCTCATGTGGGTCACCGGCGCCGACCCGGCCACCGGCGCCGCCACCACCGACGCGGCGCTGCGCTTCAACGACTCGTGGAACACCCTGCGCAAGCTGGTGTGGAAGCCCGGCGGCAGCCAGGTCGAGCTGACCCGCCGCTGGTACCTGACCGTGGGCGGGGTCAAGACGCTGGTCACCGCCAGCGCCCTGGCCGAGATCGCCGACACCATGCCGCCCACCATGACCGGGCGCACCCGGGCCGACTTCACCATGACCCTGCTGTTGGCCGACCCGTACTTCTACGGCCCGGAAGTCACCACCACCATCGGCATGGGTGAGACGGCCACCATCACCAACTCCGGCGACGACACCGCCATGCACGCCAACCTGGAGATCGACTTCACCAACGTCACCAACGCCACCCTGACCAACAGCACCGCCAGCCCCGACGTGTGGCTGCAAGCCACCGGCACCATCGGCGCCGGTGTGGTCACCTTCGACGTCGGCGCGTACACCGCGATCAGCAACACCGGCGAGAGCCACATCATGCGGGTGCGCAACGGCGGCTCCCGGCACTGGTTCGCTCTGCTGCCGGGCGCCAACACCGTCACCCTGTCCGGCACCGGCTCCGGCTCCGCCGTCGTGCGGTTCCGCCCGCCGTACGTGTAGGCGGGAGCAGACGATGACCCGGTTCGGCTGGTGCAACGGCTCCCGCTCGGTGACCGCGATGCTCGCGGAGTATCCCGGCACGTCGGCGATCCGGCTGTTCCGCGGCTCAGGGCAGGGCTTCTCCTCCTGGACCTCCGGCTCGGTGTCCCAGATCCCGGTCGGCGTGCACATGTCCCTGTCGGTCAAGGACTGGCCGGCGGACATCACGGCCTTCTCCGACTGGCTGGACGACATGCCGTCGAACCGGCAGGGCACCGTCATCTTCACCTACCACCACGAACCCGAACAGCAAAGCGGCGGCGACCCCACCCCGGCCGTGTTCATCGACCGGTGGGAACAGCTCGTTGCGGAACTCGCCGACCACCCCAAGCGGTCCTGGATCCGCCTCGGCCCCATCTACACCCAGTACTGGGCCACCCACGGCGGACACGACTGGCACGACTTCTGGCCCGGGGACGCCGCGGCCGGTATCGACGTCATCGGCTGGGACGTGTATTCCAGCCACGGCGGGTCCGCCTACGACGACCCGGAAGACCTGCTGGAGATCATGCTGGAGGTCGCCGCCGAGACCGGCAAGCCGTGGTTCGTGGGCGAGTGGGGTACCGAGCGGATCCCGTCGGACACCACCGGCACCGTGGCCGCGGCGTGGATGGAGGAGATGGCCGCGGCGATGAGCGCGGGCGACGCGCTGATGGGCTGCTGGTTCCACGTCGGCGGCGACGACTTGATCACGCAGGGCCGCACCGTCGAGGTCAACGCGCTGCGGGAGATCATCCTCGCCGATTCCTCCGACCCCGAGGACCCCGAGGACCCCGAGGACCCGGAGGACCCGGAGGACCCGGAGGACCCGGAGGACCCCGAGGATCCCGGCGACGGGTCGGTGCCGGCGGACAGCGTCACGCTGCTCTCGCCGTGGGGTCTGGACACCGAGGAGGCGTTGACCGGCATCGCCTGGGGCACGGTGGCGCCGGGCTCCTCGGCCGACGTGCGGTTCCGGATCAAGAACCGGTCCGCGGTGTACACCGCCACCGCCGTGGTGGTCGCCCTGTCCGGCACCGGCGCCACCGACCATTACCTGTCCCTGGACGGTTACACGTTCTCCGCCTCGGCCGCCCTGGGCGACCTGCCGGCCTCGGCCACGTCCCCGGCGTTGACGCTTCGCCGGGTCACCCCGAGCACCGCCACTGACGGCGCCGGCACCTGCAAGCTGCTGCTCCAGCTCACCGCCTGGACCTAAGAGGGAGACCCACCCATGACCGTCACCGCGACGCCGTACGGCAAGTTCGTACTCGGGCTGGGCACCGGCGCGTTCAACTTCAGTTCCGACACGTTCAAGGCGGCGCTGACCACCGCCAGCTACGTGCCCAACGTGGACACCCACGAGTTCTTCAGCGACGTCACCAACGAGATCACCGGCACCGGATACACCGCCGGGGGGCTCACCCTGACCACGGTCACCTGGACCTACGACTCGACCAACAACCGGGCCGTGCTCGCCGCTGATTCCGGGATCTGGACCACGGCCAGCTTCACCGCCCGGCACGCGGTGATATACAAGTCCACCGGCACCGCCGGCACGTCCCGACTGGTCGGCTGGATCGACTTCGGCGAGAACCGCACCCCGGTCGCGGAGAACTTCGTGCTCAACTTCACCAACGGCGTGCTGCGGCTCAAGGTGGCCTGAGCCGTGACGTTCACCGTGCGCGGCTATACCCGGGCGATCGGACCGGACCTGCCGGCCACCCTGGCCTGCCCCGCCGGCACGGTCGAGGGTGACCTGCTGGTCGCGGCGGTCTACCCGTCGGAGACCGAGCCGTCGGGCACGTGGGCTGCCAACTGGTACACCGGAACCATCGGCACGTACATGACCGTGTACGTGCGTGCGGCCACGGCCGGCGACGTTGCCGACGGGGTGGACTTCCCGAGTACGCAGATGGCCCTGCTGCTGGCCGTCGGGGGTGCGCTCCCGTGGCTGCCCGGCGACTGGGCGGGCAATGACTTCGACGACCAGCCGGCGTACTGGGCGTTCAGAGTCAATGGAAGCAATACCGAGAGCGAAGTCTCCTACGATTTCGACACCTGGGCCGGCGCCTTCGGCCTCTACATCGCCAACTTCGACTACGGCTACGCCGCCGCTGGAATGAGCCGCGGCACAGTGGTGGTCGACCTCAGCGAAGAGGAATACGGGCAGGCCACGCTGGTCCACGCCGAGCTGATGTCGACCACCGAACTGACCGAGCTTACCCTCAGTTACGTCGCCACCGGCTCGTACGAAAAGATCCGGCTGATCGGCTTGACCTTCGCGCCGCTGCTGAGCGGTAACGACGACTTCGCCGACGCCGAGCCGGTCACCATCGCCTCCGACGGCGACACCTACATCTCCGGCGTCGTCATCAACCGCGACTACACCCTGGAAACCGGTGAACCTGAGTTCACCTACGAATGGGAGGAAGACCCGGACGACGTCGTCGGCAAGCGCTCCGCGTGGTGGTCCTACACCCCGGGCACCTCCGGCACCGCCACCTTCGACCTCGGACTCAGCCCCGCCTCCTACAGCAACCTGTTCGTCTGCACCGGGACCGCGGTCGACGCGCTGACCGTGGTCGCCTTCGACGACGATGCCGGCCCCGGCTACACCCCGCTGATTCCCGACCTGCCGGTCACCGGCGGCACCACCTACTGGATCAAGGCCGGCGTCTGGTACGACACCGACGACGAGATGTACGTGCTGCGGGTCACCGGACCCAACACCGAAGCCGGCGGCCCGGCCCTCGCTGTGCCGCCGATGCAGGCCGAAGTCGAGGTTCTGCCCTACGGCGGGGTGGCGACGCCGGACAACTTCGCTGACGCCAAGACGGTCACCATCCCCACCAACGGCGACACGTTCACCTCGCCGGCCTACCCCACGGCCAACTTCACCGTCGAATCCGGTGAGCCCGGCACAACCTTCCCCCCATTGAGCGGCGAGGTCGTCGACCGGACACTCTGGTGGTCCTACACGCCAACCGACAACGGCACGGCCACCGTGGACACCTCGCCCTCAGAGCACCCCTATGAGGAGCCTTCCGAGGAGTACACGCCGCCGCTGATGCTGCGGCTCTACACCGGCACCGACCTGACAGACCTGGTCGAGGTTGCCGCGGTCGACTCGGTATTCGAATCGACCTGGCTCGCGTCGATCACCTGGGACGTCACCGCCGGCACCACCTACTGGATCCAGGTCGGCCAGTACGACGACGATGACATGCACGACCTCGGGATCGCGGTCACCGGGCCCGGCACCGAGGACGAGATCGTCATCGTCGCCGCGCCGCCGATGCAGGTCCAGGCCAGCGTGCCGACCCCGCCGGTCGCCGTCCTGGCCGTGGAACTGGTCGATCCCGTGCAGGGCGCCACCGTACCCACCGCCCGGCCCGCGTTCACCGTGGCGGTCACCCGCGCCATCACCGACGACCCGGTCACCGTCGGCGTCGAAGTCCAGGTGCAAAGCGTCGTCGGGTCCGTCTACACCGCCGTGATGACCCTGACCGACGACGTGGATCTGGACTCCACCACCACCTACACGACCCTGGTAGCGGACGAGGACCTGCCCGCCGGCAGCTACGTGTGGCAGACCCGGATCACCTACGGCGCCTGGATTGGCGACTGGACGCCGCCGTTCACCACCGTGGGCACCATCGCCCCGGCCATGCTGGCGTTCAGCACGCCGATCACCTGGACCGTCGACTCCGACGCCGCCGCCGCCCCGCACCTGTGGTTCGTCGCCCCCGCCGCCGGCCGGCCCGGCGAGCAGGTCACCGCCTACGGCCACGGCCTGGGCGAGGCCACCTCGGCCACCATCGCCGGGGTCGCCGCGGAGATCGACAGCCCCGACCTGGTCGCCGGCACCGGCGCCACCACCAGCCGCATCATCGACCAGCTCGGCGCCGTCGTGACGGCGGAGCACTACGAAGTGGTCGTCACCGTGCCCGACGTCGACCCGCCGGGCGGCCCGTTCACCATCGTCAGCGAATGAGGTGGGGACCAGATGACCGCCAGTAACCCGGTGTTCTTCGCCGTGCGGGCCGTTCCGCCGCTGGAACTGGCCGGTTGGAGCGTGCGGGTGCTGGACTACCGCGACTACGCCACCTCGGTCGCCGTGGTCAGCGAGTACAGCGAACTGAGCGTCGGCCCGGAACTGTCCGCCCCCGGCGCCGGCTCGATCACCCTGGACGCCGACAGCCCGTTCTGGGCCACCGAGCTGCTCAACGGTGAGCCGGCCACCGCGCTGCTGGACCACGAGTACCTGTGGGAGGCGTGGGAGGACGGGGTGCTGCGGTTCCAGTTCCTGGGCACCACCGTCGACGAGCGCCTGCTGGAACCCGACGAGACCCGCGGCGTCATCGTGTCCGGCCCCGGCATCGGCCACGTGCTGACCTGGGCGTGCGTGCTGCCGGCGTACTTCCCGCCGGCCTCGGAGACCACCCACAAGACGCCCTACTGGTCCTTCCCGGCCACCTACTCGGCGATGAAGATCTGGCTGCGGCTGCTGCGCACCGCCCAGGCCCGCGGCACCATCCCCTGGGTCGAGCCCATGTTCACCGAGGCGGCCGACTCCGGCGGCGAGGCATGGGAGGTGGTGCAGAGCACCGCGACCGCCTCCAGCCCCCCGATCGTGCCCGAGCCCGGTACCAACCTGCTCGACCTGCTCAACATCCACACCGGGCAGGACCTGACCAAGCACTTCGCCATGGTCGCGGACTGGTACATGTGGCCCGGCTTCCAGCTCGACGTGCGCAAGAACATCGGCACCGACCGGTCCAAGTCGGTGATCTTCTTCGAAGGCGGCTTGGACCAGAAGGAACGCACCCGGGTGCGCGACGACATCGCCAACTACGTGGTCACCATCGACGCCTACGCGCACACCTCGTTCGCCACCGACACCGCCTCGATCACTCGCTGGCACCAGCGCGAACGGCTCCAGAACGAGAACGCCAACATCACCGACGCGCCCCGGCGCAACGCCATCGGCAAGGTGTACCTGGCCCAGCGCAAGGACGAGCAGTCCCAGTGGGTCATCCGGGTGCCCTACGACCAGCCCGGCCGCAAGGTGTTCACCGACTACGACATCGGCGACTGGATCGGCGTCGGCGGGTTCAAGCCCGACGGCAGCAGCGCCGTCGAGCCGTTCCGGGTGCTGGCCATCGTGGTCAATGTCCGCGACGACGTGCCGACCCTGGAACTGACCCTGCAATCCAAGCTCGACGCCGCCCAGCGGGCCCTGGAAAAGAAGCTGACCACCATCATCAACACGGTCAACTCCTCCACCGTCACCAACAACAACCTGCCCAAGCCCACCCTGTACGACACCAACCCGCCCGGCGACGGCTGGGACATCGGCTGGAGCCCCACCGCCGGCTGGTACGCCACGCCGTGGGACCACGACGACGGCGACGGCGGGGGCGGCGGAGGCGATGTCACGCTGATCGGGGCCAACGTGTTCTTCCAGCCCGACGACCCGGGCTACGACGCCGACATCGGCGACTTCTGGGTGCAGACGACCGACCCGATGCCGTAGGTGTAGCCATGACCACTTTCTCCGGCACCGGCTTCTACCTCGTGCCCACCGACATCACCCCCGGCTGGTACCAGTGCGACGGGCCGGTCAGCGAGGGCGGGCTATGGCAGCGCCGGTCGGTCACCGGCGAGGTGCTGGAGGACTCCAACAGCACGTGGCGGGCACCGTACGAAGGCGCCAACGCCTACTCCCACCTGTCGGTCAGCTTCGGCAGCGGCGACGCCGAGTACACCCTGCGCCGCGGCGACCGCTACGCCGTGCTGGCCTGGAACGCCAGCCTGGAAAGCGTCGCCGACTCGATCACCTCGCTGATCATCGGCCTCGACCCGATCACCCCGTTCGACCCGTTCAATCCGGACTGGGAGTTCACCGACGAGCAGATCGTCGAGGTCGTCGGCACCCCCGGCTCGTTCTACCGGGTCGAGTACGTCGGCCTGCTCGGCCGGCAGCGCTTCGACCCGCAGATCTCGCTGTGGAACTACGAGGGCGGGGCCGCCGGCTACTCGGTGTTCTGGCACAAGTACTACTCGGGGGCCGACCCGCGCGGGGAGTACTACAGCCAGTACCTGGTGGAGATCCTGCCCACCGACCACGCCTTCTTCACCACCGGGCTGGACACCTTCACCCTGCTCGCCGACGCCCCGCTGGCCACCTACGTGCGCACCCCGCAGGACACCTGGGAGCACGTGCGCCAGTACCCGATCCGGTTCCACAAGCGGCTTAGCCGGCTGCGGGCGGAGCCGGACCCGTGGTACCCCAACCCCGGGCACATGGAACCGATCTACTATCCCCGCCGGGCGGTGTGGGGCATCCAGACGTTGACCAAGCCGGGAAAGACCACGGTGCGGGTGAAGATGCCCGACGGCCTTTGGCACGACGTGGGCGCGTTCAACTACCACCCGCGCGACTTCAACGAGGAGCACACCCGGTCCCTGAGCCTGACCCTGCACCGGCGCAACATCGCCGAACTGAACTTCTGGTGGATCTACGGCTCCACCGGGCTGGGCGGCGGCGACGATCCGACGATGCAGGAACGGGCGCTGAGCGACAGCTACCTCCACTACGGCGGGTGGTACCTCAGCGGCGACACCCGGGTGACGCGGATTGTCGGCAGCGGATGGGGGGTTAACCCCGACGGCAGCACCGACGAGCGGTGGCTCGCCTACGGCTATCTGCTGCTGAACTTCGCCCGCCCCAAGTGGGCCATCGAGAATCTGTTCCCGGCCGGCTCTGAGGCGTATCTGCAATTCACCACCACCCAGCACGTCGCCGACCGGTTCACCTGGAACGGCGCCGAGGTCACCGGACACGATGCCCAGTACACCGGTGCGGTGCTGGAATTGCGCAACTCCCTTGTCCCTTTCGCCGAAAGCAGCGACCCCAACAGCGAGCCCTATGTCGAGGTCACCGGGGACGGCACCACCGGCTCGCACCTGGCCTCCATCCCGCTGGATGACTGGGTGTACGGCGGCAGCATCGTCACCCGCACCTGGTGGTTGCCGCTGGACGTCGCCTCCGGCGGCACCATGGGCATCAAGTTCCTCGCCGACCCTGTCCTTAGCGGCATGGTGCCCAACGGCAGCTACGGCACGATCGGCTGCGACCTGGAGAACTTCCAGTACATTCTCCGGCTGCCCGACGAGGACCCGGTCGACGGCGTCACCGTGCTGTGAATAGGTCCACCCGATGAATGGCGGAATCCCGGGCCGGTAGTTACCCGATGTAGGTGGTCGACAACTCGGGGGAGAAAACCGCCAATGGAGTTCCTGCCGGCCCTGGCCATGACCGCGCTCGTCGTCAAGTTCATCGACTTTCTGCGGTACCTGTTCAACCGCGACACCAATGGAGTCATCACCCAACTCACCGTCTGGGCCGGCGGCGTCGCCGCCATCGTCCTGGTCGCCCAGACCGACTGGGCCGACTCCATTCCGATCGGCGACATGGCCCTGGGCAAGCTGGGCTTCTGGTCGCTGGTTTTCGTCGGCCTGACCGTCGGCTCGATCAGCTCGCTGACCAAGGACACGTTGAAGTCCGTCGACAACCACAACAGCAGCAAGATCCCCACCCTGCTACCGACCGGGCCCAAGCCGCCGGTCGACGGCGTGGGCTAGCCGATGACGGCACCAGCGGTACGGCGGGCGCCGCGGCGCGCCCGCCCGGTGGACGTGTCCGCCTTCGCCGACCAGGTCGCCGCCGCCCTGGCCGCGTTCGGCACCGACGTGTCCTACGCGGTGTCCATGGCCCGCGCCGCCGTCGTCATCGACCGCAAGCGCCGCGTGTGGCAGGCCCGCAAGGACCTGCGCGACGCCGAGGCCGCCGCGCACGCCGAGTGCGCCACCACCGAGGCGTTCGACTGCCACGCCGTGGCCCCGTGCGGCACCGGCGACTGCAAGTTCGCCACCGGCGAACACGCCGGCCTGCACGCCCCGGCGGCCGGCGACACCGCCCGCCCGCAACGCGCCAACACCGGCGGCTACAGCCTGGACGCCGCCGTCAACACCCTGGCCGACCAGCGTGCCGACCAGCGTGCTGAGCGGCGCGGCGCGGATCCGGGCCGCCGCGGCCGGTAGATGCCAGGGTGGCCCTGCTCGACGTGCGCACCCTGCCGGCAGACGCCCGGCTCGCCGCCGCGGAACGGGTCCGCACCGCCCACGACTTCACCCTGCCCGAGCTGCACTGGTTCAACGCCGCCCCGTGCCCGCGGCACCCCAGCATCGAGGCCGGCGCCACGGCCAACCCGCCGTGCCGGCGCTGCGGCATCCGGCTACGCCGTCACCAGCGCATCGGGGTGGCCTGGCTGTACCTGCGCGGGCGCGGCCTGATCGCCGACCAGGTCGGCCTCGGCAAGACGGCCATCGCGGCCGGGCTGCTGGCCGCGCTCAAGCAAAGCGGTGAACTGGACACGCGCCGGGCGGTGGTCATCGTGCGCCCCTCCGTGCTCGACCAGTGGGTCGGCGAGCTGCACCGCTTCCTGCCCAAGCTGGTCATCGCCGCGGCCACCGGCACCCGCCGGGCGCGGGTGGCCACCTACTGCGCGGGCTGGGACGTGCTGGTCACCGGCTACCAGATGTTCGTGCGCGACGCCGAGTCCTACACCCACCTGGACGTCGGCACCGTCGTGGTCGACGACGTGGACGCCCTGCGCAACCCCAGCACCGCCACCGCCTACGCCATCAAGCGGGTCGCCCGCCGGGCCGAGCGGGCCGTGGTGCTCACCGCCACCCCGTTGCAGAAGAAGCTGCTCGAACTGCACTCCGTGCTCGAACCGGTCGGCTCGCTGGAGATCTTCGGCTCGGCCACCGCGTTCCGGCGCCGCTACCTGCGCGAGGACCTGGTCCGCCAGTACAGCCCCGGCGCCGGCCGGCACGTGCTGCTGCGGCAACTGACCGGCTACCAGAACCTCGACGAGTTCCGGGCCAAACTGACCCCGCTGGTGCTGCGCCGCACCGCCGAGCACGTCGACGACGTCGACTTGCCCGTCATCCACCCACCCAACAACGTGTGGCTGGACCTGCACCCGGCCCAGCAGGCCCGCTACGAACAACTGCGCCAGGGCGTGCTGGCGATCATCAAAGCCGAAGGCACCCAGGTCAAGCAGGCCACCGCCGCGGCCCGGTTCGTCTACGGCCAGCAGATCTGCGCCGGCCTGGCCACCCTGGGCGAACCCGACGGGCCCGGCACCAGCGTGAAGCTGGACTGGCTGCTGCGGGTGATCACCGGCGACCTGGCCGGCGAGAAGGTCGTGGTGTTCTGCCAGTTCACCAACACCGTGGCCGCCCTGGCCGCCCGGCTGTCCGCCGCCGGGGTCGGCCACGTGCAGATCTGGGGCCGCGAACCCGACCGGGAAGCCCGCGCCCGGGCCAAGAACGCCTTCTGGGACGACCCGGCCTGCCGGGTGCTCATCGGCACCGCCGCCATGGAGCAGGGCCACAACCTTCAGGTGGCCCGGCACCTGGTCTGCGTCGACCAACTGATGAACCCGGCCCGGATGCAGCAGCTCGCCGGGCGGATCCGCCGCGACGGCTCGGCCCACAAGACCGTCTACGTGCACAACCTGTTGACCCGCGCCAGCCAGGAAGAGGGCTACCTCGATCTGCTCTCGCGGGAGCAGGCCCTGGCCGACCACGTGTGGGACGAGAGCAACGACCTGTTCCCGCCGCTGTCCCCGCTCGCCCTGCTCCAGCTCATCGGCAACTCCGGAGGCCGCCGCCCATGACCGCCATGAACCCGCCCGCGTCCGCGTCGTTCGACCAGCCCGACGCGCACGGCCAGCCGCGGATGACCCGGCAGCCGTGCCAGCAGCACAGCCGTCACCACCCGGCCAGCCACCTCAACGAACAGCACCACATCTGGCCGCTTGGCATGGGCGGACCGGACAGCCCCGACAACCGGGTGGTCATCTGTCCCACCGGGCACAACAACGTGCACGCGCTGCTCAAGCTGTTCCAACTGCACCGCGGCGAACCGCCCTACGCCGAGCTGCGGGTGTTCGCCTTCGGTGAGCGGGAACTGGCCCGGCTGGGCTGGCAGCGCTATCAGGCCGGCACCCGGGCGGGCACCGGGGCGGGCGGCCGGGCGGGCAGCCGGTGAGCCGATGCGCCACCGGGACAGCGCCGCTGCGGCTGTTCTTCAGCTACCTGGGCGGCAAGTACCGGGCCGCCCCGGCCCTGGCCTCGTGGTGCCGCACCCGGCCGTTCGTGCAGATCAAAGGCCAGCGGCGGCAGTTCATCGAGGCGCTGTGGACCGGGCCATGATTGACGCCGAGGCCGAAACGTTGGTGGTCGCCCACCTCGGGCTGGCGCAGTCGCTGGCCCAGC
>JACCDR010388103.1_pt1 | contig 13239 bp, 15 predicted proteins | sample 7446431 | NCBI WGS metagenome assembly JACCDR01 (sample SAMN15323443, study PRJNA562643) | freshwater metagenome | isolation source: river surface water | place: USA:Blue River Watershed | collected 2017-08-17
CCAGTAGTTCAATGGTCAAAAAGTAGCAGCGCAGTTCGCGGTCATCGCGCATGCGGTAGTGGGGGTGTTCGTCGCTGAGCGTGGTCCAGTCGCGGCGTTGGCCCAAGAGCAGCAGCCAGTCGTTGCGCAAGCGGTCTTCTTGGTAGGTGGCGGGATAACGGTTGAAGAAGGCACGAACTTCTTGATACGAGGCTTCATCAAGGCGGGCTTTGAGTTCCCAATACGCGGCCCACGGCTCGAGTGGGTGGCCCTTCGCTTGGGGCAGCAGGGCGCTGAGGCGTTTGCGGTCACCGCGTTTGAAGGCTTGGGCCATGTCGGTGATGACCGCATCGGCTTGCGCGTTGTTGGCCGAAGGCGCAGCAACGCTAGGGGAAACCACACCAAACGCAAGGGTGGCGCTGGCAAACAATGACACAATGACTCGAAATTTCATGGCTTGATTATCTGTGGACAAAAAAACCTTGCGCCAGCAGCTCATTGAAGAGCGTTTGAACATGCCCGATAGGCTGGAACGGGCCGACATGTTGCAACGCGTGATGCGGATTTGGTTGTTCAACCGACCCGACACGGTCATTGGTGCTTACTGGCCCATCAAAGGCGAGTTTGACCCGCTGCCTGCCTTACACCGTTGGAAAGAAGATGGCGAGTTGTCAGACCAGCCGCAGCGCCGCCGCATTGGCCTGCCCGTGGTGGACAAGGCGCACAAAACACTCACCTTTCATGCGTGGTACCCGGGCTGCCCGATGGAAGAAGATGCCTATGGCATTCCCAAGCCCAAAGACACCGAAGTGATCGTGCCCACCTTGCTGTTTGTGCCCTGCGTGGGCTATGGGCCGGGTGGATTCCGCTTGGGCTATGGCGGTGGTTTTTATGACCGCACTCTGGCTACCTTGCAGCCCAAGCCTTTCACGGCGGGTTTGGGCTTTACCCACGGCTTCTTGCCCGACTTGATGCCCGAGCCGCACGACATGCCGCTGGACGCGCTGCTCAATGACAACGGGGTGGTTTGGCCGATGGGCTAAACCTGAAGTGCGCGCTGCACTTAGCCGTCGATGCGCGGTTTTTACTTTTGCGTCATCAATATTTTGAAATCAGCCTCGTAACCACGCAGCGCCTCCACCATGCGCTGGCGCTGTGCAGGTGTGGTGCTGTTGTGCAGCTTGGCAAAGCCTTCGCAGTTTTCTTGCCAAAGCGCTTTGCTGTAGTTGCGGCTGCGCTCGTTGGGTGGGTTGAAGCTGCGGTCCACCAAGGCACGCAGCAAGGCCTGTGTTTGTGGGGCTTTACCAGCTGAGCCGCCTTCTTGCGCCATGCGCTGCAAGGTTTGCAATATGTCGGCTTGGCGGCGTTCGCGTTCGGCGTAGCTGTAAGTGGGGTCAAACATCGATTCGCTCAGCCATTGATGCAGCACTTCGCGCTGGGGCTTGTCTAGGCGACCATAAAAATCTTCTAGGCGGTTGGTGGCTTGTTTGATGCGAAAACGCAAACGGTCTTCGGCGTTGGGGTCGAGCCAGTCTTCTTTCCAATTTTTGTTGGTCTTGTCAAAGCGCTTGCGCACGCTGCGCAGCTGCTCAGGGCTGAGCTGCACCACGAGTTGGGCGGTGCTGGGCTCGACATGGTTGAGCACGCGAATGAAGCTGTTCTTCATGTCCTCGGTCACCGCACACACTTGTGCGGGCGTGATGTCGTTGGGGGCCATGGCCTGCATGCGCTTGAGCAAGACCACGTATTCGGGCAGTTGCTGCTGGCGATGCCAGCGTTGCAAATTGGTCAGCGCATCGCGGGTGAACTGTTTTTGCTCGCTCTGCAAATCGGCGTAGCCATCGAGCCACCAGTAAATCAAATCGTCGCTTTGGTTGTAAACCAGCTTGATGGTGCTGCAACCGCTCAACCCCACGAGAGCCGCGAGCACCAAACCCAAAGAGGCATGGCGGATAATTCTTTGCAAGATAAGGATGAATGACATGAAGGCTTTGGATGTGGTGATCATGGCTGCCGGCAAAGGCACCCGAATGAAGAGCAGTATGCCTAAAGTATTGCACCGCTTGGCGGGCAAGGCTTTGGTGCAGCACGTGATTGACACGGCTCGCACCCTGAAGGCGCGCCATACCATCGTCATCACCGGTCATGGTGCAGAACAAGTCGAGCCTGCTTTGTTGTCGGCCAACGCCGCCGACAACTTGCAATTCGCCCGCCAAATGCCTCAGCTCGGCACAGGCCATGCCGTGCAACAAGCCGTGCCCTTATTGGCCGACGACGGCGTGGTGGTGGTGCTGTCTGGCGATGTGCCTCTGACACAAGCCGACACGTTGCAAGCCTTACTGGACCTTTGCAATGGCAAACAGCTGGCGCTACTCACCATCGACTTTGCCGACCCCACAGGCTACGGCCGCATTGTCCGCAGCCCCAGCGGCCAAGTGCATGCCATCGTCGAACACAAAGACGCCAACGAACAACAACGCGCCATCAACGAGGTCTACAGCGGCATCATGGCCGTGCCCGCCAAGTTGCTCAAGCCTTGGCTGGCGCGTTTGGATAACAACAACGCGCAGCAAGAGTTTTATTTGACCGATGTGGTCAAGTTTGCCGAGGCCGATGGCGTGCCAGTGGTGGCCCACAAAATCAGCGATGCTGCGCAAGTGGCGGGGGTGAATAGCCCCACGCAATTGGCTGAGCTAGAGCGCGCATTTCAGCTGCGCCAAGCCCATGCCTACATGGCGGACGGCGTACGCATCATCGACCCCGCACGCTTTGATGTGCGCGGCCATTTGACTTGCGCGCAAGACGTTGAGATTGATGTGAACTGCATCTTCCAAGGCAATGTGTCGCTCGGCCAAGGCGTGAAGATTGGCGCGAACTGCGTCATTGCCAACTGCGCCATTGAAGCCGGTGCGGTGATTCACCCGTTCACCCACATCGACGGCGAAAAGCTGGGCGTGACGGTAGGCGAGAGCGCACTCATTGGCCCATTCGCTCGCTTGCGCCCAGGCGCTCAGTTGGCGGCCGAGGTACACATTGGCAACTTTGTGGAAGTCAAAAACTCAACGATGGCCAAGGGCTCAAAAGCCAACCACTTGGCCTACTTGGGTGACGCCACCGTGGGCGAGCGCGTCAACTACGGCGCAGGCAGTATCACTGCCAACTATGACGGCGCGAACAAACACCGCACTGTGATTGAGGCCGATGTTCATGTGGGCAGCAACTGCGTGTTGGTGGCACCCGTCACCATTGGCGCGGGTGGCACGGTGGGCGGTGGCTCGACCATCACCAAGAGCACTGAGGCTGGTGCGCTGAGTGTGGCGCGTGGCAAGCAAATCAGCATCGCCAACTACAAGCGGCCTGAGAAAAAGCCAAAGGCTTAAACATAAAAAGGCAGCTTAGGCTGCCTTCGTTTTTGCGCAATGGTGGCTGCCGCTAGCCTCGCATTGACTTATGACGAGCGCAACACTGGCCAAGTACTGGTGAACTTCGCCCGCTTGGTGGCAAAAAACGCTTTCACATTTCGCACATTCGCATCCTGCGTGAGTAGGCGTTGCGTGATGGCCAGGTAGTCGGGCATGTCTGCGGCTTGCACCACCAATACAAAGTCAGGCCCGGGTGACACGCGCCAACATTGCTGCACGGCATCGTCGGCGCAGGCGCGTTGCTCGAAGGCGTCGAGGTGCTCGGTGCCTTGTGCGTCTAGCGTCACCTCGACCATCGCGGTCAGGCCGTGGCCAAGTGCAGCGCCCAATTTGTCGGAACTCAGTACCGCTATTTGTCGCTCAATCCAGCCCTCATCCGTCAGCCGCTTGACGCGGCGCAGGCAGGTGGGCGGTGAAATTTTGAGGCGTTCGGCCAAGGCCACGTTGCTCAGTGTGGCGTCGTGCTGCAAGGCGTCAAGCAGCTTGAGATCGGTCTCATCTAGAAATTCTTGTTTCATAAAATCAGATTAATTGAAATTAAATTCCAAAATATGTAATTGATGGAATTTTCGTTCAAATATTAAAAAAAATAAACAAGAAATTTCTTTTGGGCCTGCTTAATATCTAGGCAACCCAATTTAGGAGTGCTCTTTATGTGTGGCATCGTCGGCGCCGTTTCTACCCGCAACATCGTTCCCATCCTCGTGCAAGGCTTGCAGCGGTTGGAATACCGTGGCTATGACTCCTGCGGCGTGGCGGTGCACTCGGCCAGTTTGGGTGCGAAGCAAGGTGGCCTGCAACGTGCGCGCAGTACGGCCCGCGTGTCTGAGCTGATGGACCAAGTCAAGGCCGACCACATCGAAGGCGGCACAGGCATTGCGCACACGCGCTGGGCCACGCACGGCGCGCCTGCGGTGCACAACGCGCATCCCCACTTCAGCCACGGCACAGGTGCTGGCGCGGGTGAATCTAAAGCTGGCCGTGTGGCCTTGGTGCACAGCGGCATCATCGAAAACCACGACGAGCCGCGCGCTGCATTGCAAGCCAAGGGCTATGAGTTTTTAAGCCAAACCGACACAGAGGTCATTGCCCACTTGGTGGACAGCCTCTACAACGGCGATTTGTTTGAAGCCGTCAAAGCGGCCATCGTTCAGCTGCACGGCGCGTACGCCATTGCCGTGTTCCACAAAGACGAACCGCACCGCGTCATCGGCGCGCGCGCTGGCTCACCGCTCATCTTGGGCGTGGGCAAAGAGCACAGCGAAACTTTCCTCGCCAGCGATGCCATGGCTTTGGCTGGCGTGACCGACCAAATCGTTTACCTCGAAGAAGGCGATGTGGTGGACATTCAGATCGGCAAATACTGGGTGCAAGACCGCCACCACAAAGCCGTGACGCGCGAAGTCAAAACCGTGCAAGCGCACAGTGGCGCAGCCGGGTTGGGGCCTTACCGCCACTACATGCAAAAAGAAATCTTCGAGCAGCCGCGCGCCATTGCCGACACGCTCGAAGGCATTGAGGGCATCACGCCCGAGTTGTTTGGTGACGGCGCGTACAGCGTGTTCAAAGCTGTCGACAACGTGCTCATCCTCGCCTGCGGCACCAGCTACTACAGCGGCTGCGTGGCCAAGTATTGGATTGAGGCGATTGCCAAAGTGCCTTGCCAAGTGGAGATTGCCAGCGAATACCGCTACCGCGAATCCGTGCCCAACCCCAACAGCTTGGTGGTCACCATCAGCCAGTCGGGTGAGACCGCCGACACCTTGGCCGCGCTGCGTCACGCGCAAAGTTTGGGCATGGACAAAACGCTCACCATTTGCAACGTGTCCACCAGTGCGATGGTGCGCGAGTGCAAGCTGGCTTACGTCACACGCGCAGGTGCTGAGATTGGTGTGGCATCGACCAAAGCCTTCACCACGCAGCTGGCCGGTTTGTTCTTGCTCACCTTGGCCTTGGCGCAAACCAAAGGCCGTTTGAGCGACGAGCAAGAAGCTGCGCACATCAAAGAAATGCGCCACTTGCCTGCCGCTTTGCAAGCTGTGCTAGCGCTAGAGCCGCAGCTCATCGCGTGGTCACAAGACTTTGCGAGCAAAGAAAACGCCTTGTTCTTGGGCCGTGGCACGCATTACCCCATCGCGCTCGAAGGCGCGTTGAAGCTCAAAGAAATTACCTACATTCACGCCGAGGCCTATGCCGCTGGCGAGTTGAAGCATGGCCCCTTGGCACTCGTTACCAGCGCTATGCCTGTGGTGACAGTTGCGCCTAACGACGCCTTGCTGGAAAAACTCAAGAGCAATATGCAAGAAGTGCGCGCCCGTGGCGGCGTGTTGTATGTGCTGGCCGATGGCGACACGAAGATTGAAAGCAGCGAAGGCGTGAACGTCATCCGCATGCCCGAGCACTATGGTGTGCTCTCACCTATTCTGCACGTCGTGCCTTTGCAGTTGCTCAGCTATCACACGGCGTGTGCGCGTGGGACGGATGTGGATAAACCGCGTAATTTGGCTAAGTCGGTGACGGTGGAATGACGCAAAAGGCTGCTCGCACTGCGCGTGTGCCGAGTGCGCCTCGCATCGAAGTCCTTTCATCCCGCGTCCACGGCAAAGGCGTATTCGCCTTGTGTCACATGGCTGCGGGTGAAACCGTCATCGAATACGTGGGCGAAATCATTTCAATGGCCGAGGCGCAGCGTCGCCACCCGCATGACCCGACCAACCCCGAACACACGTTTTACTTTCACATCGACGACACACGGGTGATTGACGGCCTTTACAACGGCAATGATGCACGTTGGATCAATCACTCGTGCCGCCCCAACTGCGAACCTGTCGAGGTAGATGGCCGCGTCTTCATTCAAACGCGCCGTCAAGTGTGGCGCGGTGAGGAGCTGACGTTTAACTACGGCCTTGTGAGTGACGAGGCTTTGACCGATTCACTCAAAGCTAAATACGCCTGCCGCTGCGGTGCTAAAAAGTGCAAGGGCACAATGCTGGCCTAAATAGAAATTGACACGATGAACCAAATGACAGATGCGCAAGCGCAATGGGACAAGGCCTGCAAGGCCTTGGATGAAGAGTTTCAGCTCACAGCGACCGAGCTGCCCACCATTGAAACCGCCAAAGCCTTGTTCTTGCAATTGGTGGGTCGCCGTGAGATCACCCAAGAGGCAGCCAATGCCTTGATGTTCAGTTTGTATTTTTCCGGCTACCTGAGCATGCTGTTGTCGTTCAAGCAACAAACCCCCGACTTTGAAGTACCTGATTACTTGCACAACCACCCGGTGCTCGAGGCTTCTAACCGTTGGGCCCAATTGGCCTCCGACGGCCATTTGTTGTTGCAGCTGGCACAGCCCATCATTCGCGACACGCAAGACTTGTTGGACGCGCTGAACTAAACACCCGATGAACCCAGAAGATTTGCAAAAGCTGGTCACGCTGCGCATGCCGTTTGGCAAGCACCAAGGCACGGTGTTAGCCGACCTGCCCGGCAACTACTTGAACTGGTTTGCGCGTGAAGGTTTTCCAAAAGGCGAAATCGGCCGCTTGCTCAACCTCATGCACGAGATCGACCACAACGGTTTGAGTGAGTTGCTTGAGCCGCTCAGACGCGGCTGAGCTTTAATGCATAGCCCGTAACGGCTTTCAGCGCACCGCCCCATAAGGGCAGTAGCCCGGACGCGGCCCCACTTGCGGATGCAGTCTGCACGTGTTGGGCCTTTTTTCATACACGGTGCAACGCCGTGTTTTGGCATCTAAGTTTTGGCAGTCGCCATTGGCGCGGCGTGACAGGGTGAAGATGCTGTTTTTGAAATTGAAGTGCTCGATCGCCCCCATCTTTTGCAGGCGCTTGGCAATTCGTTTGGGTTCTTCGTGTTCGGCTTCAAACGGGTCGACCAGCTCTAGGCGCACCAAGTCGGGCAGCTTCACCTCGACAGGCATGGTGCAGCAGTTGGCTGCGCAGCTGTTGCACAGACCGCTGCGATAGCGGGTCCATGTGTCGCAGTTGTCGACGTTGACGATGGAGATGTGCGACCTCATGCCGCGCTCTCCACAGGTTCAGACAAAGCGGGCATTTGATACGCCAGAACTTTGAGCGACCGCTCAGGCGACACATCGGCAAACACCGCAGGGTTGGCCACACGTTCGACAAATTTCAACTCAGGCGCGAGTTCTTGCATTTGGTCTTGCAAAAAGTCTAGGCCCAGCTCCGGCGCATTCAGGCACAGCAGTGCATAGCCGCCGGGGGCCAGCAGCTCTGGCAAACGACGCATGAGCTTGGCATAGTCTTTGGTGGCGATGAAGCTGCCTTTTTGGTAGCTGGGTGGGTCGACGATGACCAATCCATAAGGCCCGCTGCGCGTGATCTTGCCCCACGTTTTAAAAATGTCGTGCATCAAAAATGTCGCACCTGTGGTGATGCCATTGAGCGCGTGGTTTTGCTGGCCAATCGCCATCGCGCCGTGGCTCATGTCCACGTTGACCACTTGTTTGGCTCCCGCTTGCATGGCCACCACTGAGAAGGCGCAGGTGTAGGCAAAGAGGTTGAGCACTTTCAGGCGTGGCTGGTCAGCCCCATAGTTGCCCACCATGCGTCGCACCCATTCACGGCCTTCGGCCATGTCGAGAAACAGTCCGTGGTTTTGGCCTTTGAGCACATGCACGCGAAAGCGTGCGCCGTTTTCTGTCACCACATGTGGGTCGGGCACGGTGCCACTCATCAAACGGGTTTCAAGGTGGCCTTCGGCGCGGCATTGAAATACCCAGTTCAGCGGTTGGCCGGGTGCGATGTGTGCCCATCGTGTCGACAACGCGACACCCACTGCAGACAGCTCGTCTTCGCTCACTGCTTGAAAACTGGTCAGCACCAACACAGGCGGAAACGCATCTAGCGCCCATTGCTCGCAGCCCGGATGCAGGCCGCCACGGCCGTGGAAGATGCGTTGCGCATCGGTGGGCAGGGCCATGTGGGCAATGGCGTTGAGCAGGGCTTGCATGAGGTGACTGAATGGGTGATGTAGGAGGAAAGTGCATAAGTGTATGTACTTGCCCGTCAGTGCCTAGGGGAAAGGGGGGCGCGGTAGGATATGAGCCCATTTCAGAAAAACAGTTCGGACAACTCATGACCCCAGCAGAACAAGAATTACGCACAGCCGCACTTGACTACCACCGCTCGCCTACCAAGGGCAAGATTCGCGTGGAGCCAACTCACCCGCTGGACAACCAGCATGACCTGAGCTTGGCTTATTCACCCGGCGTGGCGTACCCCTGCTTGGAGATTGAGAAAGACCCTCAGCTCTCTTATGAGTACACCAGCCGTGGCAACTTGGTAGGCGTCATCACCAACGGCACAGCGGTGTTGGGCTTGGGCGACATTGGTGCATTGGCCGGTAAGCCTGTGATGGAAGGCAAGGGTTGCTTGTTCAAGAAGTTCTCTGGCATTGACGTGTTCGACATCGAACTCGACGAACACGATGCCGACAAATTGGTCGACATCATCGCTGCCATGGAACCCACCTTCGGTGGCATCAACCTCGAAGACATCAAAGCGCCTGAGTGCTTCTACATCGAGAAAAAACTCAGCGAACGCATGAGCATTCCCGTGTTCCACGACGACCAACACGGCACAGCCATCATCTCGGCTGCGGCCATGTTGAACGGCTTGGAATTGGCTGGCAAAGACATTCACAACATCAAAGTGGCCGTGTCTGGCGCTGGTGCTGCCGCCTTGGCTTGCTTGGGTGTGTTTGTGGGCTTGGGCGTGAAGACCGAGAACATTTATGTGTGCGACTCCAAGGGCGTGATCTACGAAGGCCGCCCCGGTGGCTACGACGAGTCCAAAGCCCGCTTTGCACAAAAGACTGAGCTTCGTACCTTGGCCGATGCGGTCAACGGCGCAGACGTGTTCTTGGGCTGTTCAGCCCCTGGAGTGTTGACACAAGACATGGTCAAGACCATGGCTGACAAGCCGCTCATCTTGGCCTTGGCCAACCCCGAGCCAGAAATTCGCCCTGAGTTGGCCCAAGCCGTGCGCCCCGATTGCATCATTGCTACCGGCCGCTCTGACTACCCCAACCAAGTGAACAACGTGTTGTGCTTCCCGTACATCTTCCGTGGTGCTTTGGATTGCGGCGCAACCAAAATCACCGAAGCCATGAAGATTGCGTGCGTGCGCGAAATCGCAGACTTGGCCAAGTTGGAAGTGACCGCCGAAGTGCAAGCCGCTTACCCCGGTTTGGATTTGGCGTTTGGTGTGCACAACATCATCCCCAAGCCATTCGACACACGCCTCATCCAGCGCATTGCGCCTGCGGTGGCGCGTGCGGCTGAAGCGTCTGGTGTGGCCAAGCGCCCCATCAAAGACTTTGACGCTTACGCCAAAACATTGGCTGCTTGGGTCAAGTAAAGCCTTGAGTCGGCTCAAGCTCACCCGCGACAAAATTTACAAAACGGTATCGCGCCAAATGCATGGCGTGGTGCCGTGTTGGGTCTGCGGGGAGCATGTGGCGCATGCCGACGCCACGCTAGAGCACATTCAGCCGTTGAGCGAAGGTGGCAACAGCCACCAAGAAAACCTCGCCATCAGCCATGACCGCTGCAACAACTTGCGCCACGCCAAGAGCAAGGCCTGAGTGGCTTTAGCGCTGCGGCGTGCGTTCGAGTTTTTGCACGTCGAAGTGCTGTGCTTTGAGACGTTCTAACAACGCGTCATACGTCTTGGCGTTCACTTGCGGTGTACGCGACAGCACCCACAGATACTCGCGCTTGGCGTCGCTCACGGCGGCCAGTTGGTAGTCGGTGTCGTGGTCAATCACCCAGTAGTCACCCCACACCATGGGCAGCCAGCTCAGCCATGCAGGTGCAAAGCGCACTTGCAGCTTGGGCGACTTGGCAGGGCCCACTTGCTTGGCCAATCCCAGTGCGTCGATGGTGCTGCCATCGGCGGTGATGCAGCTGTTGAGCACTTGCACCGAGCTATCGGTTTGGGCCAAGTAGCGCGCACGTGTGTTGGCCACGCACTTGGCTTGAAAGCGATTGGGAAACTTGGCAATCTCATGCCATGTGCCCATGTAGCGCGGCACGTCCAGCTTGGTGATGGTGGCCACTGGCGGTAATGCCTCAGGCACAGCGGCCTGTGTGGATGCGCCTGAGTTTTGTGCCGTTTGCGCCATGGCGCTCAAGGCCAACAGCTGCCAGCTCAGCAGCATCCAAACCTGTTTTGAACGTGTGAACCGCATCAGCACCTCTTGGGTTATGTGTTTAAAAGACGACCTGCGCACGCAAGTGATGCAGCACGATTTCAGCAATTTGAATCAACAGCAGCACAGCGATGGGGGACAAATCCACACCGCCCATGTGCGGCAGCACACGGCGAATGGGGCGCAGCAAAGGCTCGACCAATTGGCCCAACAAGTAAGCGGCATCAGACGCGTTTTTCATCCACGACATGAGCACATAAATCAGCATCAGCCACATCAGGCTAGACAAAATCACACTCACCAGTTCAAAACCAGAATTGGTGATCAAGCTCAGCCAATGTGCCGTGGCACCCGCCACCAGCCACAACAGTGAATGTTTGGCCAGCAGCACCGCAAAGGCGGCCACCAAGCTGGCCGTGTCTAAGCGGCCAATGGCGGGCACAAAGCGGCGCACGGGCAACACGATCCAGTTGGAGATGGCAAACACAAACGGGGCCAATGGGTTGCCGCCGCTTCTGGACAGGTTGATGCCCATCAGGTGCATGTACATGCGCAGCAAACAAGTGCCGGCCACCAAGCCAACGGCGAAGTGCAAGATCAAAGAGAAAATTTGTAAGAGCATGGCTGGAGTTTAGGCGGGCTAAGGCAAAATTTACGTATTCACTTTAGATTGTTCCGAATGAAGCAAATTCCAGCCCTGCCTCGATTTATTTTTGCCAGCCGTTGGCTGCAGCTGCCCCTGTATGTGGGCCTCATCGCAGCGCAAGGTGTGTATGTGTTTCATTTTTGGGTCGAGTTGGTGCACTTGATTGAGGCCGCCTTTGGCAGCCAAGCAGCACTAGACGCCTTGGTGACCAGCATTGGCTACAAAAACGGCATGACGGTCACACAGCTCAGCGAGTCCATCACCATGCTGGTGGTGCTGGGCCTCATTGATGTGGTGATGATTTCGAACTTGCTCATCATGGTCATCGTGGGGGGCTACGAAACTTTTGTGTCGCGCATGTATTTGGAAAACCACCCCGACCAACCCGAGTGGTTGAGCCATGTGAACGCATCGATTTTGAAAGTGAAACTAGGCATGGCCATCATTGGTATTTCGTCCATTCACTTGCTCAAGACTTTCATCAACGCCGCCAACTACGACGAGAAAGTGTTGATGTGGCAAACCATCATCCACATCACGTTCTTGCTCAGCGCCTTGGCGATTGCGCTGACTGACAAAATCGCGCACGCGGCCCACACCTCGCCCCACCCATCGCCTGCCTCTTCTTCGCACTAAACGGAACGTACTCAGCAGCACGCCACTTTCATGCAAGCACGCAACCCCATTCATCGCAACGCCCTCGTTTTGTTTTCGGGTGGACAAGACTCCACCACCTGTTTGGCCCATGCGCTGGCGCAATACGAGCGCGTGGAAACCTTGGCGTTTGACTACCGTCAGCGCCACTTGGTGGAGCTGGAAGCTCGTATTCAAGTGTTGGCGCAAGTGCGCGCGCAGTTTCCGCAGTGGGGCCATAAGCTGGGCGAAGACCATTTGCTCGACCTTGGCGTGCTGGGTCAAGTGAGCGAAACCTCGCTCACGCGTGACATGGCGTTCAAGATGGAAGCCTCAGGCTTGCCCAACACCTTTGTGCCGGGGCGCAACCTGTTGTTCCTCACACTTGCTGCGGCTTTGGCCTATCGCCGTGACTTAGATGTCATCGTCACAGGCGTGTGCGAAACCGATTTTTCAGGCTACCCCGACTGCCGCGATGACACCATGAAGGCCATGCAAATTGCCTTGTCGCTGGGTATGGATCGCCGCTTGTTGATCGAGACACCCTTGATGTGGATCGACAAGGCGCAAACCTGGCAGCTGGCCTATGACCTTGGGCAAAAAGCACACGCTGAGGGTGGCCATCAGTTGGTCGACCTCATCGTTGAACACACCCACACCTGCTACATGGGTGACCGCACGCACCGCCACGATTGGGGCTATGGCTGTGGCACCTGCCCCGCGTGTGATTTGCGCGCTAAGGGCTGGGAGCGCTGGAAGGCGTGAGCGCTTAGATCGCTTCGCGGATCATGAAAAGCGTGTGGTGAGCGGCACACGCTTTTTTCATTCAGCGACAAGAATGAACTTGGCTGTGCAGCCTTCGAGCGCAGGCACAAACTGCCACACCGTTTCGTGATGGCTGGCCACGCTAGGTCGGTGGGCGATAGACACCAAGCCGCCGCCTTCTTCGCGCACCATCGTCAATAGCTTCTCGTACAGCGTTTTTTCGGCTGCTTCGTCGAGTGCGCTGGTGGCCTCGTCGGCAAACACCCAACGCGGGCGCTTCAGCAGCACACGGGCCAAAGCCAAGCGCTGTTGCTCGCCACCCGAGAGTTGCTGTGTCCAGTAGCCTGCCACGTCGAGGTCGTTCACCAGGTGCGGCAGCAGCGCGTCGTACAAGGCGTTCTTCAACGCTTCGTCGGTGTAGTGCTCGGCACTGTCGGGGTAGGCCAGCGCTTGGCGCAGCGTGCCTTCGGGAAAGTAGGGGCGTTGCGGCATGAACATGCTGCGCTCGGGCAACACCACGGGGCCGTAAGTGATGGGCTCACCACGGCGGTCATGTGTGGGCGATGTCACATGCGGCCAAATGCCGGCCAACACGCGCA
>JACCDR011752445.1_pt1 | contig 13236 bp, 11 predicted proteins | sample 7446431 | NCBI WGS metagenome assembly JACCDR01 (sample SAMN15323443, study PRJNA562643) | freshwater metagenome | isolation source: river surface water | place: USA:Blue River Watershed | collected 2017-08-17
GAAAATGATTGAAGAATACATCAAACATCACTTCGAGGGTGAAGATGGTAAAGATGCGTTCAACGTGCAGGAACCATGAGAGACTTCAGTCTCAACCCACTCTGTGCACTTCTAGTGCACAGTGGTTGAATCATTTCTATATATCTACAGCTTTTTATTGACATTTAATGAATAGACATATACTATTTTAGTTATGGAGGCTGCTAGGGGTTTTCCCTAACGGCTTTTTATGTTTTATCATTAAATTATCGGAAGAGAGTTAATCTATTATTATGAATAATTTTTTACGCAGTTTATCTAAATGTGTCATAGTGTTCATCTTGATGTTCTCCATGATCGTTCCTTCTGCTAATGCTGCTAACGTCAACGCAATGCAGCAAATGATTAATGATTTGATGCAGCAGATAGCTTCTCAATCAAACAACAGCCAGACAAATAGTGGTTTGTTAGCAATGATAAATGCTTTACAGGCACAAATTAAAGCTTTACAGAACGGTGCAGTCGGGACAACTACCAATCCGGTAACTGTTCCAGTAGGGATATCAGGCGGAGTGGTTAGCAAATTTGCACAATTCTCCCAGACAAAGAATCAACTACCACTGGATAATTACCAAGAAATTTTGGGTGGAAAAATCTATCCCTCAAAATTTGATAGAAATTTAAATCAAATTAAGGTACGAGTATCACCTGGTAAAGATAACGAAGTGGAAGAACCATGGGTTGCGTTTGATGAACTTGGAATTATAGTAAATGGTTACGAAATTCGGTCTGTTGATGTAGACCAGCCGAATCTTTGGCGTAAGGTTTCGCAGAGCAATTCGAATCCTGTATATGAATTAACTATATATCAAGGTAATATTAGAATTCCAGCTAATAGTAGTCCTACGTTTGCTGCTGACGTGGAGGTAAACGGTGATGTAAATGATAGCTGGAAAATCTGGATCCCAAAGAATGGCATCACTACTTGGTCAAAAGAAAGACAACATGTTTCGTTCGGTCCATCACGTGTGCTTGAATATCAAATCATTGAATCAGATGTAAATCTTTCTGGCGCTATTGTTGAACTGTTAGATGTAAATACGATTGTTGAAAAAAGTGAAGTTGGTGCCGACGTCGGAAAATTCGAATTCGATTTTGAAATCACTGCTATCGATGAGGATATCTATCTTCCTGGGGTTCCAAATGGGCTAGATTATTTCGGCGGTCCGATGTCAGAGGATTCATTTTTGAACTTCACAATTTCCGATGCTTCCGGTACAGTAATAAATAGAACAAAAATAAAAGATGCTTATTCAGTATCTGTCCAAACCTCAGCGAGTAATGTGAACAGTAACGGCGGATATGTATATCTGGTAGAAGAAGGAGAAACAGAAGATTTTAAAGTGACTATAGGTTTTTTACCGACTGTGACAGGTCCTTACAGAGTTGCCCTTGAAGGACCATTACGTTATAGCCTCGATCAAACAACTCAATCAGAAGATTATGAAACGGTAAATATTGACGAAAAAGATTTTCGCTCCAACTTTGTTGTTTTGAATGCCAGTTCAGTATCAAAGAAACCAACGATAAACGGTTTTACTGTCAGTCCAACAACTGTTCTCGGTGGTCAGCAAGTAACACTTAGCTGGAGTTCAACAGGAGCTACCGCGTGTTTTATTCGAGTACCTGGCTTAGCTAAGGACAAAGCTCTATTTGGCTGGATGTCACCAAGTGGCTCGCGATCTTATATTCCCGAATGGAAAAATATGAGCAGAGTCGATTACACATTAACGTGTGTCGATGACCGGTCAAAAGCAAACTTTTTGAGAGCTGATGCTTCGGCAACAGTAACAAGAATTAATACTCCAGCGTCACCAGACGTGCCACCGTCAGTTGCATCAAGTACAGGATCAGTAACTGGAGTAGTCCAAGGAGCCACGATTGACGTATACAGTCAGATGGCTGCTACCATAGAAAAAATATCTGAATTACTTAAGCATCTTAAGTAGTTTAAGCATAAAGTAGATTGAACAACAAATCGGCCATATGGCCGATTTGTTGTTCACAAACTAACCAAAATAGTGTATGGTTCATGCTATATGTCACGCGCAGATGGTTTGATTGTATTTAATAACGTTTCATTTGAACATGATCCGACTCGACCAATTCTTAAGGAGGCCAGTTTTGTTGTGCGTCGCGGCGCCAAGCTTACTCTTATGGGTCAAAACGGCGCCGGCAAGAGTACTATTTTTGGACTGATTAGTGGCGTATTAAGGGCTGATGATGGTGATATCAATATCCAGCCTCGTACTACGATTGCGATTGCCCGTCAGATTATTCCGCGTGAGGAACTCAGTCTGACGGTCCGGGCATTTTTTGAAAACTGTTTTAAGGAAAAAATCTATAACATCGACCCCCGGATTGAGGAAGTGCTCGAAGTGGTTAACCTGACACCAACTGAAAAGATGCGAGAGAGTTTTAAGGAGAGAATTATTGGTAGTTTCTCTGGCGGACAGCAAGCCCGTCTCCTCCTTGCTCAAGCACTCATCCAAGATCCCGATGTACTGCTTCTTGATGAACCTACGAACAATCTTGATGTAGGAGGTATCGAACATCTCACTGTTTTTCTTAAAGAATACCGCAAGACAGTACTGGTTATTTCTCACGATGCTGATTTCCTCAACTCATTTACAGACGGGGTCTTGTATCTCAATACACAAAACCGCCAAGTGGAACAATACAACGGTAATTACCATACAGTACTCAAAGAGATAGCTGCCCGAGTCGAAAAAGAACAGCGCCAAAACGCTCAGTTAGCAAAACAAATTCAGGCTGATAAAGACAAGATTAATTACTTTGCCAGCAAAGGGGGGAAGATGCGTCTCGTTGCCAAGCGAATGCGTGATGATGTCGAAGAGGCGGAGGAAAATAAAGTAGATGTTCGTAAAGAAGACCGCACCATTCGTCCATTTACCATTGAAACGCAGGCTGATGTGCCACTTGAAGTAGTTCGCCTTACCTCTTACAAAGTGATCAAAAATCACCAACCAAAGGACGTCGAGTGCGATTTGATTCTAAAGCGAGGGACTCATTTGCAGATTATTGGACCAAACGGTATCGGTAAGACTACTTTGCTTGAATCACTTGCTTCAGGCTATGCCAAAGGTGAACATGTAGCCCCTGGTGTCAAAATCGGATATTACCGCCAAGACTTTTCTAATCTTGATTTCAGTAAGACCGTTTTTGAGACTCTAATGGATTCGATGCCAAAAAAGATCGAGGAGGATATGCGTTCAATTGCAGCTGGTTTCTTGTTGTACAGTGATGTCATGAAAAATAAAGTCGGTAACCTTTCTGAAGGTCAGAAAGGACTGGTAGCCTTTACTAAGTTAACCATGGAGCGCCCAGGACTCTTGATTCTCGACGAACCAACCAATCACATTAACTTTCGTCATATTCCAGTGATAGCTGAGGCTCTCCACAATTATAAGGGAGCAATGATTCTCGTTTCCCACGTCCCTGACTTTGTCGAAAAAATCCGTATTGATGAAGTACTTGATCTCGCCAAAGCGCTATAAAGTGAATAAATAAGCTGTCATCTCAATGTTTGCATTCTGGCGAGCAAGTTCTATTTCTAACGATTTTGATTATGCCGTATCAGCTTTTTACTCTCGTCGCCGACGTTTTGCTTCTGATATACTACCTGAGTAATTCTGAAGATTGTGTATGAAAAAGTATTTATTACTAAGTTTAGTAACCTTTTTACTCATTATTATAGCCGGTGTTGTTTACTGGTTTTTCTTTTTTGAGCCAGAAAAGCCACCGCGCTACACCCGTGACCCCAATGCGTGGACGGTACCGCCGGTGGTCTATCCAATGAAAGGGAAGACCCTTGTTCATCCTGACGATGCCAGTACTCAAGTAATTCTTGACCGAGTCATGCCGAGTACCCGGTACGATTATCCAATGGGAGTTTTCACCATAGGGAGCACTTCTGGACAACTCTATGCGATGGATGAATTTGCCTCCGCCCTTGAGGCTGGTGTCCGAGCGGTGCCGATAGTTGTCTCACCAGCAGGTTCAGGGCGGTTTGTGTATCTCGCCGTGATTGAAGAATCCGAAGGATCGTATCGTCATCGCGAATCGATTTTCCTCGGTGATCGCATTGAGATCACGAAAGTCACCCGAGAGGGTAATGATGTGACTGTCGCTTATAACGTTCATGCTGCCAACCAGGCACTGACTGAGATACCTACTGTACAAACTAGTGCAATTATTAACCTAACCGATGGTACATTTGTGCAAGAAGGGCGTAAACCGTGGCTCGAAGTACAGACCGAAACCAAATTATTTGCTGGCGCCTACGAATGGCTAAAGACGGTGACGGCCGATGGGCAAGAAATAAAACCATCAAAAGAACGTGTCTTTATGATGTTTTTTGATGGGCCGCGAGTGTCATTAGCGACCGATTGTAACAGTGGTATGAGTGAATACACACCACCAACAGGCACGTCGACCGAAATGACATTTGGTACAGTGGCTGCTACCAAACGCTTTTGTGAATCCAGTGAAGAAGGACCTTACTTTAAGATGATTGAATCAATTATCGGGTACGAACAAACTACTGCTGGAGGGTTACGTTTTACATTGTCTGATGGGGGAACTATGGAATTTATCCCTGAACGAAAAGAGTTACCAACGGCTGATGCTGAGGTTGGGAGTTAACATCAGTTTGTCTACTGCAACCAGATTACAGTTAATCACTGGCGAGTAGATTGATGGCTTCAGTCACTTTCTCGCCCCGCTTCTCTTTTGGCAGGTTATCACACTGATGAATATGCTCGAGAATGTAAAGCTCGCTGGCTCGTTTCAGAGCCGCTCTGGCGGCTTTGACTTGGGTAATAAATTCCCGGCAATCAGTCAGGGTGTCGTCCTCGAGATGTTGGCGGAGAGCCCGGATTTGTCCTTCTGCTCGATTGAGACGATTGATGAGTTGCTTTTTGTTCGTTTCCATATGAATCGAGCATAACATACCCTGACGGGTATCAAAAGGTCAGGTAGATCTTCTCGTTGAGGAGTATACTAAAGGTCATGTCTGTCAAACAACTGGTATTTTGGTTTGTGTTTGTATGTTACCCTCAACTTGCTAGCCGAACATGTATAGGTTTAAGTGTGCACTCATGAAAAAGATAATTCTCAGTGTATCGGCCTTCTGTATTATGGTCACCATAATGTATCGTATGTGTCAAAAGCGGTATATAACGTAACGTTTTGGTGTCAATGTACTATTGTAGTAATGGGCGTATAACCCTCTATGTCCGATGAAGAATTACAATCCACTGTGACTGCCGCCGGCACTGGTGATGCCGAGAGTTTTCGTCGACTCTTTATTTTGCTTGAACCGGCTGTGTACGCGTACGTCCGTGGACGGGTACCAGTTTCGGTAGAAGCCAATGATGTTGTTGAGGATATCCTGGTGGGTTTATTTCGTTCTTTGGCAACTTTTGAGTTTCGCTCTAAAGGTCAGTTTTATCAATATGTTTATACTATTGCCCGTCGCGAACTCGCAAGCCAGTACAAACAAACAAAAAAAGTCGCCCAGGAACGTATAGAAGTACCGCTTGAAGAAGTCGCTGATAGTGGTAGTAGCCATACGACAAAGCTGGCAGTACAACAAGCGCTTGCCTGTCTCGACGATACTTCTCGCGACATCATGCTGCTTCATCATTGGTCACGATACACATTTGTTGAGATTGGTGAGATATTAGGACTTGGTGAATCGGCAGTACGTGTCCGACATCACCGAGCGAAGCAACAGTTAGCAACATTACTTACTCCGTAACTTCGGTACCATGAATGATCATCATCACATTGAAGATATCATGAATAAAAATCGGCCAATTCAATCGCCGGAAGCTCGTTCGGCGTTATTGGCACGAGTGTTGAATCGTGTTCATGAGCCAGCTACAGCACGAGTGATCGTTTCCCCGTACCGACACTACATGAGTAGGTACATGCTTCATCTCAGTATTGTTGCGGCAGTGTTACTCGTAGCTGGTACGGGTGGAACTGTAGTATTGGCTAATGCTGCAAAGCCAGGAGATTATCTATTTTCACTTGATCGAGCAACAGAAGAACTTCGCCTTTTCCTTGCTACCGAAGGTAAGCGGACTGAGCTTGAAGTCAATTATCTAGACGAGCGATTACGTGAGTTGGAAACAATAGTCCAGGAAACAAAGGCGCATCAGATTGATGCTGGACAGGGGACTGATCTCACTGCAGACAACGTTGAACGACTTAATCTTGTGATTGACACGTTTCTTGCTCAGGCGAATCAAGTCAATATGCAGGTGAGCGCCGACCGTCGTGAAGCTGCCGTAGCACTTTTAGACACTATTGAACTTGACTTACCTGGGAACATTGAGCGAGTGCGGCTCGACAACGATCGTATTGAGATCCGTACTGATGAAGTTTGGGTTAGGGAACGTAATGGGGTGATGGAGGTAAAGTACCGTAGTGAGGATGATTCAAATGAGTATGATATAGAGAGAATAGAGCGTCCTTCTGATACCGGCGATGATGTACGCAGATCTAGTAGTGACGAGAACAATGACAGTTATGAATCAAATGATGGAAGTGACGATCCTGACAACCACACTGACGACTCCTCTCATGCTGATCGTGATGTAGAGAAGGGGGAAAATGATGACGATAAGGAAAAATCAGCTGATAAAAAGTCTGAGAAAAATGAAGACAAAGTTGATCATGAAGAAGATGATCGATCGAACAAACGAGATGATAATTAGTCGCTACAACAGACGTTAGCGGGACTCATCAAATGGGCGTATACTAAATATCTATGATATCAATGTCCACTGTACTGACTGAGCTTGCTCGTCAGTATACCCACCAACCAAATTTCTTACAGGCCGTCACCGAAGTAGCGAATACACTTGAACCGTATTTTGTGGAGAGTGGTGCAACGGCAACTGATTACACCCGTTTTCTGCGGTTAGCGACGCCAGAGCGTATTATTACTTTTAAGGTGTTATGGAGTAATGATAAGGGTGAGATTGAACATAATGTTGGGTATCGGGTGCAATTTAGTAGTGCGCTTGGACCATATAAAGGTGGGCTGCGATTTGATCCGACCGTGAACGAGGACGTGCTCAAATTCCTCGGCTTTGAGCAGATTTTCAAAAATGCACTTACTGGTCTCCCGCTCGGTGGCGGGAAAGGAGGGAGTGATTTTAACCCGAAGGGTCGGAGCGAAAGCGAGATTCGGAACTTCTGTCGAGCCTTTATGGTAGAGCTTTATCATCATATTGGGATTGAGGTAGATGTTCCAGCTGGCGACATGGGCGTTGGGGGACGTGAGATTGGCTACATGATGGGAATGTATAGAGAGCTGACTCACCGGAGTGAAGGCGCAATGACTGGTAAGGATCCGCTCATCGGAGGAAGTTACGGGCGGACGGCTGCTACCGGGCATGGAGTAGTGTACTTTGCGCGAACAATGCTCCATGAAATGGGGAAGACATTTGCTGGACTGCGGTGCGTCGTCTCTGGTTCGGGTAATGTCGCAGAACATACCGCGCGTAAACTTATCTCAGAAGGGGCAGTGGTATTGACGTTGTCTGATCGGACTGGCTATCTCTACAAAGAAATCGGACTCACCGTCAATGATATTGATGCAATTGTCGCTCATAAAGATACTGGGGCCAATCTCGACTCCATTACCGTTGCGGGAGCTACTTTTGCCGCCGGTACCCCATGGCAGACTATCGTCGCTGATGGTTATTTCCCTTGTGCAACGCAAAACGAAATTGACATTGTCGCTGCTGAATCAATAGCAAAACATGCCACTCTGGTAGTAGAAGGAGCTAATATGCCACTGACGAACGATGCCATTAAAATCCTCGCCGAGGCGCATATCATGCATGCTCCAGGCAAGGCGAGTAATGCTGGCGGAGTCGCTGTTTCAGGACTTGAGATGGCCCAAAACGCGTCGCATTATCCGTGGACAGCCGAAGAAGTGGAAACCAAACTTGTTGCTATCATGGAACACATCCATGCACTTTGTAAAGCAGAAGGCAAAACTGATTGGGGAATCGACTATGTGAAGGGAGCAAACATTGCCGGCGCAAAGCGGGTGCTTGTCGCGATGAAAAAAATGGGCTGGTAGAATCAAAAAATAAAGCTAGAAATATACGTTTTCTAGTCAATAGCTAGTGTTGTTAAAAATGAAGATAGAATAATATTCACTCTAAATGTGTGAGGTACCATTACGCTATGGTTGACAGATTTTGTACAAAATGTACAATTTATGGTATGAAAACTATTTCGACCACCGATGTTCGTAAGAATATTTCCGAAATTATTGATTGTGTTCGTGAAACAGATAGTGTTTTCTTGATTGGTCGTCGAGGTTCACCAGAAGCGGTATTGATAAAGTTTCCAACCAATTTTCGTTCGGATGTCAGCGATATCACTAACGTGAATGCTTATTCTTCCAGCTTTGAGTTTCTTGCTGACGAGCCCGATTTATATTCGGTGAACGATGTCAGAAAATAATTATGTATAAAAAAGGTGATATTATTCTTATCCCTTTTCCGTTTACTGATTTGTCGGGGACAAAAGTCCGACCCGCCCTGGTTCTCCATAGTGACAAGAAACAGAGCGATGTTGTGGTCGTCTTTATTACATCACAGGTGAAAGACAAATCGCCGCACCTGGTGGAGATCATGCCGACTACAAAAAATGGTATAAAAGTTACTTCCGTCATTGTCTGTCACAAAATAGCGACTTTAGATAAAAAAATTATCATTGGCACAATTGGTGTCAGTGAAGGAGTTGTTATTGATGCCGTAAACAAAGCGCTCAAGGTGGTTTTGTCGCTCTAAAATATCCTATTGCCGAAAGATGCTAAATACCGTATAGTACTCGCGCGTGCCGATTCCGGCTTTTTCTTTATCTATTGCACCCCACTGCGAGGAAAGAGACGCACATTACATAATTACTTATACATAATAATATGGCTCGAGAATTTCCTATTAATAGAATGCGTAACTTTGGTATCGTTGCGCACGTTGACGCTGGTAAAACCACTACTTCAGAACGTGTACTCTTCTACACCGGTATGTCCCACAAGATCGGTGAAGTGCACGATGGAGCGACTGTGACCGACTGGATGGAACAGGAACGTGAACGTGGTATCACCATTACGGCCGCTGCGATTTCGTGTAACTGGTCAAAAACTGATGTGACAGACCGCAAGGACAAGTCACAAATGTATACTTTTAACATCATCGACACACCCGGTCACATCGACTTTACCGCTGAAGTAAAGCGCTCGATGCGCGTGCTTGACGGGGCGGTAGTGGTATTTGACTCAGTGGCGGGTGTAGAACCGCAATCTGAAACCAACTGGGGTTACGCCGATGAGGCGAAAGTGCCACGTATTTGTTATATCAATAAGATGGACCGCATGGGTGCATCGTTTGAGAAATCATACCAAAGTATCCTCGATCGTCTATCAAAGAAGGCAGTGCGCGTACAGTTGCCATGGGGTGCAGAAGAAAATCTAAAGGGGGTCATTGATCTTATCCGTATGAAGGCCTACACCTTCGAAGGTGAAATGGGTACGACTATTGTAGAACACGAAATTCCTCAAGAACTCAAGGATGATGCCGAACTGTATCATGCAGAACTTGTTGAACGAGTGGTCGAGCACGATGATGCTCTTATGGAGGCTTACCTTGGTGGAGAACTGCCAACGCTTGAACAACTCAAAGCAACCCTCCGTAAAGCAGTGATTGCTAATGAATTGTTCCCAGTGTATACCGGTTCATCACTTAAGAATATTGGTGTACAGCTCGTACTTGACGGTGTGGTTGATTTCTTACCAGCGCCAACTGATCTGCCGGCAGTTAATGGTACAGATCCAAACACTGATACCGAAATTATCCGTAATGCGAGTGATGAGGAGCCGTTCTGTGCCCTTGCCTTCAAGCTTCAAACCGACCCATTTGTTGGTCAGCTCACATTTTTCCGTGTGTATTCTGGTGTCGTGAAAGCTGGTAGTTATGTCTACAATGCGACCACTGGTCAGAAAGAGCGCCTTGGCCGTATTGTTCGTCTTCAAGCTGATAAGCGTACTGAAATTGAGGAAGTATACGCTGGTGAAATTGCAGCCGGGGTAGGACTCAAGGAAGTGAAGACTTCTCATACCTTGTGTGATGAGGCAAAGCCAATCATTCTTGAACAGATCGTCTTCCCAAAGCCGGTGGTAGCGATGAGTGTTGAACCAAAGACCAAGAACGATCAAGAAAAGATGGGTACCGCACTGAAGAAGCTCGCTGACGAAGACCCAACCTTTATTGTATCGACTGACGAAGAAACCATGCAGACGATTATCGCTGGTATGGGTGAACTTCACCTCGAGATTCTTGTGGATCGTATGAAGCGTGAATTCGGTGTTGAGGCCAATGTTGGTGCGCCTCAGGTAGCGTATCGTGAGACGATCCAAAGTGAAGCTGAAGCTGATTACAAGTATGCAAAGCAGTCTGGTGGTCGTGGTCAGTACGGTCACGTGAAGATCAAGATTCGTCCGATGCAACCACTTGCTGAAGGTCAAGAAGTACCAAAGAACGTCACACGTGAAGACCATTTTGAATTCGTGAACAGTATCAAGGGGGGTGCTATTCCAGGTGAATTTATACCAGCAGTAATGAAGGGTTGTCGCGAAGCGATGGCACGCGGTTTTGTGGCCGGATACAAGATGGAAGATGTGACCGTTGAATTGTATGACGGTTCATACCACGATGTAGACTCAAGTGAAATTGCCTTTAAACTCGCAGCTATTTATGCCTTTAAGGAAGCGGCAGCGAAGGCTGGTGCAGTACTCCTTGAACCGGTTATGAAGGTGGAAGTGCGTACTCCTGAACAGTTTATGGGTGATGTCAACGGTAACATCTCAAGTAAGCGCGGTCAGGTAGAAGGTATGGGTGACCTCGGTGACAAGAAGGTGATCACCGCCCAAGTACCACTTTCAGAAATGTTCGGTTACACAAACACCCTTCGTTCGATGACCCAAGGTCGCGCCAGTATGACCATGACGTTTGATCATTACGATGTAGTGCCACCAAATGTCGCTATGGACATCAAGAAAGCAAGAGGCGTCAAAGATATAGTGAAGGAAGCATAACAAGAAAAGCACCCCCCAAGGGTGCTTTTCTTTTATATGCTTCCCACTATATCTTTGACGAGCCGCAGCGATGTGAGGCGACTCCAAAGGAGCCGAACCAGCGAGGCAGGGGAGCAAGCACTTAGTAGAATGAGAGCGTAGCAAATCATTTTACTTAGTGACTTGACCTTGAAGGATATTGTAGAAGAGGATTAACAAAAGGGCGCTCCACAGAGCGCCCTTTTGCTCTCAAAGGTTGGTATCAAAGCCACTGGATCAAAGTTCGGTGGTTCCTTACTACTGCTACTTGATTTTGATATGTCTAGTCGTAAAGTCATCAGGAGCATAGAGGGTTTTTGAGGTGGGTTGTTTGAATCTGTGTATTATACAAGACAAATTACTGTGGAGTGCAAAAGTGGTGCGGAATTAAGAAGTCCTTGCATATTTTTGGTGTTTTGATACTATTTTGTCTGCCGCATCAGCTTTGGCTGTTGTCGGGGCGATTATATTTGCTCTTTCACACCAACCTTTGTGGTGTAGTCGTAGCGCGACTTTGTTCTCGCGCCGTTACGAGTACATCTCACTGGTAGCATCGCTTTTTATATAAAAGCAGCTGTGTGCGGTCTATTATTTAGATAACTAACCACAACGTATATGGCAGGTACATTTGACCGCTCAAAGCCCCACGTAAACGTAGGTACTATTGGTCACGTTGACCACGGTAAGACTACCCTTACAGCTGCAATTCTTAACACACTCCACGCTCGTGGAAATGGCTACGATGCTACCACTAAGGGTGTCGACGAAATCGACAAAGCTCCCGAAGAAAAGGCTCGTGGTATTACTATTTCTCTCTCACACAGTGAGTATGAGACACCAAACCGTCACTATGCACACATTGACGCGCCTGGTCACGCTGACTACATCAAGAACATGATTACTGGTGCCGCTCAGATGGACGGTGCGGTGCTTGTAGTAGCAGCAACTGATGGTGCGATGCCTCAGACTCGCGAACACGTACTTCTCGCAAAGCAGGTGGGTGTACCAAACATTATCGTATTTCTCAATAAGTGCGATATGGTTGATGACGAGGAAATGCTCATGCTCGTAGAAGAAGAGCTTCGTGAGCTCCTTACTCACAACGGATTTGATGGTGCGAACGCTCCAATCATCCACGGTTCTGGTCTCCAGGCACTTAACGACCCAATGAGTAAGTGGGGCGACAAAGTAATCGAACTCGTTGACGCAATGGACTCATACTTCCCACTTCCAGAACGACAGCTCGATAAGCCATTCCTTATGCCGATTGAGGACATCTTCTCAATTGAAGGACGCGGTACAGTAGTAACTGGTCGTGTTGAGCGAGGGGCAGTAAAGGTCGGTGAAGAAGTAGAAATCGTTGGTATCAAGGATACTATGACTACTACCGTAACCGGTGTTGAAATGTTCAACAAGCAGCTCGATCAGGCTCAGGCTGGAGATAACGCTGGTATTCTCCTTCGTGGAGCCAAGAAAGATGAAATTCACCGCGGACAGGTACTCGCTAAGAAGGGTTCAGTTACTCCACACACAGAATTTGAGGCTGAAGTATACGTACTCTCAAAAGATGAAGGAGGTCGTCATACCCCATTCTTCTCTGGTTACAAGCCACAGTTCTACGTTCGTACAACTGACGTCACCGGTGACGTAACCCTCTCAGAAGGTGTTGAAATGGTTATGCCAGGCGATACTGCTAAGTTCAAGGTGAAGCTCGTAGCGCCAGTAGCACTTGAAGAGCAGCAGAACTTTGCTATCCGTGAGGGTGGTAAGACGGTAGGAGCCGGTGTAGTAACCAAGATCATTGCCTAGCGAGCACTTGAATATACCTCATCTACGTCGTTGAAACTACAGTTTTGTCAGTCGCCGTACAAAAAGTACATCTTCTTCCAAAACTTTGTTTCGCCTAGTATCTGAGGCATCTCAAGTACTCGTAGGTTAACAAACAATACTATGGCAACAACTCCTAAAACCGAAGCCTTCAGCAAGTTGCGTATCCGCGTTCGCGCGTATGAGCATAAGATTCTTGATGCTTC
>JACCDR011199446.1_pt1 | contig 13234 bp, 21 predicted proteins | sample 7446431 | NCBI WGS metagenome assembly JACCDR01 (sample SAMN15323443, study PRJNA562643) | freshwater metagenome | isolation source: river surface water | place: USA:Blue River Watershed | collected 2017-08-17
AGTGGAGCCGTGCCATCGCAGCTTGCAAAAGCCGTTTGGCAGCGGCCAATGTGGCTTACGCTAACAACGTAACTCCTTACGATAATGAGTTGGAGACCATCGGTATTGAGTTGAAATTCGTAACTGCCGACACAACACCCACGCGCATTACGCAACTGCACCAAGCTAAACTCCGTACGGAGCAAGCTCGTGCAGCTATCGTTGATTCGTATCAAGCGGAAGTGACCGCAATTACTGCGGAATTGAAGCAGTTGGAACAAGTGTACACCGAGTTGTTCACTGTTGAGCCTGCTGTTGAGGTTACTGAAACTTCAGCAGAGTAATGCACATCGCGCAGGATAAAAGTGGGGGTATTCTTGGTGAAAAGGATATCCCCGCTCCTGTGCTCATCTTAGGATGTGGTGCAACAGGCTCTGTATTAGCGTTACAGCTTGTAACGTTAGGAGTTAAACACTTCATCTTATGTGATGGGGATGTGGTAGAACACAAAAATACCAATAACCAAGCGTTTTGCTTTAGACATATTGGTATGTTTAAAACTGATGCTTTAGAGCAATTACTGCTTGAAAAGTCATCGGACTTAGTAATTGAAAAAGTGTCTGAGTATATTACACCTAAACATAAGTCGTTGTTTGTTAAAAAGCACATTCTATTCTTTTGCGTTGACAGGGGTAGAAAAGCTTTGTTTAGTGTGATTAGTAGAATGCCAGGCACTCTTTTCATTATATCTACTGGCTTAGCTGTAAACCGTTTTGAAGTGTTTTTCTCTTGGAGAAGGCAATTTGAATGGTTTGCTTCTACTTTGCCATCAGAAGAAGTAGAAACTACAATAGACCCCGAAGAAATGTCACCTTGTGGTGGTGCAGCTGGTCTATTTCCAGTAGTAACATTAGCAGCTTCTTACGCAGCTAATCTGTTAATAACAGTCTTAAAAGACCCAGAGAATGCCTATTCATGGCTTCTCTGCAGTAAATTAAGACCAGTTCCGGTTCTAACTTGTTTAAAATTTTAATTTCAAAATACTATGCCTAACGTACGCGTTATTACTCAATCAGGTACTGAAACCTCTACTTATGCCACTGCTGGCACAAAATATTCTGACATTTTGAAAGACTTGCACCTCGATGCAAGCCCTGCTACAACTGCTATCCGTGTAAATGGTGCGGTTGCTAACCTCAATGATACTGTTGGTATGACTGAGGTGACGGTGACTCTTGCTAAACCATCAACAGCCAACTAATGTCTTAATGTGGGTAGTTGTAAGACTACCCACATTCTAACTTCTATATGCACTATGGATAAAAAGTTCTTCTACAAATTGGGTAACTTTCATTTAAAGCTTACCCGCAATAGTTCAATAAATGAGCCTCATATTGATGGGTATGCTAATTTTTTTGCGGATTTAGATGCTAAACAAAAGGTTAGCTGGAACGTATTTGAAGCTGATGGTACTCCACCTTTAAGAGACGAAGTGAAAGCTCCTTACTATACCGTATATTGGAATTATAAAGTTCCGAATTATGCGGTTTCATTAGTTAACACTAATATGTTTGTTTCAGGTAACACGTTATGGTACTATAAAAAAGGTTATAGTTACACAAGTATTTTAGATACTGAAAAAAGTCTTTTGATTCAATTCTTAAGCGGTAAAAATGTAGTATTAAAGATGATTAGCGATAACATAAATTCTGCTGTATCGTCAATAATTAGCGCTCAAGAAAAAAGAAAAAAAGAATTAGAAGGCAGTATTAACGTGCTTCAATCGGAGTTAGCTAACATTTCAGTTAAGATAAATAGTCTTAATGCTGAATTAAGTTCGCTACAAGCGTCTTTAGACTCATTCAGTGAAGGCAGTAAAGCCTACGCTTTAAAAGTTCTTCAAGACTTAGAATTTTTAAATAGCTTGAATGAGGTAAGACAGGCTACTGTTAAGTTTAGAAACGGAATAATGTTTTACGTTATAACTACTAATGAGCTTCGGGCTGAAGCTGTGACTAAAACGGGTTACTCTGCCATTAAAATTCCTTCTGTTGAGTTTTTCGTGTCAACAGTAGAAACTTATGGCTTTAATTGCGTAAGTCATGCTTATAACGGGTATAAAAACAATATACCGCATCCGCATGTAATATACAGCAGGAACGTTGTAGGTTATTCACGCAATGATCAACCTGTTTTGAACGCTTGTTTAGGAGGTTTTGAAGCAGACATAATGAAGTGTCTGAAAGACAGGAATCTTCGTACCGCTTCATATATGTTGATTACCCTGCTTCAGCAGTTTAATCCTAATGATGGTGCGGGTAAATATTACGTTAATTGGCCTAATTGGTCAGAAAATCAGTAAATTAAAAGTAATGGATTTAATACTTCTATCAGGTAGAAAACCGTTCTATATTCCTCATGAGGAATATCAGAAAATCAAGGCAATGGACTCTTTTATAGAGTCTAACGCTGATACTAAGGGTAAGGAATACTCTTGGTGGATGTCAATTGAAAAGCATAAAGATGGGTACAGAATTGTACCTAACTCTATTGCTTTTAGCAAACAAAAGATTACAGGCGCTACTGTATTAAATAAGGAGGAGTGGATTGCAGAAGGTATTGAAAGTGGTGTAATACGAGGTAAGAACTTGTATTGCCATTCTCATAATACTATGTCATCTAATCCTTCTGGTCAACCTGATGTCATGCAGAATTTGGCATCGGGTCAAGCTGGCAATGACTATACCCACATGAACTTAATGGCCTCTCCTGAAAAAGGCTTTAGTTTCTTCGGTATGCTCATTACTAACTACGCTGGTAACTACTATGCAGAAATATGGGAAGTTATCAAAGGGTTCAATGGTAAGTACATGAAGAAAAAAATGTTGCTTACCCCCGATAACACATTGGGAGTAGAATCCTTTGATACTGAACAAGTAGTTTGCTATGAAGAACCATTCTTGGAACCATTGTTGATTAAGAGACAGGTGTGCGATGTAAAAATTGAATCACCTGTAATTCCTGAGCATGCGGAACTTACTAGCTTGTTAAATGCTAGTATAGTGCAGAGGCCCGTAACCACTCATCCTACTACTGTTTTTAATTATGACTCTTACAAAGGTAACAGTTATAATTATGAAAACAACTACAAAGGTTTAGAAGAGCCTACTGATACCCATATTTATTATGTTGAGGATACTAAACTATTTTATACGTTGTGGGGCTTTAATCAAGTTCTGAAACAACTTTGGAATAGTTACTGCATCAAAGAGCCTGCTAGATGTGTTGCCAACGATTTAGGTAGCTCTTATTGGGCAAATGGAATGACCCATAATGAAATTACAGGGAGGTATTTCACTACGGATAGACTAGTTTATGTAAAGAATTGGTGTGAAACACAACAGAAAGTTTGTAACATCAATCTGAACAAAGAACTAAAAAAAAATGTAGAGAAGCAAGAAAGCGAAACAAAAACTGCGGGAAGCAACATCAAACTGAATACAAACAAAGAAAGCGTTAACTCGTTTTCTAAGTTTATTCATGAAGTGTACATGCCTGAAGTGGATTTCAAAGGTGATTATGTTTACTTTGAAAAAACTCTGACGCCTCTACAATCTGTCCGATATGCAGAGTTGAGCTCTGATGAGACAGTGCTGAATATTTGGACTAAGCTTTGTAAAATTGATTTTGGGATTCATAAGAATCCTAATGTTAATTACATGTACTATGTACTTAGCTTGTCTGAAAAAATGTACATTAGCAGTGTAGTAAAAGGGGACAAATACCCTGTTACTCATGAAGTCATTAATCAGTTGTTTGATAACAACAAGATGAAACTGGGCTTCTTGAACAGCAAAGCTGATGGAATGTTTGATACCGATGACTTGAGATATATTGAGTATCTCAGGGAAGAACGGTTGAACGTAGACCAAGATTCGGTAGAGTTAGACTCAAACAAATTAGCTTATCTTACTGATTGGGCTAATAGGTTAGTAAAATATTCTAACATACCGACTTTTGTTAGTTACTGTAAGAAAACTATGGAGTTCGATAAGACTTTTACAAGTCGAGCTGAACAAGATATGTGGGATTACGGTTACGGCGATATTTAATAGTTAAGCTAAATCTGAAGCAGACAGATTTGTTAAGTTGCTTTTGCCTAAGTGACTTAATTAGGCGTGTTCATTAGGCACTAAAATGACTTAATTACTCTGGCAGGTAATTATGTTCCTAATGCTAACTCCCATTATGGACTAGTGAACATTAGCAGTTCATTTTAGATATAAATTAAAAAATTATTAAGAGCAACTGCTTGCTACCGCGATGTTCTTCATTCATTGTATAATGAAGTAGTTACTTTTGACACATATAAAAAGTAATGAAGTAAGAATACGAATATTATTTAGCCAATTTGATAAGGTTGTAGCCGATAGAACAATAGCGTTTTGAGGTCGAGTATAGAAACGTAGTTCCTAGAAAAGCCAACAGTAAGCTGAGTTAAATCATACTGAATCTAGTTGATGCGGAATAACTAAGTAATTTTCCTATTCTTATGGGGCTTATAATATCTGAGCGGTAATCTCAGTTAGAACAACTCCACTATATGAATCGGATAAGCAAAAGTTATATTGTATTTAGAAAATTAAACCACATAAGGCTTGACTAAGCAAACTAGTCAATAATTAGTATAAATTAAATAAGTAAGTTCGCCAAACTGAAAGTTTAATTTAGAACGTTATTGAGTAGAATTGTGATTGGTTAAGTACTTCTGGTTTAGTTTTTGTAAATAGATATAATAAGTAACTTATTGTCTGGATAGATAGGTGAATTAACTAAGCCTATTAAACCCTGAAAGTGGGATAGTTAGGGTTAAGCATAGACTAAATTTTATTAAGCAAAATCTTCGACATGCTTACAAACAAGTGCTCCTTTAGTAGTTACATGTTGGAATTAGTCTATGTTAAAGTTTAATCTATGTTTAATCAAAGGGGGTAGATAAGGTGTGAACCATCTTATCTACCCTTTTTCTATTTTAATTCTATGAAAACATACGACGTAGAAGCAATTAATTCACAAATAAGAAGTTTTTATAATATTCATGATTTTAGAAGTTCCTTATATTCTCAGGATCATGGATTTGGTATTATTACTGAAAAGTTTAAAAGATTTGAATCATATTCTTATAAAGAAACTCAACTTTTATATATATTAAAACATAATCAAGTTGAAGAATATAAGGATTTTTTAGATTTATTTAAGTCTTCAGTTTTTAACTACCTAAACATTGTTAAGCTTGTTAAACAGTTTAACAAAACTAGTGAAGATAAAATAGTTTTCACTCAAGGAGATTTCTCATATACGAACAACACGAAAATTTGGGCAAATGGGGAAATACCATATGGCGCGGGTTATTCTAATGTGGATCACTTTGTTCTTACCTTGAATCGTATGTACGAACATCAAGAGGTTTGGAAAAAAGACTTAACAAAATACGAAAGAGTATTTAATAAACTATTAATAAATGTTTGACATCTTTTATAAGCACATGAGGTTGGGAGTGACCATTAAAGTGCTAAAAAAGTTTAATCTAAGACCTAACCAAGTAGTATCAGAAGAGCTATTCTTCAAACTTGCTACTAAAGACACCTTTACTGAATTTAATGTAAAGGTGGATAGCACGGTTATGGCGTGGTGGAAGTCTGTTCGTTCTAAATATGAGGGGGATTAGTGAGGTGAAAAGCGTAATCCTTTTATTTTTATTAATTATGCTGGTATCTTCGGTAACGACAAATGAAGTTGTAAATAAAGATATTAGTAAGTTAAGAAGGGATTCACTTTTCAATAATGTTGAAGCTATTAAGTTACACAAAGTAAATAGTTCTTATCTGAATAAATATTCAGATGTAGAAGCTTACATTGTATTTCCTGATAGCTTGTGGCGCAGTGGTAAGAAATATGTTAACTATAAAAAGTTAGCAAAGCGTTGGTGGCATGGGAGAACAACAGGATACACTTTAAACGATAGTATTCCTTCTTGGCAATATGCTGACATAAGAGTAATACCTTATCAATATGATATCAGATGGGTCAATAAATGCTTATCAAAGTTAGGCAGACTTGAAACTTATAGATATTCTAAAATTGTACCTTTGTTCGACATGGATTCTGTATTGGCTGTTAAAGTAATATCTAAACAGCCCGTTAATTGTTATGTAATAGTAAACTTAGACGCATGTACAAAGAATCAATTATTATCGGAATAAAGCGTGATATTGCATTGTTTCGGAGTAACGGTGAGTATGACTTAGCTGAAGAGGCTAGTATGCTTCTGAAAAAACTAGAACCTAAACCTAAAGAAGTTAAACACAACTCTTTAATGCGTTTAGGATTGACGCTTACTGGCAAAGAGTCAAGTATCTCTGAGCTGACTACGGTACTTTCAAAGAAACTTAACAGAAGTGCTGCTTCTGTTAAAATTTCATTATATAATGAAAGTAATAAACTACCACCTGAAGTAGGTATATCTAATAAGATAGGAAAGTATAACACGCAACTCTTTATTTTAAGAGAATGGTTAAAATAATATTTATATTATCTTTGCCAGGTGTTATATGGCATGAACTATCACATATCTTATTTGCTTATTTGTTAGGTGGTAAATGTACAAAAATACGATATGAATTTACCGATAAACGTTGTTCGGTAATTGTTTCTACGTTGGCTACTAGTGAGCTTAATAATAGACTAATAGCATTAGCACCATTAATTACTATGTGGATACCTTGGTATTTACTTATGGGAGAGTGGTGGTATTGGATTTTTGTTGCATTTGGTACATGGCCTTCTAACTCAGATATAGAGCATGGCTTTAATTTATCTCGGAAGTCTGTTACTACTGAGTAAACAATATAAAGTTATAGGATTAGCTTGTTTAGTCTTATTATCTTTTATTGGTATGTTCACCGGTAACATGATTTTATCTTCTATTTTCTTTCATTTACTAATAGCTGCTTATTTAAAGTCGTTTAAAGAAGTAGCCTTAATTTACTTAATATGGGATTTCATGGTGACATAAATGTTAAACGATTTGACGACACTCAACATGGTGACATCATCGTTAACACAAAAAGAAAATCAAAAGAAAATGGACTAACTACTTTTGGAGTAGTAATTAAGTTCTTTTCTGAGATGTTTAATATGGACAAAAAAACAGTAGTTTCATTGTCCACAAAATCTGTAGGACGGGGTGATCGAAGAGTTCAAATCCATCATTCAGATGTAAAAGAAGGCCCTTATAGTGCTAAGCATAAAAAAGGTAATTCTGTGTACGCATACGAAGAGCTTACTTCGTATAATGAAGAAGACCCAGTAGTTGTTGTGGGTAAAGTTACTAAAACAGTAGCTAAAGAAATACGCAATTCATTAACACCTCACGGCAACAACGCAACCCTTTATTAGTCAACTATGCTTATATACACCGAAACATTTGGAGTTGCTAGGGTCTCTTACAACTTTGAAAAGCATCAATTAAAAAAAGGGATTCTGCTTATTGACAAAGATAATCAGAATGTTCTAATTGTAAAGGACCTTGACTTCCAAGGTCCTATCGAAGTACCTACAAAAATCAAGAAAATTGTCTATTATGGCGACAAATCAGACGTTACGAGAGCAGCTATTGGCTGCTCAGCAAAAAGGCGCTCTCAATGTGAGGAATGTGCCTGTTGTGAGAGGAAAACAAGCAACAGTGGTTATCAAACCATCCGTTACAATAAACCTGCACAAAGAGCGGATTTGTTCAGCAGGGGATAAGTATATATCTAAATTCTTTAATACCGTAAAGTTTTCGGAAGAAGGTACTATCAATAATGCTTTCTTTGTTGACAAGGTAAAAACGGATTTAAACATTGTGCTAAAGACCCCTAATAAACTTGAACTGACCAAACGTGAAGCATTGTGCCATCTCCTGAAAGGTCTAGGGTTTGATGTAGACTTTAAACAATACAAAGCGTCTTGCCAATTGTCGGTGGTTGGTGAGTTGCTGGTATCAAGAAGGAACAAAGGTGAACTAGAATACACTCAGTATACAAAGGAATAACCCTTTGTAAGGAATGTACAAATCAAAGATTTACTTAGACCCTGTATTAGCTCCTAGAGTTAATATGAGGGTATTCATTAAGCGTGGTAACGTTAGTTATGTTGGTGATATTACTGATATGCTAGACGAATCTACAGCCGTAGTTAAAAACTGCAAGACAGGAGAGTCAGAACAGGAGTTAGTTAAACATGCGTTTGTACCTTACGTCAAACGCGGTAGCATAATTTATCTTAGTCTTGAGTGGAGATTATACTTAATGGATGAAGACATAAACTCTAAAGAGTTTTCATTTGTTATAGGAGAATCTACTACTAATAAAAACAAAGCAATACGAGTAATGTCTTATGCTTTGTTAGAAGGAGATAATTATTATGTTGAATACTATCATACTACTGACTTTTCTGTCATACAGCAGTTAATTCCTAAAAACCATAAACTGTTACAGTGGATGATTCTTTAACTTGGAATTTTGAAGTGGCTTGGTCTTCTGATATTAATGATGTTATTGCGGTTTTACCTCTTAATAACAGATTGTATATTCGTAAATTAATTTACGAATATACCGTAGGTATTAAAGCAGGTAATGTAATACTTAGTGATATCAATAAAATGGAGGCCATTATATTTGCGGGCCATAGCTCTTTAGTTGGTGTAAATAATTCTACATCTTCAAAAGTACAGGAAATAGCGAAACAAATTAAAAGCATACTAGAAGAAAAAGATAGTGATTATGGGTTATTGGGAGACAAATTAGTTGATTTATGGAAATCAATTATTCAATCTGAATCTTTAACTTATAGCTTAGTTACGTCTACTTTACTAGTAGCTATAATTTCGTATTATTTATGTTATTCTTATTTTATAGTAAAATGGATGTAACCGCTTTTTTTATATTTACTGTTGTAACTTGGTTTGTGTTTTGGTTCATTACCAATACGTATTCTGAGTATCAACTAGGAATAATTACTGAGCTGATTAAAACCAATAATCAGGAGCTTAACAAAAAGTTGAAGAGTGTAGAGTTGTCTGATAGACATTTACTACAGGAACGGATTAAAGCACTTAGTAACCTTCATAACAGTATGTTACAGGGATTTTTTGAAAAGAGATCTGGCATACCAAGTAATGTATTCTTCAATATAATTGACTTGTATATTGTATGGACTAACCATACTGATATTAAAGTAGCAGTTATGCAAGAAGAAATACTTATAAATGTTGAGGGGGAAGTTACCCATTTAAATGACTTTTTATTTAATAATTTCTACAAAGCAATGATGAGAGAACTGTACGACGCTGAAACTGATAGATACGAGGGAACAATAGAAAGCTTTGTAGAACATTGTAAAAGCATACTTAAAAATACTGAATATGATTTTTAATGACTGTTTTAGCAAAGATTCTCCGAGTAGTTCCCTCGGGATACACAAAAGTTGTACTAGAGTACGACAATAAGTATGAGATTGTAACTATACTTCCTAATTGGAATATAGTGTTGAAGCCTGGTGAACAATATTATATTAATATTTTATCAACTGAAGCAGGTAAAACTAAGTATTATCACAATGATACGGGTGAGTTTATGACTCATCAGTATACTCAAAAGTATATCACAGAGGCTGTCAGTGCGCAGCCAATTCACAGAGAAATAAGTATTTACAATGATTTGGAAGTCGGTATCAAATGAAAAAGTAACAATCGAAAATATGACAGAAGATGAGCTTCAAGCTGCAATTTCTGTAAGTCAGAGCAGAACCGTAAACTTAGGGATATTGCTCAATAGATATAAAAGCTTGGAAAATAAAGTTAAGTTATTTAAATATTTATTAGAAAATAAACTAACTTTATCAGCTTTGGTAAAACAATTTAGAGATAAAGCTGTATCAACTTATGGTACATCTGCTGTAGCTACTGATGTGGCAGGCTACCCATTTAGTTTAAGCTTTAATCAGCTAAGACGATTAGAAGGTTCTTTATTAGACATAAAACTACTTCATTCAAATGATTGTTTGCATAAACTACCTTATAATGTAGATATCGCAGCTTGGAAGTACGATTTTATCCCTAATTTAGACCCCAATGGTTTTACCGAAAAAGAATACTGGGTACTATCTTCTGTATCAGAATCTTATTCTAATTTAACATTAGAACAATGTAATCTGATACTACGGGTTACTGACTATTGGATTAATTCAATTGATAATCAGTTTAGCAATTGGTTAATACGTAGTAAGAAGCTAATAGAAGAAGGTACTAAACGTGGTCTTAGGATTGATGAACTAAATGATTATTCTAGGTTCGCTGGTCAGAAGATTTACGTTATGGTTTAACGAAATTAATTAAAGTTGTTATGTAGAAGTATTTTAGCTCTACTCTTTATGCTAATCAGTATAAAGACACAACCCAACGAAGTCGTTAAGTTAGAACCTCAGAAAGTAAATATTCCAATAAAAATCAAAGAAATAAAGACTGAATTAAAAAGTAAATTTGGTTCTAAATTCTTTATTCCACAACAAGGTGCTACAGATTGTTTTAGAGCGTGTGTTTCTATGGTAAAAAGATTTAACTCTAAGTTAGATGTTGTTACTTCAAAAGAAGCCCATTACGTTGTACAAGAAGTAGGTGATTCTTTAAAAATCTTGAATAAAGATTTTTCTATTATAGACAAAATGCTAAAGATTGGTTTACCAGTCATAGTTGGCGTTCATCATACATTTAAGTATGGCTATAATGAGGGAACTACCGATCACTTCATAGTAATTGTACGAAAAGGTTGGGACAATCTTGGCATGTATTATCAATTTTATGATGTAGGTTCTAAGTTAAATGGCGTATCAATAAAAAATAAATTAAGACTCTCAAATGGCTATTTAATTGGTCAGAGAGAAAAAGGTCCTCAATACGTTTTAACACAAATCAGACGATACAGATGAGTAAACAATTCAGAATACTAGTATTATTCTTGTTATTTCCGGGAGTGCTAATAGCACAAGAAGTTGCTAAAGAAGTTACTAAACAAACTTCTACTAGCACTTACATAGTGTACGCGGTATTTGCTATTATATTTTTAGGTGTTCTATACGGCACTTATCAAGCAATTAGTAAAGCCGCAAAAACTGGCGAAGACCCAGGGCACTACCTGATGAAAGTAGCAGCTAAGAACAAAGTGTTAGGTTTAGAAGTATTTCTGATATTTCTAAACATAGTAGAAATGCTAGTGCCGGCTACTATTGAAAATTCTGATAGAGACCCACTTCAAGCTTTATTTCTACATGTTGTTATAGCAGCAGGTGGCATTTGGTTAGGTTTGGGTATTTATAGGAATGTAGGAGAAGCCTTACAAGCTTACGAAGAATGGACTGATTTAGATTCTGACTTTAAGGAAGAATTTAAGTTAGGAAATGAAACCTTAACAATACAACATAAAGATGTAGCTGCACAAGCTATAAAGAATGTGTATAAATTTTATACTGTACATGAAGACAGTAATAAAAAAGAATATAAGGTTTATTCAACTGACAAATGGGTAAAGAAGAATCGACGTTCCGCATTCTTTAATGAACTTATGGAAGTTGTATCTTCTGTATTAGCTTCATTACTGATACCTATGGCAGTAGTATGGTTAGTAGCTAAAGGGTTAAGTCAGGCAGACCAATATTGGAATTTCATATCTGGCCCTTTTAACTTTACCGCTCTGAACCTTGCTTCAGATACACTAGCTACATCTTGCGTAGTTATGACTCTGCATTTAATTACTATTGTTCTGTTAGTTATACGTTCTATTAGTTTGAATGGGCAAGAAGCTCATCCTTACGATATCGAAAAAATAACACTAATTGAACAAGCTAAGCAAGAAGTGCTGACTAAGCAGAAACCTCAGAATCAGAATCAGAATCAGAATCAGCAGAATAAGAACAATCAAAACCAAACTCAGAATAATAGACAAAATCACGTGGGTTCTGATTGGGACAGTATGACTGACGATTCTAAAAAAAGTCAAATGTCTAGGCTGGACAACTTGTTCAATACAACTGCTAAAACATTTGTTACTAACACCTGTAAACAAGACTTACGAAATGAGTTTTGTTTCGGCAATGTTAGTAATTTACCACCGTCACATCCTCGTAACGTAGATGCTATTCTGTTTTCTAACTTGGAAACAGCTTATGCTGCGTATTTGAATACATTGGATGCTACTAAAAAACAAAAATTAAGTAGCGCCTTACCTGTTAAACAAATGCAAGAAACTGTTGAACAAGCTAAAAAGCTCACAGCAGACGCATTGAATGGTGTTAATGGCATGAAGCAATTAGAAGCTGACTCAGCTATTAAGTCTTTGTTTAATAATATATTCAGTACTTGGCATTCATCTATGTGACTGCGGGGACAGGACTCTATAACTATCATTTCTACTTTAGAGATGATGTTCGTTGAAAATTCATTCAACAAAACAGAATATGAGTTCAGTCCTAATGCAATTGCTATTTTAGCAGGGTTGTCAGCTAATTATTCAATAGAGTTAATTATTTGTGACTATAAGTTTTGTTCCGAAGATTCAGGTAAAATAGCTGTTCAAGAGCTACTTGAATTAAACTGTGTGACTGATTTAGTTACATTACTTCCTGATTTAACAGCTATTGATGTAGCTGATAAACTTATGTCAATGGAACAATCAGAAGCTGTTAGTCCTACAACTCTATTTGAGTTTATAGCTGAAGAAGCTATACTACAATTTGATTTAGTAACTGAACCTAATGTTCTGATACTTTCAAATCACCAACACACTTCTAAATTTGAAACTAAACATAAAGATAAATTGATTCTTATGGACGGTATTTTAACTTCAGAAGTGTTTAGTGAGATAATTACAAAAATATCAACGTAAACGTAATGGAATCAAAGAAAGAACAAGCGTTGAAAAACGCTGAAGCGCTTTACAATAAAAGATTGAAAAGTATTACTTTTCAAATTGAAATCAGTGCTGATGGAGTATCTGCTAAATCTTCTAGCTTAGGAGCATTAGCAGACGCTTTGAGGTTTGTAGAGTACCTGAAAGCATCAGGTGTAAAGTTTAATAAAGTTGAATCTAAAAACGGTCAATACCAATGGGTAAATACGGTGGACTAAAGGTTAAAAAGAATATGTCTTTTAACCCTGTTA
>JACCDR012699046.1_pt1 | contig 13234 bp, 12 predicted proteins | sample 7446431 | NCBI WGS metagenome assembly JACCDR01 (sample SAMN15323443, study PRJNA562643) | freshwater metagenome | isolation source: river surface water | place: USA:Blue River Watershed | collected 2017-08-17
CCTGGGCGATGTCGTTGGACTGCTTGTCGTAGCAGACCATCACCGCGCAGCCCTTGTAGTCGATGCCGTACTCGGTGTTGTCGTAGCCGATGCGCTTGATGGTGTCGCGCGCCACCTGGATGTAGTCGACGTGGGCGTTGGTGGTGATCTCACCGGCCAGCACCACCAAGCCGGTGTTGCACAGCGTTTCGGCGGCCACGCGGCTGCGCGGGTCTTGTTTGAAGATCGCGTCGAGGATGGCGTCAGAAATCTGGTCAGCCACCTTGTCGGGGTGACCTTCAGAGACGGATTCAGAGGTGAAGAGGAAATCGTTCGCCACAGGGGGCTCCTTACAGGTTGAAGTGACTGAAGTACACGCGTTGACATCTGCGTCGTCGCTGGTCAGTACTTGCCTGGGGCCGCGGCGAACGCTTTAGCGGGTTTGTTGAGCTGCCGGCCTGGGTGGGTGTGCAGATGCTGCTTGCACACAACGCCCGGGCTGGCCTGCCCGGCGGCGCTGGTTATGCTTCGCGCCGCAATCGCCCCGCAAGTTGTCCTTTAACTCGGCGATGCGTGAAGTATAGGAAACATGCACCCCGCCCTGAACTGGCTTTCCCATCGACCGTTGCGTCATTTGCACGCTGCGGGCGCCTGGGTGGGGTGGTTGCCTTACCTTTTGTCACCCAGCTACCGCCAGCGGCTGCGCCAAAACGCGGCTTTGGCCGGGCTGCCGGTGCAGCAGCGCCGGGCCGCTGTGGCCGAGGCCGGGCGCATGGTGCTGGAACTGCCGCGCCTGTGGCTGCGGCCGCCGGGCCAGCCCATCGAAGACAGGCTGCAGTGGGACAACGCCGATCTGCTCAGCACCCTGCTGGCCCAGGGCCGTGGCCTGGTGATGCTGACGCCGCATGTGGGCAGCTTTGAAGTGGCCGGCCAGGCCTACGCCCAGCGCTTTGGCGCCACACACCCGATGACGGCGCTGTACCGCCCGGCGCGCCAGGCCTGGCTGCGTGAGCTGGAAGAAAAAGCCCGCGCCCGCCCCGGTTTGCTGACGGCGCCGGCCAACCTGGCCGGCGTGCGGCAGCTGATACGGGCGCTGCGCCGGGGCGAAACCGTGGGCATGCTGCCCGACCAGGTGCCACCCGTGGGGCAGGGCGTATGGGCACCGTTTTTTGGCCAGCCGGCCTACACCATGACCTTGGTGACACGGCTGCTGCAGCAAACCGACGCGGCGGTGTGCCTGATTTGGGTGGAACGTCTGCCCAAGGGTGAAGGTTATGTCGTGCGCCTGCGCGACCTGCCCGCGCCGTTGCCCGTGCGCCCGGCCGCGCCGAGCGCTGAACAAGAGCAGGCCTGGCTGCTGGCCTCGGCCACGGCGCTGAACCAGGCCATGGAATGGGTCATCCAGCAGCTGCCCACGCAGTACCTGTGGGGTTACCACCGCTACAAACAGCCCCGTACGGGCCCTGCGGCGTGAAGGGCGCTTTGCAAAACGCGGCGGCCCGGCTGCTGCTGTTGGTGGTGTGGCTGCTGCACCTGCTGCCGCTGCCGCTGCAGGCCGCGCTGGGCCGCCTGCTGGGCCGCGTGATGCACACGGTGGCGCAGCAGCGGCGCCGCGTGGCCCTGCGCAACGTGCAACTGTGCCTGCCCGAGTTGACCACACCGCAGCAGCAGCAACTGGTGCTTGAACACTTCCAGTGGCTGGCGCGCAGCTTGCTGGAGCGTGGCGTGCTGTGGTACGCCAGCCCCCAGCGGCTGCAGCGCCTGATACAGGTGGAAGGTGATGTGCACCTGGCTGAAAACAGCAGCCGCCCGGTGATGTGGCTGGTGCCGCACTTTCTGGCCGTGGACGTGGCGGGTGCGGCCACGCAGCTGTTCCAGACGCGCCAGGTGTGCAACGTTTACACGCCACAAAGCAACCCCGTGCTGGACGCGGCGCTGAAACGCGGCCGCGGCCGCTTCGGCCGTGCCGACATGTTCACGCGCCAGCAAAGCGCGCTGCCCATGGTGCGCGCCATCAAACGTGGCAGCGCCTTCTTCAACCCCAGCGACATGGACTTCGGCCTGCGCGACGCCGCTTTTGTGCCCTTTTTCGGCCACCCGGCGGCCACGCTGCTGGCGCCCTCGCGCCTGGCGCGCAGCCTGAACATGGTGGTGCAGCCGGTGGTGGCCGACATCCTGCCCGGCGGCCAGGGCTGGCGTGTGCGCTTTCTGCCACCCTGGCAAGACTGGCCCACCGCAGACGCCGAGGCCGACGCCGCGCGCATGAACGGCTTTATCGAAGAGCAGATACGCCGCAACCCGGCGCAGTACCTGTGGGTACACAAGCGCTTCAAGACGCGGCCAACGGGGCAGCCGCCGCTGTACTGAGGCCGGCCCGTTCCGCCGCCCGTTCCCCCGCAACAGCAGGGCGGCGCTGCGGTTTGCCCCGACAATCCCAACCCATGCAACAGCGCTTCACCAAGATGCAAGGCGCGGGCAACGACTTTGTCGTGCTCGACGGCATGCATGCGCCTGTTGCACTGAGCCCGCAGCAACTGCGGCGCCTGGGTGACCGGCGTTTTGGCGTTGGTGCCGACCAGATACTGGCCGTGGAACCCGGCCGCAGCCCCGGCGTGGACTTCAGCTACCGCATCTTCAACGGCGCCAGCGGCGAAGAGGTGGAGCACTGCGGCAACGGCGCGCGCTGTTTTCTGCGCTACGTGCGCGACAAGGGCCTGACCAACAAAGACCGCGTGTGTGTGCAAACCGTCAACCGCGTGCTGGAACTGCAGATGCAGCCCGACGGCCGCGTCACCGTGGACATGGGCGAGCCGGTGTTTGAGCACAACCGCATCCCCTTTGAACCGCAGGGCCTGCAGCCGGCTGTGCATGCGGGCGGGCCTCTGTCGCCGCTATCGCCGCTATGGCCGTTATGGCCGCTGCACGGTGTGCAAATGGCCGTGCTGTCCATGGGCAACCCCCACGCCGTGCTGCGCGTGGCCGATGTCGACACCGCGCCGGTGGCCACGCTGGGCCCGGCCATCGAATGCGACCCGCACTTTCCGCAGCGTGTGAATGTGGGCTTTTTGCAGCCGCTGTCGCGCCACGAAGCGAAGCTGCGTGTGTTTGAACGCGACGCCGGCGAAACACTGGCCTGCGGCACCGGTGCCTGCGCCGCCGTGGTGGCCGGCATACGCCTGGGCTGGCTGGACGCGGCAGTGGAAGTGCACACACGTGGCGGCCGCCTGTTGATCGAATGGGCCGGCATGGGCAAGCCCGTGCGCATGACCGGCCCGGCACAAACCGTTTTTGAAGGAGAGATTGAGCTGTGAGCACCCCCGCAGGCCCGGCCCAGGGCACCCCACCGTCCACGGCCGGGGTACAAGGCATCACCGAACACGACATTGCGCAGTACCTGGCGCACAACCCCGGCTTCTTCGAGCGCCATGCCGAGCTGCTGTCCAGCGTGCAACTGACCAGCCCGCACGGCAAGCGTGCGGTGTCGCTGCAAGAGCGGCAGATGGAGATGCTGCGCGAACGCAACCGGGGGCTGGAACACCGCATCATGGACATGGTGCGCAACAGCCAGGACAACGTGGCGCTGTTTGACCGCCTGCACCGCTACACCCGCAGCGCGCTGGTGGTGGGCCCGGTGGCCGAGCTGCCGCTGCAGCTGCTGCGCTCGCTGCAGCATGAATTCATGATCCCGCAAGTGGCCCTGCGCCTGTGGGGCCTGCCGGCCGAACTGGCTGGCCAAACCTACGCGCAGCCGGTGACCGACGACGTGAAAAGCTTCACCGGCAGCCTGGCCTTGCCCTACTGCGGCATGAATTCAGGCTTCGAGGCCGGTGAATGGCTGGAAGAGCCTGAGACCGTGCTCTCGCTGGCCATGGTGCCGCTGCACCGGGGCGACCACAGCTTCGGCCTGCTGGTGCTGGGCTCGCCCGACGCCACGCGCTACACGGCCAGCATGGGGGTTGAGTTTTTGGTGCGCATCAGCGAGATCACCAGCGCCGCGCTGGCGCGCCTGTACACGCCGGCTGCCGGGGCTGCAGCAAAGCCTGCACCCCCGGCTGCAGGCTGAAGCCACCACCACCCATGCCAGCCCCGGCCACGCCCAGCGCACCCGGCGCCGGCCCCCCGCTGTCTGAACCGCTGCAGCAGTTTGTGCAGCACCTGCGTGTGGAACGCCGCCTGGCCGCACGCACGCTGGCCATGTACACCGAAGCGCTGCTGCGCCTGCAGGCCTGTGCGCAGGCCAGCGCGGTGGGCCTGCAGCAAGCGCAGCCGCACCACCTGCGCGGCTGGGTGGCGCAGTTGCGCACCCGTGGCTTGGCGCCGCGCAGCATTGCCATTGCGCTGGCCGCCTGGCGTGGCCTGTACCGCTGGTGGGGCCGACAGGGCGTGGTGCCCGCCAACCCGGTGGACGGCCTGCGCCCGCCCAAGGCGGCCAAGCCGTTGCCCAAGGCCTTGTCGGTAGAACAGGCCGTGGCCCTGGCCGAAGACAGCGGCGACAGCAGCGCCGGCCGCCCCGAACTGGCCGCGCGCGACCAGGCCATTACCGAGCTGCTGTACAGCAGCGGCCTGCGCATTGGCGAACTGCTGGGCCTGGACGTGGCCGCCTCGGCCAGCGCCAGCGGTTGGGTGGACCTGGCCGACGCCACCGCCCACGTGTTGGGCAAGGGCAGCAAACGCCGCACGGTGCCGGTGGGCCGCGCGGCGCTGGTGGCGCTGCGCCACTACCTGGCGCTGCGCCCGCTGCTGGCTGCGGCCGGCGAGCCGGCGCTGTTTGTCAGCCAGCGCGGCAGCCGCCTCACGCCCAACCAGTTGCGCAACCGGCTGCAGGCGCAGGCCGCGCGCAGCGGCCTGCCCACCAAGGTGCACCCGCACATGCTGCGCCACAGCTTTGCCAGCCATGTGCTGCAAAGCAGCGGCGACCTGCGCGCGGTGCAGGAACTGCTGGGCCACGCCAGCATCAGCACCACGCAGGTGTACACCAAACTCGACTACCAGCACCTGGCCAAGGTGTACGACGCTGCGCACCCCCGCGCGCGGCGCAAGTCAGGGGGCCCATGAAAGCCGACCCATGAAGGCCGACCCATGAAAGCCATACGCCTGCGCGAAGGCAAAGAACGCAGCCTGCAGCGCCGCCACCCCTGGGTGTTTGAAGGCAGCATCAAAAGCGGCAAGGCCGACGCCGGCGAAACCGTGCGCGTGGAAGCCGCCGACGGCCGTTTTCTGGCCTGGGGTGCCTACAGCCCGGCTTCCAGCATCCGTGTGCGCGCCTGGGCTTTTGATGAAGCGCAGCGCATCGACGCCAACTTCTTTCAGCAGCGCGTGGCACAGGCCGTGGCCCTGCGTGTGCGCCTGCCCATCAACAGCACCGGCGTGCGCCTGGTGCATGGCGAAGCCGACGGCCTGCCCGGCCTGGTGGTGGACCGTTATGGCAACACCCTGTGCGCGCAGTTTGGCGCAGCCGGCGTTGAACGCTGGAAGGCCGTGCTGGCCGACGCCTTGCTGGCCGCCACCGGCTGCACGCGCCTGTACGAACGCAGCGACGCCAGCGTGCGTGCGCTGGAAGGCCTGCCGCCGCACACCGGCTGGTTGCGACAGGCCGCGGGTGACGACGGCCACACCGACATCACCATCACCGAACACGACTGGAAGCTCACGCTGGACGTGGCGGGCGGCCACAAGACGGGCTTTTACCTGGACCAGCGCGACAACCGCGCACTGCTGGCGCGCTGGGTGCGGCAACTGGGCTGCCAGCGTGTGCTGAACACCTACTGCTACACAGGCGGTTTCACCGTGGCCGCACTGGCCGGCGGTGCGCAGCAGGTGACGAGTGTGGATTCATCAGCCCCGGCCCTGCAACGTGTGCAGCAGCACGTGCAGTTCAACGGCTTTGACGCGGCGCGCAGCACCTGCCACGACGCCGACGTGAACCAGTTTTTGCGGCACAGCCTGCAGCAGGGCCAGCGTTTTGATGCCATCGTGCTGGACCCGCCCAAGTTTGCGCCCACGGCCGCCCACGCCGAGCGCGCAGCGCGCGCCTACAAAGACATCAACCGCCTGGCCCTGCTGCTGCTGGCCCCCGGCGGCCTGCTGTTCACCTTCAGCTGCAGCGGCGGCGTGAACGCCGACCTGTTCCACAAGATCGTGGCCGGCGCTGCGGCCGACGCGCAGGTGGACGGCGCCATCGTGCAGCGGCTGCAAGGGGCCTGCGACCACCCCACCACGCTGACCTTCCCCGAGGGCGAGTACCTCAAGGGGCTGGTCATCGTCACACAAGCCTGATCGCCGGCCCAGGCTTGCGCCAGCGCCGCAGGGCACGGCACCCCCCGGCTCGCGGGTTATCACGGCGGTGTGAACTTTGGGTGAAGACCCCGGGAGGCTTGCTGCATAGCATCGACTGGACCCGTTCACAACCAGGAGATGAACATGTTCCCCAAGTCGATTTCACGGTCCCTTCAAACCGTGGCCGCGCTGTGCTTGCTGGGCAGCCTTGGTGCTGCACAAGCCGCTGTGGTCACCGTCAGGGTGAGCTTCACCAACGTGGCACCGTTCAACGGCATCGCTTTTGCGCCGCTGCATGTCGGCTTTGGCCAAGGGCTGTTTGATGCCTTCAACGCCGGCGCAGTGGCCACCGCGCCCATCGTCTCGGTGGCCGAAGGCGGTTCGGGCTTGGATTGGCAACCGGCTTTCATGGCGGCCGAGCCCAATGCCACACGCGGTGTGGTGGGGGCCGGTGGCCCGGTGCTGGCTGGCGTGACGCGCACGCTGGACCTGACCGTGGACACAGCGTTGAACCGCTTTTTCACCTTCGGCTCGATGGTGATCCCCAGCAACGACCACTTCATCGGCAACGACAGCCCGACCGAGTACCAAGTTTTTGACGCAACCGGCAACCTGCTGATCTCGCAAATCTCGCAAGCCGCCAACGAGATTTGGGACGCCGGCTCGGAGGCCACCGACCCCGCAGCCGCAGCCTTCGTGGGCAATAACGACCTGCGCACACCACAGAACGGGGTGGTGTCGTTTAACTTCTCGGAGCTGGGCGCCAACAACGGCCTGACCACCGGCGCCGGGTACGTCTTCACCAACAACATCAATGCCAACACCGAAGTGGCGCGCATCGGCTTTCAGGTGCTCAGCAACAACGTGCCCGAACCGGGCAGCACGACGCTGGTGGTGGCGGCGCTGGCGGGGCTGGCCTACACGCGCCGCAATACGGCAAAGGCGTGACCCGCAGGCCTGACGCGTGCCCATCGGGCCTTCATTGTTGGAGCGGCACGGCGCCCCGTAGCACGGCCCTGTAAGAACAGGCCGTGCAGCGCCGACCCAGCCTCAGGGGCCCGTGCCGCCCTAAACCCATAAAGCTGCTGATGGCCGTGCAACACCTGCTGCTGGTTGAAGACGATGCCGCCGTGGCCGAGGTGGTGGCCTTGCACCTGCGCGGCGCGGGCCACACCATTGAACACGCTGCCGACGGCCACGCGGCGCTGCGCTGCATCCAGGCGCAGACTTGGGACTTGGTGCTGCTGGACTTGATGCTGCCCGGTACCGACGGCTACGAGATCTGCCGTCGCCTGCGTGAACGCGAGAGCCATGTGCCCGTCATCATCCTCAGTGCCCGCGTGGCCGAGGCCGACCGCGTGCTGGGCCTGGAACTGGGCGCCGACGACTACCTGCCCAAGCCCTTTTCGATGCTGGAACTGGCGGCCCGCGTGCGCGCCTTGTTACGCCGCGTCGAGCAACTGCGGCTGCAGCCCCAAGCGCGGAGCGTGCAGGTGGGCAGCCTGCGTATCGATCTGAGCAGCCGCAAGGTCAGTCTGGCTGGTGTTGAAGTGGTGCTGACCCTGCGTGAATTTGACCTTTTGCACTTCCTGGCCCGCCATCCGGGGCACATCTTCAGCCGCAGTGAACTGCTGCAGCGTGTGTGGGGCGAGGGCTTTGACGGTTTTGAACACACGGTGAACTCGCACATCAACCGCCTGCGCAGCAAGGTGGAAGGCGATACCACGGCACCGCGGCTGATTGAAACCGTGTGGGGGCTGGGCTACCGCTTCAACGCCCCGGCGCAGCGCAACCCGCCGCGCGTGGCGCCCAGCACTGCCGCACTGCGGGCCGACGCGTGAACCCCCTTTTGCAACCCCAGCGCTTGCTGCCCCGCCGGCTGCCCGCCCGCCTGGTGGCTGTGCTGGCGGCCGTGCTCTTGGGCTGGGGCCTGTTTGTGGGCCTGCTGGCCGGGCGTGTGGCCGCTGAAAACGAACACGAAGCCCTGCAGCGGCTTTCTCACGGGCTGGCCCACCACATCGTGAAGCACTGGCCTGAACTGGGCGGCGGTACCCCCGACGACCCCGAGCCGCGCCGCGAACTGCTGCGCATGTTGATGACGGTGAACCCCGGCATCCAGGTGTACGTGCTCGACCTCGCAGGCCGGGTGCAGAACTACATTGGCGAGCCTGGCATGGTGCGCCAGCCGCAGGTGGAAACCACCGTGCTGCGTGCTTTCCTGGCCGGTGCGCCCTTGCCGCTGTATGGCACCGACCCCATGGGCAGCGGGGCGCAGCGGCTGTTCAGTGCGGCGATGTTTGCGCCGGGTGCGGGCGCCAAGGCCGGTTACCTGTACATCGTGCTGGACGGACCCGACCGCAACGCCGCTGCAGCGGGGCTGAGCCAGGGGCGCTTGTGGCGCAGTATGGCCTGGGCTGCTGCGGCCGGCTTGCTGGTGGCATTGCTGGTGGGCGCATTGGCCGTGCGTGCTCTGACGCGGCCGCTGGAGCGCCTGGCACGCGTTATGGCGGCACTGGAACTGCCCCCGCCCAAAGCGGCGGTGCCCACGGCCGGCGCAGAGTCAGCCGCTGGTGCACCAAGCCCGGCAGCGCCTGACGGCAACGACGAGATCGCGGCGCTGACCCGCAGCTTCCACAGCATGACACAACGTCTGGCCGACCAGCATGACCAACAGCATCGACAGGCTGCGGCACACCGCGAAGTGATCGCCAACGTGGCCCACGACCTGCGCACCCCTTTGACAGCACTACACGGCCACCTTGAAGCACTGCGCGCTGGCATGCAGGCTGGCACCGAAAGCCGGCCCAGCCCCTTCAGCCAGCATTTGAGCATTGCGCTGGCGCAGAGCGATAAGCTGCGCCATCTAACGCAGCAGCTCTTTGAACTTGCCACGCTGCAGTCCATGGACCAGGTGTTGCACAGCGAGTGCTTTCGCATCGACGAACTGGTGGCCGACGCGGTGCAAAAGTTTGGTCTTCTGGCTGTGCCCAGCCGAGTAGCGCTGGCCGGTGCGGCGCCTGGCGCGGTGGAACTGCATGGCGACCTGCACCTGATCGAGCGCGCGCTGACCAACCTGATCGACAACGCGGTGCGCCACACGCTGCCGGCGCAGCCGGTGAAGGTCAGCCTTCGTTGTCACGGCGGCGAGGTGGCAGTGTGGGTGGAAGACAGTGGCCCGGGCCTGCCCGAAGCGCTGCGCCTTCGGCTGGATAACGGTAAGTCCGTACGCGACCCCGCCGTGCACCGCCATGACGGCGGCGGCATGGGCGGCCTGGGCTTGGCGATTGCGCAGCGCATCGCGGCGCTGCATGGTGGCCGCCTGCACACCCTGCCAGCGCCCGAAGGCGGCACGCGCTTGTGTCTGGCCCTTCCGCTGCGGGCCGCGGCACTGGGGCCTGAAGCGACAGCGACCCGCTGAGCGGACGCGTGCTGACGCCGCTTGTCGGTGGCGTGCGCCCGTCAGCGGCTTGGGGTGCTCAGGGGGTTCAACCCCCAAGACCGCAAGTCCACACGCGGGTCGAACTTGGCCCGCTTGACGCTGAAAAACGCCTTCACGTTGCGCACGTTGGCGTCTTGCGTGAACAGGCGCTGCACCAGCGCGTGGTAGGCCGGCATGTCGGCCACAAACAGCACCAGCACGAAGTCGGGCCCTGGCGACACCCGCCACACCTGCTGCACCGCGCTTTCGGCCACGGCGCGCGCCTCAAAGGCTTCAAGGTGCTCGGCGCCCTGGCGGTCGAGCGTGATTTCCACCAGCGCCGTCAGCCCCTGCGCCAACTGGTGGGGGTTCAGTAAAGCCACCTGGCGTTCGATAAGACCGGCATCCACCATACGGCGCACACGGCGCAAGGCTGTGGCGGGTGATGTAAGCGCACGCTCAGCCAACAGTTGGTTGGTCAGCGAGGCGTCGGTCTGCAGCACATCCAGCAGACGCAGGTCGGTGTCGTCGAGTTGCATGGTGAAATGTTATACAAGCCAGTGACCGCTTTGTGAAATAAATGCAGTGCTCGCCGCGATGTCGCTTAAAAATGTCCAAATGAGCAGTTGATTTGGAAGCAACCACCACAACGCCCGGCCTAGCATCTTGGCAGGCAACCTCTTAAAGGCAGAACACCATGTGTGGCATCGTCGGCGCCGTCAGCACGCGCAACATCGTTCCCATCCTTCTTGAAGGCCTGAAGCGGCTGGAATACCGTGGCTACGACAGCTGCGGCGTGGCGGTGCACCAAGGCGGTGAACTCAAGCGCGCCCGCAGCACGTCACGCGTGGCCGAGCTGGAAGCCAACGCGGCGGCCGACGGCATAGCCTCGGGCACCGGCATTGCGCACACCCGCTGGGCCACACACGGCGCGCCGGCGGTGCACAACGCGCACCCGCACTTCAGCGCTGGGCCCGGCAGCAGCGCCACCGCCAGCAGCGGCAAGGTGGCGCTGGTGCACAACGGCATCATCGAAAACCACGACGACCTGCGCCGCGAACTGCAGGCCAAGGGTTATGTGTTTTCCAGCCAGACCGACACCGAGGTCATCGCCCACCTGGTGCACAGCCTGTACAACGGCGACCTGCTGGAGGCCGTGCAACAAGCCCTGCCGCGTTTGCGTGGCGCTTACGCAATAGCCGTTTTCTGCCGCGACGAGCCGCAGCGTGTGGTGGGTGCCCGCCACGGCAGCCCACTGGTGCTGGGCGTCGGCGAAACCGGGCCTGCAGCAACAGCGGGCGCCGGCAACAAAGGCGAGGGTGAACACTTCTTGGCCAGCGACGCCATGGCCTTGGCCGGCGTGACCAGCCAAATCGTCTACCTGGAAGAAGGCGACGTGGTCGACCTGCAGCTGGGCAAGTACTGGATCAGCAGCGCCCATGGTTCCAAGGCGGCCGGCCTGGATGCCACGCGTTACCAGAACGTGCAACGCACGGTGCGCACCGTGCACGCGCACAGCGGCGCGGCCGAACTGGGGCCCTACCGGCATTACATGCAAAAGGAAATTTTCGAGCAGCCGCGCGCGCGGGCCGACACGCTCGAGGGGGTTGAGGGAATAAGCCCCGAACTGTTTGGCGACGGCGCCTACAGCGTGTTCAATGCCATCGACCGCGTGCTGATCCTGGCCTGCGGCACCAGCAGCTATTCGGGCATGACGGCCAAGTACTGGCTGGAAAGCATCGCCGGCATACCCACCAGCGTGGAAATTGCCAGCGAATACCGCTACCGCGACAGCGTGCCCGACCCGCGCACGCTGGTGGTCACCATCAGCCAAAGCGGCGAAACCGCCGACACCCTGGCGGCGCTGAAACACGCACGCAGCATGGGCATGGAACACACGCTGACCATCTGCAACGTGGCCACCAGTGCCATGGTGCGCGAGTGCAAGCTGGCCTACATCACCCGCGCCGGTGTTGAAATCGGCGTGGCCAGCACCAAGGCCTTCACCACGCAACTGGCCGGCCTGTACCTGCTCACGCTGGCGCTGGCGCAAACACGCGGCAGGCTCAAGCCCGAGCAAGAAGCCAAAGAACTGAAAGCCCTGCGCCACCTGCCCGTGGCGCTGCAAGCCGTGCTGGCGCTGGAGCCGCAGGTGATGGCCTGGGCCGACGACTTTGCGCGCATGGACAACGCGCTGTTCCTGGGCCGTGGCCTGCACTACCCCATAGCGCTGGAAGGTGCGCTGAAGCTGAAAGAAATCAGCTACATCCACGCCGAGGCCTACCCCGCCGGTGAACTGAAACACGGCCCGCTGGCGCTGGTCACCGACAAGATGCCGGTGGTGACGGTGGCGCCCAACGACGTGCTGCTGGAAAAGCTGAAGAGCAACATGCAGGAAGTGCGCGCCCGCGGTGGCCAGCTGTATGTGTTTGCCGAAGACGACACACACATAGAAAACGACACCGGCGTGCACGTGATTCGCATGCCCGAACACTACGGCACCCTAAGCCCCATCTTGCACGTGGTGCCGCTGCAGTTGCTGGCGTATCACACGGCGTGTGCGCGGGGCACAGACGTGGACAAGCCGCGGAATTTGGCGAAGAGTGTGACGGTGGAGTGAGGGGGCCTCAGTAAGTCCAGTCTTGTAGTTCTTTGCCAATAAAGTCGTGGACAGAGCAATAGAGTTGTAGAGCAAAAAATGAAGTTGTGGACACCCGAGGGGCCAATATTGTGGCGCGATATGATTTTCTGGCCGGTGTTGCTGGCTTGGCAGTCAAGAAAAAGGCGCCCACCTGGGGCGCCTTCAGCGACTTATTTGACCGACAGACGGTCAGAAAAATCTAGCTCTGCCAACTAGCCTTGCCGCAACGGCTACAAGGTCTTCGGGTGATTTTGGAGCACACAAGCGCCCCATATCGGGGCTGCTGGCGATCAGGCGCAGTCCGGGACGGAGGACCGGCTCAGATGGCGGTGAGGCGCTGGGCTTGAGTGCAAGCTCATCAGGCTCCGCGCATACGAAGAGCTGGAGTTGGTGAAAAGCTTGATTTTGATGCTTGCCCGTGGACATGATGGATTCGGACGAGTTCAGGGCATCAAGCGCCCAGTTTCAGGAGGTCTGAGGATTGTAGTTCCCGGAGCGCCAGTTCCTCAAGCGTCGTTACAGCTTCCAAGGTCACGGCCGTCACGGGGATCGTCGCTCTGAATTTCAACTTCTTGCCCGTGGTCGGATCCTTTCGCCCATTGGGACCTTCACTAAACAAGTCCAGGAACCGAGCGGGTGCTACGCCGTCGAAGGGGACGATACGCACCTTGTGCTTCTCGCTCTCGGACTCCGTTATGGCATCTGCATGGAGTCTCGTCGCGAGACTTTTCCGGTAGGGCTCGATGAACCGAACCTCTTTGATCCCCGCAGCGATGATGTGCCGCGCGCAAGAATGGCACGGGTAGGTCGTGACATACAGCTTGCCACCCATTACCCGCGTTCCCGAAGAATGGCCCGCGTTCAAGATGGCGTGCATCTCGGCACCTGATTAGAAAGTTTGTTCAGCCACCCCAGGTAGC
>JACCDR010287139.1_pt1 | contig 13231 bp, 15 predicted proteins | sample 7446431 | NCBI WGS metagenome assembly JACCDR01 (sample SAMN15323443, study PRJNA562643) | freshwater metagenome | isolation source: river surface water | place: USA:Blue River Watershed | collected 2017-08-17
CACGACACCGCCACACCGTCTATTAGCGACACTGCTGACCACCTCTGGTCTCTTCACTACTGTTGCTGGGTTCGATCCACTTGAGAGCAGTCGCGTCATTCGGCGTCTTTACGATGAGGTCGAGGCCCTCGTGCGAAACGGTGAGGCAAAAACTCTTTCCGAGGTAGTTGGATTACTTCGTCGGCGTATGAGTTACCGAGTACCGCTTTTGGCGCCATATGTCCAAACCAGTACCGCGTCAGTCAAAGTGATGACTGCTCACAAGTCAAAAGGTTTGGAGTTTGATACAGTGATCATTCCGCATGTGACTGAAGCGAATTGGGGACGAGGACGGCGGGCGGATTACTTCAAAGTGCCGCTTGTCAAGACCGCTGCACTGGCACTCGAAGCCAATGAAGATGAGCGCCGGCTTTTGTATGTGGCGATCACCCGAGCCAAGCGGGTGCTCGCGATATCCTACGCAGACACCAGTAGTGACGGCAAGGTACTCACACCTTCGGAGTTTCTAGCGACCCTGACAGATGTTGCTGTTGTCAAAACAGCACCAGCAATGACTGCGGTTGCCCAATTACCATTGGCAGTCTCGGTATCACCTGACCGGCAGGTCCTCCAGCAGATTTTGGTACGGACACTTTCAGAGCGTGGTCTCTCGGCGACATCACTCAATAACTGTATCAAAAACCCCTGGCACTACTTATATCGTAATGTGTTCCATATTCCAGAGGTGCAGGCATTACCGATGCTCTTTGGTACTGCGATGCATGGCGTATTGGAATCAGTGACTAAAGAATATTCATCAACTGGCAATTTGCCTGATTTTACGACCGTACGCACACACCTCTTGCGAGAGTTGGGTAAGTTACCGCTGGGGACTCTCGAGTACACCGATTTGCTCGAGAAGGGACAAGCAGTGCTCGCTGTTTACCTACCACATCTCAAAGATACTCTACCGCCGGTTTCTCATGCCGAGCTATCAGTGAAAGTCATGTTGCCGACTAAACACCCTTTGGTACCACTCATCCCACTGACCGGTAAGCTAGATCGTATCGATATGTCGGTGGAGGGTAATGCCGTACGCGTTGTTGACTACAAAACCGGCAAGCCAAAAACACGCAACGAAATAGAAGGCAAAACTGCAAAAGCTGACGCTTCATATCGACGACAGTTATCTTTTTATTCACTCTTATTACACCTTCAAGAAGACGATCGGTATCGGACTGATGTAGGAGTATTGTCGTTCATTGAAGCGGATACAAAAGGCCTTATTCATGAAGAGTCGTATGTCAGTGGGGAAGTAGAGCGCCAAGAACTGATTGATCTTATTACCGAAACGATAGACACTATTGTGCGAGGTGATTTCTTAGTGAATCATGATTTACTGGCAGAGAGCGATTACGAACAGCTCGGAAGAATCCTGATGTCTCGCCTCAAATAACAAAAGCACCGTCACTTTAGAGTGACGGTGCTTTTGTATGATGCGTCTTCTATGATCCAGTTTCTGGGGTGACGGTACCACCTTCAAGTTGGGTAATGAGACGTTCGATAATCTGCTTAACTACCGGGTATGGTTGTGCGCCGTTGATTACCGCTTTCTGGTCACCAATAAGAATCACAGAATATGGTGTACCTTGAGCACCGGCTTTTACGCCACTGGCGAGATCTGCTTCAACAGCGTCAGTGTGACGTCCACTCTCGAGACAGCTATTGAAGTCAGTTCGGTTCACGCCAGACTTTTCAGCAAATTCCGGTAGGCGAGTCATGTTCGTAGGCTCGTTGATATCACGTTCACTGAATACGAGATCAGAAAACTTCCAAAACGCTTCATCACCACCGAGCTCGCCGACACAGAGTGCCGCTTCAGAAATGCGTGGGGCATTGGGGTGAAGTTGGGCGAGTGGGAACTGGCGGTACACCCAGGATACTTTACCGGTGACACCATAATCTTCCATGATGAGTTTCATAGTGTCGTGGAAGTTCTTACAAAATGGACAGTCGTAATCGGAATATTCAACAATTGTGATTGGTGCGTTTGGGTTACCACGAATGAAGTCTGCTTCAGTGACGGGAGCTACTTCAATCGGCGCTTGTTCTTCTTCTGGTGCAACAGCCGTGGTTGGAGTAGCGGGCTTGCTACCTGTAAAGTAAATCGCCATTGCAATCATCGCAAAACCGATAACAATCGCCATCGGGATCCCAGCGTTATGAAGTGGGCTGACAACGCGTGGGGTAGTGGTTGAAGTAGTGTCTTCGGGCATGAATGTAATAATTAATCTTATACTAACGGATATGACAGGATTATATCACGCACCGTAGCCCTCGGCGACCCATGCTATACTAAGCGGGTATAACTTATGACATACGTAGAATCATTGCTCTTAGGGTTCCTTCAAGGTATCACCGAGTTTTTGCCAGTTTCATCATCAGGACACTTAGTACTCGCACACGACTTTTTAGGTATTATCGGTGAAGGATCGTTGGCGTTTGATGCGATACTCCATCTCGCTACTGCGTCGGCCGTGCTTATATATTTTCGAAAGGATTTTTGGATTATCTTCCAGGCACTCCTCCGCAAGCTTGGTCGACTCCCGGTGCATGCTCGTGATCTGACCTTAGCGTATGCGCTCATGATTGGTACGATTCCAGCCGTTATTGTTGGTATCTTTCTCGAAGATATTATGGCGACTGTCTTTCGTAACCCACTCCTCGTCGCTGGTTCACTCATTGCCGGTTCATTACTATTTATTTTTGCGGAATGGCGATACTACAATGCCGTACCACAAAATGATTTGTCCTTCAGTAAGGCATTAAAGATTGGGTTGTTTCAGTGTTTGGCATTTGTGCCTGGGTTTTCTCGATCGGGGGCGACTATCGCTGGCGGTATGCTCATGGGATTGTCACGGAGTGAGGCGGCACGCTTCGGTTTTCTCCTCGCGGTACCGCTTCTTCTGGGGGCAGGGAGTAAGAAACTCCTTGAGTTAATCGCTGTAGGTGGAGATTTTGCCTGGGGGACTATTATCCTCGGAGCGATTACTGCTTTTGTGGTTGGGCTTCTTGCGATTCACTTTATGCTTTCGTTTGTGCGACGGTACTCACTGTGGCCGTTTATTTGGTATCGAATATTTTTGGCGCTGCTTGTCATCTACATCTTCGCCTTAAGCTAGGATTCGTAAAAATACTTCATTGACTTTGTTGCACTGCAACCGGCGATGTCACCGTACAATCAGTACGACTCACACTGCCTCACTTGTGTGCCTCGTTTTTAAAAATTTTGAGGCTTTTAGATTTAAAGTACCGTCATTGTGAGGAAGGAGTATTAACGACTGACGTGGCAATCCAGACACTTGTAAATGATTCTGGTTTGCAGCAACGTTCGCTATTCGCTTACCCTTCGTAAGGATGGGTCGGAGATCACAAAACCGCTCACGGTTTCGCGGCGGCTGGCAGCTTGGGGTTGGTCGATGGCTTTAAGCAAGACAGTATTTGCTCAAAGACTTTGATGTACTGGGAATCTGTCCATATATACATCGACCGGTTATGGGTATTGGTTTAAGGTACTTGCTTAGGTGTTTTGCTAGGAAGTTATTCAGGTTGTCTGGAACGGATGACTCTTCAGCCGTTGTCTTCGTAGTTCTGGTCCCGAATTTCTTCAAGGACTTTCAAGATCTGTCCCAGAAGCATGACCACCGGATCGTCCTCGACGACACGCAGGATCTTGGTCACCTGCCACTGTTCGATTCCTTTGTTGTTGGGGCCGAAGATGGCCTCGTACTCGAACACGGTGTCTCCGACACCTTCCCTCATACGCTGGAACCACTCAGTACCCACCTTACTTATGTGGAAGAAGGCATTGTTTTCGGGTCCTGCAACGAACCCGAAACCTTTGTCGGCCGTCACGGTCTTGACTTTGCCTTTAAACAACATGAGACACCTCCTATTTGGGCGGGATTGCCCTGTCTCTGTTAAGTATTAAAGCACAGCTGATCAAAATAGTAAAGAGTGGGTCATGGCGGACTCCTCTTTGACCATCCATGTCGAGATATCAAGAGGGATTTCGCGTTTACGGCTACCGTCTTTGAACTTCACGTGACCATGAGCGAGGGCGTAATCAAAGACTTTTTTCGTGACTCTCACATCTTGCTCGCAGTATTTTTTAATCTCATCAATTTTGCCTTCTTTCCACCAGCGCACCGCCTGAAGACCGTGGGCGGATTTCTTGGCTCCGATCGTTGCTTCAGCGACACTATCGAGTCGGAGTCGTCGACCGAGCGATTGACGGATGCTTTCGAGGAGATCGATACTTTTAATATGAGTGAGGTCTCCGGGGTAATACTTGTTAAGGAGTGGGATATCGAAATGGTTACTATTGTAACCGACGAGCGCATCGGCAGTCTCAATAATCGGCCAGGCGCGATCGAGTTCATCGATAGTGAGGGTAGTGTAGGTGTCGGTAGCGCTGTCATAGAACGTAGCAACAGAGATATCGAGTGCTGTAGGGTCGCTCGAGCCGACGTCTTCGAAAATATTTTGCGTTTCAAGGTCAAAGATGATGTAGCGCATACAGTAGGTATGATAGAGCGAAAGTATACCATACATTAGTGTAGCGATTGCTACTTTAATCCAATAAAAAACGTACTATCATATATGATAGTACGTTTTTTATGAGAGTTATTCTGATTATTGGTTGTCGGTGATATGTTCGATGAGGAAGTCGAGAGTGCCCGTGACTTCTGTTTCTTCAATGAGATTCTTGAGCGTGTACTGTTCTGAGACCAGTTCATTTTCACCGACCACGATGATGTACTCGACGAGACGCTCGGCTGCGTCGCTGATTTTTTTGACAAGTTTGCGGGTACCAATATCAGTAGCGACACTAATTTCTTTCTGACGAATTGTCTGAGCGATTTTTTGAGCGGCGAGGTTGTGGTCTGCTTCCATTGGAATGATCATCACGGTTGGGGCGGTAATACTGGAGGTGAGAAGATCGTGTGTTTCGAGGAAGTCACGCATGGTAACGTCACCCATGCCAAAGCCGATTCCGGAAATTGGGTCGGCACTAAACATCCCCGTGAGGTTATCATAGCGGCCGCCACCGAGCATTGATCGATTGTTCTCGCCTGAGACATCAAAGATTTCGAAGATAGTACCGGTGTAATAGTTAAAACCGCGTGCAATTGAACGATCTATTTTGACGTTCTCGATCCCAAGTTCACGGAGTCCTGCAACGACGCGGTTGCTGTCAGATGTATCGCCACCAGATACGAGTGTGTATACGCTATCGACAATAGCATCTTCAGTGACAATTTCTTTCAGGGACGATTTGAATGCTTCAGCACTGATTTTGTGGAAGCGATCATTAAGACGAGTGATGGCGTCTTGAGTGTCGGTTGCGGTGATACCCAGAGCAGCGTACTTTTGACGCATTTCGGTGCGATCATTGATACGGATTTCAAACATGGTACTTTCAGCACCAAAGTTCATGATCAGTTGGTGGGCGAGCGCAATAATCTCTACATCAGCAGTGTAATCGTCAGCGCCAAATATATCGCAGTTGAGTTGCCAGTGTTCACGCAAACGACCGCGCTGAGGACGCTCGTAACGGAAGAGGTTTGGGATACTATACCAACGGACAGGGAATGATAGCTCACGGCGGCGACCAGCGACCATACGAGCGACGGTCGGGGTCATTTCAGGACGAAGGGTTACTTCTCGTTCGCCACGATCGATAAAGGTGTATGTTTGTTCATTCACCATTTCTTCATTTTCCGCCCCTTTACTCTTATAAAGTTCTGCTGGCTCGAGGACTGAGGCGTCATAGCGCTCAAAGCCAAAGCTTTCGGCGGTCTGACTCCAAACATCAAAAATATAGCGTTGAATCGCCATATCTTCCGGATAAAAGTCCCTAACTCCTTTGTATGGGTCGGTAGTAAGAAATTTGTCTGACATGTGTTTGATTCTAGGGGAAAACTGTGGCAATAGCAAGTGCTTTTAATCGGGCATGACTGGTAGGTCGCCGAGTGATTTCATGCGGGCATCCATTGCGGTTTGGATAAGTGACTGGAGTCCGCGGGGGTCAGGGAGAGCCGGTGAGGTAAAGTTACTTTCGGCCGCACTCGCCGTTTGAGCGCGAATAGTACCAAAATTGAGGAGGGTAGGAATGATGCCAGAGATCGAGACTTTGATATCTTGCATGCGCTCGAGACGGAAGTTACTGACTTTGCGATTAAAGAAGGTAATCTGCTCGATTACGATAATACGACGGTCAGTAATGACCCAGAGGTCGAGGTAGTAGTGTGTCCAGGCGACTGTCGCCGCCATGACTGACAAGAGGAGCCAGGTCGAGAGTAAGAAAATGATGGTTGCCATATTGTTAGTAAACAAATTAGCAACTTCGAGACTGAAGGGAAGATTAAGTAGGAGGATACAACCAATAACCGGAACCAGTCCCATAAGCACTATAGAGAGTAGCTCCATAGCGATAACGAACCAGTGTTTGCGCACCGTGCGCAGGACGGTTTCATCGGGCTCAAGTTCTATTTTGTCGTATAACATATTATAGAAAAGCAATTACTGCCATAATTGCCAATAATGGCAATGAGGTCAGTGCAAAAGCAAGGTATGTCTGCGTTGTCACGAGACGTGACATCGAATAATTTTGCCAGTGATAAAAAAGCACTGCGGTGAAAATCGCATAGATTATAGCGATGAGATAAAAACCGATCTGTAGCAACGGAGTTATGGTAATAGGCAGTGTTTCCATAATAATATAACTACTATTGTGCCATAAGTGGGGTGAGGACGCTATAGCGATATGTGTCGTATTGGTCTTTGTGGTGCGTGCTTGAAAATCCGTGTGTGGTGGCCAGCTCGGCTATGGCCTGACACTGAAATGGCTCGTGTTCGATCCAAAGCTGCCCATTTGGTGTGAGGTGTGCCCGAGCATCACTAATAATACGTTTGATGATATCCATACCACCAACACCGCCAAAGAGAGCGAGGTGTGGTTCGTGACTAGTTACACTATCGTCAACAGTCCGAGCGTCTTGGTCAATGTAGGGTGGATTCGTGAGAATAAAATCATATACGCCAGGCAGATTCGTCAATAAATCACTTTCAATGATCTCGTAGTGCTCACCGAGAACCTGTCTGTTCATAGAAAGGTTCTCGGTAAAGTTTTTTTTGATGGTGGGGAGGTGAGTCGGGTCGAGTTCACCAAACGTTATGTGGGCGAGAGGAATCGCTCCGGCGACCGCCACCCCAATAGCACCGCTACCGGCACAGAGATCGAGAATTTTAAGTGTCGGAGTCGACGACTCTAAGTTCGAGGAAAGACTTGACCCGAGTTCGACGTCTTTCTTCGAACTTCTGGTTTTGATTGCAATGATGGCTTTTTCCACCCAGAATTCGGTCTCAGGACGGGGAATAAGCGGCTGTGAGTCGAGGTAAATGGTGGTATGAAGAAAGGGAATTGAACCAATAAGATACGCTAGGGGTTCGCCAGCGCGAAGGCGCCCACAATCGGCGAAAAAACCATCGGTTTTTTCGCCGTGATATTTTTCCTTAAAGAGCCAGTTTTTTTCTTTTTCAAAATTATCTAGTCGCACATAAACACCATATCAGTAAAATGACAATAATGTTACTATTGACATTATATGTATATAATGTAGGATTATTAAAGGATGATGCACAAGGGAGATGCATATGAATATGATTATTTCGTTCTTCACGCGCAATGACGTTCGTACCAATATCGAACGCACTGCGATCCTCTACATGCTGGCTGGCGCCAGCAACCTTCTCTGGTTTCCCGCCCTCTTTGGGCACCGGGAGACCGTCATGTTCTTTGTCGAACTCAACCGCTACTATACCGGCTACATCGCCGTGCTGGTGTGGACGCTGATGGCGACCGTCTCGCTGTATTTGATCTACATCGGGTGGAGCATGAGGCTCCTGCTGAGCAGCGAAAAGATCACGATGTCTTACTTGAATTTTGTCTCGTTCGAGTACGCCGTCAGTCTTCTCTGTCTTGGCATCATTGCCGACTTGGGGTCGCTGCTTTTGCTGCGATTCGGCGGCTTTGGCGATGAGGTCGGTGCTTGGACTGTCATCGTGAGCATTTGGATGGGTCTGCGCGTTTTGCAGGCCAACCTCATGGCGATCCAGGCCTACCATCAGAAGTAGGTCGTCACGATAGTTCGCGAGACACTCACATACAAGACTCTCGCAAAAAGCGCAACTCCGGGTTGCGCTTTTACGTTGTATCAACCCTTGGGAGCAAACCCCACGCCTTCAGGCGAGGGTGGTTCAGTTCCACTGATACAAGTTATTTTCTGCTATATTACACAGCATATTAGATACACCGATATTGGAGATTCGTGACTTGGTGAAGGTATATGGGCAGGGGGCGAAAGCAAAGCGAGCAGTTGATGGGATTTCTTTATCGATTCCGCGGGGGCGTTTTTGGACTTCTGGGTCCAAATGGTGCCGGGAAGTCAACGACGATTCATTGTATTACCGGTATCGCATAACCGACTTCTGGAACGATTATCATTGACGGTGTGGATGTTGTAAAAGATTACAAACTCGATCGAACGAAAGTTGGTCTCTCACCGCAGGAATTTAATGTCGATATCTTCTCGACCCCGGAACAACTCATGGACTACATGGGTGGCTACTATGGTATCCCACACGACGAACGATGGGAGTGTATCAATACCTTGATCGAGCGCTTTGGCCTTACAGAACATCGCCACATGAAGTTCCAAAAGCTCTCAGGTGGACTCAAGCGTCGGGCAATGCTCGGTCGTGCCATCGTGCATATGCCCGGACTACTTATTCTCGATGAACCAACCGCCGGGGTTGACGTCGAACAACGTCGTGACCTCTGGAGTTATCTGCACGCACTTAATGAAGCGGGTACGACGATTATCCTGAACTCACACTATCTCAAGGAGATTCAATCGCTCTATAACAGTATTGCCGTGATCAATCACGGACAGATTATTTGGAATGGTACTAAGGCTGATTTTACAGCTGGCGGCAAATCAGTGGAGGAGAAGTATTTAGAGTTATTACAAAAATAATATGTCTATGAATTCGATAGGACTTTATACAATGGTTCGTCGCGAAGTGAAGCGAACAATGCGAGTAGTCGTACAGACACTGTTTGCTCCGGTAGTTTTGGCTGCCCTCTATATTTTTATCTTTGGGTCAGTCATTGGTTTGCAGATTAATGATTTTGCTGGTGTACCGTACATAACGTTCGTCTTCCCTGGGGTGCTTATGCTCTCGATTATCAATGCGTCGTTTTCGAGTGCCTCGTCTGCTCTCTACTTTATGCGGTTTACCCGTGGTATTGAGGAAATTCTCATTACGCCATTTTCTTACATTGAGATGTTGATTGGGTTTGTTGGGAGTGCGGTGGCACGCGCGGTCATGGTGGCATCACTCATCCTTCTCGTAGGGCTCGCCTTTGGCGCAGTGTCGCTCGTGTCACCACTTGGGTTCTTGCTCTATATCAGTGCGATTGCTGCCATCTTTGCGATGCTTGGCATCATTGTGGCGTTATGGGCCGAGAGCTTTGAACAGCTTCAGGTACTTAATACCTTTGTGATTACACCATTGACCTACCTTGGCGGTATCTTTTACTCCATCACGATGTTGCCACCGCTCGCTGCTACCATAACTGAATGGAATCCATTTTTCTATTTTGCTGATGGGGTACGGGGGACGGGGACCATGATTGGGTACCATGAAGCGAATACCACAATTGGGTTGTTCGTGATTAGTGGATTGGTGATGGGACTTGGCATAATAGTTACCACACTATTCCGTCGTGGTTGGAAAATTCGTTCGTAGTTTCGCGTGCTCAGTGCTTACGAGTCCACAGTTACTACAAGATCAGAGTCTATGGGGCTGGTATGCTATAGGGAGTATGAACACACAGGCAAAATTGTACGAAACAGTGGCCGCCATGATGGCGCCCGGAAAAGGCATATTAGCAGCTGACGAAAGTGATGCTACCGCAGGGAAACGTCTCGAGATGGTACATTTACCAAATAGTCCAGAGAATCGTCAGGATTTTCGTGAATTACTATTTACTGCACCCGGTATTGAAGAATACCTGTCAGGTGTCATTATGTATGACTCATCAATGCGTACTGCCACTGACAGTGGCGTGCCGTTTCCTGATGTGTTGACTGCCAAAGGTATTTTGCCCGGTATCAAAGTTGATCTCGGCACCAAAGAACTCGATGGTTTTCCTGGTGAGGTAGTGACACAAGGGCTTGATGGACTGGAAGAACGTTTTGAAGAATACGCTGATATGGGTGCCCGGTTTGCGAAGTGGCGAGCGGTAATTACCATAGATCGAGATACTCCGACCGATGCGTGTCTCGAGATGAACGCTGTTATGCTCGCACGGTACGCCCAGATTGCCCAACGTACTGGCATCGTACCAATGGTCGAACCAGAAGTTATTTTTGCTGGAGATCACAACATTCTCGAGGCCGAGCGAGTGACCACCCGCACGTTACAAGTTCTATTTCAAACACTCATCAAGTACCGAGTCGATCTCGGGGGACTCATCCTGAAGTCGTCGATGGTGCTTGCTGGCGATATGTGTCGGGAGCAGTCTTCACCGGCGGAGGTGGCCAATGCGACTTTACGTACCTTCCATATGTCAGTACCTCATGAAGTAGGGGGAATTGTCTTCCTTTCGGGTGGACAATCACCAAAGCGTTCGACTGAGAACTTAAACGCTATCGGTAAGATGGGGGTACAGCCGTGGCCAATTACCTACTCATACTCCCGTGCGATTGAAGAACCCTTCCTCCTCGCGTGGCAAGGTAAGCCAGAGAACACTGCTGACGCCCAGAAAGTACTTCTTCATGCTTGTAAGATGAATAGTCTCGCAGCACAAGGCCGGTATGAGGTCACGCTCGACCAGATACTGAAATAAAGAAAAAACCTCGCAAGCGAGGTTTTTTCTTTTATTTCTTCTGCTTATATTTGGTGTGCTTGCGGGCAACTGGATTAAACTTGACCGTTTCGTACTTTTTACTCGGGTCTTTTTTAACTTTGTTATTGTAACGAGTGTAGTACACGTGACCCTTGCCGACGCCATTTTCGTCGCCAACCGATACGAGCTTTACGAGTAAATCTTGTGACATAGTGGGACGGATTGTAGCAGAAAAGTGTTTTTTAGTCAATCAACTTTGTTCATGTCTCGTTCTATCAACAGCTTTTTGGCCGTTTAGACCCGTCCCGTTTTAGGCCCCGTGCTACTATGGATTCAACAATGCTGTTTTACTGGCACTGGGCTTCCTTATGCGTGTATTAACTTTTGGTTGGGATTTTCCACCGATGAAAAACGGCGGGCTCGGTGTCGCTTGTTTTGGGCTGACCAGAGAGTTGGTCGGGAAGGGGGTTGAGGTACTTTTTGTATTGCCAAAACGTCAAGAAACGATTGGTGAACCCACGTTCATCTTTGCTGATAAAGAAGAAAAGATCACTGTTCGGTCAGTGGCTTCAGCCCTTGTGCCATATCAGGCAACGGATAGCTATGTCGAAAGTGTTGACTATGATCCAGTCTCAGGAGTCTCGATACCACGTCGTCGTACCATTCTTGAAGAGATTCATCGGTTTGCGCACCAAGCTTCTTTGATTGCTGTAGAAGAGCAATTTGATCTCATTCATGCCCATGACTGGACCTCGTATCTGGCTGGAGTGGCTGCCAAGACTGCTTCCGGTAAACCTCTCATGCTCCATGTGCATGCTACTTCATTTGATCAGGCAGCAAGTGTTCATGTTGATCCAGCAATGTACCACATTGAATGTGAGGGATTTGCGGCGGCTGATATTATCGTCACAGTGAGTGAGTTTACGAAGCGTATACTCATCGAGCGACACGGTGTCGATCCGCATAAGATCGCTGTGGTGCATAATGGTTGTGATACCTATGAACCCCCACGGTATGAAACAGTTCTGGCTGAACTCAAAGCCCAAGGGAAGAAAGTCGTCCTTTACCATGGTCGTATCACCATCCAAAAAGGGGTAGATTATTTTGTGCGCGCGGCTCGTCGGGTTGTTTCAGTTGATCCTGATGTTGTCTTTGTGATTTCTGGTTGGGGAGATATGACTACGCAGATTATTGAACAAGTCGGAAGGGAAAAGTTATCGAAGAACTTTATCTTTGCAGGAGCACTTTGGGATGAGGATCGTGATCGGATGTATCAAGCAGCCGACCTCGTCGTGATGCCCTCAGTCTCCGAGCCATTTGGTCTGGTGCCACTTGAAGCGATTCAACACGGTACCCCATCACTTATATCAAAGCAATCAGGAGTAGCGGAGGTGCTTACCCATGCGCTTAAGGTAGATTTTTGGGATGTGGATGAGATGGCTAATCAGATTCTGGCTACCTTGCGTTACAAAGCGCTGCGGCAACAACTCCAAACACAGGGTCGTATTGAGATTCAAAAATTATCCTGGCGGGAGGCAGCAGAAAAAGTAGCGCAGCTTTATAATCGTCTGATACAATATAATTAGGTATGTTATCGGTCTGTCCTTACTTTCATGTGCATCAGCCTTATCGGGTTAAGCGATACCGAGTTTTTGATATTGGACAAGATAACCAGTATTTTAATGACGGAAGTGAGAGTGATCTCAATAATCGACGGATTATTGAAAAAGTGGCCAATAAGTCTTATCGACCAACGAATCAGATTCTCAAGCAACTGCTCGATGAGCATGATGATTTTCGTTTCGCACTATCTTTCTCAGGGACTGCGCTCGATCAGTTCGAGGCCTATGCACCAGATGTGCTTGAGAGTTTTCAAGAACTCGTCGCGACGGGACGAGTGGAGATTTTGGCAGATACGTACTATCACTCGTTGGCATTCTTTTACTCGGTGCCAGAATTCGAACGACAAGTAGCCTATCACGGACGACGAATCAAAGAACTTTTTGGAGTCACACCACGGGTGTTTCGTAACACCGAAATGTCCTACCGCAATGATCTCGCAAAGTGGTGTGAGGATCATGGGTACCTCGGTATCCTGGCGGAAGGTTGGGATAAGTATCTTGGCTGGCGTAGTCCAAATTTCGTTTATCGACCGAGAGGAACCCGTTCCATCAAAGTCCTCCTCAAAAATTACAAGCTGTCCGATGACCTCGCATTTCGCTTCGGTAATCGTGATTGGGGGAGTTGGCCACTATCAGCCGATACGTACGCCAA
>JACCDR011695421.1_pt1 | contig 13229 bp, 8 predicted proteins | sample 7446431 | NCBI WGS metagenome assembly JACCDR01 (sample SAMN15323443, study PRJNA562643) | freshwater metagenome | isolation source: river surface water | place: USA:Blue River Watershed | collected 2017-08-17
CGTCTTTTCTTCGTGCTTTTCGGTATCAATGACTATGTAATCGTCATTTTCCAGCTTATGCAACGACTTTAATTCCCGGTTAGAGAATTGGGCGCCAGTAAGATGGACCTTACCTTCGTCCTTATACTGGACACCCTTCCAAACCAGCTTTACAATGTAGTAGCTATCTAGAACAATCAAATGCTGAGGCGTGAGGTCTAAGCTAATGGTGTCGGGAGCTTGTATTTGCTGTGCCAAACTTAATGCCGGGCCAGAAAAATAAGCTCCCTTCAGATTTGCTACCCCATTGCCTCGGTACTCAATACTGTCCCAATGCAGCTCTAATCGGTACTTCTCTTTGCAGATGTAATGACGATGACCAGCCATACTAACCTATTACAGGAAGACCGGGGTCATAGGAATGTTGATATTCGCCTGACCGGTCAGACCATCAATGGCCGGGCTGAGCCCGATGGAATCGCCCACCGACGTCGCAATAACCGACCGCTGAATATCAAAGTTTCCAAGACCAGGACTACCCGCCTGAACGCTTCCGTTCTCACCCTGAATCGGGTTGCCGAGCGAGTCGTTGGAGGCCGTTTCGTCCACAACCACACCCATGTCCGCCGTAGCCATCACACCAGGACCCGTAGCCACGGTGCCTTCGGCGATACCACGCAACATGACAATGGTCCCCGCAAAGCCGTCAATAATCGGGGCGGTGGTCATACTCCAGGACTCCTGACCATAGCCAAGCTGTTCTTTCTGGTACGAGTAGGACGTGACAAAATACTCTGCGGTAAATGGATCCAGGGTGCCCAAACAGGCAGCCGGAGTGACTGTCACCGTGACCGAGTTTGCGTCAACACAGGCGATAGACGGTGCAACGCTATAAGGAATAGAACCCCCCGCACCATCTGGACGGCTTCCATATACCGAGATTTGTAGCGTTCGCGTCCGCCGAACAAACGAATCATACGGCGCAAACGAACCCAACTGGAAAAGACGCTGAATGTCCGGCTGAAAGCCGAACTGTACCGATGCAATGCCCCCGTTAGGGAACTGCGCCGATGTGACGGTTGTGCCCGCCCCGATGATTACGGCCATTTACCTTCTCCTTGTTTGTAAATTGTAATGCTACTCTTTCTCTTGTTCCTGTTCCTGTTGCTGCTGTTGCATCAGACGCAGTTGTCTGGGCGTCTTGTACGCATACTGCGACAAATCTTTACTGCTCTTGGCACTAGTGGTTCCACGACTCGTATCTTTGTTTTTCTTACACCCACAAGCCATGGCGCCTCCTATATTGGCCTACACCCAGAACCCAATAGAGTGTATCGTTGTTCAAATACTAGTGAACCAGGAATACGCCGAACCTCGAGGTCCGTAATAAACCCAGTGAAAGTGATGCCACCAAAGGTTAACGTGGTGTAGAGCTGCGGGTTAGCCTGAGAGGTAACCGAGACTACTGTAAAAGTAATCGTAGCCGTCCCAAGAGCATCATAGTTGATATTGATATTTGAGCAATCGATGAATTCGGTGAAGCCCAAATCAATGCCGGTTAAATCGGAGGGACACGTCAGAGGCATCTTACGTTCCTACGTCTTCTTCGTTAATAAATTCAGCCACATGCACCTCTTGGGCATTCCAGACGAGGTCGCCATCGGTCGTACGTAGAGGGCGGCTGGAATACGATGCACTCTCATAAGTAGTAGCTCGGTAAGCCGGATCATCGTGGTCGCCGGGCTTCTGTCCCTGCATATCATCGCTCGCCAGGATCGCTACCTTGGCGTCATCAAAATCTGTGACGATACGCTCAGCGCCAAATGTTTGAATATAGAAATAACTCGGAACCCCTAACCCCGTGCAATTGGATTGGGCCGGATTAATTTGGCCGCCGCGGATTCTGTATAGTACAGATGTAGAGGGCATAGGATCTCCGTTAAACGGTGGCTACCCCAGAAAAGGCAAACGAATACTGAACCTTAGCGACATCCGGGGGATTGACGGATAGCGAAAAACTTTGGAGAAAGGCTGAGATAGTCCCAGCCGTCCCCAGGTTAATCGTATAAATGACCGGTCTTCCGGTGTTAACGGGAATCGGATTACCAGTATATACCATATTATAGCCGTCTTCCCGGTCAGCCAAAAGATAAGGCGCGGCCGGACCGTTGGTAGCATCGGCCGAAAAAGAAGTGTTGATGATTCCCGGATTACACGTAATGTTGATAACGTTCGTATCGATACCCGACGGCACCCTATTTGTTAGGGATGCCTTGCCACCGCTCTTTGGAATAAAATACGTCTGACCAGTAAAGCAGTCAAACTTCGTTATCCAGGGGATCGTGGCTTGGGCAGAGAACGAGCACGTAGCGCCCAAGAAAGGGTCCTGCCCTGGCAAGAAGGCATAGGCCCCGATATTAAGCGTACTTACAGTAGACCCCAGAAGCACGACTCCGCTGTCTTCTGAAATCTCTACCGTAGTAGAACCATCAATTTGTGCCGAAAAGACTCCCGGTACATTGTTTTCCAGAAGTCCTACAATTGCGCATACGCAGGGAATGGTCTTTCCTCCTAATAATATAAGACAAATTGTTAGGTATGTAAAACTAAATAAGCGAGTGTTTTGCTGGGCTTATGACTGTCAGGAGACTCTTGACCCGACCTCAACCAGGTGGTACAGTGGACCCCACTGTGAGCAAACTTCCCGTACTACTTACACTTTTCCTGGCCTGCGCTCACGCGCCGGCGCCCGCAGCCCCCACGGAGGTGGAGCAGGTGGAGCAGAAGGTCCAGTTCGATGGCGTCAGGCTCCGACCGGTCTGCGACGAGACATGTCAGACCGAGCGGGCTATAGCCCAACGCACCTGGATTGAGGACCCCGCGGCCCTCACAGAATGGCTCTACGAGGTCGTCCCCCTACAGGACGGAGAGGCTGCTTTCGGGTCCCTAGGCTACGGCGGCGCTGGCCGTGGCATCAGCACCGTAGATTGGTTGGGCGCCTGGGCCCGCTGGGCCGACCGGTGGCTAGACCAGCACCCGTAGGTCAGTCCGCGCTGTAGACCGCGAACGCGGGGCCTCCCTCATCCAGGGTCTCGTGGGTATGCTGGCGGAAACCTGCGCCGCCGCCGGCCTTTCCTGGACCCATCGGAGTAGACAGCGCCTCTAAGGAACCTCCATTCTGAGCGCTGGGATTCTTGCTGTTATTGATAATCAGCGGGGAATTTTCTCCAGTACTACCGCTTGCTGGATTAGGGCTTAGACCGATGGTAACATGATTTCCCGCCCGAATACTTTTATCCAGAGTATAGGATTTGACTGGGCGAGTAAGCTTGGCTCCGGTAATCAGGCAGAACAGGCCTTGACCATCAGTGCGCAAACGTCGGGAGAATGTCTTGCCTTCCAGCTCAGACAGCACTCCACGACCGCTCAGCGAAAGACCGTAATAAGCTGGTTTACCAAATACTGGTCGGGATTGAATACCCTCAATCTTACCAGTAAAAATATCTCGCATATTCGCACGAGTACCAGCTCGTATGGTCAGCATCTGACCAATCGCAAACTGGGTGCCACCCAAAATCTCGAGGCTCACACTAAATGTAGTGGACGTCTGTTCTCGAGACTTGCTGACATTGAAGCTCTTTACGTACGGAGTCCGCGCAATTACCTGTGCGCCTAACAAAACCTCAGCACGAATCTGTTCTTGTACGACTGGGATACAAACCATAGTTATTCCTCGATGGGGACGTTATAGATAGTTACCTGAACTATCTCGCCCGGATAAAAAACCTTGTCCGTACCATTAACTGCATTGTAAGTTCCTAATCCCTTTACCTCAACACGGTAATTCACCCCATCACCAGCCACCCACCGTATGATGGCGTCTCGGTTTACATTCTCAGTCTTTCGTATCCAGGAACTGTTGTTCCAAGACCCAATGCTATTGAACACCGGACCCAACGTGACTTCAATGTTGTACGAGCTGGCGTCCGAATACGAATAGTTAATGTTTTGAATTACCAAATCGGTTGGAAATCCGTTAACCCCGGCACCCAGCTCAGGCTCTGAGTCTGGCGAGCATGTCAAAACGTAGGTTTGCACCTGCTCGTGCCGCATATAGTTGAACACCATTTCAGCAATACGCAGGCAATCCTCTCCGGTACCAGAGAACGGCAGGTTTATATCCAGGGCATTGCCCTGCACTAGGTCCTGCATGTGTTCCAGCTCGGATTCCTCAAAGTTCTGGCAGGTAGTAGGGTCGGTGTCCTCACGACCGGTGGTCTGGTCCACCACGTGACCGCCCTCATCGACGTGGAAATATGCAATAGGCGCCGGCTCGTCGGTAAGAATAATCGGAGCATATTCAATTCGTATATTCTCCGCGAATTCGAGCGCCCCGCCATCCGTATCAGTAACTTGCAGGGCAGGCCGGTCTAGTAACAGCGCCAGCCACATACCCTCAAGCAAATACCCCAGCCCACCGGTGTTAGCGATAACGTTAAGAATACCCTGGCCCGACGGGTAGTCCCCGCCCGGAGCATATGTCGCTCCATCGGAGTAACGTATTTGTACTTGCTGGCCCTGCAGTGCAAGAATCGAATCAAAAATAGTATCATCCCGGAATGACGCTTGTGACAGGTCCCCTTCTTGTGGCTGGAAATACAAAGTAATTTCGAACCGGCCGCGATCAATAATATCCCACAGGTAATTTGACTGGTCCAAAGACTTCAACTCTTTGATGGGATTCACAAACGCAATGGGAGTGCCAAAGGTTCCAAAGTCAACTAGCTGGTCCAACGAGTGGCCAGAGAAGTAGAGGCCGGCCGGCTGTATCACCAGTGGCCACGGGGTTCCATATCGATCGTTAAAGTCGGGGCTTTGATAGATAAAGCTGCCCTCAAAGTAGCTAATATTACCACCACTTTCCGCTCCAACACATCTCGGAACCGAAACCCGCTGATAAGGCGGGAAAACTGTCGGCCGGTACCACGTCGTAGTAGTCTGTATTTCGTACTGAATGCGCGCGGCATCATCAGGATTTGACGGCAGCCCTGTAATACGATGAATATAAGAGAGTACGTCCTCAAACCGCTTCACGCTGTAGAACGGGTTGGGTTCTTGGGGATTAAACGTATCCTGAAAAACTGGGTCCTTGTAGCTTTTCCATACACTGTGCTCAGCTAACCGCGCAAAACAACTGCCCCCGATCAACTCAGCCGGCGCCACTGTAAAAAGGTCTTCCTCGCCAGTCACGCTCTCTGGGTTTATGGTTCCCAGGCCGGCAGGAACTACATCTCTAAATGTACGGACATCACGAAGCGGCGGAGGATCGTAGCCTCTCACAATCACCATATCCACTTCATTGGTTTTCTCGGCCGAAGGTACACACAGACGAACATCTAGGTCGATAAACCTTCCAGGACCGGCACCATCAAATACTAACTGAAATATGACGCCACCAGAGCCATCTTCCAGAACATCCCACCACTCGTTCTGTAGGAGAGACTCTGCCAGAGACAACCGAATAGCCTGGATTGCATCCATGCGCTTAATATCGATACCCGGCAGGGTCCCGCCCGACGGCTGGCCATTGGGAAATGAAGCTGGGATGTTGAACTTATCTAGCACCAACAAATACACCGGGGTATTTAGCCCGTCTGTATCGGGAGCACCACCCAGCGATGGTGAACGCGTTGACCAGCCGACCGAAAAGCTGCTGGCTCCGTAGTTGCCGCTAGTGAAGAAACTGGGCTCTTCAGAAGCACAGGGGTTAATTTGGAAGAAAGGCATCGTTAAGTCCTAGCCAGCGCCTTCGAAAGCGCGTCATGAGCTATCTGAACCGCATTGTTAACCTGGTTCGCAAGGCTTTCCACATCCGACCTTGTGGTTGCCATATGCTTATCCAGACGGGCAACAATACTGGAGTCTAGCTGCAGGTTGCTGAGTTGCTCGTTGATAGTACTAAAAACCTGGTCGAGGATTTGCTGCTTCTGCGCCACCATGGATTGACCAAGAGAGGCGAGCTCCCCAGGCAAAGGATCAACCTTGCTTCGGAGTGCCGAGACCTCTAAGGACACTTGGTTGATCGACTCCAAATCGATTTCGGAAACTGTATCCAGGAGGTTATTCGTGTCCTCGCGCAGCGAAGTTACCGAACCCTCCACGGACTCCAGTCGGTTTCGGACCGCGGCACCCAGGTTATCCCCAAATCCCTGTAGCCCAGCGGTATCAATAGGAATGCCATTGCGCGGAATATCCACCGGCACGGATACCCCTGCAGCATCCACTCGGATATCCGGCAACTCGATACCGCGCATAGCATCCTGAATAGCTGTGGCGAGCTGAGCAGCCGCATCGGTGGCATCCAGCGGCGGCAATTCTGCACCCCGCACCGCATCCGCCACTGCAGCAGCCAGGTCGTTCGCTGCCGCGGTTCCATCTACAGCAATATCAGGCAGTCGAATATTCGCGAGAGCGGTCGCGATTGCGGTGTTCAGCTGGTCGGCCGCAGAGCCAGCATCGATTTGAACATCAGGTACCTGAGCATTACGGAACGCCTCGGCAATGCTCGCAGCCAGTTCATTCGACGCTTGTCCGGCATCCAGCGCAGGCAGCTGGGCGTTTTGAATAGCCGCAGCCACAGCGGCAGAAATCGCCTCGGCGGCATCAGTGCCGCTGACCGACGGTAGGGTAATACCTTCCACCGCATCGCGAATAGCCGCGGCCAAAGTATCCCCCGCCTGAGCACTATCGACAGTAAGAGCCGGTACCTGCAGATTCTGAACCGCGTTAGCAATAGCCGTACTGATAACGTTGGCCGCCTCGGCCCCGTCCAAACTAGGCAGCTGGGCATTTTGCACCGCTGCCAGCACCGCCGCGGATATCTCATCACCAGCTCGACCACTATCGACCTCAATAGCGGGAAGCTGAATACCATCGAACGCAGCGCGCACAGCGGCCGAAATCGTATCCGCCACCCCCGCCACATCGAGCTGGGGCAGCTCGGCGCCGCGGAGGGCATTAGCCACCGCCGTCGAAACCTGCTCAGCGGCCGCAGCTCCATCCACAATGACCGCCGGGAATTGTATATTCTGTGCCGCAGTAGCCAGAGAGGTCGCCAGTCGCTCAGTGGCCTGGGTGGAATCCAGAGTGATTTCAGGCAACTGCATATTCTGAGCCGCTGTGGTCAAGGCAGTCGCCAGCGCCGCCGCCGCATCTCCCCCGTCCACCGCTACGGCCGGGAATTGGACGTTCGTCAGCACGTTGGTCAAAGCCGTTGCAATAGCGGCAGCCGCCTCGGTACCATCGAGCTCGGGTAAGTTGACGTTTTGTAGCGCAGTGGCAAGGGCCGTCGACAAATCGTTGCCGGCCTGAGTACCGTCCACCTGGATAGCTGGAATTTCAATTCCACGAACCGCATCGGCAATCGCCGCGGAAACCTCCGCCGCTGCCTGAGCTCCATCCAGCTGGGGCAACTGGATACCCTGAATAGCCGTGCTGATAGCGGTCGCCAGCTGGGCTGCCGCATCGGCGCCGCTGACCTGTACCTCGGGCAGCTGGGCATTTTGCAGCGCAGCCGCGATGGCACGAGACAGCTCGTCGGACGCCGCCGTCGTGTTAATCTGGATTTCAGGTACCGGGACCTGGATATTCTGAGCCGCATTCGCCACAGCCGCAGACAGCTGGGTCGCAGCATCAGCAGCATCGAGCTGGACATCCGGCAGCTGAATATTACGCAGAGCTGTAGACAGCTGCTCCACAGCGTCCGAACCGTCCACAGAAAGCGTGGGCAGCTGGATATTCCGAACAGCCTCAGCGATAGCAGACGCCAGAGCACGGCTCGCCTCACCTGCATCGACCGGCGGCAGCTGCGCTCCTGTCAGCGCCGTCGTAATCGCGTTGGTCAGCTGGGTCGCTGCATCGTCGCTATTAACCTGGACGTCCGGTAGTTGGATATTCTGGATAGCCGCAGTAATGGCTCTGGAAATCTCCTCCGCTGCCCCAGCCGCATCGACTTGCACATCCGGTACCTGAATATTTGCACCGGCCATAGCAGCAGACAGCTGATTAGCAGCATCCCCAGCATCCACTTGAATATCGGGCACTTGGATATTTTGGAGCGCCGCCGAAATTAGCTCGGCCGCCTGGGCCCCGTCCACCGACAGGGTAGGCAGCTGAATACCACGCACTGCGTCAGCAATAGCCGAAGCAATTTCGGTACTTGCCTGAGCCGCGTCCACCGGGGGCAACTGGGCACCTGCCAAAGCAGAGCTAATTGCGTTGGTCAGTTGGTTAACCGCATCAGCCGCATCGACCCGGACATCCCCCAACTGAATAGTACGGATGGCCGCTGTCAGAGCATCAGTAAGCTCTGCCGCTGCGCCAGTTGCGCTAACCTCAATATCAGGCACTCTGATATTTTGGGCGGCCGCAGAAATTGCAGTGCTGATAGTATCGGCCACTCCGGCGGCATCGACCTCGATTTGAGGTAGCTGGAAGTTCTGCAGAGCGGACAGCACCGCCGCAGACAGGGCATCCGCCGCCCCAGACCCATCAACCTCCACCGACGGGAGCTGGATATTTCGAGCAGCATCAGCAATTGCCGCAGAAATCGCCGCCGGAACATCACCCGCATCCAACGCAGGCAGCTGCGCGTCAGCCAGGGCTGCCGCAATAGCGTTCGTAAGCTGAGCCGTCGCCTCAGTGGCATCGACCTGAATATCGGACAGCTGGATATTCCGAACCGCGTTATTGATTGCATCGACCGCCGCCGTAGCGTCAACCTGGACGTCTGGCACTCTGATATTTTCAGTGGCCGCACCAAACGCTGCGGATATCCTATCAGCTGCCTCTCCAGCGTTTACCTGAACCTCAGGTAGCTGGATATTCTGCAGGGCAGACGTCACCGCCGCCGTGAGCTGGCCGGCCGCATCGGAGCCATCAACCGCCAGCGTCGGAAGTTGAATACCGCGGACCGCATCGGCAATGGCCGCCGAAATAGCTCCTGCCGCGTCGCCCACATCCAGCGCAGGCAGACGCGCGTCATTCATGGCCCGAGCAATTGCATTGGTGAGCTGAGCGGTCGCCTCGGTGGCATCCACCTGAACATCCGCCAGCTGTATCCCACGTATAGCATTGGTAATAGCATCCACGGCCGCTGTCGCGTCGACCTGGACCTCCGGCACCCGCAGGTTATCGGCAGCAGCGCTAAACGCCGCAGAGATTCGGTCGGCTGCATCCGCCGCGTCCACCTGGACTTCTGGCAGCTGGATATTCTGGAAAGCGGCCGATACTGCCGAAGCCAGCTGGTCAGCCGCGCCGGCACCATCCACAGACAGAGCCGGAATATCAATAGCACGAACCGCGTCAGTGATAGCCGCAGCCAGCGCCGCCGGCGCATCTCCAATATCTAGGGTTGGCAATCGAACATCAGCCAGTGCAGCGCTAATCGCATTGGTCAGCTGTGCCGTCGCATCCGCCGCATCCACCCGCACGTCAGCCAACTGGGCCCCACGAATCGCCGCCGTAATAGCGTCAGCCGCCGCCGTCCCGTCCACCTGAACATCCGGTATACGAAGAGCATCTGCCGCCGTGGCAAACGCGCTAGCAATTCTATCAGCCGCCTCAGCTCCGTCGATTTGAACCTCGGGCAGCTGGGCATTTTGGAGAGCCGCAGCGATAGCCGAAGACAAATCATCGGCCGCCTGCCCCAAATCAATAGGCACGGTGACGTTATCTGTGTTAACCCCAACTTCAGGGAACGTCACGTTATCCAGGGCACCTCGAATAGCGGTGCTCAGCTGGGTGGCAGCGTCGTCTGTATTGAGTGGAATATTCGCGTCAGCCATAGCATCGGTAATGGCCTTGCTCACCGCTCTCGCGATTTCATCGGTATTGATATTGACATCGAACGAAGCTTTCCCACCAGGCCCAGCTTTCGCCTCGCCCACCAGGCCGCCTTCGGCAAACCGCGGAATAGCACCAAACGGTATATTGCCGGTCTTATTGATGAAATCAAGGACCGGGGTCCCCACCTTCTTGACCGTATCGGCATTCAGGATAAACTCTCCGCTGCTGGCCAAGATAGGTACCTGATCACTCTTCGGACCGCCTGGGCCACTGATTCGACCCCCCGAAGCAAACTTGTTTTTCTCCAACTCCTCCAATTGCCTGATAACTTCTTGAGCAGCCGGTGATGATTTATCCAAACGCTTCAGCTGGTCCCTCAGCTTCCGCTCAACAAGGACTTGACCAAACGTCCGCTTCTGGAATCGGCCTGCGTGGAAAGGCTTGGCTACAAATTCACCTGACACACCGCCGCCCAAACCGCTATCACCCTCAAACAGAGCCCGTTCAGCCGCCACACCAATCGGCTCCTCGCCCACTCTAAATACCGGCGAAGACGGACGCGGCTTTAAGCGTCCCAGCACATCTTCCCTCTGCGCGCGCACCCCGACCCTTTCCTCCCCGATGGCAAATAGCTTTTCGGGAGGGACTCGGAGTGAGGTAGTTTCAGTTGACAGCAGGGGTGCCGGAGTAGTCGCGGGCGCCTGCGCTGCCGGCACTACGCTGCGCAGCTCTTCAATCGGCCGCTGTATAGGAGCACCCTTGCGACCGCCACCTTTCTTGCCCCCAAAAAGCGGGTCAAGCGGAGGAAGAAAACTCTCGCTGGTCAGGAAGCGCTTTACCGCATCCAACCGCCCGCTAGTCTCTTCCTTCTTGAGGACGGTTTCCTCAGCAATTTGCAAATCTTCTTTGGACACCTTCTTTAGCTTAACGCGACCGAGGAGAGCCTCATCTCGGTTCTTCAAGAAAGCTTTTGTCTCAGCCTCTTTCGCGGCTCTTTCCTTCATGGGGTCGAGCGGCTCAAGTGGTCGGGCAGGACGTGGCTTTAAAACAGCCGACTGTTCAGCCGCCTCCTGCGCCTGGACAAACGACTTTACCTCAGCCTCAATAGCAGCCTGCTGCTTCTTAGCGTCGATTATCTCGGAAGGCTTAACCTCAGGAGAGGGCTGCAGACGAGCGCTTTTCTCCTTCAGCGCGGCATCAACATCGCGGGCTATACCCTTTTCGATACGTGCCCTATTACCTGCAGACAGTCCTTCCAAACTTAGCTGGCGACGGCCTAAATCAGCTAGCCGTGCATCAAGCTCGGCGTCTGACAATTCACCTAGCTTACGTCGCTGTTCGACCGCTCGCTTTTTCTTTACCGATCGGACAGCCGCCTCAACACTTGGTTTAGCAGCAGCGGGGATTGGCTCCGCCGTAGGTAGTTCAGCCGGCTTCACTTCAGCAATTTTTGGCTTTGCCTGTACAAGAATCCGGCGCTTCGCTACCGCAGTAGCAGGCGCAACCGGGGGTTCCGTAGGCAGCCTCGGCACATTTGCAGCCTGCGCCCCCTCAATAAACTCCCTGTTCAGCTTGAGGGCAGAAAGGTTACCAGGAGGCGGAACCGCCCCAGCGTTTAATTCGTTTATAAACGAACGTACGGCTTCAAGTGGAGCGTCAGGGTCAAAGAGCGGCGAGGCCGCAGTAGGCGCCTCACGACCACGCTGAAGGCCCTGCGCTCGCACCTCACCCAACGGCCGAGCTGGAACAAAGTCAGGCCGGGCTTCTGGACGCACCAGTGGTGGTCGCTGTGGGCTTTCCGGGAACTCATCCGGAGCAAGTACGCGTGTCGGACTCTCCCGACCCTTTTGAAGTCCGAGCGCACGAATCTCTGAAAGCGGCCTGGCCGAAACAAATCCAGGCCGCTGCCCAACTTCCAAAGCCCCAGGAGATAGCGGAAGCGGCTCAGGAATAGGGGTCGTCCCTGGACGCGCGGTCACCCCGGGGCGTACTGTCTTGTCCGCACGCCCTCCCACTGCCTGTGCTTTCAGTTGTGCTTGGTGTGCCTCGAATGCCTCCAACGCCTCTATACGCACTGCCTCGGCACTTCTCTGGAAGCCAACATCTATCTCGTGCCTGTTCAACTGAGCTTCAGTTTCTAATCGACCGCCAAACTCTTTCTCAATAGCAGCTCCAAACTCTCGAATACGGGAATCGAGTATTGACTGTTCCAGCGGAACGTCCGGGCCTTGCCTAGCGATAAGGTCATCAATGACACCGGGGATCGTTTGGCTAGACTGTGCCAGTCGGTCAGCCTGCCGCTGGAGCCCCCGACCTAACAGAATCTTTTTACCCGGTGCTGGAGCCCGCTTTGTGAATTGACCCTTATTTTTCGCCTTTGCAGCGGTAAATTCCCCACTAACGTCGGCAAGAACATTTCCTCTTGCCGCCCGACCCACACCAGGCTCAAACAGAACTTCGGCCGGCGTGGCCTTAGCAAACGGCGTGGGCGGGGCAGGCGGACGAATGTCAACAAATCGAGGAAATCTGTCAGCCAACAAAGGCTGAACAAACGGGCCACCGGCACCCGGCGTCGTATCGCTGATTTGGTCAACTACACCACGGAACGGCACTCCAGCCGTAGGTTTACGCGCAGAAAAATCACCCGCACCTGAAAGTTGCTTAGCTAAAACTCGTTCCTGGAAAAACTCTTTGATGCTGGGACCAATAGCCGGGATACTTGGTTTTGGCCCCCGCAACGACGTTCCACCCCGCGCAGCCGGATTGAAAGCCCCCGGACTACGGCCAGTGAAGGGGAGCTGTAGTTGCTGCTGAGGAGTAAGCTCCTTTATAGCCGCCGGCACCCCCGGCACTGCTGGCTGTGCCCCGAGCGAACCAATTCCCGGCGTCCGTCCAAAGTCAAAGCTGAGCTGTTCAGCAAGCCCCGCAGGAGGTCTAATAGGTGTGACCGGAGGTGTTACGGGTGCGACAGTCGGCGGGGCCGCAGCGGCAGCCGCTTGAACATCTCCACGAGACAAATTCTCCGCCAAATCGCGCAGCTGCGCCTGTCGGTCAGTTTGAAACGCCCTTCCCTTAGGCGGTTGAACTTTACCAACAGGGCCTGCCTTAGCGTCCGCTAAATTGAGCAAACGCGCATTCGCTGAAAGCTCTTGCAACCGCTCGGGTGAAACCCTCGGTCCAGTCTGAGGGCGGACAGCCTGAGCAGCAGCACGAACATTCTTACGGCTAAATGCTCCTGCCCCGCGGGCGACCCCGGCCGGTGCAACTGGTGTAACCGGAGGTGGAACTCCAGCTCCAACCGCCTCTGCCGCTGCCACCTCATCGGGGAGCTTACCCTTCAGGCCTTTCGCAAAGCGAGCGATTCCGCGGCCTGCTTTAAATAATGCAGGGCCAAACGTTACGCC
>JACCDR010388503.1_pt1 | contig 13224 bp, 12 predicted proteins | sample 7446431 | NCBI WGS metagenome assembly JACCDR01 (sample SAMN15323443, study PRJNA562643) | freshwater metagenome | isolation source: river surface water | place: USA:Blue River Watershed | collected 2017-08-17
CGACACCGTGCTCACCGCGTCGACGATCGATCGCGTGTTCGAGTCCGATTCCCGGCATTGAGATCGAATTCGCCATAAAAAAGCCCGCACTATCATGCGGGCTTTTGTCGGGCGCAGGGAGCTCTGCGGGCGAGGGTGCTTAATCGCGCTCGCCGCCGAAGATGCCCAGCAGCGCCAGCAGGTTCACGAACACGTTGTACAGGTCGAGGTAGATCGCCAGCGTCGCGGTGATGTAGTTGGTCTCGCCGCCGTTGACGATGCGCTGCACGTCGAACAGGATGTAGGCCGAGAAGATGGCCACGGCCACCATCGAGATCACGATCTGCATTGCCGGCAGTTGCAGCCAGATGTTCGCGACGCCTGCGAGCAGGATCACGATCACGCCGGCGAACAGCCAGGACGACAGGCCCGAGAAGTCACGCTTGCTGGTGGTGGCCACCGAAGCCATCGTCGCGAACACCAGCGCGGTGCCGCCGAAGGCGGTCATGATCAGATTGGCGCCATTCGCGAAATTCAGGATGTGCTCGATCATCCGCGACAGCATCAAACCCATGAAGAAGGTGAAGCCAAGCAGGGCGACCACGCCCATCGCCGAGTTCTTGGTGCGCTGGATCACCCAGAAGAAGCCGAAGGCCACGGCCATGAACACCAGGAAGCCGATGAAGGGGCTGCCGGCGAAGAAGCTGAAGTGCATCTGCACGCCGAGCGCCGCGCCGAGCACGGTCGGGACCATCGACAGGGCGAGCAGCCAATAGGTCTTGCGCAGCACGCGGTTGCGTACGGCACGTAGTTCGCCTGCGTCGCCGTAATAGGACGGGAAAGGCTGGTTCATGCATCCTCCGTATGAAATTGGAAACAGTTGCTTGTCTTGCAGACTGTCAATTCGTTAATTTACCTGAGATACAGATGGGGCGTCCACCGTCGTTAATCAAGGGGGCGAACCGGCGCGGCCAGAGCCGGCATGCGCCAGGGCATGCGGCGGAGAATGGGCTGAAAACCCTTGGAAAGCCCTGAAAACACGCTTTCATGCTAGAATCTCGGGCTAATCAGAATTCACCCCCGAATCCCTTTCGCATCCATAACACATTCATTTTATTGGAGTTTTTGAATATGGCAATCGAACGCACCTTGTCGATCATCAAACCCGACGCAGTCGCCAAAAACGTGATCGGCCAGATCTATTCGCGTTTCGAAGACGCTGGTCTGAAGATCATCGCTGCGCGCATGACCCACCTGTCGCGCGCTGAAGCCGAAGGCTTCTACGCCGTCCACCGCGAGCGTCCTTTCTTCAAGGACCTGGTCGACTTCATGATCTCCGGCCCGGTGATGATCCAGGTGCTGGAAGGCGAGAACGCCATCCTGAAGAACCGCGACCTGATGGGCGCAACCGATCCGAAGAAGGCCGAGAAGGGCACCATCCGTGCTGACTTCGCCGATTCGATCGACGCCAACGCCGTGCACGGTTCGGACGCTCCGGAAACCGCAGCCGTCGAGATCGCCTACTACTTCCCGGCACTCAACGTCTACTCGCGTTAATCTGCTTTACATTGACCCTGCCCGGCGCGCCGCGCCCGGCAGGGTCAACGGCAGTACCGAAGTACAGCATCCCCCGACCGCACCGAGAGACCGAATATGGCGACAGTGACCAATTTGCTGGACCTGGAACCTGAAGGGCTCATCAGCTGGTGCGGTGAGCTCGGGGAAAAGCCTTTCCGAGCGAAACAGCTGCAGCGCTGGATCCATCAATTCGGCGAATCCGATTTTGATGCGATGACCGATCTCGCCAAGTCCCTGCGCGAGAAGCTCAAGACCCACGCAGTCATCAGCGCCCCCCAGATCATCAGCGACAACACGTCCTCCGACGGCACCCGCAAGTGGCTGCTCGACGTCGGCAATGGCAATGCCGTCGAGACCGTCTTCATTCCCGAAGAAAATCGCGGCACGCTTTGCGTGTCGACGCAGGCTGGCTGCGCGGTCAATTGCCGCTTCTGCTCGACCGGCAAGCAAGGCTTTTCGCGCAACCTGAACGTGGGTGAAATCATTGGCCAGCTGTGGATGGCCGAGCGCCTGCTGCGCCAGACCAAGGGTATTCTGGCCGGCCCCAAGGGCGAGCGCCAGATCGCCAACGTCGTGATGATGGGCATGGGCGAGCCGCTGTTGAACTACGAGCCGACCGTCGCCGCGCTGAAGCTGATGCTGGACGATAACGCTTACGGCCTGTCGCGCCGCCGCGTGACCGTGTCCACCAGTGGCGTGGTGCCCATGATCGACAAGCTGTCGGGCGATTGCGCCGTTGCGCTCGCGGTGTCATTGCATGCGTCGAATGACAAGCTGCGCGACGAACTGGTTCCGCTGAACAAGAAATACCCGCTGAAGGAATTGCTGGCGGCATGCAAACGCTATCTCGAGTTTGCGCCGCGCGATTTCATCACCTTCGAATACTGCATGCTCGACGGCGTCAATGACACCGACGTGCATGCGCGCGAGCTGCTGGCGCTGGTCGCCGACGTGCCGTGCAAATTCAACCTGATTCCTTTCAATCCTTTCCCCGAATCCGGCCTGAAGCGCTCGAACAATCCGCGCATCAAGGCCTTCGCGCAGGTGCTGATGGATGGCGGCATCGTGACCACCATTCGCAAGACTCGCGGCGACGATATCGACGCCGCCTGCGGCCAGTTGGCTGGCGAGGTGCAGGACCGCACCCGGGTACAGGAACGCATGCAGAAAATGACGACCTACCAGCAGAAATACGGCCCCGACTTCGGCCGCATCAAGGAGATCCCGGTATGAGCCTGCGTGCGGTAATGCCGCTGCGGGCCATCGTCACGACCTTGTGCATGGCCGGATTGCTTGCCGGTTGCGCATCGAATGACACGAATTCGGCCAATGGGCAGGGCGCCGATGCGCGCCGCCGCGCCGACATTCGTGTCGAGCTGGCTTCCAACTACTATGCCGACGGTCGCATGGACCTCGCGCTGGCCGAGATCGGCCGCGCACTCGATGCACAGCCTGCCAATGCCGAAGCGCTGGGCCTGAAGGGCCTGGTGCTGATGCAGATGGGCGATGCCAGGCTTGGCGAGCAAAGCCTGCAGCAAGCCGTGCGCATCGAGCCTGACAATCAGCGCTTGCTGAACAACCTGGGCTGGGTGGTTTGCCAGTCCGGTGACCCGCAGCGCGCACTGCCGTATTTCGAGCGTGCGCTGGCGCAGCGCAATTACGCATCGCCGGCCACGGCGCTGGCCAATGCCGGCCTGTGCAGCCTGCGTGCCGGTGACGTTCGCACGGCCGAGGCCAACCTGGTGCGTGCGCAATCGCTGGATCCGGTGCTGGTCACCACGCAGGATGGCCTGGCCCAGCTCGCATTCGCGCGTGCCGATTACATCGCCGCGCGCCACCATGTCGCGCGCGTGCTGGCCAGCCGCGACGCAAGCCCCGAACATTTTCTGATGGCTGTCCGTGTCGAGCGCCTGCTCGGCGACAAGGCAGCCGAACAGAGCCTGCTGACGCAATGGCGACGCCGTTATCCGGAATCGCAGCAGTTGCAGGCCTACCTCCGTGGCGAATCCGATGAGCACTAATCCGATGAGCACTAAAGACACCGATCCCGCACAGGACCCGAAACAAGCGTCGCTGCAGACGGGCGACGCTGCAGCGCAGGCTGCTGATGCAAGCGCGGCAAGCGTTGCTGGCGCACAGGAAGCAGCACCCGTTCAAGGCGCGCAGGATGCTGCGCAAAGCGCAGCGTCGGCAGGCACACACGCGGATGCACCGATCGACGCATCTGTCGAGGCATCGGTCGAGGCATCGGTCGAGGCATCGGTCGAGGCATCGGTCGAGGCGCCGGCCGCAGCCGCTGCCGACGCTGCAGGCACCACGTCAGGCGAGGCCACCGAGGTTGAAGGTGAGAGCGTTGGCGATACCGCAGCTGCCGAGCCCGAGATCCCGGGCCAGCTGCCCGGTGAGTTGCTGGCTGCACGCCGTATTGAAATGCGACTGTCGATCGAAGAGCTGTCCGCACGCGTCAAACTCGCGCCGCGCCAGCTGATCGCGCTGGAGGCGAATGACTTCGGCGCCTTGCCGGGCATGGCGACCACGCGCGGCTTCATCCGGTCATGCGCGAAGAGCATGGGCATGGATCCCGAACCCTTGCTGGCCATGTTGGCACAGGAACCGAATCCGGCACTGGGTCCGATGGTGATGCGCCGTCCGCTGCCACAACCGGGTTTCAACGGCCGCCGCTATGGACCGTCGACCAGCCATCGTCGCGGCGCCAACAAGCTGATGGGCCTGGCAGCTGTCGTCCTGATTTTCGTAGGCATGCTGGCTTACGTTGCATGGCGCAATGACTGGCTGCACCTGCCCAGCCTCGACCTGTCGTCGGCACGCGATGCCGTCACCGCTACCAGCCCCGCGCCGGACGCCGAGGCGCCGGCAGCCGAGGCCGGCACTACAACTGAACCGTCGGCCAACACTCAGGCCGCGCCTGCTGCGCCCGCATCGAAGGCAGCATCAACCGCAGCAGCACCTGCCGATGCCGAAGTCTATGCACCTGCGGCACCGGCTCCCGTTGCGCCGGCCGCAGGGGCCAATGCCGGCAAGGCTGAGCTCGCGAAGCCGGCCACGGCGGCAAGCTCTGCGACCATCGATCCGACCCGTGCGCTGGAACTGAAGCTGCGCGAGGATTCCTGGGTCGAGGTGCTGACGCAGAATGGCGAACGCAAATTGATGGCGCGCCTGGTCAAGGCTGGCAGCATCGAGCGTATCGAAGTGACCGAGCCGGTGATCCTGGTGGTCGGCAATGCGGCCGGCGTCGATGTCACGCTGCGCGGCCAGCCGGTCAGCCTGAAGGCGGGCACTCGCGACAATGTCGCCAAGGTCAACCTGAAGTAACGAACTGAAGCGATCAACTGATTCAGCCATGAACACCGTGCCGACACCGAATTGCCTGACTGACGCATTGCCGATTCCATCCGGCCCCGCTGCGCGCCGCATCACGCGCCAGGCGGTGGTCCGTCATGGCGACCGCGAAGTGCGCGTCGGTGGCGGCGCGCCGGTGATGGTGCAGTCCATGACCAATACGGACACGGCTGACGCGATTGCCACCGCGATCCAGGTGAAGGATCTCGCGCGCGCCGGATCCGAAGTCGTGCGCATCACCGTCAATACACCGGAAGCGGCCGCTGCCGTGCCGTACATCCGCGAACAGCTGGACAAGATGGGCGTGGACGTGCCGCTGGTCGGCGACTTCCATTACAACGGCCACCAGCTGCTGACCCAATACCCGGCCTGCGCGGAAGCGCTGTCCAAGTACCGCATCAATCCCGGCAATGTCGGGCAGGGCGCCAAGCGCGACACACAGTTCGCGCAAATGATTGAAGTCGCGAACCAGTACAGCAAGCCGGTGCGCATCGGCGTCAACTGGGGCAGCCTCGACCAGTCGCTGCTGGCGCGCATCATGGACGAGAATGCCAGGCGTGCTGAACCCTGGGATGCGCAAGCGGTGATGTATGAAGCGCTGGTGACCTCGGCGATCGAGAATGCACAGCGCGCCGAAGAACTGGGCATGCCCGGCGATCGTATCGTTTTGTCGTGCAAGGTGTCCGGCGTGCAGGACCTGATCGCCGTGTACCGCGAACTGGCGAAGCGCTGCGACTATCCGCTGCACCTGGGCCTGACCGAGGCCGGCATGGGCAGCAAGGGCATCGTCGCGTCCACCGCGGCGCTGTCGGTGCTGCTGCAGGAAGGCATCGGCGACACGATACGCATTTCGCTGACCCCTGAGCCGGGTGGCGACCGCACCAAGGAAGTGGTGGTTGCGCAAGAGATCCTGCAGACCATGGGCCTGCGCAAGTTCACGCCGATGGTGATTGCCTGCCCGGGCTGCGGCCGTACCACGTCGACCGTGTTCCAGGAACTGGCCGACCGTATCCAGACCTTCCTGCGCGAGCAGATGCCGGTCTGGAAGGGCAGCTATCCGGGTGTCGAAGAAATGAACGTGGCCGTGATGGGTTGCATCGTCAACGGCCCCGGCGAATCCAAGCATGCGCATATCGGCATCAGCCTGCCCGGCACTGGCGAATCGCCGGCCGCGCCGGTGTTTGTCGATGGACAGAAGACCGTCACGCTGCGCGGCGAACGCATTGCCGAAGAATTCCAGGCCATCGTGCTGGACTATGTGCAGACGCGCTACGGCAAGTAAGCGAATCCTCATACTGAATTTACTGTAATCCGACAAGCATGGCAGAGACCAAGAAAGAAAAGATCCTCGGCGTAAAGGGCATGAACGATGTCCTGCCCGCTGACGCACCGCTGTGGGAATTGTTCGAGAACACCGTGCAATCGGTGCTGCGCAGCTATGGCTACCAGCAGATCCGCACGCCCATCGTCGAGCCGACCGCGCTGTTTGCGCGCGGCCTCGGCACGGTGACCGACATTGTCGAAAAAGAGATGTACTCCTTCACCGACAGCATGAACGGCGACGAGTTGACCCTGCGCCCCGAATGCACGGCCGGCGTGGTGCGCTCGGTGCTCGAGCACAACCTCGTCTATGACGGCCCGAAGCGCCTCTGGTACGCCGGCCCGATGTTCCGTCACGAGCGTCCGCAGCGCGGCCGCTATCGCCAGTTCCATCAGGTCGGCGCGGAAGCAGTCGGCTTCAACGGCCCGGACATCGACGCCGAAATGATCATGCTGTGCCAGCGCCTGTGGGATGACCTCGGCCTGACCGACATTCGCCTCGAAATCAACTCGATCGGCGACGCGGACGAACGCGCCCGCCATCGCGCGGACCTGATCGCGTACTTCGAGCAGCACAAGGACCAGCTGGACGCCGACGCACAGCGCCGCCTGCACAGCAATCCGCTGCGCATCCTCGATACCAAGAACCCGGCCATGCAGGAACTGGTCAATGCGGCGCCGAAGCTGCTTGACTACCTCGGCGAGGAATCGCGCGCGCACTTCGAAGGCGTGCAGCGCTATCTCGACCGCAATGCGATCCGCTACACGATCAACCCGCGCCTGGTGCGCGGCATGGACTATTACAACCGCACCGTGTTCGAATGGATCACCGACCAGCTCGGATCTCAGGGCACGGTCTGCGGCGGCGGCCGTTACGACCCGCTGGTCGAGATCTTCGGCGGCAAGCCGACCCCGGCGGTCGGTTTTGCAATGGGCGTGGAGCGCCTGCTGGAGCTGCTGAAAGCTTCCGGCGGCGCTTTCGAGCGCAGCCAGTGCGACGTCTATCTGGTGCACCAGGGCGAGGAAGCGCAGATGCAGGCCTTCACGGTCGCGGAGCGTATCCGCGATGCGGGCCTGGATGTTGTGCTACATTGCGCGACTGCCGGCAGCGTGGGCAGCTTCAAGTCGCAAATGAAGCGCGCCGACGGCAGCGGTGCCGCGTTCGCGGTGATCCTCGGCGAAGACGAGATCGCGCAGCAGCAGGCGACGGTCAAGCACCTGCGCGATGCAGACCCGGCGAACAACCAGCACAGCGTGCCGCTGGATCAACTGGTGGATTACCTGATCGACCAGATCACCGGCGATGATGAACATGACCACGGTCACCTGCACGCCGGCCAGATCCACACCCACTAATTCATAAAATCACTGAACCGCTGATTTCAGCATTCAAGCACAACAAGAGACCTGAACGACTATGGCTTACGACCACGAAGAACAAGAGCAGCTTGCCAGCCTGAAGGCCTGGTGGAACCAGTTCGGCAACCTGGTGACCTGGCTGGTCATCGCCGCGCTCGTGCTGTACGCGGGCTGGTCCGGTTGGCGCTATTACCAGCGCGACCAGTCGGCCAAGAGCGCCGTGCTGTACGAAGAGATCGTCAAGGCCGCCGAAGCCAAGGACCTGCCCAAGGTGACCCGCGCTGCCGGTGACATGGAAGACCGCTTCGCCCGTACCCCGTATGCGCAGATGGGCGCGCTGGTCGCTGCCCGCGCCGCCAACGACGCCAATGACACGAAAACTGCCAAGGCCCAGCTGCAGTGGGTGATCGACAACGGCCGTGCCGACGAGTACAAGGCGATTGCACGCCTGCGCCTGGCCGGCCTGCTGCTCGATGAAAAAGCCTATGACGAAGGTCTGAAGGTGCTGTCGGCCGATATGCCGGAAGCCTTTGCCGCGCTGGCAGCCGACCGCAAGGGCGACCTGCTGTTCGCGCTGAACAAGATCGACGAGGCGCGCAGCGCCTACCAGGCCGCGCTGGAAAAGACCGAAGCCAAGAACCCGGCTCGCCAGCTGATCCAGCTCAAGCTCGACGCGCTGGGCGGCGCGCCGGGCAAGGCCTGAGCGAGGCCGGCCCATGCATAGCTCCTTGCACATCGTAACGACGCCCATATCGAAGCCATCGGCCGCGCGCATGGCCCGTCGCGCTGCCATGCTGGTGACCGTCGGCAGTCTGTGCCTGCTGGCCGGCTGTTCCTCGCTGAACCCGTTCTCGAGCAAGAAGGCGCGCAACGAGCCGGCGCCGCTGCAGCAGTTCAAGCCCTCGATGGCGACCCGCACGCTGTGGACCGCCGATATCGGCAAGTCGGGCGACTATTTCCTGTCGCCGGCCTTCAACGGCGGCAAGGTCTATGCGGCCAGCGCTGCCGGCGAGCTCGCCAGCTTCGATGCCGCCAACGGCAAGCAGCTGTGGCGTACCAATGCCGGCATGGGCATCACCGCCGGTGTGGCGACAGACGGCAATACGATTGCCGTCGGCGGCACCGATGGCGTGCTGATGGCCTTCGATGCGGCCACGGGCAAGCTGCGCTGGAAGATGCAGGCGTCTACCGAGATCCTGTCGACACCCGCGATCGGCAATGGCCTGGTCGTGGTGCGCAGCATGGATAACCTGATCGCAGCCTACGATGCCGAGACCGGCACCCGCCGCTGGTTCGTGCAGCGCAGTGCGCCGCCGCTGGTGCTGCGTGCCGCGCCGGGTATCGTGATCGCCGATGGCCTGGCCTATGTCGCCCTGCCGGCCGGACGCCTGCTGGCGCTGTCCACCGTCACCGGTGTGGCGCGCTGGGAAGCGACCATTGCCGAGCCGCGCGGCGCCACCGAACTGGAGCGCGTGGCCGATGTGTCGGGCATGCCGGTGCTGCTGTCGCGCGACATTTGCGCAGCGACCTTCCAGGGCCGCGTTGCCTGCGTGGACGCCGGCAACGGCTCGATGCGCTGGGCGCGTGAACTGTCGGCCGAGGTCGGCCCCGGTATCGACCAGCGCTATGTGTTTGCCGCCGACGAGAAGGGCAGCCTGCTGGCGTTCTCGCGCGATGCCGGCAGCAACCTGTGGCGCAATACCAGCCTCGCTTATCGCCGCCTGACGGCACCAGTGTCCTTCGGGCGCGCGGTGGTGGTCGGCGATCGCGAAGGCTATCTCCATTTCCTGTCGCGCGAAGAGGGTGCCATGCTGGCCCGTGTCGCCACCGGCAGCAGCGCGATCCGCGCCACGCCCGTGGTTGCTGGCGCCAGCCTGATCGTGCAGAACGTGGATGGCAAGCTGGTTGCCGTCTCCACCGACTGAGGCCTCCGGGTCTTGGTCGGCCTTTACTGCCGTACGTTTTAACGAGTTTTCATGAAGCCGGTCATTGCACTTGTCGGTCGACCTAACGTCGGCAAATCCACGCTGTTCAATCGCCTCACGCGTTCGCGTGATGCGCTGGTTGCCGATTTGCCCGGCCTGACCCGCGATCGCCACTATGGCGAGGGGCGTGTCGGCGATCGTCCTTTCCTGGTCATCGATACCGGCGGTTTCGAGCCGGTGGCCAAGGAAGGCATCCTGCACGAGATGGCCAAGCAGACCAAGCAGGCCGTGGCCGAAGCCGACGTCGTGGTCTTCATCGTCGACGGCCGCCAGGGCCTGACCCCGCATGACAAGACCATCACCGACTTCCTGCGCAAGGCAGGCCGCAAGGTGATGCTGGTCGTGAACAAGTCCGAAGGCATGAAGTACACGTCGGTGACGGCGGACTTCTATGAGCTGGGCCTGGGTGACCCGTACGTGATCTCGGCGGCCCATGGCGACGGCGTGGCCGACCTGGTGTCGGAAGCGCTGGACCTGGCGACCGCCGACCAGCCGGAAGAAGTCGAAGACGACGACAAGGTGCGCGGCATCAAGATCGCCATCGTCGGCCGCCCCAACGTGGGCAAGTCGACCATGGTCAACACGCTGCTCGGCGAAGAGCGCGTGATCGCGTTCGACATGCCGGGCACGACCCGCGACTCGATCGAGATTCCTTTCGAGCGCGACGGCAAGCACTACACGCTGATCGATACCGCCGGCATTCGCCGCAAGGGCAAGGTGTTCGAGGCGATCGAGAAATTCTCGGTCGTGAAGACGCTGCAGTCGATCTCGGATGCGAACGTCGTGCTGCTGCTGCTCGATGCGCAGCAGGACATTTCGGAGCAGGATGCGCACATTGCCGGTTTCGTGCTCGAGTCGGGCAGGGCGCTGGTGGTGGGCGTCAACAAGTGGGATGGCCTGAACACGGGCCAGCGCGACCATATCAAGCGCGAGATCGACCGCAAGCTGTCCTTCCTCGGTTTCGCGAAGATGCATTTCATCTCCGCCATCAAGGGCACGGGCATCCCGCCAATGCTCAAGTCCATCGATGCGGCCTATGCCGCTGCAATGCGCAAGCTGCCGACGCCGCAGCTGACGCGTGCATTGCAGGAGGCCGTCGACCACCAGCAGCCGCGTCGCAAGGGCTCGATCCGACCCAAGCTGCGTTATGCACACCAGGGTGGACAGAACCCGCCGGTGATCGTCGTGCACGGCAGTGCACTGGACGCCATCGACGCCAATTACAAGCGCTATCTCGAGAAGCATTTCCGCGAAAGCTTTTCGCTGACCGGCACGCCGCTACGCATTGAATTGCGCTCAGGAAAAAACCCCTTCTCGAAGGCGGAATAGCGCAAATTTCTTGCGGCGCGGTTTGCCAGCGTGTGGCAAAATCGTTTACATTCATCGCAGGCAGTGAAGCGGTACTTTCTTTTTTTGTACCGCCCGGATCGCACCGCGTAACGTGTTACGGGCACGACGCAAGGTGCGACTGAAAACCGATGCGTTACCCACCACGACGCGCGGTTTTCCGTACCCACACTTACCTGACATAAAAATACGGAGCTTCCATGAGCAATAAAGGGCAACTGCTACAAGACCCATTCCTGAACGCGCTGCGCAAAGAGCACGTCCCCGTTTCGATCTATCTGGTCAATGGCATCAAGCTGCAGGGACATGTGGAATCTTTCGACCAGTACGTCGTGCTGCTCCGCAACACCGTCACGCAGATGGTGTACAAGCATGCGATTTCGACCGTGGTGCCGGCTCGTGCCGTCAACCTCAACCATTCCACTTCCGAATCCGAATCCGAGTGATCGTCCGCCCCGGGCCGGTCGGTCCGGGGACTCTTCATGCGCGCTGTCCTGGTAGGTGTTGATTTTGGCCGCGGGGATTTCCTCGCCAGCCTCGAAGAACTCGCGTTGCTGTCCACGTCTGCCGGCGCGACGCCGGTTGCCAGCGTCACCGGCAAGCGTTCCAGTCCCGATCCTGCGTTGTATGTGGGCTCCGGCAAGGCCGAAGAGATTCGCGACACCGTCAGCGACCTGTCGGCCGAGCTCGTCATCTTCAACCACGCCTTGTCGCCGGCGCAGCAGCGCAACCTCGAGCGAGCGCTGAAGGTGAGGGTGGTCGACCGTACCAGCCTGATCCTCGACATCTTCGCGCAGCGCGCGCAAAGCCACGAGGGCAAGGTGCAGGTCGAACTGGCGCAGCTGCAGCACCTGGCGACCCGCCTGGTGCGCGGCTGGACCCACCTGGAGCGCCAGAAGGGCGGTATCGGCCTGCGCGGCCCTGGGGAAACCCAGCTCGAGACCGACCTTCGGCTGATCGCTGATCGTGTCAAGATGCTGCGCGCCAATCTTGACAAGCTGCAGCGCCAGCGCCTCACGCAGCGCCGCGCGCGCGAGCGCAACCATACCTTCTCGGTGTCGCTGGTCGGCTATACCAACGCGGGCAAGTCCACGTTGTTCAACAACATGACAAAGGCTGGCGTGTATGCGGCCAACCAGTTGTTTGCGACGCTGGACACCACATCGCGCCGGGTGCACCTTGGCGAGGTGGGCAGCGTGGTCGTGTCGGATACCGTGGGCTTCATCCGCGAACTGCCAACCCAACTGGTGGCGGCTTTTCGCGCCACGCTGGAAGAGACCGTGCATGCAGACTTGCTGCTGCACGTGGTCGATGGCTCCAGTCAGGTCCGGGACGAGCAGATCGAGCAGGTCAACGCTGTGCTGCGCGAAATTGGCGCCGATCACATCCCGCAGATCCTTGTGTGGAACAAGATCGACCTGGCGGGCTTGCCGCCGGCAGTCGAGCGTGATGAATATGATAAAATTTCTCGCGTTTTCGTCAGTGCCCAGACAGGTGCCGGCATCGATCTGCTGCGTAGCGCGATTGCCGAGTTTGCGTACAAGAATACCCACCCGCGGAACGCGACAGCATGCTCGAATCCCTCTACAGAAAACTCGGTCTGAAATTCTCCCTGAACGATCCCCGCTGGGGTCGTGGTTCTCAAGATGGCAACTCCCAGGAGCCACGCCAGAACGACCCGCGCGATCCGCGCCCGTCCGACGGGCCGCCTGACCTCGACCAGCTATGGCGCGACTTCAACCAGCGCCTCAATCGCATGTTCGGTGGCAAAGGCGGCCGCGGCGGCGATGGTGGCCGTGACGGTGGCGGCGATGCGCGCGGTGCGAGCATCAGCGCCGGCGTCGTCGCGCTGGTGATCCTGTTCCTGTGGCTGGTCAGCGGCTTCTTCATCGTGCAGGAAGGCCAGGTCGGCGTCGTGACCACCTTCGGCAAGTTTTCCCATGCGTCGCCGCCGGGCTTCAACTGGCGCTGGCCTTACCCGATCCAGTCGCACGAGACGGTCAACCTGTCGCAGGTGCGCACGGTCGAGGTGGGCTACCGCGGCAACGTGCGCAACAAGCTGGCGCGCGAATCGCTGATGCTGACCGACGACGAGAACATCATCGACATCCAGTTCGCGGTCCAGTACCGCCTGAAGGATGCGTCCGACTGGGTGTTCAACAACCGCGACCAGGAAGAGACCGTCAAGATGGTCGCCGAGACCGCGATCCGCGAGGTCGTCGGCAAGGCCAAGATGGACTTCGTGCTGTACGAGGGCCGCGAGAAGGTCGCGCTCGATACCAGCACCCTGATGCAG
>JACCDR012179113.1_pt1 | contig 13222 bp, 10 predicted proteins | sample 7446431 | NCBI WGS metagenome assembly JACCDR01 (sample SAMN15323443, study PRJNA562643) | freshwater metagenome | isolation source: river surface water | place: USA:Blue River Watershed | collected 2017-08-17
ACAGCGTTGGTGGAAGGAGGTAGAGAATGAAGTCCGTACGAACCGTATGCTTGTTACTTGTCTGGGTCGGCGTATGGAGTTTCTCGGTAGCCGTCTGGATGAGTCTCTTATGGATTCTATTATTGCATTTCTGCCTCAATCAACGCTGGGGGATCTAGTTACTGGTGTACAGTGGAAGTGTCAGGAAGATGACGACTGGCCTATGTATGCACGTATCCCATTCAATAACCATGACTCACTGACTGCCATGTGTAGGGAGAAGGACATTCCTACTGTAGCTAGACTATTCCGTAAGTATGCAGAGGCACCATTGTACATCAAGGGTGATGCGCTTATTATTCCCATTGACATTGCCGTGTCTTACCCCGATAATCAAGGTCTTCACCGTTGGTCCAATCTCAAAAAGGTTAAAGTCGGAAATGGCGAAACTTTCGATGAAGCTATCAGACGAACACTTCGTGACATTCGATGAGCAAGATGCTTGGATACTACAAACGACGTGGTACCTACATCAAGGCGCTTACACTAAGTATGCAATCGGCAACTGGAAGAATGGCAAACTAGAGCTTATGCACCGCGTCATTCTTGGTTATGATGGACCACTTGACATTGATCACATTGATGGTAATGGGCTTAACAATTGTCGAGATAACCTACGTGTTGTCACTAGAAACGTAAATAACTATAACCAGTATCGGCATAAAATGTCTAACCTTAAACGTAGACAACTATCTGATGGTTCTCTAATTTATGATGTACGTGTTGCCACAAATGGAAAGTCTCACCATCTAGGAACAGTGAGAAGCCAATGGGCTGGAAGGCTGCTTGCACATGCTAATGTACAACGCATCCTTGAAGGTAAAACTATTGTAGCATTTAAACGTAAGCACCGCTTTGCACCTATTCAGCGAACCGAGATTCATCACGATTTTGTAGGTGTTAAACAGGTCTGGAACGCCGATGAGTTGGTCTAACTTGAAGAAGTGGAAAGGGTGATATGACAGACGTTACTTACGCTATCATCTCTACAGATGGTACGCATAGTTGGGTAGGCCGAGCTTACCCGCCTACGGATGGTGAACTTGAAGCCATTCACAATACACTAGTACAGCGTCAGATCGCTGCCGACTACTGTAAAGTGATTGGCAACTATTGGACTAAAACTCCACTAACTATTGAAGCTATTCAGTCTATAGGTGTAGCGCACGATAGCACGGGCTTTGACAAGTTCATGGAGAAGCGCAATGCGTATCTTAGTTGCGTGTGAGTTTTCTGGTACAGTGCGTAATGCCTTTCGTGCAGCAGGACATGAAGCGTGGTCTTGTGATCTACTGCCTAGTGAGGATAACAGCCCATATCATGTACAAGGCGACGCTCGTGCGTTACTTCTAGAAGATTGGGACTTACTTATTGCTCACCCACCTTGCACTAGGCTATGCAACAGTGGTGTGCGCTGGCTACATGAACGGGATCTATGGGAAGATATGAAACGTGGTGCAGACTTGTTTATTGACTTCTATGACTCCCGTATTCCACACATCTGCATTGAGAATCCAGTAATGCATATTCATGCACGCAAGATCGTCGATGCCCAACCTACACAGTGTGTGCAGCCGTGGCAGTTTGGGCATGGGGAGACTAAGCGTACATGTTTTTGGTTACGTAATCTTCCACCACTAATGCCTACCAACATTGTAGATGGTAGAGAAACTAGAGTACATTCAATGTCACCAAGTGCTAATCGTTGGAAAGAACGTAGTAGGTTCTTCTCTGGAATGGCAGAGGCTATGGTTCAGCAGTGGGTGCCACACATCGAAGGGCGTAAGCATGCAACGTGACATTCGACAGATGGTGAAGGAAGGAACATTCCTTCATGATTATCTATACTACATGTCTAGACTAGAGACACCATTGATCTACGATCTAGCTTGTGGTCTGTGGCTACTGTCTACTGTAGTAGGACGTACGCTAAAGATCAATAGACCAAAGGCACCTGTGTATCTCAACACTTACTTTATCATCTGTGCAGAAGCTGGTATTACTCGTAAGTCTACAGCTATCCGTATGGCCGAACAGGTGTTAGAGAAGACGAACATTCCTGATCTACAACTGTTCACCAGCAGCACTACACCAGAAGCCATGTTAGACCGTATGAGTATCGTATCTGCACAGGCAGGGCGCACTCATGCAGGTATCTTAGTTAGCGAGTTAGTCACCTTCATGGGCCGTGAAGCCTACGCAGGGGGTATGCCGGGAATCCTCACAGATCTATACGATGCACCGCAGATCCGTACCATTAACCGTATTAAGGGTGAGCGTGTACTCAAGAATGTGTACATCACATTTCTAGCAGGATCTACACCTAGCTGGTTAGTGCGTGCTATCAATCCTGATGTTATCGAAGGTGGTTTTACTTCACGTTGCCTATTCGTTATTGCTGAGCGCCGTAAGCAACTAGTAGCATGGCCACAAGAGGATGATGCACAAGGTGAAATGGTGCTCAAACTAGCACAGCAGTTAGAATCCATTAGAGCCAAAGCATTGAAGTACGCAGACCGTGGCATTGATCTATTACCTGGTGCTTTAGAGTACTTTGTATCATGGTACAATGACCGTATCGTAGAAGCACCAGACAGTTTTACAGCATCATTCAATGCTAGAGAAGACCACCACGTACTACGTATCGCGGGACTGCTGTCACTTAGTGATGGATCACTGATGATCAGTGAGCATCACATCATCCAAGCTATCAAGTTGGTAGATCACTTCAAGACTACCGCAGCACAGATGTTCAGTACGGAGAGTAAAGAAGAAGAGAAGCTCGCAGCAGGTATTGATAAACTACGTAGAGTACTCATTGAAGCTGGTGAGCTGGGTATTACTCAGACTGCATTATTGTTCAAGGTACGCACGGCACTACCTGCACAACAGTTGAAGTATGCTCTAGAAATCATGCATGAACTAGGTATGGTAGACCAATTTATAGTACGTGAGCCAGGTAGTAAGTCTAAGACAGTATGGCGTGGTACTAATAGGCTACCTATTAGAACGTACAATGATGCATTGAAGACTAGGATGATGGAATAATCTCTAAGGGGCTGCATACATGCATGTATCTACATTTGTAGAACATATACAAGCACGTATAGCGGGACGCAGTTTCCTGCTCCCGTTATACGATACTCGATGACTTATCAGTCCCTCGAAACTAACGCCTCCCGGGGTTCTTCACAGATGCCGAGAGGCCCCCTCAAAGGTTAGTCCCGAGGGACTATCAGATGGGGCGGACAGTGGCATGGTGATCAATCAAACCACCGTCCTGCCCCCCTTATGCCATAGACCTACAGGCCCGTCAACAGAAATCTTCGTATAGCTACTGTACTGTAAGTGTTGGGAACTGATCTAGACCACGTTGTGGATCAAGTCTATCGAACCTAATCTGCCTACCACTACGTCTAGACATGTCAGCTTCCATAGCTTGGATCTGTACATACATCTGCTGGTTTAGTTCACGGATACCACGGATACGCTCGTTGATAACCTCCAACCTACGTTGGGGGTTATTTGCGTATTCAGGACTGTTCTCTATAGACAGAATGTCTTGTTGTAGTGCAGTGCGCTGTTCTCTAATACGAGGCAGGATGCCACGGTTATACAGTGCAGCAGCTTCTTGGAGATATGGTGCAATATCTTCTGGTGGCGGTTGTCTGCCTACACCTGTAGCCATGCGCACCGCATTACCAGATCCTACAGTATCAGGTCTAGTAATGTCGCCTAGGCCTTGTACTAGAGATTGCAGCTTTGCCTCCTTGTTAGCAAGGATATCACCTACAGCATCACGCTGTACTAGCCTACGCTGCTGTTGGAACAGTGGTGCTGCTTGTCGCATGTTACCTTGTGCACGGATAGACATGTCATCTAGTGCTGCTGCTACTGGTTCACCACCTTCAGCCAAGGCAGCAATCATACCAGTAGATACAGCACTAAGGATAGTGTCAGCAGATGCACCAGCCACATTACGAATAATATCACGTACTGCACGAGGCCATGGATCATTGCTGCCTTGTCTGTCTTCATATCCTGGCATACCTACATCACGTGGTGCAGAGATTCTAGGACCAGTTAGGTTCAATGCATTGCTGATATCAAAGCCTGTGCTAGCCTGGATACCTGCACCAATCAATGGGTTCATTGCTACGTTAGAGTATGCATTAGTAAATGACTCAGACAGTGCACGCTCTGTACGATCTGACATGAAGTCTACGAATGCTTCGCGTAGTGGCGCCATCTCAGGTGTCCAGAACTCAGGACGATCAGCACCTAATGCTCTGATGACCATGTACTGTGTAGCAGCTAGCAATGGCGATACAGTATAGTCAGGTGTGATACGCATACCAAACTCAGGTGCAATACCTGGAATGTACATACGAATGTCACCAGTTACCTGTTGACCATTCTGCATTAGCATATGAGCTACGTACTTGACTGGCCTACCATTCTCCTGTTCCACCATGTCTGCATAGATAGCACTAGCTACCTGTAGCAGTGGGATAGTTGTAATAGCAATGATCAGTCCAGGAATGAACGCAGCAGGATCAGACTTAGCCGCACGCCCTGCTGCTGCAATAGACTGTAGTGTAATGTTACTATACGGCAAGGCAGATAGCGTCCCTTGCCACATTCTACTAGCACCCATAGCAGATGGATCACCTGCTAGACCACGTGCCTCAGCAGCAATGACGCTATCTGTAGCACCACCTCTACCACGGTTTAGCTTGAAGTACGCTGATGTAGCACTGCTAGAGATAATGTCTAGAGCCTGTGTCCACATACCCCATGCATGCTGTAGCTGTACTGGTGTGACGTATTTAGCTGCGAACTGTTTAGCAGCGTTAACAAAGTCTTCATAGCTACGGATCTGTTCCCACTTAGGCATCAGTGCAGCTTGTCTAGCCTCTGGTGTACGTAGCTGTTGTCCAGGCTGTAGTGTATAACGCACAGTCGGATCGTAGCCTAGACCTGTACCAGTACCACCAGCTTTACGTAGTGCTGCTAGGTTACTGTTACGGTAGTACTGATCCATACGACGCATTAGATCAATAGTACCTTGTGGACCAAGGAACTTAGCTAGTGGACCACCATTCATATGACTACGCTGCACAGCATTGTAGATCCACTGACTGTTCTGTGCTAGGAGATCAGCGACTGCTTGTCCTGCTACCTGTAATAGGAATGTCTGATCGCCTGGCAGTCCTAGACGATCACCCGTAACTTTACGGATAGCTCCATCAAAGATACCAGCACGGCCTACACGTGGTTTGTTAATAGTAATAGCCATACCAGCCATACCAGCTGAGACTTGTGCCATAAAACTGCCGAGCAGTGCGCCCCAAGCACCCGTAGTAAAGCTGCGGAATGCATTAGACGCACCAGATAGAATACCTGCTGTAGCACGTGGGACTGATCCCATTAGCTGTAATGCTTCAGCAGATACTTCTAGCTTCTTAGATACACCATTCTCTACAAACGAGACTGCCGCAAAGCCATCACGTGCTGGTGCTTGTGATGGAATGACTCTACCGAATACACGTTTGTCTAGTGCATTCAGTGATCCTTGCATACGATCAGATGCTCTGGCTAGCTTGACCATTGCATCGTTAACTAGCGCCTCAGTGATTAGCTTACGCCATGCTTCGTTACGAGACACCAGTGGTGACTGCGTACGAATAGCACCAGACTGATCACTGTAAGTACGTGCACTAGTTGGTGTGTTAGACTCTGTAGTAGACATAATACCACGATCACCAGACACACCGATACGGTCACGGTTGTACATGGTGAACATATAGTTCGGATGTGCTTGCTTCATAGCATTCACATCCGCCTGAGTCTTTAGTCCAACATCTACCATGTACTGTAGCTGTGCATCTGCATCAGCACGATAGAGGTTTACCATATCCTGGATACGAGGGTTAGTCTGTGCACGCTGCACAATAGCAGCTAGATCAGCGTCATCCCTATCCCATAGGTTTACACGCTCAGGCGCACGCTGTCCATTGTAGATAGTGAACCTACCGTTCTGTGCATTGAATGCACGGTTGTCTAGCTCGTTAGCGGCACCCATCAGTGCATCAAACTCAGCTTGATCTTCTGGTAGCATACGAGTGTATGCACCTTCAAACTCTACTGAATTGGTGATACGGCTACGAGTCAGTGGTAGGGAACCAATGTCCAATGCTTCATTGATTACGTCATTACGTACTGACTCTGTGAACCGTGTTCTAGCATAAGCACTAAGCTGTGCAGCTTGATCTGGTGTTACAGCACCAGTCTCTAGCATCTGCTCAATACCACGATTGTACATCGTAGCATCATCTACGAAGTTCTGTGCTAGACCTTCAGTGAACGATGGACGCATCACAGTACTGTTAGGATCTAGCCCAGGCTGCACTACATTCTGTGCATCCTGTGCAGCTTGTAGTCTCTGATCGTTACGGATACCACGGTATGCCAGCAGTCCAGCACCGCCAGCACCAGCCCCAATTAGCGCGGCACCGAAGTATGGATTACCTACAATACGACCAGCTAGTGTGCGTGGTGCAGCTTCATCTAGTGGGGTAAACGTCTCACCTTCTACTGGTGTGAATGTTTCTCTCTCCGGTACAGGCGCACTGTATCTCTCAGTAGCAGACAGTTCTGCTATACGACGGATCTCAGCATCACGTGCTGCTTGCTCAGTGCCTACCAGTTCTTGCACACCAGCACCGACTAATGCACCACCTGCTGCGTTAAGTGCAATGTTACCTCTAGTCAGTGGCAGTGTTAGTGGTGTAATAGCCTCTAGCCCACGTAGGCCAGCTTGCAGTGCAGCAGGTGCTGTAGACATAAGCTGGTAGCCTCTACGCATTGCAGAGACTGGTAGCCCTACTACAGCCGAGCCAACTTCTCTAGCTAGAAAGCCAGGCAAGTCCTCATACCACTGTGGATCTTCTACACCAGCAACACGATTGATAGCATCAACACCGAGACGGTAGTTACGTGCTGCCCAATCAGATCCTGCTAGTGCTGGAATACCTAGACCAAGGTCTAGCGGTGTTTGCGCCATACCAGCACTAAACTGTCTAGCTAATCCTAGAGGATTATACGTAGGACGTTGTGGTGTGCGTAGCGGTGTAAAGGTTTCCTCACCAGCCGAAGCTAGTGGAGAGAATGTCTCAGACATGCTTAGAACCTTTCAATGGTTCCATCAGGAAGACGCACTACAGGACGACCAGACTGATTACTGACTACTACTTCTGCATTCACTCCATCAGCGCGTAGTGCATTACGCCGTGCTTGTGCACGTGCTAGCGCATCCTGTGGTACCGCTGCGGGGTTTACACCAGAGGCTTGCGGTTGTGCTTGTGGTACAGGACGTGCTGGTGGAGGCACTACCTCACCACTGGGTGGAGCGACGCCAGGAGCCCCCTGTACTGGTGCCTGCTGCTGTGGCTGTGCAGCAGGTGGTGTAGCACCACGATTACCGGTAAGCCCAGAGCGACGTTGTGCTAGCTCAGCTAGCCTAGCAGTCTGTGCTTCACGTTCTCTAGCAATGCTAGCATCAATCTCTCTGATCGCGGCTTCTCTAGCTGCTGGATTGTAGATAGTAGCAGTAGCTCTAGCAATAGCATTAGCACGAATAGCTGGATCAGCCAGCCTACGTAGTGCTGTCTGCACCTGACGTTCTTCAGTCAGCAGACTGCCGTATTCACGTGCTACTAGCGGATCAACTCTAGTAGCACTACCAGTACCTGTGCCAGTTCTATTAGCACGCTCGGCCTGTGCTGTTCTTAGTGCAATACGTGCTTGAGCGTCCTGTCCAGCCAACTCTCGCTGCTGTGGTGTCAGTGTGTAACTCTCTGGCAGGAACCCAGGACCACCACTGTTAACAGCAGCCGCTGTTAGGTTATGTTGCATCTGCTCTCTACGCAGTGCAGCAGCTTCCTGCCGAGCCTGTTCACCTTCCTGCTGTGCAGTTAGGTTGTACTCATTCATTGCACCTTCATAGTTCATCAGATCAGCTTGGCGCTGTAGCTGTGCACCTAGTACGTAACCCAGCATAGCATTACCATTACTACCCTGTAGTGCTGGTACAAGTGCTTGCTCCATACGTGAGCCACCACTGTATGGGAATGGGCTCGGTGGTTGTAGACGATAAGATCCACTCATTGGTACAATTCCTTAGATAGGACCGCCACGCATCAGATATGCTTGCTGCATTACTGGATCACCAAAGGTAGAACTACCACCAGCATTACGCTTCTGATACGCATTATACAGATTACCCGCACCCATCAACGCACTACCAAAGCCCGCAATAGCTGTAGGTGTCTTATCCTCTGCGTACGGTAGCTGTGGCGCAGTGATCCTACTGCGGTTCGCAATGGCTTGTACTAGCGTCTGAGCACCAGCATTACCAGCACCTCTAGCTCCTTCTAGTGCAGCAGTGATCTCATTAGTGTTAGTGGGTCTAAACTCATTAGCCATAGGATTAGCAGCACGGCTAGCGAACATGTTGTACGATGTGTTGTTAGCACCTTCTCTAGCTGCACGCTCAGCAATGAACTGTGGTGCACCTTCTAGTCTTGCATCAGCAATAGCAGTACGTACGTCTTCCATACCGCTACGGCCTAGCTCAGCTAGTGCTGTCTCACCACCACTACCTGTGCGTAGTGCTTGCATGTTAATGCCACGCTGCATAGCACGATTAGCTGCTAGTGCTCTAGCAGCCTTACTACCTAGTAGTGCTGCTTCAATAGCATCTTGACTACGGCTACCAAGATCACGCTGTGCTAACGTAACATCAGCCATGTTACCTTCACGGCCTTGTCTAGCAGTAATAGCTGCACGTAAAGCACGTGCCTGTGCAGCGTCACCAGTGTTACGCTGGTACTCTTCTAGATCAGATGCAGCAAGGTTTTGTGCTGTAGTAGCAGATGGTGCAGCTACCCAACCACGACCAGGCACATAACGTACAGAGTTACCACGTGCATCTGTACTGCCTTCTAGTGAACGCTGAGTAGCTGCACGTGCTTCCTCTTCAGCAGCTGCTGCTGCACGACGCTGTTCTAGGAACTGTAGCATAGCCAAGTTATTGGCACTATTAGCTGCTTTAGACTGTGCACCAGCAGAAGCCAAGCCAGATACAGCACCCAATGCTTGGGTGCCGAATGCTAGCATAGTCAATGGATCCATTAGAACGTACCTCCTTGACCAGCACCACGTTGCTTCTGTCTAAGCTGTTCTCTAGAAGCCTGTGCATCTAGGAAGGCAGGTGTTGGATTACTTACACCTTGTGCCTGTCCACCCTTAGTGATTACATCACCAATGTCAAAGAACTGTTGACCACTGAGTGCGCCGTATACATCACCTTCAATACTACTGCCCAGTTCCTTAGCTTTACTCTGGATACGGCCAGACCAATCCTGTGGATTGAATGTCTGCCCTAGCTCTAGACTACCAGCAGCAGACTTACCCTGGTCAATCAGCTTACGTAGATCACTACGCTTGTTAGCTAGTACCGCATCAGATAGAGACTGTGCTGTAGATCTACCAGACTTCTCTAGCTCACCAATACGGTTAACCGCACCAGTGAAGCCTAGCTCATCTAGTTGTCCACGGCTTCTAGCACGAGTGACGGTATCCAAGGCTTCTTGCTTCTGTCTGCCTAGGATGCTGTCTACGTATGGATCATCCATAGTACTACTGAACAGTGTCTCTTCGTAGTTAGGAGCAATGTTCGTATCAAACCATCTAGTGGCTTGGTTACGGCTCTTATCTCTAATACTAGACGTTACGGCATCAACGAAGCTGTCACCGAACTGTCCGGTGAAGTCTTCTGTAGTAGCAGGCAACAACGATGCATTATAGTTAAGCCGCTCATCAATGGTATCCATATAGTCATATGGATTGACACCACGGCTTTCTAGAGACTTCATTGCACGGGTACGTGCGGCAGACATAGCTGCGCTACGGTTAGCCGCAGCACGGTTAGCCGCATCAGTCTTAGCCTCTTGTGCAGCACGTTCCTGTTCTACACGCAGCCGTTCAGCTTCAGCCTTAGCAGCATTCTCACGTTCGATACGGCGCTGCTCCTCAGCCTGCATCTGAGCAATAATAGCAGCGGTGGTATCTTTCTTCTTCCTGAACAGACTACACATTCTTGAATGCCTTTCTCATAGATACACCCCAATGTTCATAGCCTAGCTTACCATACAGCCTAGCCGTTTTGCTAGTGTCATGTGGGGCAGCTACCACGAGGATCAGAGCGTCTCCCTTCTCAGCAGCCCAAGCCTCCCCAGCCTGGATCAGGCGTAGGGCAGCCGTAGTCATACGGTGCGTGGGCAGCACATAGAAGAAAGAGTCAACTACGAATGACTCAAAGTTGATAGTATACTGGATCTGTTCTAGTGCTAAGAAGCCTACAATCTCACCAGCTAGATCCTCACATACAATGACAGTTGAGTCACTGTCATGTATGGTAGAGTTAATAACCTGCTGCACACGTAGTGGTTCGTACTTCAGCTCTGAGTACTTACTCTCAGCATGCATACGTTCTACTAGTGCACAGATGATATCAATGTCACTGTCAGTTGCGTATCGAATAGTCATTAGGCTAGGTTCGCTGTATAGCGGACAGTGCGTCCAACAATGCTGCCATTACCTGCGGAGTAGTTTACCTGAATGTAAGAACTCACAGGCGACAGTGCAGCTTCAGCACTAATAGTACAGTTGGTTAGCGTACCTGCTGTTACTACAGTCAATGCTGGTGCGGTACGCATTACCACAGGGAAGGCGTACACGTTGATGCTGAGACCTGCCGCTGGTGATTGCTCAGCTACGTTAAGCGTACAGCAGTACCTCTGTGCTCTACGCCACTGTGTGCCAATGTCTACAGGAATGTAAGTATTAATATTGGCTGTAGTCCACGTACCTCTACGGATATGTACACCCCATAAATTACCAGCCAGCGTCTGTAGCCCTAGAGAGTTGTTTCTAGCATTGAAGCTAGAACCACCAGAGAACCAGAAGTTGATGCCTAGGTAGTCGTTAGCATTGCTACCAAGCGTCTTGCCACTGATGCTAGGCACAGCTACAGTGACAGCAAATGGTGCCCAAGAGCCTGTCAGTGTTACTGTAGTAGTGCCGATGTTGGTAATAGTAGCAGACGGTGAACCACCCGTACCGAAGTTCTGTACAACCTCTACAGCCATGTTACCAGTGCCTGAGCTACGGTAAGCCCAGCCTAGGATAGTAATAGTCTGTCCAGCATAAGAACCTACACCCTCAATCAGATGAGCTAGTGTGGCAATGTCTGTAGAACCAGAGTGCCCAGTGACATTCTGACGTACATGGTACAGTGGGTTATTGATGCCGAGCGTGGTACCTACAGCAAAGGCTTGGCGTGATGTAGTCACTGTGCCGCCAGAGGCAGCCACCGACCAGCAATCAGGCCCAACAAAGCCGGCACTAGTGCTGCTAGTACCGTACTGCCACAGACTGAAGTCACCATTGATGACCGCATCTTCGTTAGGTAATGTTCCGATAGAACTAGTCAGTGTCTGTAGTGTTGTGATCTCATCCCTGGCACGCTCTAACTGTAGCCGTACGGATGCTTTATCTACGTTACCAGCACCAATGACTGTTGGATCAATTGCACTAGGCATTGTTATCTCCTAATAGATGCTGTCTGGTACATCAGCGTAATAGCTACTAGAGCTAGATACGATGTAGAACTGCCAGACAGTACAAACTTAGCACGCTTAAACTTAGTAGGCCAAGCATACAACTGCTCAGTTGTAGCTGGTCTAGAAGTCACACTAGTGCCATCACTCCATAGTCCTACATCACCTACCCATGTGTACGAACCTGTCTCATCAGACCATGACCATAGTGTAGTGTTAGGCTGTGGTGTATCAGATGCATAGAAGTTCATCTCTAGATCAGGTGCAGCAGACTGTCTGTCCACATACATCTGTAGGGTGAACTCAGCACTACCCGCAGCAATGATCTGTAGATACTTAGACAGCTTAGCATTGATAGGATCACGTAGATCAGTCCACGGTGTCTCCATGCGGAATGGTGTGGGTGTAGCACTACTGTTCAGTTCACTGGTACGCATGTCTCCATAGCCAGGCTCAAACCTACTCTGGTATCTGTAGATCTGATTACCACTAGCTAGGAAGATACGATTCTCTTGTGATCTACAGCCACAGCGGAATGCTAGTTGGTCATAGACAGTGAACGAACGATACCGTTCACCTACGTTGAAGTTATATACGAATACTGTATTGTCTGTAGTGGTAGTCACTGGACTGGTCTTAGGTACAAAGAACAGAACCTGTGACTCAATACGATCATGGATAGCAAAGGTTGTCTTAGCTAGAGTACTTAGGGGAATAGAGGCTGTAGCTTGGTTAATCACGTCAGCAATGAGTGAAGACTCACGTACTGGTGACAACGTTGCTGTAATCAATGCACGCTTAACACTAGAGATACCAGCTAGATCCTGGAACAGTACATCATCACCTAACGGTACAATGCTTCTATGGCTAATAGCACCTACATTCTCAATCACGTCAGCTACATCAGGGATGTGATTATTACTAGAGTCGTACGTACCTAGCTTAACAGATACGATAACCTGTTCAAAGGTAACAATCAGTGTATCACGGAATGATACTAGCCCAGTGATGTTAGGACTGCCTGTGTTGATGTAAGCTGCTAGGTCAATGGTCACAGCATCGTTAGGTGCTGGTGCTCCTGCAAACGTACCATCTGTGCCTTTAGAACTGATGCTTAGAATAGTCTCACTACCTGGGATACCAGCAGCAATGTTGTAGTTGTTATGAGTGACCATGAACTTAGCACGAGGTACAAAGGTATTCAGTCCTGTACCAGCATCTACTAGATAAGTCACAGCATACGTAGCAGCCATCTGTAATGGTAGGTCTACACCATTACAGATGATTAGCTTACCACCGAATTGACTGAAGTTCACCTCAGTTACTGGTGTAGTCCATGCAGGGCTGTAAGTACGCTGTACAACCGCACCAGCATCGTTGATGGTATAGATATTACCTGATGCACAGACAGCTACAATAGCACCATTGTAGTACTCTACATTGACGATCTCTTGGCCGGCTAGTAGTGTAGCAAACAATGTTGTGCCATAACGTAGTTG
>JACCDR010039850.1_pt1 | contig 13220 bp, 22 predicted proteins | sample 7446431 | NCBI WGS metagenome assembly JACCDR01 (sample SAMN15323443, study PRJNA562643) | freshwater metagenome | isolation source: river surface water | place: USA:Blue River Watershed | collected 2017-08-17
GGCGTCCTCCTCGATGTCTCCGTCGATGTCGACCGGCACTAGCGCCCACTTGGTTCCGGGGACGTTGTTGGCCTCGACCAGCCGGTCGTAGTCCGGCTCCTCGACCTGGGTTGTCACGATGATGCCCACGTTGGGCTCCCTTCTACCGGAATCACTCGTTCCGGAGTACATGTATTCGACCGATCGGCACCCTCGGACGAACGGACATTGCGGATCGTACACGCACTCGTCCCGAACGTCACAGTCGCTGCCCTCGCCGGTCTGCTGGTTCACCCCGTCCACGGTTGTTCGCGCTCCTCGGCGACCACCTGCGCGCCGTAGATTAGCGTCCCCGACATCAGGTACTTGCCGGGCTGCACCATGTATCGACCCGACGCCGGACTCGGCACAGGTCGGGCGAACGGAGCGTGGGGCGGATGGTCTGTTCCGTCCGCGTTATAAAGGAACCCCCGCCACAGCTTTACGAGCTGTCGACAGTCCGGACACGCCACCTCAACACCCGATACTACGCCGTCAATCGCAAGCGCCAGCGCCTGGCCGGGACCTGGACTCTGCTTGCTCCACCGACGCCGGTCAACGTGTGGGTTGGGCGTCTTCCACGTGCCCTCGGCCTTGCGGAACCGGTAGCGGTTCGCGCGCCGAGTTTCGTCGGGGAAAACGCATTCCTTGTAGCTGAACATCCGCTGCTGTCCGGACCACAGCCGACCGCACTCGACCGAGTGACAGTCGAACTGATCCAGCCACTCGACGGTCAGTTCGATCGCGTGAATCTCTCCGTGTCGATGATCGGCCGTGATGAACGAATGCCAATTGCCGGCGAACGTCCAGGCCCGAACGATGGGCTCGTTCGTGACGTCAGCGATCCGGCGCATCCACACCTTACCAAGCGAGCTTCGGCTCATCTTCTAATGTCCCTCCAAACCGTGATCACGATTGCGAGCGTTGCAGCGATAACGAAGATGGCGATTGCCATCAGGAACGCGCCGAGCGCGAACTCGACCCAGCTCATCTGTCCTCCTCCTTGATCTGGAACCGCTTAGCGTCGGTGCCGGACTCGCCCGGACACGCGCCCAGCTTCTTTCGTCCGCCGTGGTCGCCCCGAGGCTGACTGCACCGACCACAGATCGCGTCCATCGCCAACGACAGACGACCTCCGCGCTGTCGCTTGATGGGTTGGGGACCCCCCGACAGCGGTGGCTGGAGCGTCACCAGACCCTGTTCACCGATGGGCCACGCGAGGGGTAACTCACTGATCGACCACAGCCGTCCCAGCTCGGGAAGCTGCGCAATCAGCTCGGCAACTCGCGCGTAGGACGGGTCCTCGATCCGCTGGAACGTGCGAAGGTAGTATTCGCCGGTCGGCCCCTTGTGCGTCGAGTCCATGAATCCCTCGACTCGGGGCGTTCCGCTCATCAGCGTGACCACGCTACGCGCAGCCGGCAGGTTGGGATACGGCCAGCTGTCCAGATCGTACGTCAGCCAGGACACGCGCGGAACACCCATCCCCTTGATCCCGGGCGCGTACCACACCGAGACCCAACCCCACTTGTTGGCGTACCGCTGATCCGGGATTTTGTGGGGGAAAGCGTTTGCCCCGCCGTCGTCAACGATCCGAACGCCCTTAGGCGGACCGATCGCCAGCCACTGCGCTGCGGTTGCCTCCCCCACCTCAACAACTAGTCTTGGCATCGATGCGTTCCGTTCGTGCGCAGGTCGATCACGGCTTCTCCGTCCACGATGACGGGTGCGTTGCAGTCGACACAGTACGTCCCGAGGGGGGCCGGTTCGTGCTCGTCGTGTTCCGTTTGCTGGTTCACGGCCACACCAACGGCTGCCCGCCCAGGGTTGCGGCGTGGCTCGGAGACACTGCGTGGGGGGCGGTCTTGGTGCAGCGCACGACGGTACCGCTCGTCGTCGTCATCGTCGCCGTGCACTGCGGACGCCTGCGGCGACGCACGCAGCTCGGCATCTCGCACGAGGCCGGTGCGGCGTTGTGCTGGCAGCGCGGTTCCTGCCGGATCTCCTTGCCCGAGTCGCTGATCTCCCACATCGAGTCGATTTCGGCGGTGGCCTCGTCGGCCCACGACGTCCACAACGCCAAGTCCACGACCCCCGTGCGCTGCTCGCAGTCACGGATGTACCCCCGCACCTCCTCGGCGACGGCGGGGTCATGGATCTCGATCACGAACTTGGCCATTTGGCCTCTCCCTTCCCAGGGTGGGGGGCCGGGGGTTGCCCCCCGGCCCGGTCGTTTCGTTAGGCGAACTTGCGCTCGCACTTCGGGCCGATCCCCTTGGCGAGGCTGGCCGGGTTGGTGAGGGGCGAGTTGCAGATCCCGCAGGTGCGGGTCCGGCGACCGAACAGGATGGCCGCAGCCCGAGCGTCCTCGGCGAGGTGCCGAGCCGCGTAGAACATCATCAGGTAGGAGAGCTTGATCCGGGTGAAGTCGCCCGGCGCCCCCTGGAGCTGGTAGACCCAGTTGCGCTTACCGCGCCCCGTGCCCTCGGTCCGCACCTCGAAGAACGTGACCTCGTCGCTGTCCCGCTTCGGCAGAGCGTAGAACCCGTCCGGCACCTGCTCGACGAGCGCGACGAACGCCGGCAGCAGGTCGCGTCCGGTGGGGACGTCCACCTTCGGGGCCTCCTTCGTGGGCTGGGTCGAGAACAGCGGGCGGAGCCCGGCGCGAACCCGAGCCGCGTCGTTGCGCGCGTGCTGGCCGGCGAGGCGCTGGACGGCGGTCTCGCGGTGACCCGCCAGGAGGGCGAGGGTCCGGTTGTCGGTGATCTGCGGCATTTCGGGCTCCTTCGGTTGATTCCCTGTGCTTCCTTGCTTGTCTACGTCTATTATACCACACCGGGTGTCCGGGGGGCAATACCCCCCGGGACCCTACGTCAGGCGGTGGTCAGCTCGGCGACCGGCGTCATCGCCAGGTTGTGCGCCTTGGCCAGCGCCTTCATTGCCTTGGCCTCGGGCGAGCGAGGAGTTGGCGCGGCGACGTACCCGTCCCAGCTCACCGCGACCATCACGTTCGGGACGATCATTGCGCTCACGGTTCCGGTGTGCTCGCCGTTGTGGTTGGTGCACTTGACCCGCTGACCCTTGGTGATCATTGCCGACTCCTTCGTCCTCGGGGCGGACCCCCCGCCCTCTTATAAAAATTTTACCACAGCCGGGGGGTTGGGCGCAACCCCAACCCCCCGCCCCGGGATCACCGCATCGGCGGAACCTCGATCTTGGTCCAGTTGCCCTCGTCGTCCTTGCCGAGGTAGCTTGCCCCGTCTTCCAGGATGTCCTGCATCGGGATCATTGCGTCGATGTTGAACAGGTCGATGAGCCAGATTCCGTGCTCGGCGTCGACAGCCTCAATGTCGCCGAAGGTCAGCCGGTTGACGGCGAGAGCTACCTCAACCTCGACCCTGCTGGTGACCGGTGCCCCGTCCTTGGTGATTTCGACCTGGAACATTTCGGACTCCTTCCCCCGGGCGGACCCCCCGCCCTGTTACCTAAAGTATACCAGACGACCGGGGGTCAACGCAACCCCCGGTCGTCGGTTCGTTCAGTTGGTGTTGGCGCGTCCCGCGATCGCGGTCAGGGCGACCTGCGGGTCGACCCCCCACACCAACTCCAGGTCGCCCAGGAACTCGACCAGTCGGTTGTTGGCGCGGTTGAGGTTGCGGTCCATCACCAGGCGCTGCACCGAGTTCGGCATCGTCAGCTCGACCAGCGCCCGTGCCGCGTCGATCTCCAGCGCGAATCGAACCGCCGTCTCGCAGGCCCACTTGATCGTGTCGGCGCTCGCGTCGTAGTTGGCCATTTGGTCTTCTCCCTCCCGGGCGGCGGGACCACCCCGCCGCCCTTCTAACGTCAAGTTTACCACACCTACTCGTCGCGCGCAACCCCGAACCACCGGTCGAACGCCGCGTTTACCAGGCCCGTCGCGACCTGTCCGACCCCGTACGCCAACCAGAACGAGAACCCCAGGACCAGCGACGTCGTGGCCTCGATGTCGACCCCGCCCCGCATCAGTACGACCCGTCCTTCTTGCCGGCGAGCCAGAGGGCAACCCGGGCCTCGGTGCCCATCAGCGTCACGGCGTCGGTCGCGGCGTCGGTCCGGGTGACCGTGATCGTCACGGCCGGGCGGTTGGCCAGCTCGGTCGCCTCGATCGTCCAGGCGACGCCCCGCTTGGCGGCCTCGGCGAGGATCCCCCGAGCCATCTTGGCCTCGGCCTTGCCCGGCATCCCCCGGAAGACCGAAAGGGTCGTGAAGCTCTCCGCCAGCTTGGCGTCCAGCTCGGTGTTGGAAAGGGCGGCGGCAGCGGCGGCGATCTCGCTCTTGTTCATATCTAAATTTTACCATGCCTTCCCAGGTTGGCGCAATGGGTTGGGGCGGTGTGGCTCAGGTCACACCGCCCCGGGGTCTCACGCCTCCTCGGTCTCCTCGACCCGGAGGTCGGTGTCGGTCCAAACCCAGGTTGCCAGCAGCTCCAGGTCGTCCTCCTCGACCCCGTGCTCGTCAACGAACGTGTCGCCCGAGCCCACGACCAGCCACTCGCTGTCGGGGTGCCACGCAACCCGCCCTTCGAGCGTCCCGCCCTCGACGGCCGAGTCGATCGCTCCCAGCAGGGTGGCCGTGCTGATCTTGTAGCCGCTCGACACGAACCGGACGCTGACGTCCTGCAGGTACCGCGCCTCCGGCGCCCCGCCCCCGTTGATTTCGACCTCGAAGACCTTGTGCGCCCGAACCATTTCTGTCCCCTCCGGCCGGGACCCCCCCGGCCTTTCTAAAAAAATTTTACCACACCAACGACTGCCGTCACAATCCCCCCGTCCAAAGGGGAAAGCGTTTTCCCGTGCCCCCGGGGGGACTTGAACCCCCCGCGTCCAACCCGCAACGCCGGACGGGCTAACCCGCCAGGGCGTAAGGTGAGGTCCCCTCGCCGTTGCGGTGCGAGGGGACCTCGGGTCGGTTCAGATCCGGGTGAACCCGGTGGTGACGAACTTCACCTCGTCGTTCTTGGTGGTGTAGCGGAACCCGCCGTCGACGAACTCGCCGTCGTACTCCCACCGGCCGATCTTGGCGCGGCCCAGGTCGCGCGGGGCGGGCTCGTCGGCCTTGGCCTTCTTGGCGGCCTTCGCGGCCTCGCGCTCGGCCTTCGCGGCGTGCTTGGCGTCGGCGGCGGCCTTGCGAGCCTCGGCCTTCTCCTTGCCCTTGGCGATCCCCTCGGCCACCATGTAGGCGAAGGCGAACCGGTTGGCCGCACCCTGGGCGTCGGTCCAGGTCTGAACCCCGCCGTCGTGGATCAGGACCTGGTAGCCCGCGACGCCGGCCCGGATCAGCAGGCCCTTCAGCTTCGCGTCGTGGCCGGGGGCGAACTCGTTCTTCGTGGTCCGGTTGCAGCCCGTGCCGTACGCGTCGAAGTCCGGCTGGCCGTCGGTCTCGAACTCGCGGGTCACGACCTCGAACTTGCCGCAGGCGCAGGGGCGGAGGGCGTTCTTCGGGGCGGCGGCGGGGGCGGTGGTCTCGGTCATTTCGGGCTCCTCGGCCTCGGGGCGGGGGGCCTGTCCCCCCTCGCTTTCTGTGAAAATTTTACCATCCGAGTCGGGGTCGGCGCAACCCCCCTCGGCGGTGTGACCCGCGTCACCCTTGGCGGCCTCGTCCAGCACGGACACGACGAGCTGCGTCGCCGCTCCCTCGTCCGCCCCGTGACGCGCGACCAGCCAGTCGGCGACCTCGTTCGCGGGCTCACCCTTGACCAGCAGCTTGTGCCGCACGGACTCGACCAGGGACGTCGCCCGGTCGGCCAGGTCGGGGCGCTCCTCGGCAACCTCGGCCAGCCCGGCCTTGATGCTCGCGAGCAGGTCCTGGACCGCCACCTCGGCCTCGCTCTGCGGCATCCCGCCGTCCGCGACCAGCCAGCTCACGACCAGACGCGGCTCCTCGGACATCAGCGCCTCCACCAGGAACGGGACCTCGAACCCGCCGATCCGTTCAACCGCCACGTCGCTCATTTCCAACCTCCAAGTCCCGGGGGCCGGAGCGCCCCCACATGAAAAATCATACCATATGGTGCCTCGGAGGCACAACCCTCCTTGAACCTCGACCCAGTGTGAGGCGCGTCACACCCTCGAGGGCTTGCGCGCAAGATCCGGATATGGTACACGCGCGTACGCGCGGTTGTAAACAGGCACCAGCAGCGGTGGCCGGCAGGGGTTGTGCCCGGGGGGCACCATATGATAGACTGGTGTCGTACACAGAGAGGGGGTGGTTTTGGTGCGCGACGTCGTGTGGACGCGAGGGACGGCCTGACCGTCCGGGGCGCCTCGGTCCTTCATAGCAGGTTGGACCGGGGCGCCCCCCCGGGGGGTTGCGGGGAGGCTCCGCCCGTGGTAAAATTGACGTAACGGGGGCGCTCCGCCCCTCCTCGGAAAGGAAGCACCAATGCGCGACCTCGACAACGGCGAAATCAACCTGCTGGTTTCCGGCCTGGGCGCCTTGCTCGCCGCGTACGCGGCTGACCGCAACGAGCTGACCAAGGGCCGGTCCCCGAACCCGGACGCCGAGCTGGAAGGGGTCTACGGCACCGACTTCGTGCTCAAGGTGCGCGCGCTGCGCGCCAAGATCCAGAACAGTCGCCCCCCGCTCGTCGACCCCGCCCCCCTCACCCCGACCCAGGTCACCGAGGCCCAGGCGCGTGCGGCGAGTTGGGCGCAGTACGGACTTACCCCCCCGAGCTGACCCCCGGCTCGACCGACCGGCCCCGACGTTCCCCTTGCGTCGGGGCCGGTCCGTGTGGTAAAATTGACGTAGCGCCGGGGGGGTCCCGGCCGGGAAGGGGAGCAAGATGAAGGTCCGCCAGATCCACGACATCGAGATTGCCGACGAGGCGCGCATCGCCGAGGAGATCGACCTCGCTCGCGCGTCCGGGCTGCTCGGGTCGACCCGGGGGCGGCTGATGAACGAGATCATGACGCAGATCCTGCTCTACGGTCGCCAGTCGGGCGTGCTGCAGTTTGCGGCTGACGGGCGTTGGTTCGCCGAGCCGGTCCGCGACCAGACGGTGGTTCGGTTCTCGGTCGCCTGGCGGCTCGTGAACACGACCACGACGATCGTCTAACGCCAACCGGGAGGGGGGTTGCGCTGACCCCCCTCCCCCTGGTAAGATTTTTTTAGAGAGGCCGGGGGGTCCGGCTCTCGGGAAGGGGAAGTCCGATGACCACCGTTTCGCCTGCCGCCTTCGAGATGATCCGCGAGGCGATCGCCAACGTCGAGCGTGGGGTCCAGCGCGAGGCGCACGTTGCCTGCGCAATCGCCACCATCAAGATCACGATGATCGGCTTCTTCCGGCGCCGGATCGTGGTGGAGTTCACGCCGACCACGAAGCTCGGGTGGGCGCGCATCGAGTCGGCCGACTTCGGCGACACCAAGATCGCCAACCTCGCCGTCGTGGTCCTGGAGGAGCTGGGCCGCCGCCACTGAACCAAACCGAGGCTCGGGGGTTGCGCGTCGGCCCCCCGCCTGGTAAAATTGATTTTAGAAAGGGGCGGTTCCGCCCCTCGGATGTTTGATAATTCCATAGTGGTTCGGTCAGGCGAAGGACATGCCGACGAAAGCCCATCCGGCAAAGCGATGGGCACCTACCCCTAGGAGGGGTCATGTCCTTCGTCAACGTGATGGTGGCGGGCAAGGTTCGTAGCTACCCGGAGAAGATCGCTGAGTTCGGCGACTTCGTCGCGGAGTGCGGATGGCCTCAGTCGATCGCTGATTTCAGGCGAGAGGTTGCGGAGCCCACCTTTCACGTCGGGTCGTGGATCGTCGCCGCTTACGGGTGGGTCGTAATCGATGACTCTGGCGTTGCTTACCAGATCGAGATGCGTCGTACCGGTAGCTACACGATCACCGGTGCTGCCCCGATGGTTCGACACCAAGACGTCTACTACGCCTGACCGACGACAGGACCCCTGAACCGATTGGTTCAGGGGTCCTGTCATGTTCGACCTGATCGCGCGAAATGAGCAGCATTGTACTTAACGCCCCGGTTCCTCGTTCGGGTCGGCGACACAGTGCGGGTCAGCGTCATCGCGGTGACCCGCACTGAGGGGTTGCGCAACCTCCCGCCCCCGTGGTAGACTTTTCATAGAAAGCAAGCGGGGCCACCGGCCCTCTTCCCCGAAGGAGCCAAAATGACGGACGCCGAGATCCTCGCCGCTCTCCGGAACGACCCGGACACCGTGTTCCTGACGGAGGATGACCTGCGCCACGCAACCGACCAGGCCGTTCTGGACGCGCGGGAGACCGAGAGCGACCTCGCGGCCTGGTACGACCAGAACCAGTGAGCGACCCCGGGAGGGGGGTTGACAGACCCCCCTCCCGTCTGGTAAACTTACGTTAGAAAGCAAGGGGGGCCGCTCCGGTCCCTCGCCCCGAGAGGAGACGGACATGCTGGACTACGCGGACCCCCACTTCGAGTGCATCGAGTTCGAAGCGGCGTGCATCGACGCGGACTGCCCGGTCCTTCGGGACGAAGACGGCAACTACATCCCCCGCCACTCGACCGGCAACGCGGATATCGACGCGGGCGTGATTTACGACGACGCGACCTGACCCCACAGACGCCGACGCCCCGGGAGCCAACCAAGGCCCCGGGGCGTCGTGCTGCGCCGATCACATTCCGGAACGCGCTTTCCTTTCCACCATAGCGAGTACGGCGTCGAGGTGTTCCTCCTCGTAGTGCACATCCCGAGGCAGGTTGCCCTCGGACGGCACCTCACCCACGACGTCCATCGCTTCCAGGCGCTCCATCATCTTGGCGGCCTTGTTGTACCCGATGCCGAGCGCGCGTTGTACCGAGGACGTCGAACCGCTGCCCGTGGTCACGACGTGGTGCGCCACCTTCAGCAGCAGCTCCAGGTCGGGGTCCCGCTTCGCCCGACGCGGCGGGTCGGCCGGAGTCGGTGCCTGGACGTCCATTGCCCTAACACCGGTGGTGTGGAACCCCTGCGAGGCGGTGGCCGGCGCAGGCTTGATGTGCGCCTGAATGAGCGTTGCAAGTGCGGCGTGTTCCGTGTCGGATGCTTCCTCGTCAGCGACCCACGGGACCTGCACCCGGATGAGGGTCGACGTCCCGGCTCCCAGGAACAGCGCGTCGCCCGAACCGGCCAGCGTCTCGGCCCCGTTCTGGTCGAGGATCACCCTAGAGTCGGCCTGGCTCGACACCAAGAACGCCAGTCGTGCCGGGAAGTTGGCCTTGATCAGACCGGTGATCACGTCGACGCTCGGACGCTGAGTTGCCAGCACCAGGTGGATTCCCGCCGCTCGGGCGAGCTGGCCCAGGCGCACCACGTTCGTCTCGACCCCGGCCTTGTCGACAAGCATCACGTCCGCCAGCTCGTCACAGATCGCAACCAGCCGGAACATCTTGCGATTCGGGTCCGACGTGCGAGCGTTGTACTCGTCGATGTTGCTAGCCCCGACCTCGGCCATCCGGGCGTACCGATCGTCCATCTCGGCGACGAGCTGCTCGAACGCCTCCGCCGCGTGTTCCGACCCGAACACCACCGGCGCCCACAGGTTGGGCAGCGTCCGGTACCGACCGAACTCCACGCGCTTCGGGTCGATCAGCATCAACTGAACGGCGCTCGGCGAGTTCCGAGTAAACGCCGTGATCGACGCCTTCAGGAACGCGGACTTGCCGCCCCCCGTCGCCCCGCCGACCAGCAGGTGAGGCATTTTGGCTAGGTCCGGTGCGTGAATCGTCCAGTCCATGTCGGCGCCCAGCGGGATTGCCAGCTCCGTCGTCAATGCCGGCAGCACCCGCTTCCACTCAACCCAGGACCGCTGCGGGTTCGGGACCTCGATGCCGATCGCGTTCTTCCCCGGGATCGGGACCTGCAGTCGCACGCGTTCGGTCCGCAGAGCCACCTGCAGGTCCGGCAGCAGCTTCGTGATCGTCTGCACCCGGACGCTCGGCGGCACCTCGATCGCGAACCGAGTGGCGGTCGGTCCGGTCGTCACACCGGTCACGTCCACATTCACGCGATTCGCCTTGAGAACCTCCTGGATTGTCGGCACGAACATCGCCGAGGCAATGAACCCCCCGGTCCCCTGCTGCTCCCCACCCCCCGAGGGGGCCGGAGGGGGCTCCTCGGATACATCCTGCGGCAGGTAGGGGGCCAGGGGACTCTTGTCAAACAACGTCCGCAGCCAGCCCGGTCGGTCCTCGCCAGCCACCGCTGCGTCGGGAGTCTCCACCACCTTGTCCCGGCCCGTGCGCCGACGCCACTCTTTGTGGGCCGCGATCGCGAGGTACGCGAGCCCTGCTGCGATCGCCAACCCGACCAGCTTCCCCCAGCCCTGATTTGCTTCCGGCTGGTACACCGCCAACACGTCCATCACTACACCGCCCCGAACAGAATCATGATGACCGGCGCGGCCATCTCGCAGGTCCACTTCGTTCCCTCGTTGACCCAGCCGCCCAGCAGTCCCCCGGGCGCCAGGTCGCTGAACATCCCCATCGTTGCGGCGATGCCCTGCACCTTCCAGTTGATCTTGTACAGCCCCGACTTCGGCAGTTTGATCGAAGCCACCCGGTCCAGCTTCAGCTTCCGGCCCCAGCTGTTGGGCACCATCGCCCCGATGACCCACGTTGCGAGTCCGCTGATGGCCACTCCGACGATGAACGCAGCGCTCGCGCCCGAGATGTACGCCAGTTTGTCTTGGTTGAGCGCCCACTGGAGCGCGCCCGTGACCTTTTCGAGCGTCCACTGGTCGAGCTGCGACCCGTCGAAACCCGTCTTCCAGGCCGCGATTCCGAAGAACAGAACCGCCCGGTCCCGCAGCGCAGCCGGCCCGATCGCCAGGTAGTCAATCATCAGGACCAGGAAGAACAGAGCGGCGCAACCGCTCGGGCTCATCTCCCTCGCCCAGCCCATTTGGTCCATTTAAGGCCCCCTCAGTCCCAAATCCACGTCATGATCAGTCGATCGTCGTCATCGAAGTCCCACACGCGCACCCTGAACTCGTGCTTGTCGAGGTCCTCCTCGTCCGCCAGTCGACGGACCAGCCGCTTGATCCTCTCGTCCGTCTCTTCTACGTCGTCCAGGTCGAGCACGAGAGAAAGGCGCTTGCTCTTGTTAACCACGTCCTCTCCGTCGCACTTCGCCGTCACGATGTACCTGCTCATTTCGGCCCTCCTCCCTGCTCTTCCTTGATCTCCCGCATCATGCGGGCAGCCGTCTTCTTGTGAATGCCCACCCGGTCAGCCACCGCCTCGGCGGTCACCCCGGGGTCTTGCCGCATGATCTCCGCTACGCGATCCCTCGGAGCACCCATGCTTGGAGCACGATCCCCCATTGTGCTCCGAGGATCCGGAGCACTATTCCCCGGAGCACCCTCATTGTGCTCCAAAGAATAGTGCTCCAAATCATCCGGAGCACGGTCTTCACTCGCACCCGGGTTGTGCTCCGGATCCCCCGGAGCGTGATCCCTGGTTGTGCTCCGAGTACTTGGAGCACGATCTGCCTGGCCCAGCGGAAACGCCTGGTGCTCGGGGGCGGGCTGCCCCCGCCGCCAGCTCTCCAGTGCGTCCCAGTCCATCCTCGGACCCGCAGGCGACACGGGCGAGTCCGGCAGCCGCCCGGCCAGGTCCCCCACCGGTCGCTCCCATTCGTGCTCCGAATCATCCGGAGCACGATCTCCCATTGTGCTCCCAGTATCCGGAGCACCCATGCTCGGAGCACTATTCCCATCCGAACGATCATCCCGCTCCGGATAACTCGGAGCACTCCCGGGAGTGCTCTCAATCATTGTGCTCCAAGTACTGGGAGCACTATTCCCCGGCGCCGGATTCTGTGCTCCTGATGGTTGTGCTCCGGACGCTTGGAGCACGATTCCCGATTGTGCTCCAGATTCCGTGCTCCGGATCCCTGCGCGTCGGACCATCGCACGCATGTGGACGGCACCCGCACTCAACGCCGGAGGCAGCGCCCCCACCACCACGCTCAACACGACCAGGAACCAACCAAGCTTCCGGTCCGCCGCCGCCCACCCGTGATAACCCGACTGCGCCAAGATCCCGACCAGCGCGCCACCGTACGTGTTCCACTTTGCCACCACGGCGATTTCGTCGCTCACCGGCGCAAGCCACGTCACGAGCGCCGTGACCACGTACCCGTCGACGCAGATCGGCAAGGCCCACGCGAGCGACACCACCGGCAACACGTCCCACAGCTCGCCAGCGTCCCAATGGCCCTTGAATCCCGCGATCTCGGCGATGGCCACCCACGTCGCGAACGACAGGAAGAAAGACGCGACCAGCGTGAGCCAGCTCGATAGCCGTCCGGCCAGCGATTCGCGAATCTTGCCTTTCACAGAGTCCTCCCCTGGATTTGGGCTCGTCGGCGGCCCGCTCTATTATAGCACACGGGGTGCCCACCTGTCAATACGCCAAGCAACGCCTGGATCGTAATGGTTGGTGGGCACCCCGCGCAGCGGTGGCCGGGCGCGCTACTCCTCCTCCGCCTTTTCGAGTTCGCAGCCCATCGGGGGCGGGCAGCAACGGTGGAACTCGGTTTCTTCGCTGCTCTTCCAGTGATGCGCCCAGTAGTGACCCTGGTAGGAGCCGCAGAACCGGAAGCACCGAGCGCACTGTGTGTCCCGACACTGCCCCGGCTCGTACATGCAGTCGACGTGAACGCCGAACACGGCTTCGAGCTGCCACTGGTAGAGCGCGATCGTCGAGTCGAGACACGAGTCGACGCGGTGACCTCGACCCTCGGGTGCCGGGAACTTCGGCATCGCCGCGTGCTTGTCGGGTGACACACGCGCCGTGATCTCGCGGACCCCGCTCACGTCGATGTTGCGGTACCCGAAATGGCGCATCAGCACGCCGCAGTGAATCTCCAGGAACGCCCGGTCAAAGTGAACCGAACTCCCGGCCATCGCCACGCCTTGCGGGATGCCCAGCTCGAACAGGCTCTCCAGCACCTTCTCTTCGAAGTCGCGCAACCGGATCGGGTTGTTGTTGGTTAGCTCCTCGACCAGCCCGTTGTCCGTGTGCATCCCGAGCGCGTACTTGTTGTCGTCCAGGACGCTGCGCCAGTCGACGTTCCAGACCGGCGACGCCGCGCGCCAATACTCCTTGCCCTTCTCGTCCGTGACCCGCAGGCCCAGTTCCAGGATCAGGTCCTTCCTCGGGTTGAGCCCCGTGGTCTCGATGTCGA
>JACCDR011769906.1_pt1 | contig 13218 bp, 6 predicted proteins | sample 7446431 | NCBI WGS metagenome assembly JACCDR01 (sample SAMN15323443, study PRJNA562643) | freshwater metagenome | isolation source: river surface water | place: USA:Blue River Watershed | collected 2017-08-17
AGCGCTGCGAGGAAGAGGGCATCGTCTTCATCGGCCCCAAGCACTACAGCATCGCGGCCATGGGCGACAAGATCGCCTCCAAGAAGCTGGCCAACGAAGCCAAGGTCAGCACCATCCCCGGCCACAACGAGCCCATCCTCACGCCCGAGGAGGCCGTGAAGATCGCGCAGAAGATCGGCTACCCCGTGATGATCAAGGCCTCGGCCGGCGGCGGCGGCAAGGGCCTGCGTGTGGCCTACAACGACAAGGAGTGCTTCGAGGGCTTCACGTCCTGCCGCAACGAGGCGCGCAACAGCTTCGGCGACGACCGCGTCTTCATGGAGAAGTTCGTCCAGGAGCCGCGCCACATCGAGATCCAGGTGCTGGGCGACGGGCACGGCAACGTCATCTACCTGAACGAGCGCGAATGCTCGATCCAGCGCCGCCACCAGAAGGTGATCGAGGAGGCGCCCAGCCCCTTCATCAGCGAGGCCACGCGCAAGGCCATGGGCGAGCAGGCCGTGGCCCTGGCCAAGGCCGTGAAGTACCAGAGCGCAGGCACGGTGGAGTTCGTGGTTGGCAAGGACCAGGACTTCTATTTCCTCGAAATGAACACCCGCCTGCAGGTGGAGCACCCGGTGACCGAGTGCATCACCGGCCTGGATCTGGTGGAGCTCATGATCCGCGTGGCGGCTGGCGAGAAGCTGCCGCTGGCCCAGGCCGACGTCAAGCGCAATGGCTGGGCCATCGAGTGCCGTATCAATGCCGAGGACCCCTTCCGCAACTTCCTGCCCTCCACGGGCCGCCTGGTGCGTTTCATCCCGCCGCAGCAGAGCATGTGGCAGGGCCAGACGCAGCCGCTCATGGGTGTGCGCGTGGACACGGGCGTGCAGGAGGGTGGCGAGATCCCCATGTACTACGACTCGATGATCGCCAAGCTCATCGTGCACGGCCAGGACCGCAACGAGGCCATCGCCAAGATGCGCGAGGCGCTCAACGGTTTCGTGATCCGCGGCATCAGCTCCAACATCCCTTTCCAGGCCGCGCTGCTGGCGCACCCGGACTTCGTGGCCGGCAAGTTCAACACGGGCTTCATCGCCCAGCACTACGGCCAGGGCTTCTCCTCGGACGACGTGCCGCACGAGGACCCGAGCTTTCTCGTCGCCTTGGCAGCCTTTGTGCGTCGCAAGTCGCGTGAGCGCACGACCACCATCACGGGCCAGCTGCCGGGTTACGCGGTGGACGCGGGCAAGGACTATGTGGTCATCACCCTGGCCGCCGATGGCCAGCACAGCCATACGCCCGTGCACGTGGACGAGTTCGTGGGCGAGACGGGCAAGGCGCGCGTGCGCGTGGGCGCCCAGACCTACGAGATTGTCAGCAACTCGCGCCTCAACGACGTGATCATCGCCGGCACGGTCAACGGCCATCCTTTCACGACCCAGGTCGAGCGCGGCACGCCCAAGAACCCGCTCGCCCTGCGCCTGCAGCACAACGGCACCAAGATCGACGCGCTGGTGATCTCGCCGCGCATGGCCGAGCTGCACCAGCTCATGCCACACAAGGCACCGCCGGACATGAGCCGCTACGTGCTCTCGCCCATGCCGGGCCTGCTGGTCGATGTGGCCGTGCAGCCGGGCCAGAAGGTGCAGGCTGGCGAGCGGGTGGCGGTGATCGAGGCCATGAAGATGGAGAACGTGCTGTTTGCGGCCGCCGACGGTGTCGTGTCCAAGGTGTTGGCCGCCAAGGGCGAGAGCCTGACCGTCGATCAACCCATCGTCGAGTTCGAGGCATGAGCGCACGTCCCTTCAGGGTGCTGGGCATCCAGCAGATCGCCATCGGCGGCCCGGACAAGACACGGCTGCAGAAGCTGTGGGTCGAGATGCTGGGCCTGCGGGTGACGGGCACGTTCAGGAGTGAGCGCGAGAACGTGGACGAGGACATCTGCGCCATGGGGCACGGCGCGCATACGGTCGAGGTCGACCTGATGCAGCCGCTGGATCCGGAGAAAAAGCCCGCCGTGCACACCACGCCGCTCAACCATGTGGGCCTGTGGATCGACGACCTTCCCAAGGCGGTCGAGTGGCTCACGGCCCAGGGCGTGCGTTTCGCCCCCGGTGGCATTCGCAAGGGCGCCGCCGGCCACGACATCTGTTTCCTGCACCCCAAGGCCAGCGAGGAGTTCCCGATTGCCGGGGAGGGGGTGCTGGTCGAGCTGGTCCAGGCACCGCCGGAGGTGATTGCTGCGCTGACGCCTGCGGGGGCGTCCGGCCAGCCCCTTTCTTGATAGGTGCAAACCCCGTAAGGCGCGGGCAAGACGGTTCCGTATACTCATTTGGGTATACAAAACGCCGGAACCCGACCGGCTCCAAGACGTCATGGGTATCCTCAAGCAACTGCTCGGCCCCGGGGCCTGGCTCATGCGGCGCCTGCCGCTGGCGGGCAAGCTCCTGGTGCTGCTGGCTGTGACGGTTGTGGCGCTGGTCGTCGATCGTGTGCTGGGCCTGTGGGCGGGGCTGCTGTCGCTGGCACCGCTGGCCTACCTGATGGCGTCGTTTTACGCGAGTTTCATGTCGGACCTGCGCCGTGTCATGCGCCACATGGACGCGACCGCGCATGGCAACCTGCGTGAGCGGCTGGCGCTGGAGGGCCGGGACGAGATCGCTGCCATGGCCCAGGCCATGCAGGGCATGTCCAGCAGCCTGTCGGCCATGGTGGCCAGCATCCGCAGCAACTCGGCCCTGGTGGCGCATGCCGGCCAGAGCCTGGCGGCGGGCAACCGCGAGCTCTCCGATCGCACCGAACAGCAGGCGGCGAATCTGGATCAGACCTCGGCCAGCGTGCAGGACCTCTCCAGCACGGTGCAGGGCAACGCGGGCACCACCCAGCAGGCCAACACGCGGGCGGCTGAGGTACGCGACGTGGCGGAGCGCGGGGCCCAGGCCATGGCCGAGGCTGTGCGCACGGTCGAGGCCAGCCAGGGCAGCGCCCAGCGCATGAACGAGATCATCGGTGTGATCGACAGCCTGGCGTTCCAGACCAATATCCTGGCGCTCAACGCTGCGGTGGAAGCGGCCCGGGCCGGCGAGGCCGGGCGTGGTTTTGCGGTCGTGGCGGCCGAGGTGCGTTCCCTGGCCCAGCGCTCGGCCGAGTCGGCCAAAGAAATCCGCCAGCTCATCGGCACCTCGTCTGCGCAGGTCGGTGCCAGTGTGACCCAGATCCGCACGGCCGGTAGCAGCATTGGCGAGATCGTCGCCGGCATCCGGGGCGTCGCCGAGAGCATGTCGCAGATCTCGGTGTCCAGCGCCGAGCAGAGCACCTCGCTCAACGAAATCACGGCGGCCATCCGCCAGCTCGACGAGATCACCCAGCGCAACGCGGCCATGGTCGAGCATGCGGTGGAACAGGCCGAGAAACTGGAACAGCGGGCTTCCACACTGGCCGAGGCCGTGGCGGCCTTCCGGCTGCAGCAGGGCACGGCGGACGAAGCCCTGGCCCTGGTGCACAAGGCCGTGCGTCACCGCCAGCAGATCAGCCGCGAGGGTTTCATCCGCGACCTGACCCACCCGTCCCAGGGTTTCCACGACCGCGACATGTACGTCTTCGCGCTGGACCGCGCAGGCCACTATGTGGCGTTTGGCGGCAATCCGGCCAAGGTGGGCACACGTGTGCAGGACATCCCCGGCATCGATGGCCAGGGCCTGCTGGAGGCCATCGTGGCGCAAGCCGAGCGTGAGCCGGGCTGGGTGGAATACGACATCACCAATCCTGCCACCGGCGCGGTGCAGACCAAGATGTCCTATGTGCAGCAGGTCGACGACCTGTACGTCGGCTGCGGCGTCTACAAGAACCTCGTCGCCGCCTGAGCCCCAGGGCGCAGGGCGTCACGCTGGCCTGTCGCGGCGCCAGCTGCTTTGACGGGACCTCCCTCAGACCACGCGGAACTTCGCGATCTCTTCCATCAGCAGATCGGCCTGGTGGCGCAGGGCCTCGGCGGCTGCCGTGGTTTCTTCCACGAGGGCCGAGTTCTGCTGGGTGTCCTTGTCGAGCGCCTGGATGGCCAGCACGACCTGTCCCACACCGGCGGCCTGTTCGCGGGCAGCGGAGGCGATCTCGTTGAGAAAGCCGTTGACCTGCTGCGCGTTGTCGACCACCTTGCCCATGGTGGCGCCGGCATTCTCGACCACCTTGGAGCCATCCTGGACCCGGGCCACGCTGTCGCCGATCAGGGCCTTGATTTCCCGCGCGGCGTCCGCGCTGCGCTGGGCCAGGCTGCGGACTTCGGACGCCACCACCGCAAAACCGCGCCCGGCTTCGCCGGCCCGGGCCGCCTCCACCGCGGCATTGAGCGCCAGGATGTTGGTCTGGAAGGCGATGCCGTCGATCACCCCGATGATCTCGCCGATCCGGGCCGAGGAGGCCTGGATGTCACCCATGGTGTGGACGACCTGGCCGATCACGTTGCCGCCCGCCCGGGCGACATCGGCGTTTTCGGCGGAGAACATGGAAGCGCCCTGGGCACGTTCGGCATTGGCCGACACGGTCGAACCGATCTGTTCCATGGCCGCGGCCTGCTCCTCGAGCGACGCGGCGGCCGCTTCGGTGCGCGCGGACAGGTCGCCGCTGGCCGAGGCGATTTCCTTGGCCGTGACGTTGAGTTCACGCGCCGAGTGGCGCACGCGCCGGATCAGGTGGTGCAGGGCGTCGTAGGTCTTGCGCAGGTCGACGATGACCTGCGCCGGCTCATCCTTGCCCCAAGGCTGGCTCGGGGCCTGGCGCAGGTCGCCTGCAGCCATGTCCTGCAGGTGCCGGCTGATCAGTCGCAGGCCGCCGCGGGTGACCAGGAAAAAGCTGTAGAAGAAGTAACCGGCCAGCAGCACGGTCAGGGTGATCAGGGTGGCGATGATGTTGCGCTGGGCCGTCAGGGACTCCTGACGGGCCTTGAGCAGCAGCCCCAGCTCACGCAGGCCTGTGTCGTAGAGGGTGAAGGCATCCTTGAGCGCCTGTTCACCGCTGGCGTAGGCCTGTGCGGCCGGCAGGTTGGCCGCCATCAGCTGGTCCGGGTTCTGGAACTGCTTGTGATAAGCCCCCAGGGCGTCGAGCGGGCCGGTAGGTAGCCTGGCGGCAAGGGACGGGTTGGCCGTGCTGGCGCGCTGCAGGCTGTCCCGCATGCTGGCCAGACCGCTGAGCACATTGGCCTGCCAGACCACGTAACGACGGGCATTGCGTTCTTCCAATTGCGCGGATGCCAGGGCGTTCACGCTCCAGCCCCACATCTGGTCCAGGTCTTCGATCACCTTGGGCGCCTCGATCACGAGGGCGAATACCAGGTAAAGGGAGTCGAGGTCCGGGTCCAGGACCAGGGTGGATTCGTCGCCGATCTTGCGCAGCAGCGGGATGACAGTGCGCGACACCTCGCCGTAACCGGTATCACCCGTGGTTTGGGTGGTCGGTTTGGATTTGGCCCAGGCCTCCTGGAGCTTGCCGAACTCGGCGCGCACCTTCATGGGATCGCCCGTACGCTTGAGGAAGGCGTCGAAATCCTTTAGACCTGTATCCACCTGACGACGCCCAGCCTCGAAGCTGGCCTCGGCACCCGTGTAACCGCCCATCTTCGAGCGCATGGCGCCACGCAAGGTATTGAGGCCCTGCAGCACCGGGCTGAACTGCCGCAGCGCCTCGACGCCGTCGATCTCCTGGGTCGTGGTCGTGATGGATTTCTGAAGCGAATCGAGCATCAGATAAGTCGTGAGGCCCAGCGGAAGCAGGAAGGTCAGGCTGATGATGAGCGCCTTGGCGCCAAATCCGAGGTTGCGCATCAGCTTCACGCCGGGCGCCCAGAGCCCGTGCGGGTAAAAGAGGCTGGCGGGTGCAGGCTGACTGGCGGGAGCGGGAAGGTCTTGGGTCGTGCGCGGTACGGGCAGATGGCTCTGGCTCATGTGCAGATCTCGGAAAATATGCCTCCCTCGGGCATGACGCCGACTGAGTCGATCGTATTTGTGCTTACTTTACGCGGCTTGCGCGGTGGCGGCAACGGGATTGAGACCTGTTGCGCGGATCAAACGCAGGTTGGCCGGAAATACGGCGGGAATTCACGCTATTTCCTGGCCGCCCCGGGTTCGCAGGCGCCGCGCCTTGTGCCATAGTCGATGGTGTATGACTGCTGCCCATTCCCGAAGCCTGAAGGTGCTGGCCGCCGATGACAACCCGGTCAACCGCAAACTCGTGGTTGCCGCGCTCAAGTCCCTGGGGCACACCGGGGTGGTGGTCGACGATGGCGAGAAGGCGCTGCGCTGCCTGGCCCAGCTCCACTTTGACCTGGTGCTGCTGGATGTCCAGATGCCGGTGATGGATGGCCTGCAGGCGCTCGCTGCGATCCGCGCGCAGGAACAGGCCGGCAAGCCCCATGTGCCCGTCATCATGGTCACGGCCAACGACCTGCCGGGCGACCGGTTGCGCTTCACCCAGAGCGGGGCGGATGGCTACGTGGCCAAGCCGGTCGATCTCCAGAACCTGCGGGACGAGATCAATCGGGTGATGGGTGTTGTATGAGCCTGACGGCGCTCAATGGCGGGTGCCCGGCTGCCGATATCCCCACAGGAAATCTGTTGCAATTTTTTTGAAACACCGCTGAGAACATGACATCGACCCTCGCTCCCGCTCAGGTTTCCCGGCTGCTGCGTCCTGGGGTGGCGCTGATGAGCCGCCTGTCCATGCCGGTCAAGCTTTACGCCCTGCTGGCCATCCTGCTGGTGCCGCTGGCCCTCATGAGCTGGTATGGGCTGCGTACCCTGTACCTCAACCGCGCCCTCGCCCTGTCCGAGCTTGCCGGCGCCGAGCTGGTCAAGCGCGCAACCGATGTGGTGGTCCTGGTGCAGACCCACCGGGGGCAGACCAACATCCTGCTGTCGGGCAACGCCGGGCCGGCCCAGGCCCGCGAGGAGACCCGGCTCAAGCTCACGGCGGCCACCGGGCACCTGGCCGCCCATATCCGGGCCGAACCCGGGCTGCGGCTCGACGCGCGCTGGAAGCAGCTGCAACCCGGGCTGGAGCGGCTGCGACAGATCGGTGCTGGCGCGGATCGGCTGGCGGTGTTCAACGAACACACGGCCTTGGTGGATGGCTTGCGGCAGCTGGCATTTCAAGCGGGGGAGACTTCGGGCTTGCTGCTTGATCCCGAGGCCAGCAGCTATTTCATCATGAGCATCCTGGTCGACCGGCTGATTCCTCTGGTGGAGCAGATCGGCCTGGCGCGGGGGGCGGGGGCCGGGCTGCTGGCCCGGTCGGATGCGACACCCGTGCAGACCCTGCCGGTCGCGGCGCGGGCCGAGGCGATCGAGGAGCAGGTCACCCGCCTGGCGGAGGTGATGCAGGCGCTGGAACGCTCAGGCGAACGCACGCCTGCCACCTGGAGCGGGGCGGAAACAGCGGTCCGGGCCTTCGCAGGGCAGATCCGGACGGCGCTGGGCTCGGGCGCGCCGGTGGGGGAGGCTGCCGCCTATTTTGCTGCAGGCACGCGGGCCATCGATGCCATGCTGGCCTTCCGCACGGCGATGAGCGACCGGCTCGAGTCCCTGCTGCGCGAGCGCGCGACCGCCAACCTGAATCTCATGCTGATGCTCGCCCTGCTGGCTGCCGTGGCGCTGATCCTGACGCTGTACCTGATCACGAGTTTTTTCACGGCCACCGTGGGCAGCCTGGACAACATGCGCCACGTCATGCGTACCGGCAGCGCCGGCAACCTCGCCGAGCGGGTGAATGTCCAGGGCAGTGACGAGCTGGCGCAGATCGCCCAGGAGTTCGAGAAGATGCTGATGATGCTGTCGGCTCTGGTGGCCGATGTACGCAGTGCGGCCGCCCTGGTCACCCATGTGGGCGACATGCTAGTTCAGGATGCGCACGACCTCTCCGATCGGACCCAGGCGCAGGCGGCCAGCCTGGAGCAGGCCACGGCCAATGTCGGGTCCATCAGCGAGGACGTGACGCGCAACTCCGAGGCGGCCAATGAGGTCAGCCGCATGACGCGGGAGCTGCATGGCGAAGCCGACCGCGCCGGCACCCTGATGCAGGAAACGGTCACCAGCCTGGGGCCGCTCAAGCACACCACCGAGCGCATGTCAGAGATCATCGGCGCCATCGACGGGATCGCCTTCCAGACCAACATCCTCGCGCTGAATGCCGCCGTGGAGGCCGCGCGGGCCGGCGAGGCCGGGCGTGGTTTTGCCGTGGTGGCGGCCGAAGTGCGCAGCCTGGCCGGCCGCAGCCAGGCCGCGGCAGCCGAGGTGCGCCGCCTGATCGAGGAGTCTTCCGGCCGCGTCAACACGACCGTGGCGGACATCGATCGGGTCAGCCGCATGATGGACAGCCTGGTCGCTGGCATCCGCAAGATCTCGGCCAGCGTGGCGAATATCGCCGAGGTCAGTGCACGCCAGAGCACGGCACTGATGGAGGTGGTGCAGGCCGTCGGCGACCTGGACCGGATGACCAGCCAGAACTCGGCCCTGGTGGAGCGGACGGCCCATCGGTCGAACCGCCTGACATCGCGCTCGCGCCAGCTGCAGGAGGCGGTGTCCCATATCCAGTTGCGCGAGGGCACCGCCGACGAGGCGCACGAGCTCGCCGTCCGGGCGGCGGCCCATGTCAAGGCGGTCGGGTTCGAGAAGGCCAGCCGCGATTTCCACGACAAGGCCGGGGCCTATGTCGACCGCGACCTGTACATCTTTGTCCTCGACCGTCAGGGCGTCTATCGCGTGATGGGCGCCGACAGCGGCAAGATCGGCAGTTCGGTGCACCAGGCCCAGGGCGTGGACGGATCCAAAGTGGTCAAAGACGCCTGGTATCGCGCGGAGCCGGGCGGTGGCTGGGTCGAGTACAACATCGTCAATCCGGTCACCGGTGACGTGCGCGGCAAGTCCTCGTTTGTCATTCCCCTGGGCGATGATCTCCTGCTGGGCTGTGGTGCCTACCGCAGTGCGATCAGTGAGGGGGAGGATTGAGGGATCGCGTTGGCGTGGCCGGCTGAGTTGGAAGACCTGCCGCGCATCGAGATCATTTCTCGGTAAGTACGTCTGCGCAGGCGCGCGCGCGCCCCTCGCGTTTGGCGCGGTAAAGCTGCTGGTCGGCCAGCGCCAGGAGCTCCGCCGCCTGTCCCTTCGGGCCACTTCTGCTGGCCACACCCAGGCTGACAGTGACCACCCCCGCCGCATCAGATTTGACATGGGGTATGGCACGCGAGCGCACGCGCTCCTCGATCTCCTGCGCCAGCTTCAGGGCCTGCTCGTGCGGTGTGTCCGGCAACAGGCAGATAAACTCCTCGCCACCGTAGCGCGCCACCAGATCCGTGGCGCGTCGCAGGCTGCTCTTGAGCACGCGCGCGATCTCACGCAGGCATTCGTCCCCGAGCTGGTGGCCGTAATGGTCGTTGTAGCGCTTGAAGAAGTCCACGTCGAGCAGGATGAGCGACAGGGGCGGCTCCTGGCGCGTCGATCGTGCCCACTCAAGCGCAAACTGCTGGTCGAAATAGCGGCGGTTGAAGATTGTCGTCAGGCCGTCGATGTAGACCAGGTCACGCAGCACATCGGCCTGGAGCTTCAGTATCAGCTGGGTGCGAGCCCGGGCGCGCAGCACCGGCGGGTTGACCGGCTTGGCAATGAAGTCCACCGCGCCCAATTCCAGCCCCTGGGTTTCCTGGGCCGCGTCGTTGTGGGCGGTGACGAACATCACGGGAATGTGGCGTGTGAGCTCGTTGGCCTTGAGCTGGCGGCAGACCTCGAAGCCGTCCATGCCAGGCATCTCGATGTCGAGCAGCACCAGGTCGGGCGACTGCTCCTCGCAGATCTTGAGCGCCTGTGCCCCGCTGGTGGCCATGAAGACCTGGCAGTCCTGTGCGAACACGCGGTGCATGACCTGGATGTTGATGACCTGGTCGTCCACCAGTAACAGGCGTGGCTTGCCTTCGCGGATCAGGCCTTGCAGGCCTTCGAGGAGGTTCGCGTACGGTGGCATGTGTCAGCTGATGCGGTTCAGGCAGTGTAGCGTTGTTCGAGTGCGTCGCACAGGCGGGCCGCCTGCTCGAAGTCCAGCGCGGCCATGGCATCGTCCATTGCGTCCAGTTCCTGCTGCAGTGCAACACCGTGGCGGTCCCTCAACTCGGCATAGGCGTCGAGGCAGGCCAGGTCCGAGCTTCGCAGCAGGGCCAGCAGCCGGGCCAGGTCCCTCCGCAGCTGGGCGCTGTCTAGCGTGACGGCAGCCGCGGAGGGCTGCTCGCGGCCAGCCTGCAGGCCTTGCAGCATGGGCTGCAGATCGGTCAGGACGGCCTGCGCGCCAGACTGCACCCGGGCGACAAGCGCCTGGCCCTCGGCGTCGGAAGGCAGCGGACCATCGCGCAGGCGCTGCTCGCCCTCGGCGGCCAGGAACGACAGTCGCATGGCACCCACGGTGGCAGCCGTGCCCTTGAGCGTGTGCAGCAGGCGACGGGCATCGTCGCCTTGTCCCGCTGCCAGCAGCCGCGCGAGCTCCTGCGACATGACGGGCAGGTCGCGTGCGAAAGACTGCAGCACGCGCAACAGCACGCTGACTTCACCCCCCAGGCGTTGTGCGGCGCTGGCAATGTCCAGTTCTGCCGTGCCGGCAGGCAGTTCGGCGGAGGCTGCCGGGGTCGCGGCAGTGTTGGGATCTTGTGGCACGGCCGCGGCCTGGGGCACGAAGCCGCTGTGCTGCAGCATGGTCCGAACCAGCTCGTCCAGGCTAAAGGGCTTGCCGACGTGGGCGTTCATGCCCGCGGCGAGCGCATCCTGCTTGTCGCTCTCCATGGCGTTGGCGGTCATCGCGATGATGGGTAGTTCAGTGAGCTTGAGCTCCTGCCTCACCTTGCGGGTCGCGGTGTAGCCATCCATGACGGGCATCTGGACATCCATGAGCACCACGTGCCAAGGCGTAGCTGCCTTCGCGATGGCCTGCACGCCCAGCTCACCATTGTCAGCCAGCGTGACCTGTGCACCTTCGTGCTTCAGCAACTCCTGTGCTACCTGCTGGTTGATCTTGTTGTCTTCCACTACCAGCACCCGCATGCCTTGCAGGCGAGGACCAGCCTGGGTTTGGACTGGCCTGAAGCTGGTGCCGGACCGCGCGTGGCGAGCTTCGGCGACAGCGTCCAGCAGCATGGAGGGGGTGGCCGGCTTGACGACAAAGCCGTCGAGCAGCGCCTGTTCGTCGGCCGGGCGTCGCGAGAGGATCTCGCGGCCATGGGCCGTGACCATGACCAGGATGGTGGAACCGGCGCCGCCGAGCAGCTGGCGGATCTGCAGGCTGGTGTCCCAGCCGTCCAGGCCGGGCATCTGCCAGTCCACGAACACCGCGTCGTAGGCCGGCAGCTGGCGCTCGATGCGTTCGCGGATGCGGGCCAGGGCCTCCTCGCCGCTGCCTGCCAGATCGACCTGCCAGCCCATGGACTCTGCCATCCCCTGCAGCACCTGGCGGGCGGTCGGGTTGTCGTCGATGACGAGCACCTTGAGCCGGCGCAGGTCGGTCTGCGCGGGTGCCTCGATCACGGGTGCACTGTCGTTGGCCACGGGCAGGGTGATCTGGAAATGGAAGCGGCTCCCACGACCCACCTCACTTTCGACTTGGAGCTGGCCGCCCATGAGGCTGACCAAGCGTGCCGAGATGGCCAGGCCCAGCCCCGTACCGCCGAAGCGACGGGTGGTGGATGCCTCGGCCTGCGAGAAACCTTCGAAGATGCGCTGCAGGTTCTCGGATGCGATACCGATGCCTGTGTCGCGCACAGAGACTTCAAGGCCGACCTGGCCCGGCTGCAGGTCGCGTACCGCGATGCTGACGAGTACCGTGCCCTCCTCGGTGAACTTGATCGCGTTGCCGCCCAGGTTGATCAGGACCTGCTTGAGCCGCAGGCTGTCGCCCACCAGCATGGCGGGAAGTCGAGGGTCGATGTCGAACAGCACCTCCATGCGCTTGTCGCCGGTGTTCGACGAAAGGATGACTGAAAGATCGCGCATCAGGTGGTCGATGCGGAAGGGCACGGTCTCCAGCGTCATCTTGCCCGCTTCGACCTTGGAGAAGTCCAGGATATCGTTGAGCAGGTCCAGCAGGGACTTGGAGGCCCTTTCCGTTTTGTTCACGTAGTCCTGCTGACGAACCGAGAGTTCGGTGTTCTGCAACAGGCTGAGCATGCCGAGGATGGCATTCATCGGCGTGCGGATCTCGTGGCTCATATTGGCCAGGAACTGGCTCTTGGACTTGGACGCTTCCTCGGCTGCCATGCGTGCGCGCACCAGGTCCGTGATGTCGATGCGAAAGCCGACGGTGTAACCATCGGTTGTCTTGCGTTCGACGATGCGCAGGAAACGGCCGTCGCCCAGTTCCTGAATCAGGTCGGTGTTGGCGCGACGATGCTGCTCCATGCGCTCGGCAACCCACTCATCCACCCGACCAATGGCGGGCTTGTATTCGCCGCGTTCGGCACCATAGCGGATGATGGATTCGAAGGTGTTGCCGGGCTGCATCACCGATGCGGCGACAGGATAGGTGTCCCTGTAACGCTGGTTGCAGATCAGCAACCGGTCCTGCTCGTCGTAGATGACAAAAGCCTCGTCCAGGGTGTTGATGGCCTGGCGCAGCATCTCGTCGGCCTGGCGGGCCTCCTTCTCGGCCGTCTTGCGCCGGGTGATGTCGATCAGCATGAAAAGCACGCCACCGTCACCCATGGGCTGGATGCGGACTTCCAGGATCTGCCCGTTGGGCCTCACACGTTCGATGATGTTTTCGCGGGCGTGCCGCAGCCTGCTGACCGCCTTGGCCACGATGTCCTCGACATCGCCCGGCCCGAACTCCCCGCGTTCGGCCTCGTTGCGGATCAGGGTTTCGTAGCGCAGCGGTTGCTGCTCGAAGATGGACTCCGGGAAATTGAGGAGGGCGCCGAACTGGCGGTTGCGCATCACCAGGGTGAGATCCGCGTCAAACGCAACGAGCCCGCCCGGCATGTTCTCCAGGACGGCGGTGAGCAGCCGGTTCTGGTCACGCACGCGCTGCTCGAGCGCCCGGCGATCGGTGATCTCCTGGAAGGCTCCGATCAAGCGGACAGCCTTGCCGTCGACGAACTCGGCGGCGCCGATCGACCGCACCCAGATCTCGCGTCCCCGGGCGGTGATCAGCGGCAGCTCGGTGTCAAATCCCTCACCCGCCTGCAGGGCGAGTGTGACCAGGCGCGAGATCTCCTCCCGG
>JACCDR010429964.1_pt1 | contig 13215 bp, 8 predicted proteins | sample 7446431 | NCBI WGS metagenome assembly JACCDR01 (sample SAMN15323443, study PRJNA562643) | freshwater metagenome | isolation source: river surface water | place: USA:Blue River Watershed | collected 2017-08-17
ACCGGCCCCACGCTCGCCCCCGGCGTTTGCTACGCCCGCCGCGAAGACCACGCCCTCGTCACCGGCCACGGCCGCTACACCGCCGACCACCACTACCCCGGCATGCTGCACGCGGTGGTCATCCGCTCCACCCATGCCCACGCGCTCATCACGCGTTTGGACCTGGCCGCCGTGGCCGCCGCCCCGGGTGTGCACGCGGTGTTGACGGCCGACGACGTGGCCGCTTTTGGCGCGCAAGCGCTGGCCAATGCCGCCAGCGCCGTGGGCGCCGACGGCCAGCCGCAGTGCGTGGTGCGCATGCCCGTGCTGGCGCGCGAGCGGGTGCACTTTGCCGGCCAGCCGCTGGCCCTGGTGCTGGCCGACAGCGTGAACGCGGCGCAAGACGCGGCCGATCTGGCCGAGGTCGACTACGAACCGCTGCACGCCGTCACCACCGTGCACGCCGCCCGCGCGCCCGGCGCCGTGACGCTGCACGAAGCCGCGCCCGGCAACGTGTCGGTGCGCTACGCCCACGGCGACGCTGCGGCCGTGGCCGCCGCTTTCAGCCGTGCCGCGCACACCAGCCGCATGAAGGTGGCCAGCCAGCGCCTGATAGGCATGCCGATGGAGCCGCGCGCCGTGGTGGTGGTGCACGACAGCAGCACCGGCGTGACACGTGTGCACACGCCCACCCAGGGCATGCTGGGCATGCGCGCCGGCCTGGCCGCGCTGACCGGCCTGCCGCCCGAACAGATAGAAGTGCAAACCCAAGACGTGGGCGGCTCTTTTGGCCTGCGCGGCAGCCCCTACAGCGAACACGCGCTGCTCATCATCGCGGCGCGCCAACTGCAGCGCCCGGTCAGCTGGGTGGGCACGCGCAGCGAGGTTTTTCTGAGCGACTGGCACGGCCGCGCGCTCACGCTCGACGGCGAGGTGGCGCTGAGTGCAGAAGGCCGCATCCTGGCCATACGCTTTCACGACCAAGCCGACCTGGGTGCCTACAACTGCGCCTTCAGCACCTTCATCGCCACACGCAACCTCAGCATCACCATGGGCGGTGTTTACCGCGTGCCGGCGCTGTACATGGAATCGGAGCTGGTGTTCACCAACACCGTGCCGGTGTCGGCCTACCGGGGCGCTGGCCGGCCCGACATCGCCTACGCGGTGGAAAGGCTCATCGACCACGCGGCGCACGAACACGGCTTTGACCCGGTGGCGCTGCGGCGCCTGAACTTCATCGCGCCGGCCGACTTTCCCTACCGCACCGCCAACGGCACCGTCTACGACCGCTGCGACTTTGCGCGTGTGATGGACCGCGCGCTGCACCTGGCCGGCTGGGCCGGCTTCGAAGCGCGCCGTTTACAAGCCCAGGCCCACGGCCGGCTGCGCGGCATTGGCCTGGCCTGTTACCTGGAAGCCTCGGGCGCTGGTGGTGCCCCCAAAGACCAGGTGCAGGGCGAGTTTTCGGCCGACGGCCTGTTGATGGTGTTTGGTGTTACCGGCGGTTCGGGCCAGGGGCATGAATCGTCGTTTGCGCTCATCATTCAAAACACCCTGGGCCTGCCGGCCGCGCAGGTGCGCTACCGCGCTGGCGACCCCACACGCACCATGGTGGGCAACGGCACCGGCGGCTCGCGCACGCTGTACGGCACCGGCAGTGCGGTGAAAGACCTGTGCCTGCGTTTGCTGGAACAACTGCGGCCGCTGGCCGCCGAACAACTGGCCTGCCCGGTGGCCGAGCTGGCCTTTGACAACGGCCACTGGAAAGCCACCGGCGCTGCAGCACCGGGCCTGCCGCTTTCCACCGCTGAACTGCTGCAGCGCCTGTCGCCTGCGCAGCGCCAGCAGTTGCAGGCCACCGGCGAAGCCCAGTCGGGCATGACCTTCCCCAACGGTTGCCACATCGCCGAGGTTGATATCGACCCCCGCAGCGGCGTCACACAGTTGGTGAATTATGTGGCGGTGGACGACCTGGGCACCGTCATCTCGCCGCAGCTGGTAGAAGGCCAGGTGCACGGCGGTGTGGTGCAGGGCTGGGGCCAGGCCTTTTGTGAGCAGGTGGTTTACGACAGCAGCGGGCAGTTGCTGTCGGGCTCGCTGATGGACTACGCGATGCCGCGCCTGGGCTGCGTGCCGCAGATGACACGCGAAACGCTGCAGGTGGACACCACGCTGAACCTGCTGGGCGCCAAGGGTGTGGGCGAAGCGGGTTGCAGCGGGTCGCTGCCGGCGCTGGCCAACGCTGTCATCCACGCACTGCGGCCGGTGGGCATCACGGCGCTGGACATGCCCTACACCCCGGCCCGGCTGTGGGCCGCCATCAAGGCTGCAACTGCAGGCTGAAGTCTGCTGGGCGCCCGTGCATGCCCGGGCCGGGCCTGGGGTGCACCGGCTGGCGGGTGGGCAGGCGCGCCCCGTGCTGAGGCGTCAGGTCGTGTATCTGATACAAAAAGCAGGCCGGCATGTCGGGGCTGTGCAGCAGCGACGCGCTGACCCGCGCCGCGAACACGCTGCCGTCGAATGAACGGTAGCGCCTTTCATACTGCACAAAGGGCAGGCCACTGGTCAGCAGTTGCTGGTCCATCAGTTCCAGCAAAGCGGCCTCTTCGTCCACAGCGAACTGCTCATGCGGCAGGCTCAGCAGTTGTTCTGGTGTGCACTTCAGCAAGCGGCAGAGTGCCGTGTTGCCCTGCAAGATCTGGCCTTCTGGGGCCACCAGCGCCATGCCCGCATCGGCGCCATTGAAGGCAGCACGAAAGTGTTCATCGCTCAAGCGCACTGCAGCGTCGGGTTCGCTGGGCGTTTGGATGCCATGGATGGTGATGACCACCCCCACAACGCAGCTGCCGTCAGCGCTGAGGGCCACGGATTCGTCCACCTGCAAGCGCCGGCCATCGGCCGCGATCACGGCCCGGCCAAAGGTCGACACAGATTCCCCTTCTTCACACAGCTGGTCGGTGCCCGAGATGGTGGACAGCCCCAGGCTGCTGCTGTCGTCAAACATCAGCACCTGGTTGGCGGGCCGGCCCTGCGCCACCCGCAAGGGCAGGCCCAAAGCGCGCTCTGCAGCGGGGTTCATGAACTGCACCCGCTGCTCGGCGTCCAGCGCCACCACGCCATCGGTCACGCAACGCAGCGTGAAGGCGAACCACTGGGCCACTTCCTGTTCTTGCCTTTCCAGCTGTTTTTTGTGCAGCGCCACTTCGATGGCGGCGCGCAGCTCAAAAATCTGAAAGGGCTTGGTCACGTAGCCGTAAGGCCCAGTGACGGCAGCCCGCTTCACCGTGGCCAGGTCGTTAAAGGCGGTGAGAAAAATCACCGGCGTGGGGTGGCTCGCACCCAGCTCCGCAGCCGCTTGCACACCGTCCACAGGGCCTTTGAGCACCACGTCCATCAGCACCAGGTCGGGTGTCAGTTGCCGGGCCATGTCCACCGCGATGCGGGCCGAATCAGCAATGCCGCAAATGTCGTAACCGCGGTCCTCCAGCTGTTGCTGCATGTCCATCGCCACGATGGCTTCGTCTTCGACGATCAAGAGCCTGGGCTTGCGGCCTGGTGACTGAGCGGCACTGCGCACATCCTGCAACCCTGGTGATGCCATAAGCGGTCTCCGTTGAAGGGCTGCATTCGGTATTGATCGCATGGCCCATGCTCTTGCTGGTATCGGAATCATGGCCCGCATCTGAAGTTTCACAAACGCGGAACAAAACCGTTCTTTGGTCTCTATGGTCCACGGCGTGAACCCGAGCCGCCGTCATTCCCGCCTTCACCCATGCCCCGGGACAGCTGGCCGCAAGCCCAGCCGCAAGCCCAGCCGCATGGCCACAATAGACACTGCCGCTGCCCAGGCGGCAGCCCTTTAACCGCCCACCTCACCCAAGCCCATGAAACTCTTTTTCTCCGCCACCTCGCCCTACGTCCGCAAGTGCATGGCTGTGGCCCATGAAGTGGGCCTGGTTGACCGCATCGAGCTGTTGGACTGCAAGGCCCACCCCATCAACCGCGACGCCGCCATCGTGGCCGCCAACCCGTTGGGCAAGGTGCCCACGCTCATCACCGACACCGGTGTGGCGCTGTACGACAGCCGGGTCATCTGCGAGTACCTCGACGACCTGGGTGGGGGCTCGCTGTTCCCCCAAGACAGCAGCCGCTGGTCGGTGCTGGCGCTGCAGTCGTTGGCCGACGGCGTTTTGGACGCCTGTCTGCTGGTGCGTTATGAAGAAGTCACCCGCCCCGAAGCGCTGCGTTCGGCCGACTGGACCCGTGGCCAGCTCGACAAGGTGGCCACCTCAATGGCGGCGCTGGAAGCCGGCACACCGGCGCTGGACCAGCGTGTGCACATCGGCAACCTGGCCGTGGGCTGCGCCCTGGGCTACCTGGACCTGCGCTTTGCCCACCTGGCCTGGCGCAGCCAATACCCCCGCGTGGCCGCCTGGTGGGCCACCTACGGCAAGCGGCCTTCGCTGACCACGGCCTGGGCGCTGGCCTGAAACACCAGCAGCAGGTTGTTGGCCGGCATGGCCACCACGTCTTGCAACTGCAAGCCCTGCTGCAGGGCCTGGGCCTGCACCGCCGGCAGTTCGCGCAAGCCCCAGGCCGGGTTGCGCTGGCGCAGGTCGGCGTCGAAAGCCAGGTTGCTGGGCGCTGTGGGCACACCGCTTTGGATGAAGGGGCCGTAGACCAGCAGCAGCCCGCCAGGCACCAGGCTGTGGTGGGCGCCTTGCATCAGCCCAGCGCAGCTGGCCCAGGGCGAGATGTGCAGCATGTTGGCGCAGAACATCGCATCAAAACCGGCGGGCGGCACCGGCCAGGGCTGCTGCAACACGTCCAGCGCCAGCGGCGGCGCCACGGTGCCCAAGCCTGCGCACCAGGCGGCGATGGAAGCCCGCGACTCGGCCACCGGGTCGCTGGGCTGCCACTGCCAGCCGGGCAGCGAGCGTGCAAAGTGTGCGGCATGTTGGCCGGTGCCGCTGGCCACCTCCAGCAGCCGGCCGCTGGCGGGCAGCAGGCGCTGCAGTTGCAGCAGCAGTGGCCCCTGGTTGCGTTCGGCGGCGGGGCTATGGCGGCGGGTGTCGGTGGGGGTGTTCATCGTCGACATCTGTTTATCTGCGCAGCTTCGTGATCGGCATTTTTGCGCTGCCCAGCAGGCCCTGCCGGTACGGCACAAAACCCAGTGAACGGTACAGCGCCAGTGCCGCCGTGTTGCCGGTGGCGGCGGCCACGGCAAACACTGTGCCGGGGCCGCGCCGCAGCGTTTCTTGCACCAGCGCGCGGGCGATGCCCTGGCGCTGTGCGCTGGGGTGTACCGCCAGCGTCTGGATGCTGATCTGGCCCGGTTCGTCGTCAGGGCCCAGTACCAACACGCCCACAACCACACCACCTTGCACGGCACCCAGATGCAGGTGTGGGCTGGCCTGGATATCGGCCACCCGGGGCAGGTGCTGCGGCTGGCTGGGCCGCTGCAGCCACTGCGCTTCTTGCTCGTGTGCGGCCTGCAGCACGGCCACGATGCCGGCGGCCACGTCGGGCTGCTGGTGCGCCAGCGGGGCCAGCGTGTAGCCGGGTGGTGCTGGCAGGGTATCGGGGCGGTTCACAGCCTGCACGGTGGCCTGCGCTGCTTTCAGCGCCTTCTGGGCACGCGCCGTGGCCCCGCGCCTGAAGTGGGCCCAGCGCTGCTGCTGCGGCCGCCGCGCCGCATCTGCGCCAGCGGGCGTTTGCCCTTCAGTTGCTGTTCGATGCCGTCGTTCAGCACACCGCGCAGCGTGTACACCGTTTCTCCGTGGCCGTACACACCCGGGAAGCGCAGGCCCAGCCACAACCACAGCGTGCAGCCGCGCAGCGCTTGTTCCATGCGTTCCAGCCGGCTGTGGCCGTCCACATGGTCCAGAAACTCGGGCCGTCCGGCCCTGCCGGTGGTGGCGTGTTTGCCGGCCCAGCCCAGGTAGTCTTGCACCAGCGTGTCGGTGCGCATGTCCACCGGCGCCTGGGCGTAGATGAAGCGCTCTTTCAGCGTCAGCTTCGCGGCCACCGTGTCCAGCTGTTCGGCCAGCGCCATCATCTGTTCCAGTTCGGCCACCGCAAAGTGCGCGTCGTCCAGCTTCAGCTGTTCCATGAACACCGCCAACACGTCGCGCAGTTTGTTCTTGTTCAGCCGCGCGGCTATGGTGTCCACGTGCCAGCCGTTGGGCGCCACCGGCGCCTTGAAGTGGCGCGGCGCTGTGGGCTGCTGCGCCAGCCGTTCTTTCAGCATGCGGGGCGCGCCGGGCTCGGCGTCGTCCAGCACGCCCACAAAACCCTCTTCGTGCAGGCCGTAACGGCCGGCACGGCCGGCGATCTGGTGCACCTCGGTTTCTTCCAGGCTGCGGTCGGCCACACCGTCGTATTTGGTCAGGGTGGAGAACAGCACACGGCGTATGGGCAGGTTCAGCCCCATGCCGATGGCGTCGGTGGCCACCAGGATGTGGCTTTCGCCGCTGGCAAAACGCTCGGCCTCGCGGCGGCGCACCTCGGGCGGCAGCGCGCCGTAAATCACCGACACCGGGTGCCCGTTGGCAGCGATGGTGTCGCGCAGCGTCAGCACGTCGCGGCGGCTGAAGGCCACCACCGCGTCGCCCAACTTCAGCGCGTGCACCGGCAGTGTGCCGGGCATCAATTGCACATGCTGCATGCGCGTGAATTCACGCACCGTGCAGGCCTCGCCGCACAGGCCCAGCAGGTTTTGCAGCGCCGGCACGGCGTAGGCGCTGCAGATGATGATGACCTCTTGTGCCGGCACCGCCACCACGGCCTGCGTCCAGGCCCAGCCGCGTGAGTTGTCGAAGATCATCTGCGCTTCGTCAATGACGGCCACGTCGATGGTCTTTTGCGTGTTCACCATCTCGATGGTGCTGCTGACCACGCGGGCGTCGTCGGCGGGCACGTTTTCCTCGCCCGTCAACAGCGAGCAGGGCACGCCGCGTGCCACCAGGCGGTCGCGGCCTTCCAGTGCCAGCAGGCGCAGCGGCGCCAGGTAGGCGCCGTCCAGCGCTTGCGCCAAGCGTTCAAAGGCGGCGTGGGTCTTGCCGCTGTTGGGCGGGCCCACGTACAGCGTTACGCGGCGGTTCAGGCGGCGTGCTTTGGCGAATGTGGCGGGGTAGCCCTGGAAGGCCAGTTCGTTGTTCAGGCCCTGCAGCGTGTCAAGCTCGGTCACGGCCTGCACCCAGCGCTCTTGCGCGCGGTTGCAGGCCGCTTGCAGCGCGGCCAGCGCTTGCTGGTTGCCTGCAGAAGGCGCCAGCGTCAGCAGCGGCTTGGCGCTGGCGCATTCGGCCTGCAGGCGCGGCAGCAGGCTGTCCAGCTGCTGGGGCCTAAAGCTGCGGCTGCGCGACAGCAGCGCTTCCAGGTGGGCCACCAGTTCGGCCGCAAAAGGGCAGGGCGGCGGGGCGCCCAGTGCGGCCAGCAGCCGGGCCTGGTCGGCGTCGCGAAAAAAGGCCCACACCGGCTCGGCGGCCACCGGCACGCGGTATTGCACCGGCATCTTGCTGTCAACACCGGCCAGCACCAGGCCGTGGCTGATCAGCCGCGTCCACAGCACCTGCCCGGCGCCGTCGGCCATGCGCGCCACGCCCAGCGCTTCCAGCGCCGAGCTGCGCTGCAGCATCAGCGGCCGCGCCTCGGGCCCGGTGCCCACGGCTTCGATGTGGGCCAGCGCGCTGTCCATCAACTGCGGCGTTATCCAGCGGCTGGCGCGCACGCCAGCGGCTGACTTCTGCAGCATCACCAGGCCCAGCGTGTCGAGTTTTTCGTCGCCTGCGGCGTCGGCGGTGTGGCCGTGGTCGGTGGCCTTGGTGACCTGCGGCAGTGCGTAGGCCAGTTGTTTCAGGCGGGCGACTTGCTCTTTGCCGATGTGCACCGGCACGCGGTCGGTGTGGCGCGGCTGCGGCAGGTTCAGCGGGTTGGGTGTGGGGCTCTTGGTCGGCATGCGGTCCTTTGTGCAGTGCGCAGTCTCGCACGACTGGCCGCTGCCTTGACAATGCCCTATGCAAGCTTCAAACACCCCACCACCCAGCCACAGCTTCGCCACGCTGCCGCTGCCGCCCCATGTGCGCGCCAACCTGGCGCAACGGGGTTACACCGCGATGACGCCCATCCAGGCCGCCAGCCTGCCTTTGGCGCTGGCGGGCAAAGACCTCATCGCACAGGCCCGCACCGGCAGCGGCAAGACGGCGGCTTTTGCACTGGCGCTGCTGGCCAACCTGAACGTGCGGCGCTTTGCCGTGCAGGCGCTGGTGCTGTGCCCCACGCGCGAACTGGCCGAGCAGGTGACGCAGGAACTGCGCCGCCTGGCCGCCGCCGAAGACAACGTGAAGGTGCTGACGCTGTGCGGCGGCGCCCCCATCCGCAACCAACTGGCCAGCCTGGAACATGGCGCCCACGTGGTGGTGGGCACACCCGGCCGCATCATGGACCATCTGGAACGCAACAGCCTGGACCTGCAGGCACTGAACACCCTGGTGCTGGACGAAGCCGACCGCATGCTCGACATGGGCTTCTTCGACGACATCAGCACCGTGGCCCAGGCCTGCCCGAAACAGCGCCAGACGCTGCTGTTTTCAGCCACCTACCCCGCAGGCATCGCCCAGCTGGCGGCGGCTTTCATGCGCGATCCGCAGACGGTGAAGCTGGCCGAAGCACCAGCGGCCACGCAGATCAAACAGCTCTTCTTCGAGGTGAGCGAGAACCAGCGCCTGCACACTGTGGGCCTGCTGCTGAACCACTACCGCCCGGTCAGCACGCTGGCCTTTTGCAACACCAAGGCGCAGTGCCGCGACCTGGTGCAGGTGCTGCGCAGCGCAGGCTTCAGCGCGCTGGAACTGCACGGCGACCTGGAACAGCGCGACCGCGACCAGGTGCTGGTGCAGTTCAGCAACCGCAGCACCAGCGTGCTGGTGGCCACCGACATCGCGGCGCGTGGCCTGGACATCGCGCAGCTGGAAGCGGTGATCAATGTGGACGTGACACCCGACCCGGCCACACACACCCACCGCATCGGCCGCACCGGCAGAACCGCAAGAGGGGCGCTGGACGGCGCGGCCGGTGACGCCACGGGCTGGGCCTTCACCTTGGCCAGCCTGCACGAGATGGGCGCCGTGGGCCGCATTGAACAGGCGCAGGGCCAGGCGTCGGCATGGCTGCCTGTGAGCAGCTTGGTGCCGACAGGCCAAGGTCCGCTGCGCCCCCCGATGGCCACGTTGCAGATACTGGGCGGCCGCAAGGAAAAGATCCGCGCCGGTGATGTGCTGGGCGCGCTCACCAAAGACCTGGGCTTTGCCGCCGCGCAGGTGGGCCAGATCAACGTCAACGACTTTTCCACTTATGTGGCGGTGGCGGCTGACATTGCAGCGCAGGCCGAAAGAAAACTGAACGCTGGCCGCGTGAAGGGCAAAAGCGTGAAAGTGCGGCTGCTGCAGGGCTGAAAACGGCTGCCCGGTCAGCCTGGCGGCACCCTGAAAAAGGAACACGCGCTGTTGCTTTTTCAGCCCTACAGCAACCGCGCCAGCGCCGGGTGTTCGCTGCGCAGCCAGGGTGCCAGCGGGTGCCCGGCGGGCATCAGTTGGAAGTCTTCAAACTCAAAACCCGGCGCCACAAAACACGCCGCCAGCGTGTAGCCGCCCTCGCACACCGCCGCCTGCCAGTGCTGCGCCGGCACGGTGCACTGCGGCAGCGTGTGGGCCGACACGGGCCCCAGCCGGTGGGTCTGCACCTGTTGCTGCGCCTGCCGCTGCGCCGGGTGCAGCAGGTGCAGCGCCAGGGTTGCGCCTTCCAGGTGGCACCACACCTCGTCTGACAGCACCTGGTGCCAGCGGCTGCAGCCGCCGTCTACCAGCAAAAAATAGATGGCCGTCAACGCACTGCGCGGGCTGCGGCCGTCGCCGGGCTGCACCGGCACACCGGAGCGAAACACCTCGGCATAAAAACCACCCTCGGGGTGCGGCTGCAGGTGCAACTGCCGCACCAGTTCTTGAGCGCGTGTGTTCATGGTGCCGCATCGTACCCAAGCCCCACACCCACCCCGCCTGGGCCCTTGGCAGGACTGCACTGGGGCAGCAACACCGCCTGGCGCAAAATGACCCAGCGGCCCTGGCAGCGCAATGGTGCGCCTCGGGGCCGCGCAAGACCCGCGCATGGATGCAAATGACCCTGGGCTGCTGAAAAACCAGGCCACTGGTGGTGTGGCCTTGCTGCGCGCGGCGGTGGAAGCATCACCCGACGGCGTGGTGGTGCTGGGCCACGACGACCAGATATTGCTGGTCAACCAGCGCTTTCTGGACCTGTGGCGCTTCCCCAGCGACATGCTGGCGCGACGCAACCCTGCCGAGATGCGCCAGCACACCGCCGTGCAACTGCTGAACCCGCAGGCCTACCTGCACAGCATCAGCGCGCTGCAAGGCACCGGCCCAGCGCGGCGATTTGACACCTTGGGCCTGCTGGACGGCCGCCAATTTGAGCGCCATGTGTCACCGCTGGGCGCTGTGCATGGCTGGCCCACGGCCGAAGGGGGGGTCATCGTCTGGTGGCGCGACGTCAGCCAGGCGCACCAGGCGCAAGAGCGTCAGCGTGAACTCAGTGCGCTGCTGGAACTGGCGCTGGTGAGCGCCAACCTGGCGTACTGGGACGTGGATGTGCAAACCGGCCAGGTCCGTTCACAGAACAACCGCTGGCATGCCATCTTGGGCTATGCGCCTGAAGATCTGGCGGACAACTTCGACGCCTGGGACGACCTGGTGCACCCCGACGATGCGCCGGCCCGTTTGGCCGCGTGGAACGACCACATCAATGGCCGCACACCGCGCTACGAGGCTGAATTTCGCATGCGTCACAAAGCCGGCCACTGGGTATGGCTGCAGGCTCGCGGCCAGGCCGTGGCCCGGGCACCCGACGGGCGCGCGCTGCGCCTGGTGGGCACCCGGCAAGACATCACGCACAGCAAGCTGCAGCAGCAGGGCCTGCACGCGCTGGCCCACACTGACGAACTGACGGGCGTGGACAACCGGCGTGCATTTATGCGGCGCGCCGAAGAAGAGTTGGAGCGCGCCCGCCGCTACGGCCTGCCGGCAGCGATGCTGATGATCGACATCGACCACTTCAAGGCCATTAACGACAGCGTGGGCCATGCGGGGGGCGACGAGGTGTTGCGCAGCTTTGCCAGCACCGCACGCACCGTGGTGCGGCAAAGCGACCTGTTTGGCCGCGTGGGCGGTGAAGAGTTTGCGGCGCTGCTGCCGCACACTGCGCGCGAGGGTGCGCAGGCCATAGGCGAACGTTTGCTGCAGCAGGTGCGCCAGCGGCCGGCGGTGTGGGCGGCAGCGGCGGTGCCCTACACCGTGAGCGTGGGACTGAGCCTGGCCACCACCGACCAGACGGTGCAGCAGCTGATGGCCAGCGCAGACCGTGCGCTGTACCGGGCCAAGGGCCTGGGGCGCGACCAGCTGGTGCTGGCCTGACGCTGGGTGTGCTGTGTTGCGTGGCGCCGCTGAAAGGCCCTGGGCCAGGTTCTGGCAGCAGGAACTGCGACGCCTCTGGCCCTCATTTCGGCCGACTCAAAATGGTGCAAAACCCTAGACTGCCGCGGATCAAAAGCTAACTCCGAAAGGTAGTGTTTATGTGGCCAGCAATTTTGTCCCCGGCGGCGGGCCCCCGCTGTCGCTTGCGGCCTGCTCGGGCTGCTGCACGCGGGCCTGAAGGCATCGTGCAGCCGTGACATTGTTGAACCGCCTCACCGTCGGTCAACGCCAGCAAGCGCTGGCCATCATGGGCGCCTTGATGCTGTGCTTGTGTGTGGCCGTGGGGCTGGGTGGCATACGCTTGTTGGCCAACAGCAGTGAAAAGGCCTTCGTCGCCAAGGATGTGGTGGCCGACATCTTGCCGCCGCCTTTGTACCTGATAGAGGCGCGGCTGACGTTGTCGCTGGCGGTGGAGGGCACCATCACCGTTGAACACGCGGCCCAGGCTGTAGAGCGTCTGGCGCAGGACTACGAGACGCGGGTGAACCATTGGCGGGCCCATCCGCCCTATGGCCTGGAAAATCTGCTGCTGGGCGAACAGCATGCGCATGCACAGGCATTTTGGGCTGCAGCACGCCAGACACTGCAGCCCCTGAAGGCCAACGACACTGCAGCCGCACGCCAAGCGCTGGCCGCAGCCCACCGCGAATACGTCGCCCACCGCAGCGCAGTTGACACCACCGTGGTGGCGGGCAACCAGTTGGCTGCGGCGGCCATGAACGACTTTGCGCGCGCAGCGCAAGGTTCCCAGTGGGCCTTGCTGGCCCTGCTGGGCATGGCCGTGGTGTGTGGCGGCGGCATGTCCTGGCTGGTGGCGCGTTCCTTTGTCAGGCCTTTGAGCGAAGCGGTGTTGCTGGCGCGCCAGGTGGCCAGCGGCAACCTGGCGGCCGCCGTGGTGGTGACGGGCAACGACGAAGCGGCGCAGCTGCAGCGCGCCCTGAACGAGATGAGCGCCAGCCTGGCCGCCGTGGTGGGCCAGGTGCGAAAGTCCAGCGGCCAGGTGGCGGTGGCGTCGCGCCAACTGGCGCAAGCCTATGCCGAGATGCAGCAGCGTACCGACCAGCAAAGCACGGGCATGAAGCAGGCCTACATCACGCTGAAGGAAATAACCGCCTTTGTGGCTGACAACGCCGCCGCATCAGAAGAAGCGAAGCGCTTGGCGGTCGAGGCCCACCAATCGTCGGGCCGCGGCGAAGGCGCGGTCACCGAGCTCAGCGACAGCATGGCCGGTGTCACGCGCGCGTCGGGTGAGGTGGCCGAGATGGTGGGCTTGATCCAGGGTGTGGCTTTCCAGACCAACCTGCTGGCCTTGAACGCGGCCGTGGAAGCCGCGCGGGCCGGCGAGCAAGGCCGTGGTTTTGCGGTGGTGGCGGCCGAGGTGCGGCAACTGGCGCTGCGGGTGTCCAGTGCTGCTGAAGACATACGCCGGCAGGTCGAGGCCACGCGCCAGGCGGTGGCCAACGGCAGTGCGGGCAGCGAAAGCGCCGGGCTGGCGCTGCAAGACATGGCCGGCATCATTCACCGCATGGCGCAGCGTGTGGACGGCATCTGGGAGACCACCTTTGCGCAGACCTCGGGCATCAACATGCTGGTAGAGACCGTGGGCGAGCTGACCCACAGCGCCGACGCCCATGCCACCATGGTGGCGCAGACGGCCAGCGTGGCTGCCGAGTTGCAGGTCAGCGCTGCCGAGCTG
>JACCDR010796513.1_pt1 | contig 13215 bp, 13 predicted proteins | sample 7446431 | NCBI WGS metagenome assembly JACCDR01 (sample SAMN15323443, study PRJNA562643) | freshwater metagenome | isolation source: river surface water | place: USA:Blue River Watershed | collected 2017-08-17
CAGACGGTGCGCCACCGCCCCGGCGAGTTCGACGGCACGGGCTACACGCTGCAGTTGCTCAACGGTGCGCTGCTCGCCGAACGCACCGGTGTCGACGTGATCTGCGACTTCCGCAGCCGCGACCTCGCAGCCGGCGGCCAGGGCGCCCCATTGGTGCCGGCTTTCCATGCCGCGCTGTTCGCCCGCGCCGATGCGGACGTTGCCGTGCTCAACCTGGGCGGCATCGCCAACCTGACGCTGCTGCAGGCCGGCGGCGCGGTGCGCGGCTTCGACTGCGGACCGGGCAATGCGCTGATGGACCACTGGTGCAACCGGCATCTCGGCACCGCCTTCGACGACGGCGGTGCCTGGGCGGCTTCGGGCCAGATCCAGCCCGCGCTGTTGGCCACGTTGCTGTCCGACCCCTACTTCGAGCGCGAGCCGCCCAAGAGCACCGGCAGAGACCTCTTCAACCCACAGTGGCTGTCGGAGAGGCTCGATCGCCACCCGGGCCTGCCTGCCGCGGACGTGATGGCCACGTTGGCAGAGCTCAGTGTCCGCGCTGCAGTCGAGGGACTGCAGCGGCTTCAGCCGGCAACGCGCCGCCTGCTGGTCTGCGGCGGAGGCGCCTTCAACCAGCACCTGATGAGTCGACTGGCCGCGCTGATGCCGCAAGTGGCCGTGGTAGGCACCGCTGCGGCGGGTGTGATGCCCGATCAGGTCGAAGCACTGGCCTTTGCGTGGCTGGCCAGAGCCTTCAACCGCCGGGAGGCGGGCAATCTCGCCGCCGTGACCGGCGCTGCCGGCCCGCGCCTTCTGGGCGCGCTCTACCCGGCTTCGCTGCGCCGCTGAGCCTTCAGGCCCGGGCGCGCCGGATCAGTTCAGGCAGAGAACGACGAGCCGCAGCCACACGTGGTGGTGGCGTTCGGGTTCTTGATGACGAACTGCGCGCCCTGCAGATCTTCCTTGTAGTCGATCTCGGCACCGCCGAGGTACTGCAGGCTCATCGCGTCGATCAACAGCATGACGCCGTTCTTGGTCATCTGCGTGTCGTCTTCGTTGATCACCTCGTCGAAGGTGAAGCCGTACTGGAAACCCGAGCAACCGCCACCCTGCACGAAGACGCGGAGCTTCAATTCCGGGTTGCCCTCTTCGTCGACGAGTTGCTTGACCTTGTCGGCCGCGCTGTCGGTGAAGATCAGCGGTGGCGGCATCTCGTCGAGCGCGGGTGCGAGCGTTTCGGCAATGGCGTTCATGTGACGGTTCTCCAAAGAAGTGCGAAGCTTACCGCGAAGACGATCCCCACGCAGCCGTCGCGGCCGGCCAGGAACACAGTGCCCATGAAGGACACATCCGGGGCGCAAGGCCCCGGACGGCCAAGGTCAGCGCTTGCTGAACTGCTTGCGACGGCGGGCGCCGTGCAGGCCGACCTTCTTGCGCTCGACTTCGCGCGCGTCGCGGGTCACGAACCCGGCGCGGCTGAGGTCGGGCTTCAGTGCGACGTCGTAGTCGATCAGCGCACGGGTGATGCCGTGGCGCACCGCCCCGGCCTGGCCGGATTCGCCACCGCCGCGCACGTTGATCTTGATGTCGAAGGCCGCGTCGTTGGCGGTCAGCAGCAGGGGCTGCTTGACGATCATGATCGAGGTCTGGCGGCCGAAGTATTCATCGACGGTCTTGCCGTTGATGACGATCTGGCCGCTGCCCTTCTTCATGAAGACACGCGCCACCGACGACTTGCGACGGCCGGTGCCATAGTTCCAATGTCCGATCATCGTACTGTCCTCAGAGCGCAAGCGGCTTGGGTTGCTGGGCGGCGTGCGGGTGCGTGGCACCGGCGTACACCTTCAGCTTCTTGATCATGGCGTAGCCCAGCGGGCCCTTGGGCAGCATGCCCTTCACGGCCTTTTCGATGGCACGGCCGGGGTGCTTGGCCTGCATGTCCTTGAAGGACGTGCCGTAGATCCCGCCCGGGTATCCCGAGTGGCGGTAGTAGATCTTGTCGGTGGCCTTGGCGCCGGTGACGCGGATCTTCTCGGCGTTGACGATGACGATGAAATCGCCGGTGTCGACGTGAGGCGTGTAAATGGCTTTGTGCTTGCCGCGCAAACGGAGTGCCACTTCGCTGGCAACACGTCCGAGCACCTTGTCGGTGGCGTCAATCACGAACCATTCATGCGTCACCTCGGCCGGCTTGGCACTGAAGGTCTTCATGAGGGTCTTTCGGGTCGGGCGCCGGGTGGTTTGCCCACGCGGCACCGGTTCTACGGCCGATATCTGCGCTACATCCTTCGGCGCCGCTTGTTCTGGCGGCCTCTCAGGGTTTGCAGCTTCCGCATCGTCGCCCGGATGAGCTTCGAGGAGGCGCTGTGTGCACGCACTCTTTCCCCGCCGTGTTCGGGAAAGCCTTCTAGTGTACAGCGAAAACACCCTCGATGAAAAGCGTCCCCAGCCCAGCGCCGGCAGCACGATCTAAGTGTTAACCCTGATATTGCGTTAGGATGGCCTTGAGCATCGGACACGGAGGTTCCATGGCGCTTTCGATCAACGACTTTGTCGACGCCCAGGCAGCCGCATTGCCGGCCGGCGCCTGGTGCTGGGTGCCGATCCGGTCGCTGGCTGACCACCACCGGCCGGCGATCCTGGCACACCTGCTGGCGCTGGACGAAGCAGACCGCTACCTGCGCTTCGGGCGGGTCGCGAGCGACGCGCAGATCGCCGGCTACGTCGAGAAGATCGACTTCGATCTCGACGAGGTTCACGGCGTCTTCAACCGCAAGCTCGACCTGATCGCGATGGCGCATCTCGCGCACTTGCCGCAGCAGGAGGCCGGGCCGCGGCTTGCCGAGTTCGGCGTCTCGGTCAGCGCCGGCGCGCGGGGCCGCGGCGTCGGCAAGCAACTGTTCGATCTCGCGGTGCTGCGGGCCCGCAACCGCGGCGTCGACACCCTGGTCACCCATGCGCTGGCCGGCAATGCCGCCATGCTGCACATCGTGCGCGCGGCCGGCGCCACGATCGAAAGCGACGGCCACGATGCCACGGCACTGCTGCACCTGCCGCCGCAGGACCTGGCCTCCCACCTCGGCGCGATGGCGCAGGAACAGGTCGCCGAACTGGACTTCAACGTGAAGCGTCACGCGCACTTCTTCGGCGGGCTCCTGCGGCTCAAGGCCACGGGGCCGCACAGCGCCTGACAGCCTGCCCGGCACCGTTCGGCGACTCTCCGTTCGACGCAGAGGTGTCACCATATCGGCAGATGAGAAGAAGCCAGTGCCCACACACCCCGCATTCGCGGGTGTCCGGGCGGCGCAGCGCACCCGGGTTGCGGGGTGCCGGCAAAGGGTCTGGGCAGTAACATTCACGCACAGGCTTCGCGGCGGCATCCGGCCCGGAGCGTCCTCCTGTCTGCCGCCTCCATGTATTCCGCCTTGCCGTGGATCCTCGCGTCCCTTTCCGCGCTGCTGCTCCTGGGTGCGGGCGTGCTGTGGCTCCTGCATGGCAAGCCGGCGCAACCCCGGCCGCTGCCGACCGACTGGGCATTGAGCGCCCGGCCGGTGTTCAGCACCGACGAGAGGCGCGTCTACCGCCAGCTGCGCGAGGCCCTGCCGCACCACATCGTGCTGTCGAAGCTGCCGCTGGTGCGCTTCTGCCAGCCCAACGACCCGGCTGAGGTCCGCTACTGGTACGAGCTCCTCGGCTCGACCCACGTCACCTTCGCGATCTGCAGCGCCAACGGCCGCGTGCTGGCGGCGATCGACCTCGACACCGAGCGCAGCGGCTCGCGTCGCGTCGTGCAGATCAAGCAGTCGGTGCTGGCCGCGTGCCGGGTGCGCTATGTGCGCTGCCCGGCCGACCATCTGCCGTCGATTCCCGAGCTGCAGTTGCTCGTGCCGCACACCGCCGGCCAGGCGCGCGGCCCGCATCCCGCGCCGGTGAACCCGGCAGCGCACGGCCCGATGTCGGGCTCGCCATCCGCCCGGCGGCGCGGCTCGCAGAGCCTGTGGCAGGACTCCGGCTTCTTCCAGGACTCGTTCTTCGGATCCGAGTCGCGCAGCGATGGCGGCAGCGAGTTCGGCTCGCTGCGGGGCGCCTTCGATCCCGGCGAGCCGGGCGCAGCGGCCGATCGTTCGTCCCGAACCCGCCACTGAAGGCGACAGACGGGCCGTGCGCGGCGGCCCGCGGCGGGCGGCTTACCATCGAGGCATGGACGACCTCCGCACCCGTCCGGCCTATGCGGACCTCACCCCGCAGCACGTTCTAGACACGCTCGACGCCGTCGGCCTGCATGGCGATGGCCGCATCCTGCAGCTCAACTCCTACGAGAACCGCGTCTTCCAGGTCTTTCTGGACGACCCCGGGCCCGGCCCGGCGGCGGTGGTCGCCAAGTACTACCGTCCGGGCCGCTGGAGCGAAGCGCAGATCCTCGAGGAGCACGCCTTCGCGCTGGAGCTGGCGGACGCCGAAGTGCCCGTCGTCGCGCCGCTGCTGCTGAGGGCCGCCTCGGCCGACGTCGCGCTGCACGGCGAGCCGCCCACGCTCGCCTGCGGCTTCGGCCAGCGCTACATGGTGGCGCCCCGCTGCGCCGGCCGCGAGCCCGAGCTCGACGACCCCGAAACGCTGCGCCAGATCGGCCGCTTCATCGGCCGACTGCACACCGTCGGCCGGCGCAAGCCGTTCGTGCATCGCCACCATCTGCGAGCCGGGCCGGACGGGCACCGTGCGATCCAGGTGCTGGTCGACGGCGGTTTCGTCAGCCCCGACCAGTTGCCGGCCTGGACGGCCGCTGCCAGCCACGCGCTGCAGCTGGCCTGCGCGGCCTTCGATGCCGCCGCGCCGCTGGAGAGCCTGCGCCTGCACGGCGACTGCCACCCCGGCAACGTGCTCTGGCGCGACGGCCGCCCGCACGTCGTCGACCTCGACGATGCGATGCAGGGCCCCGCCGTGCAGGACCTCTGGATGCTCGTCAGCGGCGACCAGCAGACCATGGCGCGCCAGTGGAACACCCTGCTCGAAGGCTACGAGCAGTTCAGCGACTTCGACGACCGCCAGCGCGCGCTGATCGAGCCGCTGCGCACGCTGCGCATGTTGCGCCACAGCGCCTGGCTGGCCGAACGCTGGACCGACCCGAGCTTCCCGCTCAACTTCCCGTTCTTCGGCAGCTCGGCCTACTGGAACCAGCAGACCGTGCAGCTGCGCGAGCAGATCGAGGCGATGGGCGGCTGAAGCCGCCCGTACGCCCATCGGCCCGCCGCGCGCGCACTCAGCCGATCAGCAGCCGGTTGACACGCTTCACGTAGGCGGCCGGGTCCTCGAGCTGCCCGCCTTCGGCCAGCATCGCCTGGTCGAAGAGGATGTTCGCCAGGTCGTCGAAGTGGTCGGCGGCCTCGGCCGAGTCGAGCCGCTTCAGCAGCGCATGCTCGGGGTTGACCTCCAGCACCGGCTGGCTCTTCGGCGCGGACTGGCCGGCCTGCTTGAGCATGCGCGCCAGGTGCGAGCTCATGTCGCCTTCGTCGACGACGATGCAGGCGGGCGAATCCACCAGCCGCGTGGTCGTGCGCACGTCCTTGGCACGGTCCTTCAACGTGGCCTTCAGCTTGTCGAGCAGCGGCTTGAAGGCTTCGGCGCTGGCCTCGGCGGCCTTCTTCTCTTCTTCGTCCTGCAGCTTGCCGAGGTCGACGCCGCCCTTGGCCACGCTGGTCAGCGGCTTGCCTTCGAACTCGTAGAGGTGGCTCAGCATCCACTCGTCGACACGGTCGGTCAGCAGCAGCACCTCGATGCCCTTCTTGCGGAAGATCTCGAGCTGCGGGCTGTTCTTCGCCGTGGCCAGCGTGTCGGCGGTCACGTAGTAGATCGCCTCCTGGCCTTCCTTCATGCGCTTGAGGTAGTCGGCGAAGCTCACGCCTTCGTCGGCGTGCGTCGACGCGAAGCGCAGCAGCTTGGCCAGCCGCTCCTGGTTCTGGTGGTCCTCGCCGATGCCTTCCTTCAGCACCACGCCGAAGTCCTTCCAGAAGGCCGCGTACTTGTCGCGCTCGGCGGCGTCCTCGCTGTCGGCCAGGCCTTCGAGCATGCTCAGCACGCGCTTGGTGCTGCCTTCGCGGATCGCCTTCACGTCGCGGCTTTCCTGCAGCAGTTCGCGGCTCACGTTCAGCGGCAGGTCGGCGCTGTCGATCACGCCCTTGACGAAGCGCAGGTACACCGGCATCAGCGCCTCGGCGTCGTCCATGATGAAGACGCGCTTGACGTACAGCTTGACGCCGCCGCGCTTGTCGCGGTTCCACAGGTCGAAGGGCGCCTTGCCCGGCACGTACAGCAGCTGCGTGTACTCGGTGCGGCCTTCCACGCGGTTGTGCGTGTAGGCCAGCGGCGGGTCGGTGTCGTAGCTGAGCTGCTTGTAGAACTCCTGGTACTGCGCGTCGGTGATGTCGCTCTTGGCGCGCGCCCACAGGGCGGCCGCCTTGTTGACCGTTTCCCACTCGGAGGTAGCGACCTGCTCCTTCTTGTCCTCGTCCCAGGTCTGCTTGTGCATCAGGATGGGCAGCGAGATGTGGTCGGAGTACTTGCCGATGATCGACTTCAGCTTCCACTGCGACAGGAACTCTTCTTCCCCGCTGCGCAGGTGCAGGATCACGTCGGTGCCGCGCTCGGCGCGCGTGATGGCCTCGACCTCGAACTCGCCGGTGCCTTCGCTGCTCCAGCGCACGCCCTGGTCGGCCGGCAGGCCGGCGCGGCGCGACTCGACGGTGATGCGGTCGGCGACGATGAAGCCCGAGTAGAAGCCCACGCCGAACTGGCCGATCAGGTTGGCGTCCTTCTTCTGCTCGCCCTCGAGCTTGGCCATGAACTCGCGCGTGCCGCTCTTGGCGATGGTGCCCAGGTGCGCCACGGCTTCTTCGGCGCTCATGCCGATGCCGTTGTCGCGGATCGTGATGGTCTTCTTCTCGGCGTCGAACAGCACGCGCACGTCGAGGTTCGGCGCGTCCTCGAACAGCTCGGGCTTGTCCAGCGCCTCGAAGCGCAGCTTGTCGCAGGCGTCGGAGGCGTTGGAGACCAGCTCGCGCAGGAAGATCTCCTTGTTCGAGTACAGCGAGTGGGTCACGAGGTGCAGGATCTGCTTGACCTCGGCCTGGAATGACAGTGTCTGTTTGTCCATGGTGCTGGCGTGCTGCTGTGGGGTGGGGTGGCCGCAGGGGCGGCGCACAGGGGCGAAATGCTGCAGTTGGGGCATATCGGGCCGGCCGCCGGCGCTTCAAGGGCCGCGATTGTCGCTGCCGGCGGCCGGCGGCCGGCCGGTCTCAGCTCTCGCGCGTGAAATCGCGCTCGATCCTTCGGCAGGCGTGCGGCCCCTTCCGGGCCCGCACGTCCGGTCTCAGGGTGCGAGGCGCAGGCCGTCGAAGAAGGTGTCGGCCACCTCGGCCGGCAGCTGCGGCCCGAGCACCGTGGCCTGGAAGACGCGCGTGCCCTGGCTGAACACGGCCACCTGCTCTTCCACCGCCGTGCCATCGGGCCGCAGGCCGGCCAGGCGCAGCCGCGCGCTCTTCGGGTTGGGGGTGGCGCCGGGCACCGCCAGGGTCAGCGTCTCCGGCTGGGCCGCGCCCACGTTGGCCTGCGCGGCCGCCAGCAGTTCGGTCAGCGCCGCCGCCACGCGGGACGGGTCGCCGACGTCGGCGAAGGCCAGCGCGAAGGTCAGCCCGTCGGCGCTGCAGGCGTTCAGCGACAGCGGCACCGGCGGCCCGGCCAGGCGCACGCTGCGTTCGTATACCGAAGGCCGGCACGGCAGCAGGCCGACGAGGCCACTGCCGGCGGGCCGCACCTCCCGCCAGTCCAGCGCCGGCGAGCAGGCCGCGAGCATGGACAGCAACCCCAGCGCGGCAGACATCGACGCCGCGGCACGGACTCGGAACTTCATGGGCCCATTATCCCGGCCCCAGAATAGCGCCATGGCCAGCGACGAACCGAGTTCCACGCCCCACAACGCAGCCCCGGGCGCGCTGTCCGGCGTGCGTGTTCTCGACCTCTCCCGCGTGCTTGCCGGCCCCTGGTGCACGCAGACGCTGGCGGACCTCGGCGCCGAGGTCATCAAGGTCGAACGCCCCGGCAGCGGCGACGACACACGCGACTGGGGCCCGCCCTTCCTGAAGGACGAGGCCGGCCGCGACACCGCCGAGGCTGCGTACTGCCTCGGCGCCAACCGCAACAAGCGCTCGATCACCATCGACATCGCGCACCCCGAAGGCCAGGCCCTCGTGCGCCGCCTGGCCGACGGCTGCGACGTGCTGGTCGAGAACTTCAAGGTCGGCGACATGGCGCGTTACGGGCTCGACGCGGCCACGCTGCGCGAGCGCTGCCCGCGGCTGGTCTACTGCTCGATCACCGGCTTCGGCCAGACCGGGCCCTACCGCGAACGCGCCGGCTACGACTACGCGATCCAGGGGCTGGGCGGGCTGATGAGCGTGACCGGCGAACGTGACGACCGGCCGGGCGGCGGCCCGCAGAAGGTCGGCGTGGCCGTGTCCGATCTCTTCACCGGCATGTACGCCGCGGTGGCGATCCTGGCGGCCCTGCGCCACCGCGACGCCACCGGCGAGGGCCAGGTCATCGACATGGCCTTGCTGGACACCCAGGTGGCGATGCTCGCCAACCTCGGCGCCAACTACCTCGTCACCGGGCAGGCGCCCCAGCGTGCCGGCAACGCGCACCAGAACATCGTGCCCTACCAGGTCTTCGAGGTCGCCGACGGCCACCTGATCCTGGCGGTGGGCAACGACGGGCAGTTCGCCCGCTTCTGCGCCGTGGCCGGCTGCCCGGAGCTCGCGGCCGACGAGCGCTACGCGAAGAACGCCGACCGCGTGCGCCACCGCGACGTGCTCGTTCCGCTGCTGGCCGAACGTCTGCGCCAGCGCACGCGCGCCGATTGGCTGGCCGCGCTGGAAGCCGCCACCGTGCCCTGCGGGCCGATCAACGACCTCGACGAGGTCTTCGCCGACCCGCAGGTGCTGTCGCGCGGCATGGCGCAGCCCGCGCCGCACCCGCACGCGCCGGGCCTGAAGCTCGTTCGCAGCCCGATGCGGCTGTCGGCCACGCCGGTGCAGATGCGACGGCCGCCGCCGCTGCTGGGCCAGCACACCGACGAGGTGCTCGCCGAGGCCGGGCTCAGCGCCGCCGAGCGCCAGCGCCTGCGCGAGCTGGGCGTCGTATGAGCCGCAGACCGCCCGTGAACAATTGCCGCGCCGCGCAACTGCCAATGCATCGGCACCGGGTCACGGGGTGTTCAAGGCCTTGAAGGTGGCCAAACATCCCGTCCGGCAGCAGCAAAGGTGCCTTGGGCCGCGACGGCAGCGTTGTTGCGCCGTCAATGCCCGCTTCTTTCCGGAACCACCCTGCCCGCCCAGGAGCAAGAATCGATGGATATGTCGGACCTGACCCCCAACGCCAGCACGCCGGGCGGCAATCCGCCGGGACAGCCGGCGTCCGACACCGTGTTCGACACCAGCGCGCTGGTGGCGCAGCTGGGCGGCGAGGTCGCCAACGCGTTGTCTGCGGCGCTCGAACGCGTCAACACCCTGGCCACCACCGGGCGCATCGAGCGCGCCAGCCTGCGCGCGCTGCGCGACGAGGTCGAGCTGGCGCGCCGCGTCGGCATCATGGGCCAGCAGATCAGCCGGCTGCGCTCGGGCCGGGTGCGGCTGTCCAGCGAGCGGCTCGACCTGACCGCGATGCTGCGCGAGGCCCTGCTGCAGCGCGGCCGCGAAATCGAATCGCGCGGCATCGAGGTGCGCCAGCAGCTCAAGCACGCCGAGGTGCAGTGCGACGCGACGCTGCTCTTCACGCTGCTGCAGGCCACACTCGACTGGAGCTTCGAGCATGCCGTCAGCCGCATCGACTACACGATCGACATGCGCAGCTGGCCGGTGCACGCGCAGCTGCACTGCGCCTTTGCCTACCGCAACGCCGACGAGGTCGACAGCGGCACGATGCCGCTGGACGGCGCCGACGACGGCAGCGGCCCGAGCATCGACACCATGTCCTGGCGCCTCGTGCAGCAGACCGCCAGCACGCTGGCGCTGCCGCTGACGCGCCGTGACGGCCCGGCCCGCACCGAGCTGTGCATCGAGTTCCCGAAGACCGTCGGCGACCAGCTCGACGACGCGCTCGGCCCCACGCCCGACGAGGCCGCCACCCAAGGCCAGAACTCGCGCCCGCTGGCCGGCAGCCACGTGCTGGTGGTCGCCTCGCGCCGCGAGGTGCGCAACCTGATCCGCGAAGCCACGCGCTCGATGGGACTGATGATCGACTTCGTCACCAGCATCGAGGAAGCGCGCGAGTTCTGCATGGGCGGCATGCCGCACGCGGTGGTGCACGAAGGCGTGCTCGGCGGCGAACGTTTCGAGCTGCTGCGCCAGGAGCTGCTGACCTCGGTGCCGACGCTGGCCTTCATCCAGATCAGCGAGCACGGCAAGGCCTTCGAGGTCACCAACGTCGGCGGCCGGCAGTTCGCCAGCGTCGGCCGCGACGCGATCATCGAATCGCTGCCGGCGGCCCTGCTCTTCGAACTGGCGCGCTGCGGCTGAGGCCGCAGGCCTACTTCCCGAACAGCTTCTTCAGCAGGTCGCTGCCGGCCTTGGCCGGGTTGGCGCGCAGCTTGCGCTCTTCCTCGCCGATCATCAGGTACAGCCCGTCGAGCGCCTTGCCGGTCACGTACTGCTGGATGTTGGCGTCTTCCTTCTTCACGAGGCCGAAACCGGCGGCCTGGCCCGCCACCGCGTTGTACTGCTCGGCCAGCGACACCTTCTCGGTGGCCTTCGTCACGATCGGCAGGAACTTGGCGCCGAGCGGCTTGCGCGTCTTGCCGGCGAAGTAGTCGGTGACGGACGTGTCGCCGCCGCGCACGATCTTCAGCGCGTCGTCGACGCTGATCGACTTGGCCGCGTCCACCAGCAGCACCTGCGCCTCGGGCACGGCCATCTCGGCAGCGCGGTTCATCGAGGTCACGAGCTGGTCGACCTTCTTGCTCTGGCCGGTCATCTTCAGCACGCCGGCGGCCTGCTCCAGCGCACTCGGCAGCGGGATCTTGACCTTCGGGTTGCCGAGGAAACCGTCGGTCTTGCCGAGCAGCGCCACGGCCGCGACGGCGCCCTTCTCCAGCGCCAGCCGGATGCCGGCGGCAGCGTCGGCCTGGCTCAGCTGCGCCCAGGCCTGTGGCGAGATGCCGAGCGCCGCGGCGGCCCACAGCGTGCCCGTAAACTGACGTCGTTGCATGGTGTCTCCTCGTTCAGAACTCCGATGATGGCCGATTCTCGCCGCCGCGCCGCGCTGCTCGCGCTGCTGCTGCCGCTGGCGGCGGGCCTGCCCGCCTGCGGCCGTCGCGAAGACGCGCCGAGCTTCGACTACACGCGGCTCGACGGCCGCGAGGCCCGCAGCAGCGCGCTGCGCGGCCAGGTGGTGCTGGTCAACTTCTGGGCCACGACCTGCGCCGTCTGCATCGCAGAGATGCCGCAGCTGGTGGCCACGCACCGGCAGTTCGCGCCCCGCGGCCTGCAGACGCTGGCGGTGGCGATGCAGTACGACCCGCCTTCCCGGGTGGTCGGCTTCGCAGAAGCACGCGGGCTGCCCTTCGAGGTGGTGATCGACAACACCGGCAGCATCGCCCGCAGCTTCGGCGATGTCAGGGCCACGCCCACCACCTTCCTCATCGACCGCCAGGGCCGCATCGCGCGGCGCTGGGTCGGTACGCCCGACTTCGCGGTGTTGAACGACCTCGTCGAAAAGCTGCTGGCCGAGGCCTGAACGCAGCCGGCGGCCAGCCCGGTCAGCCGCGCATCCACCACAGCAGCAAGAGCAGCAGCACCAGCACGATGGCCGTCGGCAGCTTGCCGCGTTCGGACCTGCCCCAGCCCAGTGGCCAGCGGTTCAGCTCGTCGGCATCGGTCCGGCCGGCGCGGGCGTCGGCTTCGGCCTGCATGTCGGCGGCCCAGTCGCGGCGCCGTTCGAGGTCGGCCGCCTGACTGGCCAGGCGCTTCGCCACCACGTGCGGGGCCGGCCGCTCGGCGTGCGCGCGCAGCGCCGGCCCGAGGTCCTTCACCAGCGCCACGGCATCCGCCAGCCGCGGCGTGGCGAGTGTGGCGGCGCACTGCGGGCAGCTCAGCAACGGGCCGGGCGGCAGCGCGGAGCCACAAGCCAGGCACGACAGCACCGCGCCTGCCGCCGGCCGGCGGTGCACCGCATGCGCCTCGGTGGCGCCTTCGGGGTCCAGCGCGCGCGCGAGCCGGGCCACGTCGATCAGGCTCGGCACCGACTGGCACCAGCTGCACTGCGTGTCCTGCGCATCGAGCGGCCCGCCGCAGTTCAGGCAGTGCACCGCCCCGGCCGACATCAGCCGGTGGCGGTCTGCGGAGCTGAGCGGCCTGACGAGCCCCTTCTCGCCGAGGAACTGCGCGAAGGTCTGCGCGCTGCCGTGCCGCGACGGGCATTCGAGCTGCAGCGACTTGCCCCAGCGCGTCTGGTTGTGCACCGGCTTCAGCGGTGCCCGGCAGCGCGGGCAGGCGAGCTGCGGCCGCAGGGGCTGGTGCGCCAGGCTCTGCGCCGCGGCCATGCGCTCGACCAGGTCGAGCAGGCCGGGGCCGGAGAGGTTGGCGGACTCGACGCTGTCGAACCACACCAGGTGGCAGGGCTCGCAGAGGTCGATCTCGACCGTCTTGCCGTAGTGGCCTGCCAGCCGCAACGCGCGCATCGGGTCGCCGCAACTGGTGCAGCGCAGCGCCAGCGGCGCGGGTCCCGCCGAGGCGGGTGTTGCAGTGGCTTCAGGCAAGCGTGTCGGCCACGCCGGCCGCGTGCGCCTGCACGTCGGCGTGGTAGCTCGATCGCACCATCGCGCCGACGGCGGCGTGGCTGAAGCCCATCTTCGCGGCCTCGGCCTCGAACATGCGGAAGGTGTCGGGGTGCACGTAGCGCCGCACAGGCAGATGGTGGTTGCTCGGCGCGAGGTACTGGCCGATGGTCAGCATGTCGATGCCGTGCTCGCGCATGTCACGCATCACGGCCAGGATCTCGTCGTCGGTCTCGCCCAGGCCGACCATCAGCCCGCTCTTCGTCGGCACGCCGGGCACGGCTTCCTTGAAGCGCTTCAGCAGGCTGAGGCTGAACTGGTAGTCGGACCCCGGCCGCGCTTCCTTGTACAGGCGCGGGATGGTCTCCAGGTTGTGGTTCATCACATCGGGCGGCGCGGCCTTCAGGATGTCG
>JACCDR011613372.1_pt1 | contig 13211 bp, 17 predicted proteins | sample 7446431 | NCBI WGS metagenome assembly JACCDR01 (sample SAMN15323443, study PRJNA562643) | freshwater metagenome | isolation source: river surface water | place: USA:Blue River Watershed | collected 2017-08-17
CCTGCTGCCGGGTCATCCCCAGTGTGTGTCCAGTTGATGGACCCGAACGGCGAGTTCTGGTTCACACGGTTGAGTTGCGCATTAAATAGCGCCGTGTCACGATTGGACTGCGTCTGTGCTTCGCTGACCTTAAACGGATCAGGGGCTTTCGGCCCGCTCTTTTTTCCCATCTACCCGTGTCCTATCCAGCGGCACTCATGCCTGAGTATGCCGTACAAAATTCCATCGCGGCCGGAACCGAAGGAGGCCCGGATCTTTCCTTCGGCGACAAAGCCAAGGCGCTCCACCAAGTCGCGGGAGGTCGTGTTGGCCTTGGCGCACAACGCCGAAACGCGGATGCAGTGAATCTGATTGAAGGGGTAATCGAAGATTGCTCGCAGGCTTGCTTTAGTCAGCCAGCCCGGCTCACCGCTCGCCGTCAGGCGAATGTCATGCTCACCTGGAGCCAATTCGAAATAGTGGCTGTAGATGACACCACCGATAAGGTTGCCGTTCTTCAGCACCCCAATCGCCTCGTAATCCTTTTCAGGCGGCCCATCCATGTCGCGGATGCGCGAGGCAACCCATGCCGCGACGCGTTCGCGCTCCCCTGCGAGGATCAGGTGATGCCCCCTGGAACAGCGACAATATTGGATGCGAACCAAGCGCAACTATCAGCAGTGCTGAGGGTGCGCAGCACAGGACCAACGGCCTTGCCGTATCCTCGTGCGGAGTACCAACGCCTGCGGGAAACAGACGGCGCTCCCCAGGGAGAGCCCCAGGGGTCGCCCCATTGCGCACCCGCGCCAAGCGTTGTGAGATCGAAGACGGAACCGCCGAGCGCTGCGTCTCTAAAATCCACGTCCAGGGCGAAGCTGAACTGAGCGCCGCCGTTGGCATCGATAAGCGGCATGAACATCGTGAATTGCTTCGCCCGGTTCGGGCCTAGCGGGTATGATGCGCCTTGCCGGGCAAGGGTGACGATCTGAGCGCCGTTATCGGTCCCCGTGCCATGACGATAGACCCAGCCATCGCTTGCTGAGCCGAAATAGAGCTGTCCGGTGAAATCGGCGAACTGAGCGACGGGAAGCTTGGTGTATGTCGTCCAGGCGTTATTCGCCTTGGTATTCAGGACATATTGCTTGGTGGTCGCAAGACCGGTGGGGACGACGAAATAGGCGATGCCATCGAAGAAATGCGAGGTCCACCCGGCGTTGGCGCTATATCGGCGATAGTCCCGCGCCCAATCTGAGGCGATCTTGCCCCAATGGCCAACGGCGCGCGTGTCAAACGCCGAACCAGCGACAGCGGCTGACACGGGAACGGGGCCTGACACGGTGATGAGGATCAATTCGCCGCCGATTTTCAGGGTAGCATCCCGCTCCACCAGCACCGGAGCATTATATTTGCCAACCAGCGCGAAATTGGTAGCGGGATCGCCCTGGTAGACGATGACCTGACCGGTTGACATGACAAAGACGGTGAAATCGTCGGCACCGTCCCCGCCGTCGCGGGACCATGAGTTGATGGCGATGCACTTGCCGCCAGCCGCGATCTGCGAAAGCTGGAACTTCGTCAGCGAGCCCGTTACCGAGGCAATGCCAGCATACCAGACATCGGCGCTGTTCTCCTCGGTGAACCACAGGCGGTTTCGCACCTGCTTGACGGTTTCGAGGTTGTTGTCGGTGAGGCCGGAGCCGGTCCATGCCGGATCGGAGATGACAGTGCCGTTGAATCTCCACGGGTTATCCGTGCCATTGACGCCGAAGAGGAAGCCGTTGAAATTGTCATGGCTCCAGCGGTCGATGAGGTAATTGGCGGCTGTCAGCGCGCTCGGAGCTCCCGAGACGTCGTACAGTTCACCATCGGCTGCTCCGACCATGACATTGGACGCCGCGCCCTTGTAGACCATCAGCGTGGGGACGGACGTCGCTCCTGACACCTCCTGATGCTCGGCATGGCCTGGGCGAACCTTGCAGCTTCCCCCATCGGGAAGCCAGTTCTCCAGGACGCGCGCTTCATCTGGGCGCAACGAGGTGTAGGCCTCGCGGACATTCAGCCCCAGGAACGGTGCCGGGACCGGGAATGCCGTCCCTACGCCCTGCATTTCGGGCGTGGCGATACGGTTTGCCATCAGCCGAAATTACCCTCTGGAATGCCGTCATATCGGCCTCGCGGCACGCCGGAGAGGTCCACCAGCGGCTTGGGCGTGTCATCGAACTGCATCGAGGCGACAGCCGTCATGTAATCGGCCTTTTCCTCGGCGAATGGCAGACCTTTGCGGGCTTTGAACTTCGACCTGATGCCGAGAACGGCGATGTCATCGTCAAGCCGCCAGAGATCGCCATCGGCAAGCCAATCGCTCTGTGGCGTGCCACCCGACGACGTGCAGAAGTTCTTGCTGTAATAGTCGTAACCGATGGTCACCGCCGATGTCGGGGTTGGCGTCAGATTGATGAAACCGCCCGACATGTGGAAGGCAAAGCGGATGCCGAGGACGTAGATCCCCCGTGTCAGCGATGCCCAACCGATGGAGTTCAGAGGACCAATCAGCGGCTGCTGCTCATCGGTGTTCCAGAAGGTCAGGTTGGCAAACCTCTGGAAATCGGTTGGCACGGAATAGCCGATGACAGTGTCACTGGTGGTGAATGACGTGGCCGATTTGAGGTTCTGCCATTTGTAGTCGCGAACAAGCTCCCGCCCCACCTGACGGGCAGCGCTCTTCAGCAACACCGCAGTAGGATCGTTGTTGCCGATGATGGTCGTCGGGATGTCGAAGCCATCCACGCCCTCAAGAGCGTCCTGGCAAAGCGAGAGCAAGGTTCCCATGGATCACGCCGCCTTGCCGCGCTTCATCGGGGCCGGAGCCCTCTCCCTGGCGCGGGCGATGTAGTCGCGGATATACGGCACGCGAGCGTTGAGCTTGGCCGCTTCCAGCTTGGCACTGAGGAGGGCGATCTTCTCTTCGTCGAACGCCGCCAGGTCCGCGATCTTACGCGCGCCCATGGTGTGGGCAACCTGCAGAACCTCGGGCGGGACGCTGTCGAGCAGCGCAAGCGGCAGATCTTCGCCTTTGCGCAGCAGCACAACCTCATACTCGGAGAATGCGCCGGGGAACCGTTCCTTGAGAGCGCGGACTTCATTCGGCTTCACCGCCGTGACGCTCACGTCCTTCGACTGGCGCGTCGGATGGGAGTATTTGTGCTCCAGCATCAGGCGCGGCTCGCCGAGAGGTTCGTTATAATCGTCCAGGTGCGTGTTGAGGATCAGGCGAGCGGAAACCACGTTGAAATGGCGATCGCCCTCATCGTCCTTGTAGCTGTCCGTCTTGAGGACGCTGTAATGCCACTCGGTCTGAGGAACCGCCTTGACGTTCTTCACGTCCACAGGGTGGGGGATACTGATCGTTTCCCCGTTCGCCTGGTTCATGATGCCCTGAAGGGCTTCGATCATCTGGTTCATCAGGCAGCGTCTCCAGCGCCAACCCACTGCGACGCGCTGACACGAGCGAAGATCGCGCCTTTTTTAACGCCCAAGGTCAGGCCAGCGTCTGCTGTGTTGCCGTTCATCTGTCCGCCAGATGTCGGATAAACAAGCAGGGCGTTCAATCCGCCATTCGCGACGAAAATCTGGCTGCCAACCTCAACGTCGGGTAGGCGAACGCCCGTGCCTGACGCGGCTGTGGTGACTAAATTGACATCAGCAGCGAGCACCAAGGCATTTGCCGTGCTGGTGCCAGCCGCTGTCAGTCCGGTTGCGACGGTGCCAGTGCCGATGGCCACGGCCGCGGCGCCTGACAGGCCTGCGCCCATCATGGTTTTAACACTGCCCATATGAGTGATCCTTTATGAACGGAATGACGGAAGGAGGCCCCACGAGAGGGCGCGCAGGGCCTCCAGCCAATCAGACAATCTGGCCTTGCAGGAAGGGGCGATTGATCTGAATGATACCCAGGCCGGTAGAGGGGGTGCCTGTGGTGGTCGATACGGTGGCGTTCAAAACCTGCTCACCGTTAACAGCCGCGTCATCGACGCTGCCGGGCGTGGCTGCCAGCATGAAGACCTCAGCTCCAGGCGTCATGGCGTTCGGCGCGCGAACCGCAGCGGCGCCGCAGACCTGATACCAGCCAAACGTATTCGCCACGGTCGCCGCCATCGCAACGGCGCACGAGCCCTTGCCACCAGTCGCCGGAGCGATGGTGGTAGTGGCAAGCGTCTGGTCATAGTTGACCAGAGTGCCGTTCTGAGTGGAGCCAACGCCCTTCAAATAGATGAACTCGCCGCCGCCGTAAGTACCGTCAGCGTCGTGACCGGCGGCAATTGTGCCGAGCGGGTGACGCGCAACGGTGGAGACGTCAGTAACGGACTGGCCACCGGCCGCCCACGGATCATCGATAACCCAGTTAACCATTTCGTAGTTCCTTATAGAGTGTGGCGTATTTCTTGCCTTGCTGGGCAGATCAACTAGGCGATGATGACGAAATTTCTACGCCGCGAACGCACCGTCAAGTTTCCAGTAAACCACATCGGAACCACGAACACGTCCTGGTTCAGGCTCTGCCGGCGATCACCCTGTGTGAAGTTGCGATCCGGATCGGGGCGGAACGACACCGTGTCGGTGTTGATGCCGTACATGCGGGTCGCCGAGCAGTTCGGGTCATGCATGACCATCGCGGTTTTGTAGCGATAGGCCTCGAAGCCCGCCTTGCCCAACTCAGCATCCATGAAGCGCTGGTTGGCCTGAAGCGCACCCTCGAAGTGACCGAAATAGGTCGTGCCGCCGAGGACGAGATCGACTGTCTCAGTGCCGCGCTTGGTGTTCAGGAACGAGGAGTTCAGCGCGGTCAGGAAGGTGGACGAGACAGCCGGGAGCCCTGCAACGCTGTAATCGAACACGTAATTGCGCCACCACGTGTTGGTCGCAACGGAGGAGTCGATGCCGCCGACAATGCCCGTAGTGGGATCGTCCGCGATAAGATGCTGCAGGCCGCCAATGGCTTTGCCACCAAACTCGGTGTTGGCGAAGAACAGCGCCGCGCCGATGCCGTTCTGCATTTTCGCGTCAGCGGCGGCGAGTTTGCCGTCGATCAGCGAATGCATTTTGGCCTTACCCTTGTTCTGGGTAATTTCCAGACCGTTCATGGTGATGAGAGCGTAATGCTGCTTCCAGGCGAAATTCGCCGAGGTCAGCGCGTCGCCGTCAGCGGTCGAGAGGACTTCGGAGCCCGAGAACCACCCACCCGCCGCGCTCTCGGCAAATAGAATGTTTTCAAGGATTTCCGTGCCGCCATTCGCCGGCTTGGTGTTGCCCTTCTTCTTGAGATACATAAGAAGAGCGTTGTTGGCCGTCAGGCCTGTTACCGCAGAGGCTTTTTATCCCCTACTTCTAACGGTTCATTTCCCGTTAGCTCAGCATACATCATCAGTTCTCAAAGCGGCTCGCTTTTTCGCAGCGCGAATTTGGCGATTGAGTACGCTTTTCTCAATCGCTTCTCTGGTCGGCTGTTGACCCAGCGCTTTCTTGGTGGCGCTGATTTTATGGCCATGACCAGTATGCTTGCCTTTGTTGCTGATGCTACGTTTTAGCCGCTCTTCAGGCGTGTGAACACGACCTTTGTTGGCTCTGCGGGCCGCCTCAACACGTTTTTGAAGCGTGCCTTCAGCGCCCTCGAATGAGGCAAGGTTGGTGTTGTAGAGGCGATCTTTGGCCTTGTAATATTCCATCCATCGCTTCTCTGCAGTTCGCTTGTCAGCAATGCTGCAGTCCTCCGGCAATCTCGCAAGGGTGAGCATGGCGAACCCAACTTCGCCATGCATATCCCAATCGGCTTGCAAGAGTTTTTCGCTGTGAGCGCCCTTTTTGAGAAGACATCTGTGCTCACGCATGCGCTTTTTAAGCGCTTTCTCACCAACTTTGGTGCATCCGATATACCGTTTTTGAGTCGGTATGCAGACTAATTCGTAGATCTGCGCCATTCGGGATTCCCCTCTCTGGTAACTTATTGAACTGTCGGGCGCTCGTGGGCGGATTATTCTTTCGTCACCGCCTATGCGTTAGAGGTTCTATAGCCCTGGATCTTTACAGTCAAGTAAAGATTTACATCTATAGCTTCCTACGGGATTGACGTCTCAGTGTTCCCCGTGTTCACCCGATTTTACAACATCCACGGTCTTAAATGTTGTCTTCCAGCGTGGAAGAATAATTCGCAATAGACGCAGTAAGCACCTGCGTGTAAGTGCTATTTGGCGTAGCCATTTGTCAAGATCCTGGTGTGATTTCTATGAAATCCCCAGATCCCGCATCGCCTTATTGATCGCATCCTCACGTGACATCGGGCCGGCCTTGGCAGCACCATTGGCTCCGGGAGAGCCTTTCCTGGTTGCCGCGGCCTGGGCCTTCCTGACGGAGGCAGAAGCGTCGTATTCAGCCTGCCATCTGGCTTTCTCAGCCTCGGCGAGCTGCTGGCGTATCTCGGGAGTGAGGTAAAGGGAGTCGCTATAGGCTTTCTCCAGAGCCTCTTGAGGCTTGGAGAGGAGGAGTTGCTTTAGGGCTGGGTCGGATTGAACGAGGCGAACCACGTTCCCCATGACCGCCGGGTTAGCAAGGTGCGGGTATTTGGGCAGTCCTTCGCCGTCCAGGGCTGTCTCGAATGCGTTGCACTCGGTGACGAACCACTGGTTGAATCGGGTCTGCTGTTCCTGAGCGTGGCGCTGGGCTGCCTGCTGACGCTGCGTTTCCGCCTGCCTCAGTTCGGCGAGCTGCTGCTTGATCTCAAGAACTGCCGGGTCCACCCATTCATCGACGCTCTCTGGCGCCGGCTGGGCTTGTCCTGGCTGCTGTTGTGGGGATTGCCCCCCAAACAGCTGCTCCGCTTTCACTCCGGTCTGCGCTATAACGGCCTTGAGAAATCCGACAGGATCGCGGTTCAGGGCGTCATGCTGTTGGACGAGATATCGGATCGCGCCGATTTCATCCAGGCCAGCTGAGGCCATCTGAGCCTTGTGATCGTCGTTGAAGACGGACGCTACGGCTTCGGAGGTCTTGCGGTATTGCGCAGCTTCCTGCTGCGCTCGTGTGACGGCGACATTGGCTTCCTTGTTCCGGTCCAGGATGATGCGCTTTGCACCATCGGGCAGGGCTTGGAATTCCTGGCGCCTGTCTGCGGGCCAATGCTTTGGCGCTTCCAATGCGTCTTGCGACTTTGGAGAGGCCTCGTGGCCCTCGACAGGGCGCTCTGACTCAGGTACGGGTGGTTTGGCCCCTTCGGGAGAGGCTTCAGTGCTAGCACTATCCGTCTGATCGTCATCAGACGGGGCTTCAACGGGACGTTCCGCCACTGCAGATGGCACAACGTCGTCGTCAAAATCGGGAAGATCCGCAAAGGCAGCTTCAATTGCTGCCGAGCGGCCAGCAATCGAGGCCGCAGACTCCTCGCGAGGAGCGCGATCACCTAGATCGGTCATGATGTTCCTTGATGTGTTGGGTTAGTCGAGGTCAGCCCAGCCGCTATCAACGCCCTTGGCGAGTTCTTCGCGGGCGGCGCGCTTGGCTTCGTTCTTGGCGGCGATCGTGCCAACCGGGAAATCGTTGCCGGTCTGGTAGCAATTGAAGCTGCGCTCAAATGCGCGCAGTTCCGAGCGTGACGAGATGATGTGGGTGCGCTCGCTGTTCGCCACATTCACGAAAGGAGCGATGTCACCCATGACGGTCGGCGACGGCAGGTCTGAGCGCAAATGCGCAAAGCTGACCTTCTTTGCCGGGCGCCCTCGTTTCTTCGGAAGAGGGCGCATAAAGCTGAGGTCGAGGCCATGCATCGAGATTGCCATGGCTAGCCCCTGTACAATTCCAGGATAATGGCCTGGTTGAGCATCAGCGTCAGTGTCGCCTCGACGACGTGGCGATCACTCTCCCGCTCTTCGTGCCCTGCCCTGCGAAGCGCCTCAAGTCCGCGATCGATTTCAGCGGCCGTGGGCCGCTTCATCCGTTCCCAAAATTTGACTTTCCGGTCGTCGTTTTCCATGTTTGCCCCCTGTGACTACTGCGCCTTGGCAGCGGCCTGCTTCTTCGCCATGGCATGCTTGTCCTTGAACGCCTGTTTCTGCTCTGTGCGACGATCCTGAGCCTCTTGGCGCGCCATGCCGTGCTCGAACACAGCCTGCTCACGGTTCATCTGATGCTCTTGGCGCTGGCCCTGTGCTTCGAGGTGCATCTGCTCACGGCTTAGCGCGTGCTCTTCGCGGCTCTGCTGCACGTCGAGCACCATCTTTTCCCGCTCCATGCCAAGCTTTTGCTGCTCAATCTCGAGCCGCATCCGCTCAATTGCCATTTCCAGCTTTGCCAACTGCCCTTTGATGGCGAGGTCGGTTTGCTTCGCCTGCATGTCCATCTGAGTGGACTGCTGCTTCGCCTGCATGTCAGCCTGCTTACCGGCGACCTGGATCTGTGCAGCCTGCTCCTTGCCCGCGAGGTCGGTCTTGCCCTTCTCCATCTCCATGGCATGCTTCTCGCGTGCCATCTCCATTTCAGCCTTCAGCTTCTCCATCTCTGGATTGGGCTGGGGCGGGGCGTTCTTGATCTGGTCGAAGGCATCGCCAACGACCTCTTCGAACTGGCGACCGGCCTTGAATTTGCTCGCCGAGAACATCGCGTGTTCCTTGGCGAGTGGCGCAAGCGAGGGATTGGCCTGCATTCCTGGCATCCATGCCATCAGCATCTCTGTCATCGCGCGCAGGAATTCGATGCTTTGCTGCTTCTCGACTTCCTCGTCCTCGAAGGCCGTGGCATCGGTCTCGATGTCAATGCTGTAATTCCTACGGTCATCCGAGCGCAGGATGGCACTGATCTCTTCCCATGAACAAGCCTCTGCCGTCAGCTTGGCCTGCTCTATCTGGTCCGGGGACGGCATCGGGGGAGGCGCCATCTGAGGCTGTGCCATCCCCATGCCAAGGGGCATCATGTTCATGCTGCCATCCCCTGCGCATCCAAATAGGACTCAATGGCACGGACTTCCTTGCGGCGAAGCTTCGAGATGTGCTTGCCCTTCCACTCGTAGACACCCGAGCAGCCAAATTCCTTTTGCCATCGTGCTAACAGGCCGCGCTTCTTTAGCTCGCGCTCGAATGACACGTCGAAGAACGCGCAGATAGCAGCCTCTTCGAACCCACCGAAGGTGCCTTTGAACCCAATCAAGCGCCGATAGACTTCGTCCACGGCCGCCTGATCGTGGAACTCGGTTGACATACGGCGCCCCACATCCCTGATGTCGGAGAGCATGTGTTCGTGCCGCGCATACGGCGTTCCCTTGCTTCGAAACATCATGCTGCCATCCCCTGCTGTGCCATCGGCGGAGCGCCCTGTGGGGGCTGCTGCGCCTGCTGTGCCATCTGAGCCTGCTGCTTCATCTGCTCGACCATGGCAAGAAGCTGCTTGGCCTGCTGGCGCTCCTGCTCCGATGGCAACAGGATGCCTGTCATCTCCGATAGCTGCTTGGGCTCGAAATGCTCGGCGATGAGTTCGGCCTTGAGCCTATAGGCTGCGGCAACGAACTGCTGTGTCTCAGCCTGCCGCTTCTGCATGCGCGTGCTACCGAACTTCGCCTTGAGCTGCTGTGCGCCAAGCGTCTCGTTCGGGTCTGTGCTACCCCGGATGACATCGGAGATGCCGGTGATCTCGTATATGGACTGGATCAATGACACAGCACGGGTGGCAAGCTGCTGGATGGCAACTGCTATCGGGGCTAGGTCTCGGACCTGGAAGGCTTCCTTGAGGCCACCGCCCTGCACAAGGCTGGCGAAGTTCTTGAGCGGCAGGAACATGCCATCTTCGAGGCTGCCAAGGCTCGACAGCGATCCATCGCCATCGGGATCGGCACACACGCCGCAGTATCGCAGTGCCTCGACCAGCACGTAAATGCGCTGATTGATGCGATCAAGCTCCGCGGCCTGGTCCTGGTACTGGCAATATTCCGGCTGGGGCAGGAGGCGATCCGGCGTCCTGATGCCATAGAGCGGCTTGGGGCACGGGAAGAAGCCTTCCAGCTTGTAAGGGTCGTCGGTGCGCTCGATTTCCCAATCGTAGCCGTCCGCGATGTAAATGCGCGTCTTGGATGTCTTGTCCCAGATCTCCCATACCTTGGCACGCTTGAAATCAGCGGCGCCCTGCTCATCCGTCCGCTTCTCGCCCTCCTTCAAGAGGTAGTTGAAGGGGATCTTGAGCTTGTCGGGGTCATGGTCGGGGAACTGGGTCTTCCAGTCGTCCTTGGTGAAGAGATGCATGCGGGCGACCCATGGCACCTGACGCCATTTCTTGCCCGGTCCATGCGTCCAGTCGTCATAGCAGACATGGCAGATTTCTGCCTTCTGATAGCCGACGCGCTGCTGGCCATCTTCCTCGATGATCTCGGCGTCGTACTCCAGCCAGACCTGACCGCGGGCGGTGAGAAGATTATCCATCACCGCGTCCTGCAACTCGCCCTCGATGTCATAGCGATTGCCACAGGCGATCAAAGCGCGCTCTAACAGCAGGGCTGAGGTTCGTGCTATCTTGTTGGCCTTGCCAGGCTGGGGGAATGTGCGGCGCACGTCGGGCGTGCCAAGGTTGGCGAACAGCTCCGACTTCAGAACTTCGGTGTTGGACCACAAGATGTTGATCCGGCGCACCGTCGTGTCATCGCGGTCATCGTCAGGGCGCTCGTCCATATAACGGCACACAACGGCCTCGGCACGCTTGCGCCACTTCTCCTCACGCTTGAGAGAGGCGTCAATCTGATTGTGCCAGTACCGGGCGGACTTGGGCGGTTCGCCCTGTGCCTTCGCCTCGGTCTCGGTGAGTTCGTTCAAATCCGTGTCTCTCTGGATCGTCGCGACTTATGCGCGGCTGATAGTTCGCCAACCGTGGGGTTGCGTATCTCAGGCTTGGCAGGGGGCGGCGGGGGCTCTCGGATTTCCTTGTATGCCATCGCCATATAACGGAACGCGTCCGCGCAATGGTTCGTCCAATCCGTCTTCGGCGTCGCCTTGAAATCACGGATCTTCTCGTCGTACTCTGTCTGAAACTGACGAAGCGTCTCGATGCCCTCACCGCATGTGGCAGCGTTGAAATGCATCCGTGGCAAAAGCAGCCGCGCTGCGTTGATGCCATCCATTTCGTTATGCTCCGGCACAAGCCGAGGCTTCATCTTCTTCTCGACAAGCACCTCAATGCGCTGTTTGGCACTGCCATCTGAATGCCCGTCCATCGACCATTCGCGCACCTTGGCATCATGCGGCACGAACGCGATTGACTTGTCGGTGAACCACGGCTTGCCACGAACCACCTTGCAATAGTGATCGGCCGCCATGCCGAAAGACTCATAATAGTCCAGCACGTAAATATGCGGGCCAATGCACTGGAAGAACCAGATAGCCGTGCTATCCTTCACGCCGAGATCCCAGACGCTATGGACTGGGGCGTAAGGGTCATACTCGACAACGCCGATCCGGCCTTCCCGCTCAGCCTGGGCAAGCTCCTTGCCGTAATAGGCGCCCATGATGGCAGCCTCGAAGGAGCACTCCAGTTCCTGCTCGAACTGCTCGGGCGTCAGTTCCTTGCGGGCGTCCTCGATTTCAGCGGCGGAGATCAGCCCGCTTTCCGAAGCCTTGAGCAGGAGTGCGAACCAGTCGCGATCGTTCTGCGCTCGCTGGAACACGCGGTGGAATTCGTTCCGGCCCTTCGGTGTGCCGATGAACGCCGCCCATCCCGCCCTGTCCATCAGCATCGGGCGGATGACCTGGCCCCACACACTTGGACGCATGTCCGCATATTCATCCAGGATCACGCCGTCGAAATAGCCGCCGCGAAGGCGATCTGGATTGTCCGCGCCGTACAGCCTGACACGCGCCCCGTTGGGGAAGTCGGCCCTCAGCTCGCTCTCATTGAGAGTGACGCCTGGTATGTCCACAGTGAGCCGCTTGACATACATCCAAGCAATGTCTTTAGCCTGATTGTACAGCGGCGCAATGTAGCCAAAGCGCGCCTCCTGCTTCTTGGTGAACTTGGCATCTAGGATCAGATCGGCGACACATGCCACTGTCTTGCCGGCGCGTCTGTGACATGCCATGGCAGCCCAGCGCTGTGTGCGAATGTGAAACTGACGGAACGGGCCTCGCGGCCAGTACTGGCCTATGCCCAGCCACGAGCTTTCGCTTGGCTTTCCGTCATCCATGAGACGCCGACATGATGCTGAATGGGACCGCCATTCTCTCCGGTGAGAGCCTGAGGAGACTTACCGTAGGCACGGTCCAGAATTTCCTTGATCGCTGAGACGCGGGTTGCCTCGTTCTCTGCCTGCGTCGCTAAGCGGACAAGCTCTTCAAGAGCGTCGGCTGCGTGAAGCTGAGCGAGGGACTTGATTTCAAGTGTGGACTTGTTCGGGGTGCCCGGCTTGCGTCCGCCAGTCTTGCGCGCCCCCTTTGGCTTTGCCATGAATCTACTCCAATCTAAACCAATCTAGTTCAGACTGGCGTTCCCTTTGCGCGACGTCGTTTCATCAGATCGCGCTGGTATGCGCGGCGCTTGTCTGGGTCTCGGTGCTTGTAGGTGGTTGGCGTGTTAGCCAGCGGCGCGGCGTTAGCCAGTGCCTTCGCTTTGGCGACTTTGACAGCCTTTGGCTCTGGCGGGGATTTGCGAGCCTCGTGCCTGCGAATACGAAGCGCTTCGATTTGTGCGAGCTTACTCACGTGACATTCGTCAGATCAGACCAGCGCGTGACACTCTTCGAAGCGGCATATTCCTGCATGGCACGAAGGAGGCTGGTGTAGGACTGGCTGAGGCGGAAGTTGATCCAGTTCAGAAGGCGCTCGTTGAATGTGCCGGCGGGGATGCCGTCGAAGTCGAAAACAGCATGCCAGTCCTCAGAGAAAGTCAAGTTCTTGGTGCTACCCGATCTAGCACGCAGCGAGGATTGCAAACTTTCCTGATTTGTCGCCACTACGATCTTCCGTGATTTGGATGATACCCACACTCCGCCTCGGCCGTCCGCCTTGCGTGAAGCGCTGCATCGAAAGATGGAAACGTTCCGAGATGTATCCGCTTTCCGTTGTCGATATAAGCCCACCATTTCCCGGTGTTCTTGTGGAAGAAAACACCGGTGGCGCCACTCTTGTTGTGATCGCTCTTTGGCTTATTACGGCAGTTGACTGCGCGTGCGACAATCCGCAGGTTGCTTAATCTGTTGTTCAGGCCGTCGCCGTCGA